>UBJH01002553.1_pt1 | contig 11836 bp, 12 predicted proteins | sample 2193721 | NCBI WGS metagenome assembly UBJH01 (sample SAMEA4703186, study PRJEB27089) | metagenome | reverse complement strand
AATGCCTACAAAGACTGGGGGCGCGGGCATGGGACCCTCCTCTCCTCGGCGGCCCGGTCTTGCGGATGCGGGCTCAGACGGCCCACGCAACTGTTCGGGCTCAGTGAGGGACAGGACGTGACGACCCGTGCTATCTCACGGTCTCACTGGACCAAGACTGATGCGGTCTGTCACGTCCGGATGTGTTGGATGCTCGACCACGACTCTATACCTGTTTATGACGCTACTGTAAAGATACAAGACTGGTCAGTATACGCGATAGACAACAAGTTATAACCCCGCGACGGACGAGGTATCCCTTGATCGCTGCATGCGCCGTCTTGGGGAAATTATGGACGAGGTTGGCCCGCTCGGGCAGTTCCTTGAGAAAGTATGCAAACAAGTGGCCCCATTGGCCTCTGGACCAGAGTTCGAGAATCGCTTGGCCACTTCACTAAATCGAGCGCGTATTCCTGGCTTCTGTGGCTACAAACTCCTCGTCGAGGCATCGACGTTAATGGAACTCATCGCGGTCCGGGTGATAACCCTTCGCGACCTTTATGCCGAGACCGGCAATACAGACAAGATCCGTAAGCTTGACGAGATTCAAGTCATCGTAGAGGAGTCTGAGCCGGTTCTTCGTAATACTCTAGCAGAAATGGAGATGTTTAGTTCTCTCTGGGGGGACGATCAACTGAAAGCGATAGTGAAACGCTACCTCGATCGACAATCGACAGCGTAGCCGGGAAGAGTATCAAACAACGATATGCACCGGGGGCACTCTGCGCCGCCGGTGTTGTCGAGTACGTTAGGCGCCCCACAGGAGTAGAGAAAGAGCGATAATGACGGACTACGGCCAGCTTGACCGACACATGGCTGAGTTTCTAGAGTTGTGGGCTCCGCTCCGCAAGTACCGCAAGCCAGTGGCCGATGACCTAGGCAATATGGCTCGCCCGTCCATTCATATGTCGTGTGGTCGTTGTCGCACTGACCAGACCTTCGTGAGCGTCGGCTACGAGGACAAGTACGGTAAGTACGCCGACCGATACCAATGGATCGAGCGTCCGTGGGACGCGCTCGTCGCTCGCTATATCTGTGCCGCCTGTAAGCAGTATGGGCGCCTCTTTTTCCTCGAGACCGGCCGTGACGGCGATCATCGGTTCATTCGTAAGCTTGGCCAGAACCCAGACTGGCAAGCGGCTATCTCGCCGGATGTGGCCTCGGCTTTGGGAAACCATGCGTTTCTGTTCCAGCGGGGGGCCGACTGTGAGGCGAGTGGCTACGGCGTTGGCGCGTTCGCCTACTACAGACGTGTTGTTGAACTCGTGATTGAGGGGCTCCTCGAGCGGGTTGCTTCCTTGTTGGATGGAGAAGTACGCGATCGGTATCTGTCCGCCCTAGAGCGGACCCGTTCGATCTCCGCGGCCGAGAACAAGATTGCGCTCGTCAAGGACCTACTGCCAGCAACGCTGAGGCCGCAGGGACTTAACCCGCTTGACCTTCTTTACGGTGCGCTCAGTGAGGGGTTGCATGCTCAGACGGATGAGCAGTGCCTTGACATCGCGGCAACCATCAGCCAGAGCCTGGTCTTCTTAGTCCAGGAGCTACGCCGCTCAGAGAAGGCGCAGCACACGTTTACCGAATCGATGCGGAAGCTGTTGGGCCGCCGTTCTCAAGGCAAGGGAGTGGGCGGTTCTCTTGAAGGCGTCTAAAAGCGTGGCTACGGCTTACTAGCCGCTTTCTTTCAGGCGCTTGATGCCGGTCATCAAACGGCTGTAGCCGACGGTCGTCCGCGCTCGTCCGCCGCTGAACTGCAGCGCTGTTAGGCAATAAAGATAAAGGAGGAATGATGAAATTTCATAAGACTCCATTTCTTATTTTAATCGTCTTGAGTTTCTTTTTTCCTTTGTTAGCGAATGGAGGGGAACCGGAAGCGACTGAACGCAAAAAAATTATTGGTTCGCTTCAAACTCCTCAAGAAATTAGTCGTCTCGACTGGATGTTCCTTCAATGGCAAATCCGACTAAATACGAATTCCCCAAAAAAAGTCTTATTGGATGAATTTGAAGAAAAAGAAAGTTGTATTTTCGGAGAAATTAGACTTGATAAAGACAAGGACGCAATAAGAGTGCCGATTATTTGTTGGCCCAATTTCTTAAAGCATTCAAAAAAGAAACGGCTTGACGTAATCGAAGAATGGGCACTGAAGTATTTAAGGCTTTTTGATGCCTCAATCTGGTCCGGCAGCAAATCATCAACGGAAACGCTGAATCAACTTAGGAAATTATTCACATTTGATGCTATAGCCGTGATTACAGATCAAAAAGGCAATATAGTTGAAAACATAGAAATTGGTTCGTATGAATTTGGTGAGAAAAAGCAAATACCCGGTAGGGGAGATAGGTAAAAAAAGTCCAGGGACATGGGTTGCAGTGTGCGGAGTTTTGTCTACCATATTCATCCTCGATGTGCATAGGCTGTTCATGGGGCCAGCCGAGTGTCAGCGGGCCGAAGTAGGCATTCCAGATGCCATCATTGATTACTTTCAAGCCGACATACTCCCCGGCACAGACGGTGGAAACATTGACCCGGTCCAAGTTCTAGCTGCTGCAACAAGCGCTCGTTCACACGGGGACACTCGTGCGCTCACCAAGCGCTGGTCCGCAGCCCCGTTAGACGCACAACGCGTTACCCTTGAGAAAGCGCTTGGAGTATGAAAACAGCTTCTGAACAGCTATTTGAGACCTACCTGCATAACCATGGGCTCAAGGAGTTCGATTATGAGCTTGAGATTACCGGCACCACTCGGCATCCCGATTACCGCGTGAAGCTTGTCGAGTCACAGATCTTCTTCGAGGTCACAGAGTTTGAGCCTGATGCAGAGATCCTGGCGGGGGGCTCTTTGGACCCATATCGACCGATCCGCTCGAAGATCAACGAGAAGCAGAAACAGCTTCACGTTCTCAAAGGACAAATGTGCGGGATTGTGCTCGCCAATCCCCATAACTCCTTTGTCTGCTTGGAAGCCATTGACATATTCGGCGCTATGCTCGGGAATCTCGGAATCACAACCCCATTTGATGCGGAAACTCGCACCTTCGATTCTAAGCGTGCGACGCAGGCATTCCTGTCAGGTGGGAAGATGCTTCGGCATAAGAAGGGACAGGCAATCGGCTCACAGAATACGACGATTAGTGCCGTTTGTATTCTGGGGTATGTTGACGAAGACTTACGACGATTCGCAATCCATGTAGCTAAGTTGAAGCATGAATCCGGACCATCCGGCGCGCTAGAGAGTATCTTGGAAATGGCCCTGGAGACGCAAAGCGCAGAGGTGGGCGCTTCTCGCCACCACCTGCGCATCCAAGTCTATGAGAACCCGTATGCCGTCGCGCCGCTTGTGGAAGCCTTCGGGACGGGACCATGGGACGAATGCTTTGGTGTGCGAAATGGCCGCCTCCTTCGCGTCTCTGCCGGCTCATCGCTGGCGGCCCTTGAAGCTGAGGAGGCCGGTGCTGGAGTTGAGAGGCCAGACCCACTTGGCCTGCGAAGAGACTAAGCGAAAACTGGGACGTGTCTTTGCAATCGGGATTGAAATGACCGGTACGGTCGTTTCAATCCCTTATGGTATGCTGGGCTTCTTCGACGCCCTTAGGGTAAAGTCCCTCTGACAACCTGATGGAGGGGACGTCATAGCGAAGCGCGTTGGCATTGTCTATAGGCATACAACGCACCGCCAGGGCAAAATCCGAAATGGCTGCCCCAAGAGTCACTGATCTTGACGCCCGGCGACGCCATCGATAGAGTGAGCGTACAACACTATCCGTATCGATAGAGGTCGTATGGAGACGGTGACGGTTTCGCGCAAGTTCCAAGTCGTCATTCCAAAGCGGATTCGGGGAAAGCTGGGCCTATTGCCCGGTCAGAAGGTGCAGGCGATCCTGTACGGGGACCGAATCGAGTTCATCCCTGTACGTCCGATCAAGGAAATGCGGGGGTTTCTCAAGGGTATCGCTACGACGGTCGAGCGTGAGGCGGATCGCCCATGAATGTCGTCGATTCGAGTGCGTGGTTGGAGATTTCAGGGGCCTACCCGGCGTCCAGTTTCTGCGGCGCAAGCCTTGAGGAGTGGGCGAGCTAATACGTGCGCTCCGCTCGCGGGAGGCTGCCTGCGGTGGCTGGTTAGCTCCAGGCTCTGCTAGGTCATAACGACTCTCTGAGGACGGAGAGAACGTGAGATGAGCGAAGAGCTTAATGCGTGGGGCCTCTTGCAAAGGCTCACTTGGCAGCACGTGCTGCTTGTCCTGGCCATATTATTTTCGGCCAGGCTGCTGTCCTTCGCCATCCGATGGGTGCTCCGCCATTTTGCCGAGAACGCTCCACCACGCTGGCGCCTTTCGATCCTGCGTGCCATGCCGATCACACGCCTGGTTATCGGTGCCGGGGCCATCGTTGTCGCAGTGCCGATCTTGGTTGAGCCGACCTTTCGCAATGTTGCTGCGCTGGTAGCAACCGTAGGTCTGGCCCTGGCCTTTGCGCTCAAGGACTACGCGAGCAGCCTGGTTGCCGGACTGGCGACTGTGCTGGAGAACACCTACCAGCCAGGAGACTGGATCGAGGTGGGCGGCACCTACGGTGAGGTCAAAACCATTGCCCTCCGAGCCGTGCGCATTGTCACACCCGACGATACCGAGGTGATCATTCCGCATTCGCTGCTCTGGACGGCCAGCATCTCCAACGCCAGCAGCGGCAGCAGAAGCCTGTTGTGCGTGGCGGAGTTCTACCTGCACCCCGACCATGATGCCGGAGCCGTGCGACGGCGGTTGGCGGAGATTGCGGAAACCAGTTCCTACCGAAAGTCAGAAACACCAGTAACCGTGATCGTGTTGGAGATGCCCTGGGGCACACAATACCGACTGAAGGCCTACGTGAAGGAGAGCCGCGACCAATTCCCGTTCATCACGGACTTGACGATTCGAGGCAAAGAAGCACTGCGGGCAATGGGCATCCGATTTGCCCAAGCGCCCTACGCCGAGACGAAGCAGACCAGTGACCGGTCGCGTTAGAGGTCTTCCTGTGCTGCCCATATGATAAACTATTCAATACTGGGCTGACCAGTATTGGTCGGCTGGGAGGTTTTCGAAAATTGTTTGACAAGTACCGGGCAAGCAAAGAGAATCCGCTCAGTCTTCAGAAATTCCGTAACCGCTTGCAGGTGCTCGCCTGCGGCGGCTGAACTGCTCGCTAGGCCGGACTCGCTCAGACAAGCGTGCTCGTGGCGGCGATTGGTCGGCTCGCGGTTCTGTGAGCGGACAGTGGCGCATCAGGCGAAGACTGCGAAAGGAGGAACATCGTGGCGACGTGTATTCGTTTCGTAGTGTTGGGATTGCTCGGGTGGATAGCGTTGGCCGCGATCTTGCTAGGAGGCAGCGCCTTTGGGAAGGGTACGGCAGCCACGCCTGCCCAGCCGCAACAGGTCTCGCCTACACAGACCTGCATTGGGTGCCATAAGAAGGAAACGCCAGGAATCGTGGAGGATTGGCAGCTTTCTAAGCACGCCCGCAACGGCGTCGAGTGTGCAGCCTGTCACGGGGATGGGCACACGAGCGCCAAGGATACAGCGAAAGTCGATATACCGACGCCGGAGACCTGCGGCATATGCCATGCCGAGCGCGTGGAACAGTTTAAGAAAGGAAAGCACGCCGCCGCCTGGGCGGCGATGAAGGCGATGCCGACCACGCACTATCTGCCGATGACCCTCACGGAGGGGATGAAAGGGTGTGGGGGGTGTCACAAGATCGGCCTCAAGAGCGAGAAGGAGATCCAGGACCTGACGCGCGAGGGGCACGCGTTCGGGGTGGCCTCCTGCGATGCATGCCATACCCGCCACACCTTCTCCGTTGAGGAAGCGCGCCAGCCGCAGGCGTGCCAGACCTGCCATATGGGCTTCGATCACCCGCAATGGGAGATGTACGCCTCATCGAAGCATGGGGTCAGGCACCTGCTGAAGCAGGCCGGTGTCCTGCCCGGGCAAGCCGCGGCGCCGACCTGCCAGACGTGCCACATGCCGGACGGCGACCATGGCGTGAAGACGTCGTGGGGGTTCCTCGCCGTGCGGCTCCCTATGCCCGAGGACAAGCAATGGGCCGCGGACCGCGCAACGGTTCTCCAGGGTCTGGGCGTCCTCGACCCCGACGGGAAGCCCACCGCGCGACTCGACGTGGTCAAGGCCGCCGCGGTGGCCCGTCTGACCCAGGAAGAGTGGCAGGCCGAGCGGGATAAGATGATTGCGGTCTGCAGCCGCTGTCATTCGAAGAACTTCGCCAAGGCGGAGCTGGCGAAGGGCGACGACATGATACGCCAGACTGATCGCCTGATGGCGGAGGCGATCCGGGTGGTTGCGGGCCTCTACAAGGAAGGAATCATCGCGAAGCCTGCGTCCTACGCGCACGCCTTTCCCGATCTGCTTACGTTCCACGACGCGGCGACGCCGGTAGAGCTGCGGCTCTTCCGGATGTTTCTTGAGCATCGAATGCGCGCCTTTCAAGGCGCGTTCCACGCGAACCCCGACTATGCCCTCTGGTACGGGTGGAGTGAAATGGTTCAGGACCTCGCGGAGATCAAGGCCATGGCGGGCGAGATGAGACACGTAAAGAGGAAGTGAGGGACGGAGCTCTATGCTCGCTGACAAAGTACACGAGACGCTTGCCGGCAGGCGTCTCCGCCTCGTGCGCGGGCGCCAGGCGGATGGATAAAGACCTGCGCTTCGGTGATGCGTATCCGCCGCGCGAGATTGCGCGGAAGGTCGAGGGCCTCGGCGTTGCGAAGGCGCGTACCGATCTACTCACGTTGCTCGTGCTGGCCGTGCTGGCCGGCGCCTTCATCTCGATCGGGGCGCTCTTTTTCATCGTCATGGTGACAAACTCTACCCTTGGGTTCGGCATGACGCGGTTGGTCGGCGGCTTAAGCTTCTGCCTCGGGCTGATCCTCGTCGTGGTCGCGGGTGCCGAGCTCTTCACCGGGAATAACCTTATCGCCATGGCCTGGGCGAGCAAACTGATCGGTACTCGAGAGGTCATGCGCAACTGGATCCTGGCCTACCTGGGCAATGTGGGCGGCTGCCTGGCTACGGTGCTGCTCGTTGTGTGGGCCAACGTTGCCGGTCTGGGCGGGGGCGCTGTCGGCGAGATGGCTCTCAACATCGCTCGCACGAAGGCCGATCTTTCCATGACCGAGGCCTTCGCACGCGGCGTTCTGTGCAACGCGCTGGTCTGTCTGGCGGTGTGGCTCGCCATGGGCGGGCGCAGCGTGACCGACAAGATTCTGGCGATTCTCTTTCCCATTACCGCCTTCGTGGCCATGGGATTCGAGCATTCGATTGCTAACTGGTTCTTCCTGCCCTTCGGGCTCGCGCTGGATGGGGAAGGTGGGGTGTCGGTCGTCGGGGCCGTGAGCAATATCGTCGCTGTAACCGCCGGCAATGTGGTCGGGGGCACCCTGCTCGTTGCAGGCGTGTACTGGGTGGCCTACTTGCGAGGCGAGCATCGACCGAGCGATGGGCCCTCCTAAATCCCGACGGGGGTTCGACCCTACCCTCTGGCATACCCTCTCCAACGAAACCATCTTTGCTCACCTGAAATCCACACCCACCGGTCTCACAGGGGCGGAGGCGGCCCAACGCTTGGCCGAATATGGGCCGAATGAACTGCAAGCCGCCCACCGCATCTCGCCATGGACGATTTTCTTTGAGCAGTTCAAGAATATCCTGATTGTCATTCTGCTTGTGGCGACGGCGCTGTCCGCCTTCCTTGGACATGGAATTGAAGCCATTGCCATTGCCGTCATTGTGCTGTTTGCCGTGCTGTTAGGTTTTGCGCAGGAATACCGGGCCGAACGCGCGACCGAGGCATTGCGCCAAATGGCCGCACCGACCGCAACCGCCCTCCGCGATAGGGAGGAAGTTGAAATCCCGGCGCGCGCCCTTGTACCGGGCGATGTCGTCCTTTTGCGAGCAGGCGATACAATTCCCGCCGATGTCAGATTGATTGAGGCTGTCAATCTGCATATCGAAGAGGCCGCACTGACGGGCGAGTCGGTTCCGGTGGATAAGCACGCCGCACCACTCACGAACGGTGAATTGACCTTAGGCGATCGCAAGAATCTGGCCTACGCCGGTACCGCCGCGACCTATGGCCGGGGTCGCGCGGTTGTCGTTGCGACGGGCATGAATACCGAATTTGGCAAGATTGCCCAAATGCTCCAGACGGTCGAAACCGGCAGGACCCCGTTGCAGACCAACCTGGATAAGGTTGGTCGTGTACTGGCGTGGGCCGCCCTCGTGGTGGTGGCAGCTATTGTCGTCCTCGGCCTGTATCGCGGGCAACCTTTCATTGAGATGTTGATGTTCGGTATTGCGCTGGCGGTTGCCGTTGTCCCAGAGGCTCTGCCGGCCGTGGTCACGATTTCGCTGGCGATCGGCGTGCAGCGGATGGTCAAACGCCACGCGCTGATGCGCCGCCTCCAGGCGGTCGAGACGCTCGGCAGCACGTCGGTGATCTGCTCCGACAAGACCGGCACGCTGACGAAAGACGAGATGACGGTCCGCAAGATCTGTGTGGCCGGGCAGATGCTGGATGTCTCCGGGGCGGGCTATGAGCCGCACGGCCGGTTCTCGCGCGAGGATCTCACCATTGAACCCTCTAGCCCACTGAAACTGCTCTTGCGCGCCGCCGCGCTGGCCTCCGATGCGCATATCGTTCATAGCGAGGCTAATGGCCGCTGGCACGTCAAAGGCGACCCGACGGAGGGCGCATTAGTCGTCGTCGCCGGCAAGGCCGGGTTGAACAAGGCCGAGCTTGAATCGCAATTCCCCCGCGTGGACGAAATCCCCTTCACCTCAGAAACCAAACGTATGACGACGCTGCACAGCGAGCCGGAGGGCGTCGTGGCCTATGCTAAGGGCGCGCCGGAAATTATCCTTGATTCGTGCGTCCGGCACATGACGGCAGATGGAGTAACAGCCCTCGACGCCGAGAGTCGGGAGATGATTGCGGAAGCAGCCCGCCGGATGGCAAGCGAGGCATTGCGGGTGCTGGCGGTGGCTTCCAAACCACGGGCAACACGAGAAAACGCCGAACGCGATATGACCTTCCTCGGATTGGTAGGTATGATCGACCCGCCGCGTCCTGAGGCGAAAACCGCGATCGAAACGTGCGAACAGGCCGGAATTAAGCCGATCATGATTACCGGCGACCATCCGCTTACCGCACAAGCCGTCGCCCGTGAATTGGGATTACTCAAGACAGGCCGCGTCGTAACCGGTGCAGAACTGGAGGCGATGAGCGAGGCCGAGTTCGAGCGTGAGGTTGAGAACATCGACGTCTACGCTCGCGTCTCTCCGGCGCATAAGTTGCGTGTGGTCACGGCGCTGCAAAAGAAAGGTCACATTGCCGCGATGACGGGCGACGGGGTCAATGATGCGCCCGCGCTCAAGAAGGCGGACATCGGCATCGCGATGGGCATCACCGGCACGGACGTGACCAAAGAGGCTGCCGCCATGACGCTCACCGACGACAATTTTGCGTCCATTGTCGCGGCGGTGGAAGAGGGCCGTGGTATCTTCGACAACATCAAAAAGTTTGTGTTGTACCTGCTGTCGTGCAATGTCGCGGAGATCGCCATCATCTTCATTTCCGCGCTGGCGGGCTGGGCGCCGCCGTTGACGGCCATTCAACTGCTGTGGCTCAACCTGTTGACTGATGGCGCGCCCGCCCTGGCGCTGGCGACGGAAAAGGGCGATCCGGACATCATGCAGCAGCAGCCGCGCCCCAAGCGCGAGCCGATCATCAATCGGTTGATGATTCTGCGGATCGCGGTGATGACGGTCGCCTTGACGGCGGTCGTGTTGACCGCCTATCAGATCGGTCTGCGGACTTCGCTCCCTCTGGCGGAAACGATGGCCTTCGTGACGCTGGCGCTGTCCGAACTGCCGATTGCGTACACCTCGCGATCGGAACGGTATCCGCTTTATCGGCTGGGCTTCTTCACCAACAAATGGATGCAGCGCGCCGTCTTGTTGTCGCTCGCGTTGATCCTCGCCGTAGTCTTTGTGCCGTTCCTGAACGAACCCTTCAACACCGTGCCCCTGGCCCTGGAGCAGTGGCTGATCGTCCTACCGCTGGCTTTCATTCCGGCGACGGTGGCCGAGATCGCCAAGTTCTTTGTGCGGAGAAGCGAAAAGCATGAAGCGTAGTGCGTAAAATGTACTGCGTAAAAATTGCAACCGATGGACTAATCCGCGCCCGCGAATCATCTGCTTCGATCAAGAGCCTACTGCACTCCAACGTGTGGTAGGCTCTTGAAATAATGGCTGAGCGACGTGCTCCCTGCCCGCGTCTTCGAAGATACCGGGCGCTTTTCCCGGTACGCGGGCGGCTCTTCAGGCACCTATGACTTTTAAGCCACAACATTTTTCAGAACATCTCTACTTCGTCACCGGTTCGCTGTTGGGTTTTTGTGTGCTACAGAAAAATAGATTCGGGGTTTGCGGCGTAAAACAACCAGCAGCTGATGAATGTGAGCACGACAAAGAATACCAAGGCTAACGTTGTTGCCCGTTGCCGTGCTTCGTCGTCGCGCAGACTGGATTTTTGGAGGCCATACACAATCCAGCCAACGATGATGGATATCATCAGCGGGATGGGGATAACGGACTCTATCCCAGATAGATTCATCAACCACCAAAAGGATTCCAGCACGGTAGGGCGTTCCTCCGTACAAGCCGATCAGGTATGATGGACCACGCGCTTCTCACGTTTACGCCATAACCAGCTCACACCAAATGCCACCAGCGCCACCGGGATCGCCAGCGGCGCGGCAAAGGCGACCAACCAGATCACTGCATCGCCCAGACCCTGCAGCACGTTACTCAACGCGCCCGTGGCCGCGTTGAAAGTCTTCTCAGGCAGCCAGGCGGCGGGTGTCGCCGTCGGCGTTGGGGTAGGCGTAGGCCACTGCGGTTCCAGGTTGATCGTCATCGTCGAGTAGGCCGATCGGTCTTTGAGATAGGCCATACGGCCCTTGATCTGTTCGAGCTCGGCTTCGACTTCGGTCAACTTGGCATTCACGAGCAGCGCTTGCTCGGTATCTTTTGCCTGATCCAGAAATTCGCGAATGCGCGCGGCGGTCGCTTCCAAGTTGGTCTGGCGCGCTTGCAGATCGACGTACTCATCGCTGACATCCTGTCCGGATGAAGTATCACTGAGCGCCTGCACGCTGACAGCGCGCACCTGGCGCTGCACCACTTCAAATTGATCAGAAGGCACGCCGAGCGTCAACGCGGCGTACTTGAAGTTGTCTTGCAACCACGAACGGCTGCCGATCACATAGCCGCCGCGATTGACGGCAATGGCGACGATCTGATCGAATGCCCGATCGGTATCAGCCACCAGCAGGTTCATCTCGCCGTTCTTGATGATGAGTCGATTGGCGCGATACGGCGAGGCCAGCACGCCGGAACTATTCACCACGCTGGCCGGTGTCGCTGACGCTTCGGTTGAAGCTTTGCTCCCGGCCGCTGGCTGGGGGTAGGATCCCGGCACATTGGCGTAAATGTTGCTGAAGATGTTGCCGGTGGCTGGACCCAGCACCGCCCCAACCACCAGGACGAGAAGGCCTACACCGATGATGATGGCAAGGTACTCTGATTTGAAGAGGCGTTTCATGTTTCCTCCAGGGCGAGCGCTGCCGGCCTGCACTTTTCCTTAATCCATCCGGCTATCGCGGTGCGGGCACGCCACACTCTGCAGGTAGACCCAATTTGTGCTCACGGCCTGCCACGCCAGCGATCGATCGAGAT
>UBJH01002468.1_pt1 | contig 11854 bp, 9 predicted proteins | sample 2193721 | NCBI WGS metagenome assembly UBJH01 (sample SAMEA4703186, study PRJEB27089) | metagenome | reverse complement strand
TTCGACCCGGACTGGATGATAAAATTCCTGAAAGAAGCCACAGATTCCGCAAAGGCGGAGGGTTTCTCTGCCTTCAGAGCCACTGGCGAGATGACCTGGATGCTCGGCGGCGACCCAGGGTCTGACCGTCTTATAGAGTATGAGTCGAAGCTTAATTACTTTTTCCCTGAAAACGATGCATCGGCAATATGCCAGTACAACATGACGCGGTTCACCCCCGAGCTGATCCTCGATGTAATCCGGACTCACCCGCTGGTCATCTATAGAGGAAGGGTGTGCAAGAATTTCTACTACATCCCTCCAGACGAGTTCATGCTTCCGAACCAGCAATATCTGGAGGTCGACAGGACCCTTTACAATATAATCGAACGCGAGCGCATTGAGGAACTCATGATTCACACGGAGGAAAAACTTCAGAGGGCCATACTGGAGCTCAAGGAGGTCGAGCGCATAGGAAAAATCGGGAGCTGGGAATGGAACCTTAAAACCGATATGGTCACGTGGTCTTCAGGTACCTACAGGATATTCAGGAGAGATCCAACAATGCCACCCTCGAATTTCACAGAGCATCTGAAACTATATGCTCCTGAAAGCAGCGAAAGGCTTAGAAAAGCAGTCGCGCGGGCCGTGAAAACGGGAAGTCCCTACGAGCTCGAACTGCAGCTGGCGACAACGGATAATTCAACCAGGTGGATAATTGCCAGGGGTGAGGTAAGGCGCAACTCCAAAGAAGAAATTACAGGACTTTTTGGCAGCGTAAGCGACATAACTGAAAGCAGGTTTATCATCGAGGAGCTTTACAATACAGCGCCCTGCGCCTATCACTCTCTTGACAAGGAAGGCAGATTTGTCCGCATCAATGATACGGAACTTAAATGGCTGGGGTACAAACGCGAGGAAGTAATCGGGAAAAAGAAGTTTTCTGAGGTGATTACCCCGGAAAGCGCCAAAACATTTACGGTAAACTTCCCTCTTTTTATGAAAAGGGGCCACATACACGATCTCGAGTTCGAATTTATCCGAAAGGACGGGACTATTTTCCCGGGCTTACTGAGCTCGATAGCAGTAAAAGACAGGGACGGCAATTATATGATGAGCAACGCTGTCGTTTATGACATGACCGAAAAGAAGAAAGCGGAAAATGAGCGCAGAAAGCTCAATAAAAAGCTTTCTGAAGCTCACGCCATGGTAAAGGCACTTGGAGAGCTGGTGCCGATTTGCGCATCCTGCAAGAGGATCAGGAACGATAAGGGATTTTGGGATTCAGTGGAAAAGTATATACACGAACACTCGGGGGCTGAATTCACCCACAGTCTCTGTCCCGATTGTTTTAAAAAGCTATACCCGGAATTTCAGGATGGCAGGAAAAAGGCCGGGTGACCCTGGATAAATCTTTATTGCCGCCCGATGCCGCCACTCGACCGGACGCACGGGATCACGGAGCGAGACAATGCGTGAGGAGCCTGGCATAAAGGACATGGTCTCTCGTAAGGGTCTTTTGTTTGTGGCCCTATGGTCTGCCGGGATTTTATTCCTTTATGCCATTGGCGGTTATATCGGAGTCCGGCAGCTTCAGCTTTATAAAACAGAGGGGGAAAGGATCAGGAAAACCGGAATCGGCGACACCGCAACTGAGCTGAACTCAAAATCCTCCCTTAAGCAAAAAGCCGGCAGGGGTCCCGTTACCGTTACAACTGGCATTTACATCAACCGCATTAAAAAATTTTCCTTAATAGACAGCAGCTGGGCTGCCGACTTCGATATATGGTTCCGATGGACCGGCGCCGGGGTCAACCCGGGAGACAGATTTCAGATCATCAACGGCGAGGTCGAGTCGCGCGAAAAGGTAATATCGCGGAGCCGCGGCATGCAGCGATACGAACGATACCGCGTTAAAGCGCGCCTTACCAAGCTCTTCGATACTTCCCGCTTCCCTTTCAGCAAGGAAGAACTGAGCATCCATATTGAAGACGCCGCTTACGGGCCTGAGGCCATACGCTATGTAGCTGACAGACGGGACAGCGGGATCAGTTCCGCGGAAATTGCCGGTTTTCTGAAAATCGAGAGAGCCTTCATAATAAGCGAACTGCATGATTTGAATTCACGTATGGGCGAATTTGGCCCGGTCGACATGGCTGCCCGCCCAAGTCTTGTCTTCACCACAATTGTCAATCTGCCCAGCATGGCGGTGTATCTCAGAATAACCCAGGCGCTTTTTGTTTCCGTAGCAATTGCCTTCATCGTGTTCTTTATCAGGCCGACCTTCGTGGACCCGCGTTTCGGATTGGGCATTGGCGCCGTTTTCGCGGCTGTCGCCAACAATATTTATGTTCAGGCCCTGCTTCCTCCAGCAACGCAGGTCACTCTCGTGCAAATGGTCTATGTCGCAAGCCTGATGACGATCTTTCTCACCCTTGTCCAGTCGGCCATAGCACTGTACATCCTGGATACGCTTGGCGGAGAGAGGCTTTACCGTTTGTTTGACAAATCGTCCTTTGCCGTATTCGTTACCGGGTACACGGTTGTTAATCTGGCGCTGCCGCTTGCCGCGGGCGCATGAGAAAACGCATCCTTCTCGCCTTAAATTCGAAAAGAGGCAAATATGCTGATGCCTGGCTTCATGGAAGACCTGCTGGTACGCATAATCGAGGACCTCATAGGCCGTGTGAGCGGACCGATGAGGTTCCGTCTTCTTCTTCAGCCGCTCATCGCGGCTGTCCTGGGCATCCGCAGCGGGTTGAAGGACGCCAGAGAGGGACGTCCTGCCTATTTCTGGGCCGTCTTTACTCAAGCTGAGCAACGAAGAGAGATGCTTCACGACGGCTGGAAGTCGGCTGGCAAGGTCTTCATCATCGCGAATATCATCGACGCCGTCTACCAGTTGCTCATCCTGCGATGGTTCTATCCCGGAGAAGCGATCCTCGTTTCGGCTTTCCTGGCGTTTATTCCCTATCTGCTCATTCGAGGGCCGGTGAACCGGATTGCGAGATTCATTACAACGACCTGAGACAGGGTTGAGGAAGAAAATCGGCAGAGGAGGGAGTTATGAAAACAGCAGTTAATGTTCTGGGGCCGGTGGTTCTGGGGCTTGCCATCATGATTTCCATCAGTTCATGCGCAGCGACTGGTAAAGCAAGTTCAGGGTTCCTGGGGGACTATGCCAGGAATCTACAACCTGGGCCTGAAGGCGGCGCCAGGGAAAGATGGCTTAAACCTGGCGTAGATTTCTCAAAATACAACAAGCTTATAATCGAACATGTCATCTTTTTTCTTGATGACGATTCATACAAGGGCATCGATTCAACGGAACTTAGCCAACTTGCCGGAGAATTCGACCTTGCTATCGTCGATGCCCTGAAAGGAAGTTACCCGATCGTGACTGAGGCGGGGCCTGATGTCCTGCGAATCCGGATAGCCATAACGAATCTTAAGCAAAGCAAGCCGGCGCGAGGCGTTCTCAGCGTCATCAATCCTGTTGGGATGGGACTGAACCTCATAAAGAAGGGCACCACGGGCACCTGGACCGGATCGGGCGCGACGAGCGCTGAATTCCTCGGCTTCGACTCGATGACCGACCAGGTTGTCTTTGCCGGTAGGGACGAAAGAAGCGCCGGGTTCACGGAGAGATACACAAAATGGGGATCAGCCGAAGAAGCGTTCAAGTTCTGGGCCGAAAGGATCAGGAAAGCCCTTGACGAGGCTCACGGCGTCAAAGAGAAAACAAAATGAAAAACAAAGAGAGTTTTGCCGGTTTATTTTAAATGGACCTATGGGCGGCCGATTCCCATAGTCCCGTTTCTATTGTGCCCTAAAAAAAGGGGCGCTGCCCCCCTTTGTAATCTCAAGTTGTTTGGTATCTTTACGGCTGAAGGGAGAAACCGTCTTCCCTGCTCCAGGCCCGAAAACTCAGCGAAGCTCCCTTTTCGTCAGCCAAATGCCCGGCAGCATAGGCAGCCAAAGCGTAAACCCGCGCAAGAGCAAGGTAGATGTGAGCGCTGCCTCTATCGACACGCCAAGGGTTTTGAGCATAGTCACGCATGCCGCCTCGAAAGTGCCCAGTCCAAGCGGAACAGGCCCAAGCGTCATGACCATTGAAGCGACAATGAAGCTCGGAAACGCCACGAAGAACGAGACATCCTGCCCCAATGCTCGAAGCATTACCCACAGGGTGGCCGCGTCCAGCAGGAAGACCACACCCTCTAAAGCCGTGACTTTCGCGAAAAACGACGGGCTGCGCAAAAACGTGCCCGGGACCTGGCCAAAGGCCTCTACGAGGTAATGAAGCGAAGGAACGCGCTTGAGAAATGCCGGCGGAGGCCGGCGGCCCCAATGAGCGAGCCAGAGTACGCCGATGGATATGACCACTGCGACAGTACACAGGAGCGCGGCGATCGTCAGGACCCATACGTTAAGGTCATGATAATATGCCAAAAGCATGATCGTGACCAGAGCGGCAAAAATATAGGCCGCGTAATATCCTGTCAGGCTGATTATCAAGGCGGACATGCATTGTCCGGTCGAGAGCCCACGGCGGTTCAGGGCCGCGATAAAAAACATGGTCCCGCTGATGCCGCCGCTCGGCAATGCCTGGTCCATATAGAGCTTGGCCAGGCTGAGCGGCACCAACGGCAGCAATGGATAGGCAGCGCCCGTCCGGGTCAAGGCCTGGCGCCAAACGGCCGCGGAAGTAAAATAGGTAGCCGCCTGGAAAAACAGGGCAGCTATCAGCCATTCGGGCCGGGCCTGTTTTACCAGCTGCGCAAACCGGTCGATATCTCCCAGATGCTTGGCGGCCACGATGACGCCCAATAAGAGAATCAAGCCGATTATCCAGTATTTCAAACCGCGGTACCTGGCAGAAAGGGGTCGGGCTCCAGGCGGCTCCGGTCTTTTATTGCCCTGCGGCATGAAAGGACTCCTTTTGACCGGCGAGGTAAAGAGCGCCCGATTTCCCAAAAGGCCTAAAGACTTTCTTTTCAGAAGCGGGGACCTGTCGGGAAGGCCGACGGGGACGGCAACCAAGCAACAGGCACGGCACGGTTGAAAAGCCAGAAGCCCATGCCGCATACAATGAGCAGGTATTGTGGCCAAGCCACAGAACTCCGCGCCGGGCATGTATTTGAGCCTGCTTCAGCTCTGGCCTTTTCGAGATTGAAAAGGGGGCTGGCCGTTGATGTTTGGCCTGCCCCTTTTCAGAGATTCCATTGATTGTGCTTTTATCCCAGGCTCCTTATCTCATGGCCGATATCCTTCACAGCCTTGCCGACCTCCCCGGCAGACCAACCCGCTCCTTCGATCAGCTTATCAGCGACGTCGCGGGTCCCCTTGAGGACTTCTTTCGTGCCAGAGTTCGCTTCATGACCGCTCCACGCGATCGCGTTATCCAGATGGTCTGCCGCAGCTTTAAGCTCGTGGCCCGCCTTCCCGGCGTCCTTTTTCGCCCAGTCCTCCGAGGCCGACTGATGGTAATACTCCGCGAGCGCGCGGTGAGAGCGGGAGAACGCTTTTTCAAGGTCTTTCGCCGAAGTCACAGCGCCGCTCTCAATTTTTTTCGCGAGTGACTCAAGGTCAGCGGCAGAGGACTTCAGGTCTCTCGCCGCTTTCCCGGTGGCGTTCTCAGAGCCCTTTTTGACCTCTGACTCGGCTTCTCTTATCTCAGATGCGGCGGATTTCAGGTCGTTCTTCATAAAAGAGCTGTGGGCCTTCTGAAAATTAGTCTCCGCTGCGTCTGCTTCCATCCCTGCGCCGGTTGCTGCCACTTGAGCCTTGTCCTCTTGCGGGCTTGAGAACCCCTTGTCCACGTACACGGCACCGGCCGCGACGAACGCCATAAAAAATGCCGTCACCATCGCAATCCTTTTTTCCATTGTTGTTCCTCCTTTGTCCTTGTATCTCACTGCCCCTCCACCTTTTTTTGCCGAAAACGTCTCGGGCCAGACCACCGTAGCCGCTTGATTAGCTTAATAAAATTGTAATTGAAAAAGGGCGAGAGTCAATTTATGAAAGGGCTTTGTTTTTGACGGCAACCTGAAACCGGCTGTGTCTTCTTATGAAACGCAGGCTGGCCAGGTATACTCATGGGGAAATTCAGATAGAATCTTTACATGGGTTTGCGCAACGGGAGGCCAACTGGCATGGGCAAGAGATTCCCAAATATCCCTGACAGGTTGTCCGGACTCGAGGACCTGGCTTACAACCTCTGGTGGAGCTGGCATCCGGCCGCGAGGATGCTATTCAAGATGCTCGACCGCGAGGCATGGAAAGAGAGCATCCACAACCCCGTGAAGATGCTGAGGGAACTTCCAGGGAGTGTCCTTGAAGCGGCTGCCCGGGACCCAAGGTATCTCCCTCACTATGACGCGGTGCTTGCCAGGTTCCAGAGGGAGATTTCCTCAAGTGGCGGCTGGTTTTCCGAAAATGTGGACGACCCCGAAAGGCTCCCGATAGCGTACTTCTCGGCGGAATACGGGCTCCAGCACTCGCTCCCCTTCTATGCCGGCGGGCTGGGTTTTCTGGCGGGGGACCATCTCAAGGAATGCAGCGACCTGGGGGTCCCCATGGTGGCGGTGGGTTTCATGTACCCTGAAGGCTACATGGGGCAGAGGGTCCGCGAGGACGGGTGGCAGCAAAACGTCGATGAAGTCCTCGACAGGGATGCCGCGCCTGTGGCGAGGGTCCTGGACGGAAATGGGAAGCAGCTCGTCGTAAAGGTGCCGTTTGTCGAACCTCCCGTATATGTGGCCGTATGGAAGGTCTCCGTGGGAAGGATACCGCTTTATCTCCTCGATACGGACATTGAGATGAACAATCCCTGGAACAGGTCGATATCATCGCACCTGTACATAGGCGACCTCGAGCAGCGGCTTCGCCAGGAACTGGTGCTCGGGATCGGAGGCAGCGAAGTATTGTATGCGCTCGGCGTCAAACACTCGGTCCTTCACCTTAACGAGGGACACCCTGCATTCGCGCTTCTCGAGCGCATAAGGGAGCGGGTCGAAGCCAAAATGAGCTTTGAAGACGCCTCAGCCGCGGTTTATGAGACCTCAGTATTTACGACCCACACTCCCGTTCCGGCCGGCCATGACGTTTTCCCGTACCCCCTGATAGACAAGTACTTCAAAAATTACTATCCGCTGCTTGGGCTCGGAAGGGAGGATTTCCTGAGGCTCGGCTATTTCCAGGACACCCCCTCGGGCTTCAACATGACCGCCTTTGCCTTGAGGATGTGCCGGTACCGCAACGGCGTCAGCCGAAGGCACGGCGAGGTCTCAAGGAAGATGTGGCGCTCGCTCTGGCCTGAGAGTGAGGACAGGACACCAATAGCCCATGTCACGAACGGGGTCCACGTCCCTCATGGATAGAGCCGAAGATGGAGCTCCTGCTCAATAAATATCTCGGCCCGGAGTGGCTTGAGGACCACGACAACCCCGCCATCTGGGAGCTTATGGAAGATATGGATGACCGGGAGATCTGGCAGGCCCACGTGTGGCTGAAATTGAAATTGGCCAGCTACCTGTGCTTCAAGTCGAGGGAAAGATGGTCCACGGGCAGAATCAGCCCTTCTAATGTCGTTGCCGGGGGCGCCCTCCTGGACCCCATGGCCTTGACAATCGGCTTTGCGCGCCGTTTCACGGCGTACAAGCGGGCGGACCTTGTTTTCCGCGACACCGGACGCCTCAAACGCCTTCTCAAAAACCCGTGGAGACCGGTCCAGATAATATTCGCGGGCAAGGCCCACCCAGAAGACGATGACGGGAAAAGGATACTGCAAAAAATATTCAACTTCGCGCGCGACCCTGACTTCGCCGGAAGAGTGGCCTTTGCTGAGGACTATGACGAACAGCTGGCCCAGTACATGGTCCACGGCGTCGACCTGTGGCTGAACAACCCGCTTCCTCCGCTGGAGGCCTGCGGCACGAGCGGCATGAAGGCCTCGGTCAACGGGGTGCCTCAGCTCAGCATACTCGACGGCTGGTGGATAGAGGGTTACAACGGTGAAAACGGCTGGGCCATAAAAGCGGCTGAAGGCGGGAACGAAGATGAGAAGGACGCCGATTCCATCTACGAGCTCCTTGAGAACAGGATCGTGCCGCTTTACTACTCCTTTGACGAACATGGGTGCCCTAAAGGCTGGGTCAGGATGATGAAGGCGGCCATGAGAAGCGTTGGTCCCGCCTTCAGCGCCAGGCGCATGGTGCGGGAGTATACTGAAAAATTTTACAGGCCCGCGTTGAAGATGGCGGTCAAATAGATGGAGAATCCGGATATACCTCAGGGTTTCTGGGAAAAAGGGCCCGACTGGCTCATATCGGCGCTCAAGTCTTCCAGACATGGGCTTTCGGATGACGAGGCCGCCTCGAGGTTCTCCGAGGAACGGCTGAGGCGTCCCGCAAAAAAACGCGGCCCGCGCGCCCTCTCCCTTTTTATCGGCCAATTCAAGAATCCCATCATACTGATACTCCTTTGCGCTGTCCTCATCTCGTACATCGTCGGCGATATCATCGATGCCACTATAATACTTGCCATTATAGCCCTGAGCGGGTTTTTGGGGTTCATCCAGGAATACAACGCCTCGGAAGCGACGGACAGGCTTCTTCTTCTGGTAAAGACCAGGGCAGATGTCCTGAGGGAAGGCGCAAGGAAAGAGATACCGATAGACGAAGCGGTACCGGGGGATATAGTCCTTCTTTCGGCCGGAGACCGCGTGCCTGCCGACGGTCTGATACTTGAGGCAAAGGACTTTTTCGTTAACGAGGCCCTGTTGACCGGCGAGAGCTTCCCGGTCGAGAAGGGCGCCGGCAAGGCGGCGTCGAAAATGAACGCCGTATTCATGGGCACCAACGTGATGAGCGGCACGGCAAAGGTCCTCGCCGTGAGGACAGGCCAGAAGGCTGAATTCGGGAAAATAGCCGGGCGCCTTTCAATCCAGGCCGAGACCGACTTCGAGAGGGGGGTAAAGAGGTTCGGCTACTTCCTCATGGAAGTGACCCTTGTCCTGGTGCTCATCGTCTTCGCGGTGAACGTCCAGGCAGGGCGCCCTGTAATCGACGGGCTGATGTTCTCCCTTGCGCTCGCCGTCGGGCTTACCCCGCAGCTTCTTCCAGCTATCATAACCGTGAACCTCGCGAAGGGCTCGAAGTACATGTCCAGAAAAGGGGTCATCGTAAAGAGGCTCGCTTCCATCGAGAACTTCGGCACCATGGACTGCATCTGCATGGACAAGACCGGCACGCTTACGGAAGGAGTCGTATACCTTCGCGAGTTCCTTGACATCGGAGGCGCGAGTAGCGAGCGCGCCCTCCTCTTCGCGTCCCTTAATGCCTCGTTCCAGACCGGGCTCAAAAACCCGATTGACGAGGCCATAGTAAAGGCAGGCCGGGACCTCTCCGGCTACGAGAAGCTCGACGAGATCCCGTATGACTTCGAGAGAAAACGCCTCAGCATCGTCGTGGGCAGGGAAGACGAGACGCTCCTCATCTCGAAAGGCGCGCTCAGCAGCATACTCGATGTCTCTGACAGGGCTGAAACACCCTATGGAGAGGACGCGATCGGCAAGTTCACAGGAGATATCGAGAGGCGGTACAACGAATGGAGCGCAAAAGGGCTGCGCGTGCTCGGGGTGGCTTTCAAGAGAATAGAACTGAGGGAAAGCTACGGAAAGGCCGATGAGTCCGGCTTGACCTTCATCGGCTTCCTGCTTTTCGACGACCCGCCAAAAAAGGACGCGTCAAGCACGATCTCCGACCTCAACGGGCTTGGCATCGAGGTCAAAATAATGACCGGCGACAACAGGTTCATATCCCAAAGGGTGGCCGAGGAGATAGGCTTCAGCTCTTCAGGCATTTTAACAGGCGGAGAGCTCGAGAAGATGAGCGACGAGGCGATAGTCCACGCGGCTGCCAGGACGAGCGTCTTCGCGGAGGTGAACCCGTTCCAAAAGGAAAAGCTCATGGCCTCGCTTAAAAAAGCGGGCAGGGTCGTCGGCTACATGGGCGACGGGATAAACGACGCGCCTGCCATAAAGGCCGCTGACGTAGGCATCTCAGTCAATACGGCGGTCGATGTAGCCAAGGAGGCAGCGGACATAGTCCTTCTCCAAAAGGACCTGAGGATACTCCGGGACGGCGTCGTGGAGGGCAGAAAGACCTTCGCCAATACAATGAAGTACGTGTTCATGGCCACCAGCGCGAACTTCGGCAACATGTTCAGCATGGCCGGGGCGTCCCTGTTCCTGCCGTTCCTCCCCATGCTGCCCAAGCAGATACTCCTTACGAACCTCCTGACAGACCTGCCTGAGATGACAATCGCTGCCGACAGGGTCGATGACGAGCTGGTCCAAAGGCCAAGAAAATGGGACATAGCCTTCATAAAGAGGTTCATGGTCTTCTTTGGTGTCCTGAGCTCCGTATTCGACTATGTCACCTTCGGGGTGCTCCTTTTTGTTCTGGACGCTACCCCGGAGATGTTCAGGACAGGCTGGTTCATCGAGTCAGTGGCTTCGGCCTGCCTGGCAGTGCTTCTCCTGAGGACAAAAAGGCCGGTCGTCTTCAGCGCGCCAGGCAAGTATCTGCTCATGATGACTGTCGCGATGGTTGCGTTCGTGCTGGCCTTCCCGTACACGCCCTTTTCAAGGTTCATGGATGTAATACCGGTACCTTACCGGTTTCTCGAGGCCCTGGCCCTGATACTTGTCGCCTACATGCTGCTCATCGAGGCCGGCAAAATACTCTTCTACAGGAAGATGACGACGCCGTAGCGTGACCAGATGTTCTTAATATCAGCCGGCCGGAATATAAAAAGGGGGCATAAGCCCCCCTTTATACCTTGTACCATGGCTCTCCATTGGCAGGCGGGCTAACACACGATTGGCGCGCAAACCGCCATGGCAGCCGCCGTGTCATTGACCTAAAGGGCAGCGCCTACCTGCCCACCTCGGCGTGCCTGAAACAGCCGACGACATGGTCATTGACCATGCCGACCGCCTGCATGTGCGAGTAGATGATGGTCGAACCCACGAATTTGAAGCCGCGCTTTTTAAGGTCGCGGCTCAAGGCGTCCGACTCTGGCGTGGTCGCGGGGACCTCCTTCAAGCTCCTGAATCGGTGCACGACCTGCCTGCCTCCGACGAACCTCCAGCTGTACTCAGCGAAAGAGCCGAACTCCTTCTGGACCTTCAGGAACGCGGCGGCATTGGTGACGGCCGACCTTATCTTGAGCTGGTTTCTCACTATGCCGGGGTCATTGAGGAGTCCCTGTATCTTCTCCTCGCCAAAGGCGGCCACTTCCGCCGGGTCAAACCCCGCGAAGGCCTTCCTGTAGTTCTCCCGCTTTTTTAAAATCGTGAGCCAGCTGAGGCCGGCCTGCGCCCCTTCCAGCACGATGAACTCAAAGAGCTTCCTGTCGTCGAAGACAGGCACCCCCCATTCGGTATCGTGGTACAGGATATACAGCGGGTCGTCAGTGACCCAGGCGCACCTTGAAAGCCCGTCTTTGTTTTCCATCCGTTCCCCGAAAAAAAAGGGGGCCCTTGAGGCCCCCTTGGTCAAAACGCGTCATGGCAGCGCGGTCATTTCGCCGAGGCCGCCTTGAGCGACTCGGTGAACTCCTTGTTGTCCCTCATGAAGGTCTTTATCGACCTCAAGGCGCGAAGCCTCCAGGCCACGACCTGAAGGCTGTCCTTCAGCGGCTTCGTGAACAAGGAAGAGAAAAAGTCGACAAAGGTGTACACGGGCGAGTAGAACTTCCTCATCGCCTCTATCGTGTGGTACTGGAGCTCGTAGCGGGTCATCAGCTTGGGCTCGAAGACGGCGTGGTGGGCGTCGTACAGGCTCCAGTCCTTGTTCTTTATGCGCCC
>UBJH01001522.1_pt1 | contig 11911 bp, 14 predicted proteins | sample 2193721 | NCBI WGS metagenome assembly UBJH01 (sample SAMEA4703186, study PRJEB27089) | metagenome | reverse complement strand
GTGCGTGTGCTCCAGCAAAGGTTGGAAGCGCGGGGCCTTCTCGATAGCGACGGGCAAAGCATGGGCCGCGAGGCGCTTGCCGTTTGTCGCCACCATGTGCGCCGTGAAGGGCGCAACGTGGGGCGTGAACGGTCCAGCGTTCTCGCGCGTGGTGCCGACGATTTCGAAGTAAATCCCGTTGAGCGCGTAGCGGCCATTCTCCTGCGCGCACATGGGCGCGAGCATGGAAAACTCGTGCGCCAGGTGTGCCGCGGGCAGGCTGAACTTCACGCCACAGTTCGTGAGCGGGAAGTTCGGCCAATCGGTCGTGTTGTGCTCTTGGGGGATACTCGATTCGACGACGCCATGCTTCAGCGTCACGATCGGGCCTGCCTGCCCCGAGCTTTTCGAGGCGGCATCGGTCTGCTCAGAAGCGAGCGTGAACGATGAGTTGGGCACCTTCCAATCAGACGGAAGGAGCAGCTCCCCGTCACCGCCTTCGAGCGAGAGCTGGCCGCAATTGGCCAAGCCCAGGTCGATGGTGAGGTAACTTTGCAGGTCCGTGGCCATCAGCAAAGCCTTGAAACCCGAGACGCGAAGCAGAACGTGCTCCACGATCAGGTTTCCACCCCACTTGGGATGTTTGCAGGCAGTTGCTGCCGCCAGCTTGAAGGCCCGCGCGAAGCTTTTGGGGTCGTTCACGCGGACAGAAAACTTCAGTGCTTCAGTCATGGATTTCTCCGTGATTACAGCCAACCGGCGCGAAATGCGCCGGCAGCCTTAGGGCTGAGAGTTCGAGTGTCTGAGAGATCGAGAGATCGCCACTGCTTCTGCAATCTCTCCATCTCTCAACTTCTCCATCTCTCATGCCCTCGGGCTACAGTTGTGCTTCGATCAGGTCGGCCGCTTGGTCAAAACTGAAGCCGAAGTCGTCATTGAGTTCGGAGATCGTGTGTGCTTCGCCGAGATAATCGATGAAGATGTCGCCGAACAGGCGAACACCAAGCGTCCTCTCGATCGCACGCCACCAGACCTTGCGGGGCTGACCGCCGCCTTTGGGACGGAGGTCGAAGCGGGCATTGCCGGCGGAGTCAGTGCCAAAACGCGTCCACTTAAGCTTGTCGGGGCGCTCGCGGCGAACCAGCTCAGCCAGCACGCCGAGAGCGCAGAAGCGTTCTTGGCCAATTTCGTCCACAAGGCGCATGACCTCGCGGCATTGCAGGAACTCGCCGCTGCGAAGAGCGGCGAGCCATTGCTGCTTGTATTTGGCGTTCATGGATTGCTCCACGGGTGCAGCTCCGAAAGGAGCCGCAGCCTTTGGGGCGATTCAGAATTCAGAATTCGGAACCGCCCCTCGGGCTATGCCTGTATGGACATCGCTGCCGGCGCGGCAATCGGCGCCTTGGCGGAGGCGCGCCCGGTCGTTACCGCTGCGGAATGCAGCGGCAGCCGACTCCGCCAAGGCTTCGTCGGCCAAGGCGGAGGCAGCTACTAACTGGCTTTCTTGAGTTCCTCCGTGCGGTCGCGGTCCCAGCGGGGCCGCAGCTCGACGTAGGCTTCACACTCCATGAGCGCTCGCATCTTCAAGGAAATGTCCTCGAAGAAACTCTCGGCCCATGCGTACAGGTTGACGTTCTTGTCGAGATCCGTGCCTTCGCTGAAGTGTTCCTTCAGCTTGGCGCGTTGCTCGGGCGTCCACTCTTCCGGCTTGGGCGTGAAGCCCGGGTCGGCGTAGTCGCCGGCGACCACGATGCGGTCGCCTTTCCAGCGGCCGATCAACGCGAGATCAGGATTGGAACACTTGCGCGCGTGGAAATCTCCGCCGCCGCGGCCACAGCCGTCGGCGAGCAACAGGCCGAGTGCCAGCATGGTGCCGTCACCCTGACCTGCGAACTCCATGAGCTTGAGACCGTCACCCAGCTTGTGCGGGTGGAGGAACTCCTTCTTGTCGATGTTGACGATGAAATAGTACTGACCCATAAATGCTCCAGTTCGCCCTTCGGCCGCGTTGCGGCTCAGGGCGAGTTCAAACACCGCTCCGAAATGGGGCGGCCAGCCCACTTCGCCAAGGCTTCGTGGGCCAAGGCGAAGGGGGCTACTTCAGGCGATGCGGAACAGCAGTTCTTCGGCGCCGTAAACTTTCGGTTCGCCGCAGCTTTCGCACTCGACGCGTCTTGCGTCGGGTTCGCAGCCGCCTTGCTCTTCGCCGCAGGCGATGCAGAAACCAGTGCAATCGTCGCGCTCGACCGCAGCCATCACGGCCGCAATCTCGATGCGCGGCTTGCGCCTCTTCTGCTTCACCTCGGCGAGTTTGGTTTCGGCGGCGGGTTTCTGTTCCGGCGGAAGTTCCTGCTCACTGATGCGCAGGGCTTCTTCCGGGTTGCCATCTTCAATCGCTTTCAAAAATCGATCCCATGTGGTCATGGAATGATCCTTCGTAGTACTGCTCCAATGGGAGCAGCAGCCGACTCCGCCAAGGCTTCTGACTTCGCTGAAGCTTCGTCAGACGAGTCGTCAGCCAAAGCGGAGGCGGCTATCAATCTTCGCTCGGGTAGCAGAACGTGATGCGGCCGTTGCCGTCATGGCAGGCTTTCACACGCTCGCGCAATCCGAGGTCGAACCACCAGTACTCGTTCTCCTCTTTGCCTGCCAAACTCACGGCGCGGCTGAAGGCTCCAAGCAGGTGGCGCAACGGATTGCGAATCTCAGAGACTCCGGCGATGTCTTCGCCGCGTGCGACGAGGGCTTCCTCGAACATGGCGCGTGAAATCAGCACGCGCTTGATTTTGGCGCCTTCGACGTTGCACTGGGCGGTGATGTCAACAAGCGTGCCGTCTCTGACGGCGTCGTCGTCGGTGTATTGGCTCACGACGTCGAAGCCGGCGAACGGATGGTTCGCCGGGAATCCGATGTCGCTGCCTTTGACCTGGGGCGGGCCGTCGATGAAAGCGTGCAGCTTGCTGTCCTTCTCATCCATTGGGTTCATGTGAAGCTCCTGCTAGACCGCTGCGAATGCAGCGGCAGCACTACTGCAGGCGATTTACGCGCGTCATGCGGTGTCTTGAAACTCCGCCCCGTGCGGGCAGGGTCGCCTGCAGCATTGCTATTTGCTGATCGTGTCAGTCCAGAGCAGATCGACGTCCTGGCTGTGGTCTTCGATATGGATGACGCCGGGGCCATTGCCTTCGGCGTCGGCCATCGGCACGAGGATCGTGCCGTCGTCCAACCAGATACGGAATGCCGGGTTCATGCGGTTGGCGTTGTAGCAACGCTCGCCGATGCCCGGCTCAACCTGCGTAACTTTGACGATCTTGCGGCCAATCAGCCGCTTGCTGTTGTCTTTTGGCATGTCGAAATCTCCTGTAACTCCGGCGGGAAATCCGCCGGCAGCCTTCGAAGGCGCCCCGCTTTTGGCGGGGCGCCCCTCAGGCTATGCCGCTTTTGCATATTCCCTGGCCGGCGCTGCCTTGGTCGTGCTTGTCTCCGTCGGCGCCACGAGTTTGTGGAACCAGCGCGAGATGCGGCCGAGGCAGTGCACGATCAGGTTTTTGCTTTGCGGCAGGACTGCTCCGAACACGCCGCCGGGGCTGTGAAGCTCGAGCGGGTGTTCAGAATTGTGGCTCACGCGCAGCGTGACGCTGGGAGCCGCGCCGCGTGAGGTGGGCAAGCGGTCCTTGCTGAGCTGCTCGACGGACATCAACGCGCCGCGAAGTTCACGGGGGTTAACCGCGACTTCGTAGTAGTCGTTGTGCGCCGGCAGACCTTTGCGCCAGTCGGGTGCGCTGCGATCGGCGAGCGGGGCCTGGTGCATGACGCCTTTGGCGTCACGCAGAAACAGGTTGCCCTTCTCGGCCGTGACCTCGAGGCCAGCGTCGTTCGCCATGCGCCCTTTGGGCAATTCTTTGGCGATGCGCCTGGCATCTTTAGTGTGCAGCGCTTTTCCAACCAGCTCGCGCGACGTTTTCTCGCCGCCCAGGTTGGGGGCAAAGAGAATCGTCGAGCCGTTGCAAGAGACGAGGCCATCGGGCTCAAAGAAATAGAACTCCTGATTCTCCGGGCCCTTGGCGTGCTTGCCACGCACGGGCGACTTGGCCCGCATGCGCGTGAGCGAGTTTTTTCTGAACTTCATGGGTAACTCCCAAAAGACGCGGCTCGCGGCTAGCAGTTTGCGGTACGCGAACTGCCAACGGAGAGACGCGAACAGCGGCGCGAAGTGCGCCGCTAGAACTCCTCGCCTTGCTTTGCTGAGCGCAGCGAGGGTTTCTGTGTTGCGAACCGCGACTCGTGAACAGCGAGCCGCGATCTACGCCGCGGCGAGCGCTGAATTCAGCACGTGGCCTGCGGCGGCGCACAGCTCTGTGCGGTCTTCTTCGTTCGCCAGTTCTTTGGCGTGGAAGGTGAGGCCGTTCACAACGCTCCAGATCGAGAGATCGCCGCCGTTCACTTCTAATTTGGCGGCCTCGACCCCAGCCTTGGCTGCGCCCAGCGACACGCCCGCGTAGTTGAGCCGCTTGATGGCGGCTTCATCATCTTTGGCGTATTCGATGTGCTTGGCTTTGGTGAGCTGGTCCATTTCCTGTTCCGTGAGTTCAGCGGCCAACTCTCTGCAATCCTGGGCAAAGACTTCGAAGGCCTCGCGCACAACGCCGACGTGGCGGGCGCGCTTGGTCTTGCCGTCTTTCATGCCCCAGATCAGGAAGTTGCCGCAGACATTGCGGAACACGAACTGGCTCCAGCCGAAGCTCTTGTGAGAGGTCTCGCTGTTCCACACCATCATGCCCTTGCGCAAGCCTCCGAGCCCGTCGTTGTCGACTGGCTGGGCCTGCCCGCCGAAGCCCGCGTTGTTTGCGGGCGAAGGCTGGGTGAAGAGGAACGCGAAGCTGTAACGATCCGTCCGAATTAGCGCTTTGGGGCGCTGTTCGACGGGGATGCTCAAATCGTAATTGAACGTCGGGTGCGCCGGAACCCAACCCGCTTTCACAAGCGTGTTATCGATGGTCTCCAAGACTTCGGAGTCCCATAGCCGCGTGTAGCGTGTGTCGGTGACTGCGCGCAACAACAGTTTCCCATCGATCTTCTCGGCGAGGAATTGCATTTCGTGCTTGCCTTCGTTGCGGTTCACCTGCCACAGCTCGTTGAACACGCGAACGCGTGTTTCGGGCTTGAGGCGGGCGACCGTCTCGATGGGCAAGCCAATGTTGCGGGCCAACTGCTTGTAGGCGAAGTTCGTGAGCGCGAAGTCGTCATGCCCGAGCGCCAGATAATCCTGGCCGTCGCGCGTAGCGAAAAGCATCTCGGCCGAGCTGCCCTGAATTTCGATTGAGCGCTTGCGCTGCTCGTCGGCATCCCGGCGCATTTCGGCCAGACTCATGAACTTGCAGTCTTCGGGCGCACTGAACATCAATCGATGCGCGAGTTGGGCGTTGGCGCCCTGGCGTTCAATAACGGATACACCCGCCTTCTGGGCGGGTACAGCGGTTGCAGTCGTCATTTCTGACTCCTGAAAAAAGCGCGGCTCGCGGCTTGCAGTTCGCAGTCAGCGAACAACGAAGCACGAGCAGCGGACAGCGGCCCGAAAGGGCCGCCAGCGCGTCCCGCAGCGTTGCACTGCGGGAATCGCTACTAGGCTGCGAACAGTTTCCGCGTTTGGGTGTGAGCAGATGCCTCGATGTAGCCGAGATCCTGCAGCGCCTGCCATAGCAGGGGTGCGTAGATCCAGCCGTCGATCCACTCGTCGATTTCCCACAGGCCGCTGTCAAAGATGTGGGCCGCGCAGCGCTCGAGCAGGGTGTATTCGTGCTCGTCACTGCCACGCGTCGAAAAGAAGGCGTGAAGCTTGGCCGCGGCTTCCTGATAGTCATCAGGCAGGCCCGCGGTTTCGCTTTCATCGCCCACGTTCTCCCACAGCCACTCCAGCGTGTTCTGGATGAAGCGGCAAATCACCGTGCGACGCGCGGCTTCATCGTGGATCTCGCCGTCGCGCAGCAGCTTGAGCTTGCCTTCCATCCAGCACGCGATGGGATGCACCCGGCCGCGCTCGTCGAGAACGCGGTAGGAGAGGAAGTCCCAGCCCTGGTCGCAGGTGGTGACCTTCCAGTGTTTGTGCTCCCACTCGGGGTGTTCCTTGCGCAACAGGTTCATGAGCGCTTCGCCCACGATCTGTGCATCGGCGTCATAGTAATCGCCGCTCTCGGGGTCGTTGATGCTGACTCCCTGGGACCAGCCCTCGGGCAACTCCGGCTCAATATCATGGCCGCAGTTGCGGCCGATGGCTGCGGCAATTTGCTCGGCGCTGAGATACGGCACCGGCTCTGCAAACAGCAAAAACGTTCGCAGTTGGTCAGGCGGCAGGCGGCGTCCGAGAATCAGTGCCCGGATGATCGCCAGCAAGCCTTCCCACATGGTGTTGTTGTCGTGTTTCATAGAACTCCAGTTCGCGAGTTCTCGGGTTAGCGAGTTCACGAGTTGAAACACCGCCGCGAAATGCGGCGGCAGCAGAACTCGCGCACCCGTGAACTCGGGAACGCGAGAACTGCTGTTAACTCGCCCAAGCCACGTGGCCGCCGTCGTGGTCGACAAGCTGGCCATCCTTCGATCGCCAGAGCTGGCGGCGGGAATCCCACGTGAAATCAAGTTCATGCGGATTCCAGCCGCTGCGCAGAGCGACCTGCTGGGCTTGGACTTCGCTGAGCGTGCGTTGCGCGCTCGGCAACTGATGAACGGGCGCTTCGCGCTCGCGGGCCACAAGCCGCGCACCCTGGTTGGGCGGTGGCTCGGAACCTCGCGGGCGATAGCCGATGTCTTCGGCCTTGAACAGCGCTTCCATCAGGCGAAACATGGCTATCTCGTAGCTCGCCAGCGCGATCACCACGCCGATTGCAACCAGCCAGGGCAGCCCATACAGGACCAGAATAACGGCAGCCGACGTCTTCACGCCGCTGTCTCGGTTCTTCAGGCCTCGCAGGAGCGTTTGTCCCAGCCAGTTCAAAACGGCAAAGATGCCGCGCAAGGCAAGCACGGGAAACCAGATGAGCGCGGCTACAGCCAAAACCGCAACCAGCGCCAACTTTTTCAAGTAAAGCATGATGCCTCCCCGTCGCCGTGCGGCGATTCAGGAGAACTGGCCCCGAAATGGGGCCAGCAGCGCTCGGTCAGAGAACCGACCGGCAGCTATGTGCCTCTACAATTGGCAGTGTTTGGGCAGATTTGGAGCGAGCGAGTAGCGATCTCCACTACCCGAATTATACCTCATCGAGACCGCTGGCGAGGGAGTAAACCCGCCAGAATGGATCTTATGGTCGGTCCGCTATAGAGCCCTGCAGTTTTCTGTGTTTTGAGGATAAAAAAGCGTCAATTCTAGAATACGTATGCGCTTCAAAAGCTGACATCGCGGCAACTCCAAATTGCGCACGTGAAACCTCTGTCAACGGATCTGCTTTTGTAAATGACCGGTGCCCAACAGGTGATTACGTCGGGTTCTCTATTGCGCGTATGCCCAAACGGAAATACGCAATCATTCGACACGCCTTTTCCCGGACTGCTTTGATCCTGTCGTGTCTAGTGTCTCTGATATCCGGTAGCTGTTCATCCCTTGAGAAACGCCATGCATGAAGAAGTCGAATTGACGAAAGGTCAAGCCTCGACGATCGCAATTCCAAAAGACCTGCGAAACGTCCACAGTCTTGTAAAGCAAACGATGCGAGGGTTCCGCGGCGTGGCACCTGGCTGGGACGGCATCGTGAGCTATGAGGGCCGCCCTGGCTTTGCCGTATACGTCAGCCGCAAGCTCTTTCGGCGGGCGATGTTGATCTCGCACGCCTTCATCACAGCTGTGGAGTCACGCGGCCACAAAGTTGTTCAGAGCACAAACGAATCGTTGAGCGCACGGCTCCTAGTTTGCGGCTCAGAAGTTTTATTCGAAGTTCGCGAATCTGTACTCAAGCTGCCACGCGGCTTTGATGCGCAGGGTCAGCCTCGGTTCCTCTTTCGTCCGTCGGGCTCACTGTCCTTGTGCATGCACGCTCGCTTTGGGCAATCTCGCCGGTTGCGAGATGGACGCACATTCAAACTCGAAACAAGACTTGATCGGGCTGTCCCGGAACTCGAGCGCATCGCCAAGGTGGCGTTCCAGCGTCAGGACGATTGGAGACAGGAGGAACACAGGCGTGAAGCCGCCTGGCGAAGAAGCGAGCTTCAGGAGAAGGCACGAAATCGCAGAAGCATCCTGCTCAGCGCGTTGCAGTCGCTGGTCAATAGAACCGCAATTGTGGATGCAGGGTTGGCACAGCTTGCACTCTTTGAAGCTGATCCAATGTTCTCGAGAACCCGCTATGGGAAAGAGCTGATTCAATTGCTTCGATTCGCCACACGCCGACTGCAGTCACCGCGTCTGCTTCACGAATTGGTACCGAAGGCAGCTTGGCAGCTACTGCCGATCCGGCCAGTGAATTGACCCTCGTCAGTTGCGCTAACGTGAGTTGTCGCGGCTAATTGGATTCAGGCCTAGCTTCGTGGACCTGCTCCGTTCCGCCATCATCCTTCTTCCGCACAGACTTCTGCTTCGGTGCGTCATTTTGCCTCGAAAGGACATCATCAATCTCACTCAGGTACGCCCGATGCTTCTCAAGGAGGCTAAACGGGTCTAACACCGGAGGCAGCTCCGGCCGGACCGAGTAAATCGCGCGAAACACGGCGACGGACAACTTTCCCGGCCACATCCTCGGCAGGCGCCCGTCGAAGTAGCCCTGCACCACGCTTGCGAGTCCCCTCATTTCGAGTTCCCTGCTGCACTTCCATTTCCGCGCAGCGTACTCCACTCGCATGTTGTCCACAGTGGTGCTTCCCATGGCGGCCGCGAGCATCGCCGCTGCGTTGAAGAGTTGCGAATACAACACATCTTTTTCCTCTGGCGAAGCGGGCTCGCCCTGCACATTGCACAGGTAAAGGTTCTTTCGATCGACCGTCGCTACGGTTTGCCCCGCCGCGAGAGCTTCAAGAATCTCTTTGCCCGTCGCGTCGCCTTCAAGCTCGGTGATTTGGTACTGAGTGCGAAGTTCAGAATGCAATCGAGCCTCGTCCCCGTTGAACTCGATGTACCTGCGCGCTACCAACGCTTTGGCAGCGCGACACCGACCGGAGCGAGTTACCTTCATGCCGTAGCGTGCCTCCGCCTGCCCGAGCGTGATCAGCAAGAGCTGGGCGAGCTCCGCTCCGGCTAGACCCTCCAGTGCCTTATCAGCGAGTAGCTTGAGCCTGCGAGATAGGGGATCAAAGTTCTTGTCTTTGGACATCTTTCGTCCTTTGCGTTCACTGGAGTTAGTCACACCCGGTAGCCGCCTAAGGCCGGCGGGCAGAATGGATCCCGAGTTGGGTGCCGCGGATGTACTTTCGCACGAAATCTTGCCTGCATGGCCAGCGTCAGTGATTTGGGCAGAGGCGCCCGCGAGCGGGCGAATCGCTGCAGGTTCGTTGCCAACGGGCCAATGTTGACCCTTTTTCTTCACCCGCCTTCCCGGTTCCGCCCTTAAGGGGCGGGAACCGGTGGGCCCACTGGCGGTTCCAAGTGGTTCCTGGAACCAGTGGGAACCAGCGGAACCACTGGCGGTTCCAATTAGTTCCCGGAACCAGTGGGAACCAACGGAACCACTCGCCAGCCTTTGCCGCCAGCACCGTCCTTGGTGATAACTTTACGGTGCTTCAGTCCCTCGATTACTGCCAGAGCCTTGGTTCTTTTTGTATGCAACTCGGTGCACACAAAATTTGAGCTGCACCCGGGGTTGGCCGCGATCAACTGCAACACCTTGTCGCCAAGTGCCCGGAGCGCCGCGTCCTCTGCGAGGCCTTCCATGCTCACCACGTCTTCATCGGTGGGCAGGAAAGTGGCCGTCGCCCTATCAAGCTTGAGTGTGAACACGGTGCCGCGCCGTGTACCAGGCCCGCGCATCTTGACGGCCTCGACACTCACAAGATCTGGCGCACCCTTTACCAGCCGAACATCAAGCATGGAATCGCACTGGTACTCGATGCCGCCGGATTCCTTGCCGCCAGCGATGGACTCAATGTTCATGGCAGCGATTTTGTTCCGATATGCGCCGCGTGAGAGTTCGGACGTAGCAATTACGGCGCACTTGGTGGCGGGTGACGCAGCTAAACGCTTCGCTGTCCGCATTACGTCGTCGAGGCGTAGCCGAGCCTCTGGGATGTCCTTCGAATCCCGTGTAACTGCGCTCTGCAGTGAGTCGATGAACAACACGCGGGTGCGGTTGGGAAAACGCCAGGCAAGGTCTGCGATTGTGTCCTCAATGGGGCCTTGGTCGTAAATCAAGAATGGCAAGGTCGACAAGAGTTCGAGCGTACGTTCGACAGTGGCCGTGCTGGGTTTCTTGGCCTCATCTGCAGGGATGCCAACGGCTTGCATGAGTCGAAGCAAAATAGATGCCGGGTCTTCATCAATCGCCACCCAACCGCACGCGATGCCGCGTTGCATCATGTTGAGCATCACTTGTACCAGGAGCGTCGTTTTGCCCGCGCCGGGTGGGCCCAACATCGTGGACAGGGACGCGAGTTTGATTCCACCGTCGCTGCATCCGTCCCAAGGCACGATGCCGGTGCTCACGCGAGGTTCGGCGTGTTGCATCCCATAGAGGATTTCGCGCAACTCGCGCACTAGCACAGGTGTCTTTTGCCCCTGTTTGGTAGCATTCGGAGGATTGTCGCCCTCAAGGTCGCGCTCGATTGAGCCGCGCTCGACTTCATCGAAGTGCTGCAACACGTCCTTTGCGCTAGTGAACGTGGCCGCGATGCCGAACAAAGTAGGCAGCATGTCGAGTGCTGCGTCGTATCTGCCGCCGGAAAGTTCCGCCATTGTCGAGATCGGCGTAATGGGCAAGTGTCTTTCGGTCAAGGCAAGCACCACGCGCCAGCATGCACCCACGCGGCGGTCTACGAATGCTTCGTCACCAGTCCCGAGTCGCTTGACGGCATCGGGCAGGAGCTCCGGGAATCTGATTATGCCGGCGATGGCATGAGCTTCGTTAAACGGAGGCGCACTCATTCCGTGCCCCCTGTCTTCCACGTAGGCTTCGGGATATTGGCGCGGTGGGTTTCAGCAGGGAGTGCATGACCGTGAAAGTGCTCAAGTTCCCGGTCATCCTGCTCAGCTTCAAAGTAGATGGCTTTCGCTAGAGCCCAGAGCCACCCCAGCCGCTTGTTCGGCCCGGCGGCCAACCACAGCGCTACGCTCAAAATATCCCTCAGCTGCTGGTTGCGTGTGAGGAGGCGTTGCGCGGCGTCGGTGAGCGTGATGTTGCGCTCGACGGCGCGCCAGTGGAGTTCCACCAGGCGGCGCACCACCTTGCGGACTGCGTGCCGGCCTTCACCCTGCGCCAGCAAACGGCGGCGCGTTGCCCTTACTTTGGCGGCAACGTCGGGATGAAGATTGCCGCTCCAGCCCTTGCGGCCCGCAGTGCTTTGGAGTTCCTCGCCCGCGTTCCCGCACTCACCGGCCCCGCCGGCAAAGTGGTGGTTCAGGTAATCCGTTTGAATATGACGCATAGAATTCACGAAGTCTTCGGGATTGGTCATGACTGGCCGCCCAAGATCCGCGCCACTTCGGCGCGAGGTATCAGGAATGTTCCCCCGATCAAAATCGCGGCCACTTTCTTGGCCTTAATGAGGCGGTACGCTGTCGTGCGGGACTTGCGGAAAAAGGCGCCGAATTCCTCCACTGTCAGGTTTGAGGGCAAATCTGCCAGGCTCATCTTCGAAAAATCTTGGTCGTCATTTCCCATGCTGGAAGCTCCTCAACCGTCGTCGCCCATCATTGCGCTCAGGCAATTAGTACCTCGCCGTGGGCGTCGTACCAATTCGAATCGCCCACGTTCGCTTGGTGCGAAAGTGGTCGATTCTGGAGTGAGTGTGGACTTGAAACAGG
>UBJH01001312.1_pt1 | contig 11954 bp, 12 predicted proteins | sample 2193721 | NCBI WGS metagenome assembly UBJH01 (sample SAMEA4703186, study PRJEB27089) | metagenome | reverse complement strand
TCCGCTCCTGCAAAACCATCCGCTGATGGCTGTTCATCCGCCCGGCCTGTATGCCGGCTATGTCGGCTGGGCCATTCCGTATGCCTTCGGCATGGCGGCCCTGATCACCGGTCGGCTCGGTGAGACCTGGATCAGAACCGTACGCCGCTGGTCGATCGCGTCCTGGGGTTTTCTGACGGTCGGCATCATCGTTGGTGGACGGTGGTCCTACGAGGTGCTGGGGTGGGGCGGCTACTGGGCCTGGGATCCGGTAGAGAACGCCTCGCTGCTGCCATGGCTGACCGGCACCGCGTTTCTCCATTCGGTCATGATCCAGGAACGGCGTAAGATGCTGAAGTTCTGGAACGTAGCGCTGATCATCATCACCTTTGCGCTGACGATCTTCGGTACCTTTCTGACGCGAAGCGGCATCCTGTCGTCCGTTCACGCGTTCTCCGATTCGGCGGTCGGGCCGCTATTCCTGGCCTTCATCGGCTTAATCCTGTTTTTCTCATTCGGCCTCCTTGTCTATCGGAGCGACAGATTACAGGCGGAGGGCGAGCTTGACTCATTGGTGTCCAGAGAGAGCGCATTCCTGGTGAACAATCTGCTGCTCCTGGGGTTCGCGTTTGCGGTCCTCCTTGGCACGCTGTTTCCCCTTCTGTCTGAGGCGGTTCGAGGAGTCAAGGTGAGCGTGGGCGAGCCGTTCTTCAATACGGTGAACGTTCCCATCGGCCTGGGTCTGATCTTTCTGATGGCCGTCGGGCCGCTGATCGCCTGGCGACATGCCTCGGTTGAGAGTCTGCGCCGCACCTTTGCGGGCCCCTTGTGTCTCAGCATCGTGGGCACCGGTATCTGCTGGTTCCTTGGGGTGCGGGGATTGTATCCGCTGCTGGCCTTTGGCCTCAGTCTGTTTACCGTGATTACGGTGGTTCAGGAGTTTACCCGCGGCGCCAGGGTACGGCGCCGGAATACGGGAGAAGGGTATCTGACCGCCCTGTCGAAACTGACCAGCCGTGGACGGCGGCGCTATGGCGGCCTCATTGTCCACCTTGGGGTGGCGTTGATCGTCATCGGGATCACTGCGTCATCAATCTTTAAGCTGGAGCAGGAGGTCACGCTGAAACCTGGTGAGTCGCTTCAGCTTGGCCGGTATCAGGTGCGATTTGACGAACTCAGCGCCTGGCAAGAGCCGCATCGTTTTGTAGTACAGGGGAACTTTACGATTTTTAACTCGAACCAGAAGGTCGCCGAGATGCGACCCGCCAAACGGTTCTACCCTGCCGAGCAGCAGCCGATTGGCACCGTTGATGTCCGCTCGACTATGCGGGAGGATCTCTACCTGGTCCTCTCGTCGTTTGCGAAGGATGGAACCTCCGCGACCGTGAAAGCACTGGTTCGCCCGCTGATGATGTGGATCTGGGTCGGCGGCTGGGTGATGGTCATTGGTTCGCTGATCGCAATCTGGCCGGACCGACGACGGGCTGTTGCTGCCGATGTAGCGGAGGAGTATGTGGCATGGCAACCTGGAAGAAGCTAAGCCTGCTCCTCAGCATTATCCCGATCCTTCTGCTTCTGGCCTACGGCTTCAAAACCAACCCGAGGGAGGTGCCGTCACCGCTGGTGGGGCACCAGGCGCCTCCGTTCGCCCTTACCATGTTTGACGGGAGCGGCAATAGCCTGGAGCAGCTCCGCGGAAAGCCAGTGGTCCTGAACTTCTGGGCCTCGTGGTGTTTTCCGGCATGTTACGAGGAGGCGCCGCATCTGGAGGCTGCCTGGCAAACCTACCGGGATCGTGGGCTGATGGTGATCGGGGTCGATATACAGGATCGTGATGCTGACGCGAAGGCGTTTATTGAAAAGTTCAAGCTCAGCTTTCCAAACGGTCCTGACCCTCAGGGAAAGATCACGATTGACTATGGTGTCTATGGTGTGCCGGAAACCTTTTTCATTGGAAAAGACGGGACGATTCATTATAAGCACGTCGGAGCGCTCGACGCAAAAGTGCTCAAGGCAAAGATCGAGGAGATGCTCTGATTTCACGTTCAACGTGCAAGGTTCAAAGTTCGACCTGATAAAGAGATTACGCATGCGTAAGACGTTGCTTGTGTTGTTGGTAGCAGGAATCCTAATGGCGCGATGGCCGTCTGCTGCGCTCGCCGGCAGCCTGGAGGACCAGACGCTTCGGTTGGCCGCTGAGCTGCGTTGTCCGGTGTGTCAGAACCTTTCGGTGGCCGACTCACCCTCAGAGATGGCCACTCAGATGCGCGAGTTGATCCACGAGAAGCTGAAGAACGGTGAAAGTGCGGAGCAGGTCCGGACCTACTTTGTCAGCCGGTATGGCGAGTGGGTTCTGCTCGCGCCCACTCGCCAGGGATTTAACTGGCTCGCCTGGCTGCTGCCGTTCGTCGCCATCCTGGGCGGAGGTGGGATCATCGTTGTCACGATCCGGCGCTCGATCAGGAGAGGTCAGAAGGCGAATGCGAAACGGACGGGCTCCGCTGACCCACGGTATGCCGGCCGACTCGATGCAGAACTGAAGGACTGGGAACGTTAACGAACGTACGACGTTCAATGTTCAAAGTTCAACGTTCAAAATACAACAGCGAACCCCGAACCTCGAACCTTGAACGTTGAACCTTGAACCTTGAACGGGTTTCTAATGCTCATCCTGATTATCATCCTGCTTGTTTTCCTAGCCTTCCTGCCGGTGCTCATTCCATTCTTCAGATCGTCTGAGGAATCACCACCGGGGTTGGAGCAGACCGCGTTGCAGGAACTCCTGGCCGAGAAGCAGACGGTCTATGCCGCGATCAAGGAGCTTGAGTTCGATCACCAGGCTGGGAAGCTCAGCCTCGAAGACTATGAGCAGGCCCGCCACGACTATGAACTGAGAGCCATCGCCATCCTCCAAGAGATCGACCGGCTGGGTAGTCAACGGGAAAGTCAGGATATAGGGTCCGGAGGAAAACGGAACCGATGAGTCGCCTGATGGAGTCCAGACTGACGGCTTCAGGGCTGGATAAGATCTATCGGAAGATCCTGGATGGCGTTCGCCTGGACTTTTGTGACGGACTGGCGCTCTATCAGACGCATGACCTGACCTCGGTGGCATTCCTCGCGAACCTGGTCCGCGAACGCCTGAACGATAATCTGACCTATTTCGTCCGCAACCTGCACATCAACTATACGAACATCTGCAATAAAGGGTGCAAGTTTTGCTCGTTTTACGCCCCGCCCAGCGACTCACGAGGGTATGTGTTGAGCATACAGGATATCCAGGATCAGATCCGTAAGCATGACGGGGTTCCCATTCGTGAGATCCACATTGTGGCCGGGATCAACCCAAAGCTGCCATACCAATACTATCCGGACCTCATTCGAGCCGTGAAAGATGTCAGACCCGGCGTACAGGTCAAGGCCTTTACGATGATCGAGCTGGCGCAGATCCGGCGAATGGCCAATAAGCCGATGGAAGAGGTGCTGGACGACCTGAAGGCGGCTGGACTCGATTGTTGTCCTGGCGGCGGAGCGGAGGTATTCAGCGACCGTGTCCACGAAGAACTGTTCAGGGCCAAGCTGGACAATGAGGAATGGTTCGACGTGGCCAGGTCTGTTCACCGGGCCGGTATACGCTCGAATGTGACGATGCTCTACGGCCATATCGAGACGGTCGAGGAAAAGGTCACGCATCTACTCCATATTCGCGAGCTGCAGGATGAAACGGGCGGCTTCATGTGTTTCGTCCCGCTGGCGTTCGATCCGACCGGCACCGAGCTGAGCCATCTGCCGATCACGACCGGGTATGCCAACCTGCGCGAGATCGCGATCGCCAGGCTGCTCCTTAATAATATTCCTCACGTCAAGGCCTTCTGGATCATGACGACGCCGGCGGTGGCGCAGCTCGCGCTCTGGTACGGGGCGGACGACCTCGATGGGACCGTCACGCATTACGAGATTACGCACGCCCTTGGCGATAACTCCCACCATCAGGAGCTTCGCCATGACCAGCTTCTCGCCATGATCCGCGAGACGGGCCGCCAGCCAATCGAGCGCGACGCGCTCTACAACCCCGTTACTCATATTCCTCTCGCTACTTCGGAAATTGAAGCAAGGTGAGGGGGTAGGTCGGGTTAGCGTAGCGTAACCCGACGAAGCGCATGCGATACCGGAGAGCATGCATTTCAACCCGGTCAAACACGGGCTTGTGCCATCGGCGATGGAGTGGCCGTATTCCAGCTTTCGTCGGTATGTTGCGGCTGAGAAGTATCCCGCGAAGTGGGGACAGGGTGCGATGGATTTCGAGGGGGTGGGGCATGAGTGATGGACCGGATTGTCGGGTTACGCTGCGGTAACCCGACCTACAATACTTAATCAGACGCCAAACACGAGAAGTAATGCCCCGCTCAAAGCGCGCGGCTGGCGCATGGTGAGTGAGGGACGCTCAGGCGAGCAAGCTCGTACGTCCGCTGCGGCTGATCCGCAACGCCGTTCGACTCCAAAAGGGAAGAAGGGAAAACATCAGAGATGCCGGAGATTTCGAGATTCTTCGGAATAATCATCACAATGTTCTTCGACGAGCATAACCCACCTCACTTTCATGCTCGTTATGGAGGCAGCAAGGCATCGATCGAAATCGATTCGTTACGTGTATTGGAAGGTTCTTTACCACCCAGGGTACTGGGGTTGGTCATTGAGTGGGCATCACAGCACAGAGATGAACTATTTGCGAATTGGGAACAAGTGGTTCAGAATAAACAACCACAGAAGATTGAACCACTTCGATAGGAGGTGCGTCATGATACTTGACGTAGTTTCAGCGCGGCATATTCGGGATTATGAGCTTGAGCTTGAATTTGAGGATGGCGCAAAGGGTATCGTTGATTTTTCTCAATATCGTAGTCGAGGCGGGGTATTCTCCAAATTCAACGATATGGAATACTTCAAGAACTTTAGAATTGATAAAGAGCTTGGAGTGATCTCTTGGGAACACGGTGTCGATATTGCGCCGGAAACGCTCTATTCCAAGGCTGTCGGCAAAGCCATCGTGGTATAGTCCAAGCAGATCTGAAATAGTTGAACCGGGCAATGAATCGACTCAGGGTTCATTCCCCGCGGCTTGCCGCGAGTTCGTCATAGCGGCGGACCTCGGATCGGAGTCCGGGGCAGGCGCCGGTATCCAGAGGACCCGACTGGATTCCGTGTCAAGCACAGAATGACGGGCCGGAATAGAAGACGATACCCCGCAGCTTGCTGCAAGGTTGTTCGTTCCCAATAGAGTTCCTTCCCCACGGCTTGCCGACTTGACGACTCGAGGGAAAGGTGTCAAATTGGGCTATACGTGGGAGATTACGAGTAAGTTCGTTGTGAATAATTGGAGGATATATCAAGTCTCAGAGACGTATCGTTGTTCATAGTGATCCTGAGATACTCGGAGGGACGCCCGTCTTCGTTGGAACTCGCGTGCCTGTGAAGGCGCTTCTGGACTACCTGGAGGGCGGACATCGACTGGACGACTTTCTCGACGACTTCCCGACGGTGACTCGGGAGCAAGCGGTGGCCGTGCTGGAAGAGGGCATCCAGGTCGGAGCCTGACTGCACGCTAGGCGCCACCCGAGGAACATACTATGCCAATCATTTCGATGTTCTACGGGATTATCATTCGGATGTACCTGCTTGATCACAAGCACCACAACCTGCCGCACATCCATGCCCGCTTCGCTGAGTACGAAGCGTCGATAGGCATCGAGGATGGCGAGATCCTGGCAGGTGAATTGCCACGCAAGCAATTACGCTTGGTGCAGGCTTGGATAGAACTGCATCGTGATGAACTGAAGGCCGATTGGGAGTTAGCCGTTAACGGGGAGAATCCCTACAAAATCGCTCCGCTGTGAGGTCGCCACCATGTATTGGGACGTGAAAGTTGTCAAACCACTGCCTGACTACCGACTTTATGTCGAAATCGCCGATGGCAGACGCGGTATTTTCGATGTCAAGCCCTATCTCGATCACGGCGTGTTCCGGGAGTTGCGAAACCCGGCCTATTTCAACCAGGTGAGCATCGTGTTCGGGGCGTTGACATGGCCACACGAGCAAGACATTGCGCCGGAAACGCTGCTCACCGAAATTGTGCCTGGGGATGCCGCCCCTCATGAGGCGCTCCAAGTTGAGTGAGGCGGGCTGGGCGCGTCTGAATGAGAGTAATGGCGAGGAATCTTAGATATGGCTGAATCGAACGGCAAGGTCGAGGCGATTGCGGAGAAGGTCGAGGCAGGGGAGCGGCTCACCCTCGATGAAGGGGTCGAGCTCTTCGAACGGGCGACGCTGCTCGAGCTCTCCGCTATGGCCGACCGGGTACGCTGGCGCTTGCATCCAGAGCCGATTGTGACCTATGTCATCGGCCGCACCGTGAATTATACGAATATCTGCTGGGTCCAATGTTCATTCTGCGCCTTCTACCGACCGCCAGGCTCTACGGAAGGGTATCTCCTGTCCAAGGAGGAGATCTTTCAGAAAATCGAGGAGCTGATCGAGCTTGGCGGGACAGAGGTCCTGCTGCAAGGGGGGCTGAACCCCAGCCTGAAGATCGATTATTACGAGGATCTGCTTGCCTCAATCAAGGCCCGCTATCCGGTTCATCTGCACGCGCTCTCAACGGTGGAAATCAGTTATATTTCAGATAGTTCCAAGATATCCCTCAAGGATACCTTGAAGCGCCTCAAAGCGGCGGGCCTCGATTCGATCCCGGGAGCTGGGGCTGAACTGTTGGTCGATGAGGTAAGGGAGCGGATTTCGCCGTTGAAGGAGCGTTCGTCCGACTGGCTGAACCTCATGCAGATCGCCCACGGGCTCGGGATACCTAGTACGGCCACGATGATGTACGGGGTAGGCGAGACGTCGGCTCAGCGTGTTGAACACCTGATCAAGCTTCGAGAGCTGCAAGATCGTACCGGTGGCTTTACGGCCTTCATTCCCTGGAGCTATCAACCCAATGGCGACGCGCTCGGAGGGACCGGAGGTAGCGGCTACGGCTACCTTCGGACCGTGGCCGTTTCCAGGATCATGCTGGATAATATGAAGCATATCCAGGCCGCCTGGCTGACGATGGGCCCGAAGATCGGACAGCTTTCGCTACAGTACGGCGTGAACGATTTCGGGAGTACCGTCCTTGAGGAGAATGTTGTGCGGACTGCCGTCACCCAGCAACTGATGTCGCTCGAGGAGATCCGGCGAAACGTTCGGGATGCCGGATTTGTCCCGAAGCGTCGAAACACACGGTATCAGCTCTTGGAGTAGTCCTCAGTCTATCTGGTCTAGCTGGTCTGTGACGAGAAAGACGGAATAGACCAAATGAACGAAATGACCAGACAGACGAAATAGACTAGCTGGACCAGATAGACCAAACAGACCTTAGAGGTTGGGCATGAGTAAGGTTGTACAAAAACTTGACGACTATCGATGGCTGCTCCCGCAGGACTACAAACCGGGGATGCGGGTTCCAGGAATCATCTATGCCGATGAGGCCCTGATGGAGGCGATCATGAAGGATCTCTCCCTGGAACAGGTGGCGAATGGTGCCTTCCTACCAGGGATCGTCAAGGCCTCCTTCGCCATGCCGGACATCCACCAGGGGTACGGTCTTCCGGTCGGTGGGGTAGTTGCCACCGATATCACTGATGGCGTCGTGTCTCCCGGCGCAGTCGGGTACGACATCAACTGCGGAGTCCGATTGCTTCGTACGGAGCTGACAAAGGAGGAGGTGCGGCCCAGGCTGAAGGAACTGGTTCTCGCCCTCTTTCATGAGATCCCGACCGGTGTCGGCTCACGGGGCCGGATCCGCCTGAGCAAGAAAGAGGTGGAGGCGCCGCTGCTCAAGGGCGCAGCATGGGCTGTCAAGCAGGGGTACGGAGAGCCGGCAGACCTCGCCTGTATCGAATCCGGCGGCTGTCTTCCGGGCGCTGACCCGGATGCCGTGAGCCATAAGGCCCTTGAGCGGGGAAGCAGTCAGCTTGGAACGTTGGGTTCAGGCAATCATTTCCTGGAGGTCCAAGCCGTCGCCGAAATCTACGATTCCCAGGCCGCTGAGGTCCTCGGCCTGTTCGAGGGCCAGGTGACGGTGATGATTCATACCGGCTCTCGAGGTTTGGGGCATCAGGTCTGTACAGATTCTCTAGTCGAGATGGAGCGGGCCGTTCTCAAGTATGGGATCGATCTCCCGGACCGACAGCTCGCGTGCACGCCTTGGAAGTCGCACGAGGCCAAGGCATACCTGGGCGCTATGCGGGCCGCCGCCAACTTTGCCTGGAATAATCGCCAATGTTTGGCCCACTGGACCAGGGAGGTGTTGCTGAAGGTCTTGGGTATCTCGCCCGGAGCATTGGGGTTGTCAACGGTCTATGATGTGGCCCACAACATCGTCAAGGTAGAGGAGCACGAGGTTGACGGCAGACGGATGGAGCTGGCGGTCCATCGCAAAGGGGCGACCCGAGCCTTTCCGCCTGGGCACCCGGAACTGCCGGCTCGCTACCAGGCCATCGGCCAGCCTGTACTGATCCCAGGCGACATGGGCCGCGCCTCATTTGTGCTGGTGGGAACGGGCGCCATGGAGCAGACCTTCGGGAGCACCTGTCACGGCGCCGGGCGGGTCATGAGTCGACATGCGGCCATCAGAGCGGCCAAGGGTCGGGCTATCCATCGGGAGCTGGAGGACCAGGGGATCATCGTCAAGGCCTCCGGCGGCGAATCGTTAGCGGAGGAGATGCCCGAGGCGTACAAAGATGCTACGCAGGTCGTGACGGTCGTTCACCGCGCCGGCCTCTCCAAGATGGTCGCCCGCCTCCGCCCAATGGGCGTCATCAAGGGGTGAGGACCGTCTGGTCATTTCGTCTATCTGGTCTATTCCGTCTTTCTGGTCACAGACCAAACAGACCGGATCGACCAAACAGACCAGATAGACCAGATAGACCAAAGAGACGAATATGACAGAATGGCTGACCCTGTTGTTGGGGCTCTGGATTGGAGCCGGCCTTGGATGGGCGATCAGTGTAGCCCGGACCAGGGCCAGAGTGGGTATCATCCTCCGGGAGCAGGAGGCAAGGACTGCTGCTGCGGAGGCGCGGGTTGACGAGATGCGACAACAGCTCGCCTCGGCGAAACACGACTTCGATATCCTCCGCGAGAATTTACGACAGGCTGAAACCGCCGGGACTGCCGCAGAAACTCGAGTAGTCGAGATCGAAAAGAACCTGACCGAACAGAAGGCTCTCCTGGAAGATGCGAAGACCAGATTATCCGATACGTTCAAATCGCTGGCGGCCGAAGCGCTGGCCGGCAACAACGCGGGATTCCTCATCCTGGCTGAGGAGAAATTCAAGGCGTTGAAGGATGAGGCGGCTGTTGATTTGGAGAGTCGCAGAAAAGCGATCGAGACAATGATTCAGCCGCTCGGCGAAACTCTCCAGGTCTATCAGCAAGAAACCAAGGCGCTCGAAGATAAGCGGCTCAGAGAGTACAGTACGGTCGGCGAACAACTGCGCGCAGTCGCGATGGGTCAGACAACCCTTCAGAACGAAACCGCCAAGCTGGTCAACGCGCTGAGGTCTCCACAGGTTCGCGGTCGATGGGGGGAGATTGCGCTGCGGAAAACAGCGGAACTTGCCGGAATGTCACCCCACTGCGATTTTGTGGAACAGGAGAGCGTGACAACCGGCGAGGGACGCATCCGTCCCGATATGGTCGTCAAGCTGCCGGCCGGGCGCGAGGTGGTGGTCGACTCGAAGGTCCCTCTCGGCGGATTTCTTGAGGCGCTCGAAGCCAAAACGGACGAGGATCGCGAAACGGCCCTCCTCAAGCATGCGGCCCAGGTCAACCAGCACGTCGACGAAGTTGGCCTCGAAGGAGTACTGGGACCAGTTCGCGGCAACTCCGGAGTTTGTTGTGCTCTTTATTCCGAACGACTCCTTTCTTGCCGCAGCCGCTGAGAAGGATCCGGTACTGGTTGAATCGGCCCTCTCGAAGAAGGTCGTCATCGCGACGCCCGCCACCTTTATCGCCTTACTGCGGGCCATTGCCTATGGATGGCGACAGGAACTGCTTACAGAGAATGCCCAGCGCATCAGCATCCTGGGCCAGGAACTCGCCGATCGGATGGGGACGCTTGCCGAGCATCTCATCAGGGTTGGCGGGGCCATCGGCAAGGCCGTGGATTCGTATAACGCCGCGGTAGCCTCGTTTGAGAGTCGCGTCTTCCCGACAGCCCGAAAGTTCCAGGTGCTCGGAGCCGGCGGTAAGAAGGAGATCCAGGAACTGCAGCCGATCGATCAGAAGCCCCGCGCCTTAAATACGTTCGACATCGACGAGGCAGAATAAATCTGGTCATTTCGTCTATTTGGTCTATCTCGTCCATCTTGTCACCGACCAGACAGACCAGACAGACCCAACCAACGCAATGAACGCGATCGACGCGATCGACGCAATAAAGAGGAGGAGACTTATATGGTCGTACGGACAACTCATCCAAATGGAGACTGCGTCACGCAGATGTACTACGCCCGCCAAGGAGTTATCACTCCGGAAATGGCCTATGTCGCTGAGCGGGAAGGTCTCGATGATGAGACCATCCGGGCCGAGATCGCACGTGGCCGACTCATTATTCCTTGTAACATTCATCACGCCAGCCTCGAGCCGATGGGGATCGGGACAGTGGCCACCGTCAAGATCAACGCCAACATCGGTAACTCTGCACTGACCTCCGACATCGATGGGGAGTTGCAAAAACTGAAGCTGGCCATTCAGTACGGGGCCGATACGGTCATGGACCTGAGCACAGGCGGCAACATCGACGACATCCGCCACGCAATGATTGCGGCGAGCCCGGTGCCGGTCGGTACCGTCCCTCTCTATCAGGCGGTCGCGGGCGTCGCTTCGGTAGAAGAGCTGACCGCTGACGATATGATTGACATGATTGCGCACCAGGCCAAGCAGGGTGTGGACTACATGACGATTCATGCCGGCGTCTTACTCGAGCACCTGCCGCTCGTGCAGTCCCGGGTCACCGGGATTGTCAGCCGAGGTGGCGCCCTTATGGCGAGATGGATGCTTGCTCATAATGCGCAGAATCCTCTGTACACCCATTTTGGAACGCTCTGCCATATCTTCCGAAAATACGACGTCAGCTTCAGCTTGGGCGATGGGTTGAGGCCGGGTTGTACTGCAGATGCCTCCGATGCGGCCCAGTTCGCCGAGCTTCGGACATTGGGCGAGCTGACGAAGGTGGCATGGGCCCACGATGTCCAGGTGATGATCGAAGGACCTGGACACGTTCCGATGGATCAGATCGAAATGAACGTACGGATGGAGCAGGAGATCTGCCAGGAGGCGCCGTTTTACACGCTGGGCCCGCTGGTGACCGACATCGCGCCGGGGTACGATCACATCACGTCGGCGATCGGCGCAGCGATTGCCGGCTGGCACGGCACCTCGCTGCTCTGCTATGTGACACCGAAGGAACACCTCGGCTTACCCACGCCGGAGGATGTGAAACAGGGATGTATCGCGTACAAGATCGCCGCCCACGCGGCCGACATTGCCCGAGGCCGAAAAGGCGCGCGCGATCGCGACGATACGCTCTCTCGTGCCAGATTCAACTTCGACTGGGACACCCAGTTTGCGCTGGCGCTCGACCCCGAGACGGCGCGCACGATGCACGATGAGAGCCTGCCGATTGATGCGTTCAAGCGCGCCGAGTTCTGCTCGATGTGCGGCCCGAAGTTCTGTTCGATGAATATCTCGTCGCACCTTGGTGAGCTGGCCGATTGTCCGTGAGCCGTAGTTCCCCCTCACCCCCGCCCTCTCCCCCACAGGGGGCGAGGGGGAATAAAAAGGATTTTCTCCATACTTAGAAGGCCCCAGGGGCGAGGGATAATAATAAAAACTTCCTCTCCCCCAAGCGAGGGGGAGAGGATGAAGGTGAGGGG
>UBJH01001767.1_pt1 | contig 11999 bp, 3 predicted proteins | sample 2193721 | NCBI WGS metagenome assembly UBJH01 (sample SAMEA4703186, study PRJEB27089) | metagenome | reverse complement strand
CTGAGCTCGCTCATGGTGCTCGCATATGTGGACCACCAGCAAGCAATGACGCGTGTTCAGGCCGCGCGCGAGCAAACGGACGAATTCACCCGCATAGAGGAGTTGCGGCAGTCCCTCACGGCGGCCGATGCACCGAGGACACTAGCTCGAGCAATACCGTTTGCGGGGGCCGAGGGTCGATTGGTCGAAGCCGCGCGTGGCGAGTATTACGCGCTTGCGCGCCAACGCGTTGTGCAGCCGGCCGTGGAAGAGATCCAGCGTTCGATGCGCGCGACTCGTGAGCGCGGCTACCTTTCGATCCGCGATTACGACGGCGCGCTGGATGCGTCCGTGGCGCTGCACATGCTGGCCGGCCACACCCCGCCCAAAGCGGAGAGCCTGCGGCCGCTGCTGAGCCAGGCGGCGAGTCGCGTTGCCAGAGGAGGCGCGTCGCAGGAAGCGGTGTTGTACGCCCAAATCGATTACCTGTTGTCGGATCTGGAGCGCCTGAAACAGGTCGTGCCTTCGCTGGATACCGCGCTGCTGGAACTCGTCGATCAAGATCTCAAGGGTGCGTTGTGGGTGCAGGCTGCCTACCTCGATCTTGTGCGCGATGCGCCCGTCATTCAGCCGGCCACACGCGACACACTGGTTCAAGGACCGGGCCGGGAGTTTGTCGTGCTTAACAAGAGTGTGCCCGGGCTCTACACACAGCGCGGCTATGACGAATACGTCGGGCCGGCCATCGCTCGAAGAGCCGAGGATCTGGCCAAGCGATTTGCGGCCATGGGGCAGGCCAAGCCGGTGTGGAGCATTGCAGCCGAAATGACCGATCGCTACGCCGATGACCACGCCGCCGCTTGGGCTGCTGCGCAGGCCAGCTTTTCGGTTTCGGATGTTGAAGGTCTCGCTGAATGCTCGGCGGCATTGAAAAGCCTGTGCGGGCGGGAATCGCCCTTGCGAGAGTTGCTGGTTTCGCTGCGAGATATGCGCACACTGAAGCTGCTCAACGGAACGGTGCGCAACAGCGTCGTGGACGACCTCAAGTGGCTCGATGGTGCGTTGGAGCCGTTGGCGAAGATCCCGGCTCAAATCGAAATCATGTTGCAGGCGGCTTTAGGTTCGAGCCCCGTGATGGAGTATCAACAGCAGAGCAAGCTTGATTCGCTTGCGGCCACGTTCAACCTCACCGCCCGCGCCATGGACGATGGGCTCGCGTTTGCGCCCTCCGAGCTGCGCCCGTTGTATCAAGCCGTGCTCGACCGCCTGCTTGAGGGTGCGGTGAGAGAATTACGGCAGCAGGCCCAGATTGAGGCGGAACGCCTGTGGCAGGACGCGCTGGCCGGTTACAGCGCAGATGTCGCCGGGTATTTTCCGTTCAATGCGCAATCTCTCGCTGAAGCCCCGCTGAATGCTGTGGCGCGGATCTTCAATCCCCGCAACGGCGCCATGACCTTGGCCGTGGAGCGCCTTAGGGCGGTGCGAAGCTATGAAATCACCATCGGACATATTCCCGACACGACACGATCAAGGTTGCTGGAGTTTTCGCCGGAGTTCGAAGCCGCGCTGGCGCGCCTGGGAAATCTGCAGGCCGCGCTGTTCAACGGTGGCGAGAGTATGGGCGTGAAGTTCGGCGTTACGTTTGGTCGCACTCCCGGAATCGAGGACTTGAACTTCGCGACGGGCAGCGGCAGCCGCAGCCTGAACGACGCGGGCGTGGGCGAGCTTGCCTGGACGCAGGACAAGCCTCTGGGCGTGAAGCTGCAGGGACGGTTGGGAACAAGCTGGGTGGTGCGCGATTTCGCCACGCAAAGCTGGGGATTGCTGCGTTTGCTCAGTGAAGCAACGCGCACAACCCTTGACGGCGCGCGCGTGAAATATGCCTGGAAGATAACGCACGAGGGCAAGAGTGCTCTCGCGGTAGCGGAGCTTGAATTCCGCTCCGGTTATGTGCTGGAGCTTGAGTTGTTCAGCAAGCTGGCGCTGCCCATAAAAGTCGGGCCCTGAAGCAGGCGCCATCAGGGAATGATCAGCTCGCGAGGCAAAACTCCCTCTTCAACACGCACGCCGAGCTGACCGGGCTGAAGTTCGATTGCCGTTTCTTCGTAGTCCCACACCGGCAGGCCTTGCGCATCCGTTACGGGTTTTCCCGCTTCGATGCGTTGGATAAGGTTGCCGGATTCATCGATGCGATAACGTCTCAACGTCATCATGAACGGCTGCTTCTGGTTCACGAGCACCGCGCGCATCTGATCAAAGTTGTTGACGTTGGTTTCTCCGATGGCGTGAATCACGTCTTGCACGCGCAGGCCGGCCGCCTTTGCCTGGCCGCTATCTGATACCCAGGTGATGTGCAGAATCTGCTGGGGCAGGCGCGCCTGGATCGCGTTTTGCAGCGCCTGATCTGCGCCCGCATCGCTCACCTGTTTCAGGACCACGGGCCATTGCGTGAGGGTACGCAATGGCAGAAAATCGCTGTCACCTTGCAGCCGGGCCACGTCGCCCAGTCCCGCCCGTGCGGCCCGTGTCAGCCAGGCTAGTGCCTGTGAATAGTCTTCCTGCATGAGCTTGTCGCGCTCGTCCTGCGGCCTGGCGTTGGCGTCCGTCTGCAGTTGGGTGCGCTGGTTGTCGTCTCGGCCCAGCGTCAGCCACTGGGCATCCCGGCGCTGGCTGCCCAACTTCACGCAGGATCGCGCGCCAAGGTACGCATCCTCTATGCGCGTCAGTTTCAAGTCTTCCAGAACGGACAAGGCGATCAGTGCGTCAGATGCATAGCCGTCAGTGAACAGATTGAGCGCCAATCTGCGCGCGACGGCAGCCAGGTAGGGCGCATGGTCTGCGCCCAGGTCCTTGTCCGAGGCCAGTTGGCGCAGCATTTCAAGTGCGGTCCGCGCGCTCGCAAGGTCATTGGTTCCGGCCAGGTTCGCCAGGCCGCGAGCCTTGAGCACCCGCGTGCTCACATCCGAAGCCTGCGACGAGACGGCGGGCACGGCGCGCGAATCGAGCTCAATGCGCAGCATCTCCTCGCGCGAGATTTTCATTTCTTTGGTGGCGCCAAAGGGAAGCAACAACCGGACGCGCAGCGCTGCGTCAGCCGCGTCTGCCCACAGTTTGAGGTGGCGTGAGGTCTCGGCGATCAGGACCCAGCAGGTGGGATCGTTGGGCTCAAGTTGCGCCGCGCGCCGCAGATCAACCAGGGCTTTCTTGCGCGTGCTGTCGTTCTCCGCAAGGCGCAAGAGCGTATCGGCGCGGACCAGCAGCGAGGCTACGTCGTTGGGGTCAAGCGCAAGAGCCATGTTGGCGTCGTTTACGGCGTTGGCCCACTCCTCGAGCACGGCGTGCGATTGTGCGCGGGTGCTCCAGCATCGCCAGTCACGAGGGTTCAACTCAAGGGCGCGCGTAAGGTCTTCGATCGCTGCGCGTTGAATGCCGTTGGCGCGCTTCATCATGCCGCGCCGCGCCCAGGCGTCCTGGTAGTAGGGATCGATCGCGAGCAAACGGGCAAACGCCTCGTTGGCATCTTTCAGTTGTCGCCGGGCTTCGTGAACTGCCGCCAGGCCGATCAGCGCGTCAAGGCGCCAGCCATCCGCGTCAAAGGCTCTTGAGAAGTCAGAGGCCGCGCCATCGTAATCGAATGTCGCCAGGCGCGACTCGCCTCGGCGAATCAGTGCCGTTGCGTTGTCGCGCTCACCGGCCAGCGCGCTCGAATAATCGATAATGGCCTGTTTGTGAAGTCCCTGGCGTGCCAGCAGTTCGCCGCGGGCAATGCGCATGCGTGAATTCGCCGGCGCCAGAGTGATCGCTGACTTCAGCTCCTCAAGAGCCTTTTCCCTTGTGCCCATGCGTTCGCAGGCCAGCCCGCGCAGCAGGTGTGCTTCGGCGTTGGCCGAATCAAGTGTCAGTGCCTGGTCGCAGGCCTTCAGAGCGCCGGGTCCATCTGAACGCGCGAGCAGCATCACGGCATGGCACAGGCAGGAGTCGACGTCCTTTCCAAGACGCATCGATTCGACGATCGGCAGCAGTGCCAGCGCCGGCTCCAACTGGCGCAAGAAATCAAAGCCCGCGCCACGTGCGAATTGAGCCAACGGCACCGAAGCCGCCTGGCTGCGGGTTTCACTCAGGGCCAGAGCACAGGCGATTCTCAGCGGGGCGGGCGGATTTGCCTGCAATAGATCCAGTAAAGGCGCGACTGTTTCCGCCGGCAGCTCCAGTTTGCCCAGCACGCCGCAGGCCAGGATTGTGGTGTCGATGTCCTTGCGCGGCCAATCCTTGCTCTTGGCTTTTGCCCGTGCTGTCAGGGGCGCAAGTGCGACCGCCAACAGTTCTACCGTCTGGCGTTCGCGATAACCCTTCAGGCGCTCGATGTACTCAAACAGACTGGGACCCGTGCGCCCCTCGCGTTGCAGGCCCTGTTCAATGTCGGCCAGAGCCGCATTGATGTTCCTTCGCTGGACACCAAGCATGGCGTCGCGCGTTCGGGCCATGGCGGTGCGCGCATCGGCGAGCTGCGTTTCCTCGGCCTCGGTGCCTGCCAGCAGCAGTTCAGCCTGCTCAAAATCCGAATTGTATGTGGCGAGGCGCGCGGCCAGAAGCCGTGCTTGCGCCAGCGTTGATTTCTGCCGCGTCAACTCGGTGGCGAGCAGCGAGTCCCGTGATTCCTCGCTGGAAACCTGAAGTGAAATGAGCGATTCCTGTGCGGCGAAATAGCCCAGTGCAGACATGAGAAGATTGGCGTTGCTGGCGCGGTCGGCGGACAGCACTTCAACCACTTTGCCGCGATCTTCCACTTCCTCATATTGTGCTACGCGCGCGGCAAGGTCCTTCATCAGGGGCTCAATGCGCATGCCGGCAATGGCGTCGCGCAGTGAGCGTATCTCGTTGTCGCGTGCCTTGTTGCGGGCCTTGCGTTCCTCCGCCTGGCTTTCTTCGAGCGCCTTCTGGGCTTCTTTGGCCTGTCGGGCTTTGCGCAGTGATTCGCTGGTTTTGTCGCGGTCGGCCTCAGCGGCCTGTTGCAGTTCCTCGGCCTCGGCCTTTTCATCAATAACGATCAGGAAGAAAGTGGCGCCACCGCCCAGCAACAACAGCAGCATCACGAGCGCCGAAACCACCGCACCGCGATGCCGCAGCAGTGCGCGGCGTGCCTGCTCAAACGCGCCGTAGTTGTAAATCTTGAGTTGACCGCCATCGCGGTAGGCCTGAATTTCGCCTGCAAGCTGCAACGCGGTCTTCATGCGCCGGCCCTTGTCGTGGGCCATGGCGAGTTCACAAAGCGCAACCAGATCAGGTGGCGCGTGCGGCTCGCGCTCCTTGATCTTGCGCGGCGGGCCGGACATGACTTGCTGCAGGATGTAGCCCGCGGTTGGCCCGTCGTAGGGCGGCGCACCGGTAAGAATTTCGTAGAGGATGGCGCCCAGCGAATACACGTCGCTCTGCTCGTCAATTTCCTTGAGGTCGGCGCGTGCCTGCTCGGGCGGCATGTAATGCGGCGTGCCGAACACCGTGCCGTCCACGGTCAGCCCGTCGGCGTTCTGCTTCATCAGCGACTCGCTGAGCATATTCGTGGCCACAAGCGTGAGTTGCTTGCCGATCTTGTCGTCCTGGCCCTTCACGCGCGCCAGGCCCCAGTCGAGCAAGACCGTCTCGCCGAAATCGCCTACCATGATGTTCTGCGGTTTGAGATCGCGGTGAATCACGCCGCGTGAGTGGGCAAAGGCCACGGCGTTGCAGATGCCCTGGAATGCCTCGAGCAGCTTGAGGCGCAGGGCCAGCTTCTTCTCTTTGGGCAACTGTAGCCGGTCAATGTCGCGCAGGCGTTCGGCCATGGTTTGGCCGCGCACGAACTTCATCGTGTAGTAGAGGCTGCCGCTTTCCTGCCTGCCGATTTCGTAAACCGGCACCACGTTGGGGTGTTCGAGCTGGCCGGTAACTTTGGCCTCGCGCAGGAATCGCTCGACCACGCCGATGGTCTCGGAACCCGCTGTGGCCGGCGTGCCTTTTCCTTCCTGCTCCTGCAACTCTGGCAGAAGTTCTTTGAGGGCAACCTCGCGGCCCACCACGTTGTCGCGCGCGATCATGATGCGGCCCTGGCCGCCACGGGCGAACTCGCGTTTGATCGAATAGCGTTCGCGCTCGGTGATGCGTGATGGGCGGCGCAGGCGCGTGGTGGAAGGGCGCTCCGTCGCACTGTTCTCGGGCGGCATGGTCGGCGCCACGTTGAACAGCGTCTTGCGCACGATCTGGTCGGCCTTGCCTTCATCAGCCGTGGAGAACAGCTTGGTCTCCTCGTCGCTCATGCCGGCGCCGGAAAGCGCGGCTTCGATGAGCTTCGGGTCTTCAAGGCGGTGGGCGTTGCTGTTTCCCCCGGCGGAGAAGAAGGCTGTGGCTGAAGTTGCGGGGTCCTTGACGAGCGCGGCTGCTTCAGTGGCCGTGATGCGGCCTTCGCGCACGGCAATAATGGCTGCAGCCAACTTTTTCTGACGCTCATCAAGCATAGGGGCGTGCGATTCTATGAGTGCCTGCACGCGTTTCCACATGAAGCGAGGAAATAAGACTCACAAAGACCTCTTTGCTTCACTTCCGGAGTCTTGGGCGGTAAAACGACGTGCCCGGGCAACACCTCGGCTCCTAAGTGCCCGCTTTATCGCCAAACGAAATGACCCGCGATCGAATCCTCTGGACGCTCCCATGACGACACAAGCCTACATCCGCTTCGAAGCTGGGCTGGCCTCGGCCCCGTTGGTTCGAGCGTGCGTCACGAAATTGCATGGCCACGAAATTCTCAATGGCCTGTATCGCTTTGAACTCGATCTTGACCTTGTTGAGGAACATCAAGGCAGCGTTTTCAGTAGCGAATGCGCCGACCTCGACGTTGATCGGCTCATGCTCAACACCGCGCGGCTGGTATGGCTTGATATCAATGCCACAAACCAGACGGAAGCTCGCGCACTGCACGGGACTATCGAGAGCTTCGAGATTGTGGGCTTCAATAACAACCGCCCGCTATGCCGCGTTGTCATCAGGCCGCGCCTGTGGAAGCTCACGCGCAGCCGGCGCTCGCGCGTGTTTCTAAACAAGTCCGTGCGGGACATAGTCGAGCAACTGATGGAAGACGCGGGGCTCGCATCGGGCGATTACCGTTTTGTCGGCACCATGCCCACAACCGCACGCGAGTACGTCACTCAGTACGATGAGACCGACTTTGCCTTCCTGTGCCGCTGGCTTGAGCACGAGGGTGTCTACTTTTACTTCGAACAGCAGAACACCGGCGGTGGTGATTCCGACCACGAAGTGATTGTGTTTTGTGGTGATGGCGCGACGCAGCCCGATTCCCGCGCCGGCACCGTTTCCTATGAGGCCGCTTCCAGTAGTCAGGTAGCAAGCGGGGCAGCGCCCGCGAAGAGCATCAGTCGCGCCACGGCGGTGCCCGTGTCCCAAGGTGTGCAGGCCCAGCCCGCGGTATCGATGCTCGACTACGGCGAAGAAGAGTGGCTCAGCGCGGAGCACGTGCGAGGCATTGCCCTGGCGCAGGGCGCGCCGATTCGCGAAATCGTTCTCAACGAATACGACTGGAAGAAACCCTCGACGTCGCTGCTATGCAGCGAACAAGTCGCTGACGCGGGCAACGGCACGCTGGAGGAAATCGACAACCAGTACACGACAAGCAGCGAAGGCAAGCGGCTGGCACGCATCCGCAAGCAGGAAATCCTGGCGCGCGAAAAGATCTTCAATATCGCCTCGAATTGCTCGCGCGTGGAAGTCGGCACGAAGCTCACGGTTCGCAACCACGCGCGCAGCAGCTTCAACGCGGCTTATCTGGCCGTTGAGATCAACCACTACGCGACGCAAAAGGTGGACGCCGGCGGCGGTTCCTTCAGCGCTTCCTACCGCAATTCAATCGTGGCCATTCCCAGCGACCCTGAAAATCGCCCATTCCGCCCGGCGCGCGTGACGCCCTGGCCAAAGGTCAGCGGAGTAGTTCGCGCAACGGTGCAGTCAAGTCGCAAATCCGGCATCAGCACGCCCTTCGGCAAGATCGTCGAGTGGGACGCCGACATGCAGCCGGATATTGACGACGACGGCAACTACAAGGTGCAACTCGGCTTTGATCGTGAAGCGCGCGAGAATGGCCAGGGGTCAAACGCAATTCGCATGGCCCAGCCCTATGCGGGAGCCTACAAGGGGCAACCCATGGGCATTCACTTCCCGCTTCACGCCTCAACAGAAGTGATACTCACGCACGTCAACGGCAACCCCGACCGTCCGGTGATTGCCGGCGCGGTGCCCAACCGGCTGGGAGATCCGACCAGTGTCAGTTACGCCCGGCGGCAGTCATCCAATATCATCCGCACGCAGGGCGACAACCGCATGATCATGAAGGACAGCAAGTACTCGCGCCTGGTGGCACTGCGCGCGGGCAACTCGCGGTCGCGTTTGAAGATGACGAATTTCGGCCTGCATGAGCTGGCCGAAATCGACGCCAACCCGTCGGAGGCCGCTGCGGCCCTCAGCAGCATCCTCAGCGCCAACACGACGGACCTGACAGGCGACCTGGTCACCTGCACGGGCTTCTATGATTTCGCGGCTGAGGCGCCTTCCTGCTCTATGAATGCAGGCGAGAACTGGCGCCTGGTGGCCGGATTCCCCGCCATTCTCAACACGTTGAGGCTGGTGAAGCTCGCGTTCCTGCACGCGGACGACTGGATCATGCTGGGCATGGAGGACGGTGGCGTTTCGTCATCCATTGAAACCGCGGTGTTGGCCGTCAAAGACATCGCCATGGTGCTGGTCAAGTTCCTGATTGTGAAGAAGTGCATCAAGGACTCGATGAAAAAGACGGCCTTGACCAAGTTCTTTCCCAAGACGCGCGAGCGCATGATGCAGCGTGTGACGCGCATTGTCGCCGCCAGCGGCAAGGACACCGCCAAGTCCGCCAAGACGCTGGCCAAGTTGGCCGTCCTGCCGGCAGCCATTGCCAGCGACCTCGGGCCAGTCCAGTTCCTGGTTGACCCGACCGAGAGCCTGCTCATGTACGGCATTCGAATTCAGCGCTCGCCCAAGGGCTCAATCGTTGAAGGCACGCGCATGGGCGAGAACATGCTTATCGCCACGGAAGAGGGAGCGATTGACATCAACGCCGGCGACAACATCCACATGGTGTCAAGCACCAACGTGGACATTGAGGCGGAAGAGGGCGTGTCTCTCACAGGCTCCGGCGGCGGAGTCGAGGTTGGAACGGACAAGACTCGCGTCGTTTCGAAGAACTGGCTGTCCAAGATGGAGCTGACCGACGACGAAGTGTTCCTGGTCAATGCCAAGGCCGGCCGCCAACACCACGTCACGCTGAGCAAGGACGGATTCAACGCCTACGGCGGCGACATTCATCTGGCGTCAACGGATGGCAAGTCCGAGGTTATGCTGCTCAAGGGTGGCAAAGCCCGCATTGAGAGCCAGAGCACGGTGGTTGAGGTGAAATGCGGCAACAACTTCGTGTCCGTGTCGCCCACGGCGATCAACATCGTGAGCGCCGCGAAAATCAAAGTTTCGTCCATGGGGCCGCTGGAGATTGAGTCCAAGGCCAGCATGGACATCACCGCGCCCACGGTCAACATCGGCGGCGCCACCATTAACATAAAAGGCAGCGCGGTCGCCATCGACGGTGCCAGCATCATGATTGGCGGCCAGGCATTCAGCGCCTTGGGCTCGCCAACGCCGCCGGTTCCCAAGCCCGTCATCCCCGTGCCGCCCACGCCGCCCACGCCGCCCAACCTGCCAATGAACCCGCCGCCCGTGACCATCGTCGACGAAACGGGCTATGCCGCAGTGGTGACCCAGCTCAAGCAGGTTCTGGCCGCACGCCTGCGCACTATCGAGGGGGTTCCGCCGCTTCAGTAACCCGCGGCGATTACACATTGGGAGGCACGCATGCAGATCCTTGATGACGAACAACTTGACGCGGTCATTCACTCCTACGTTAATCTACAGCGTGAGCTCTTGCCTCGCGCCACTGACCTCACGGCACTGCTTGAAGAGCTTGAGGGCGCACCTGCCAACGATCGCGGCTACATGGGCCTCGTGAAGTGCATCGGCGAACCGGCCGCCGCCGCGGTGCGCGCCAATCTGGAAGAGTTGCGTTACGCGTTTCCGCTGATCCGGATGCGCTTGATTGAAAACGTGAAGGCCCAGGACACCACCTCCCAGCAGGCACAGCTTTCGGCGATGCTGGCGACAATCAACGCTTCCACCAGCGACGCACTGCGCGACCTCGAACGCCTGCTGAACAATGGCGCGATCAACGCCGAGCACGGCACCACGCTCAAGGCCGAGCTCAAGTCCCTTACTGAGGAAATGGCCAAGACCAAGAGTGCGCCCGTTGCGCAGGAAACCATGGAATCGCTGGCCAAGGTGGAAGCCGTGCTCAACAAGGCTGAAGCCGAGCTTGTGAAGGAACTCGAAAAACTGCTGGTCGCGGCGAAGATCGACCCCGAAAAGATTGTCCCCAATCTGCCCAAAGCGGAAGAACAGCCACCCAAGAATAAGGGCGCAGATGCCAAAGGCGCAAACGAAGCCAAGCCTGCCACCGAGCAGGAGCTGAGCGGGCAAGTAGAAAAGAATGAGCAGAGCGTGCGAAGCCACTTGCCGCAGTTACAGAAACAGCTGTCCGACGCGGGAGTGGAACAGGCCCACATCGCGGAGATACTGGCGGCACTGGCCAGGGGTTAGAGGCCTTTCGATTTGCAGCACCGAGGAATTCAGATGCGCGTAGTCAACCAAAGCGGGCTTTCCATCGGCTGGTGCGTCAGCCGCGTGCCCCCGCATAAATTGACCTCGACGTGCATAGTAAAAGGAACATACTCGCTCAAACATGGCGAAGTGGCGCAGCCGCTGACTGAACAGCCTCCCCTCAACGCTGACGTTCACGACGGCGATGACATCGAGAAGATGCTGCTCGTGCCTGGCGACTTCGCGCATTTCAAGCCGGCCTGCGACGTGCTGCTGACCGGCACCTGCTACGCCCGCGGCGGCAAAGCCGCGCCGCTTGAGCGCGTTTCGTTTGGCGTTGGTCGCTGGGAAAAATCGCTCATGGTCGTGGGAGATCGCAACTGGCAGCCCGGCTTGCTCGGCGCGAAAATGACCGATCCCGCGCCCTTTGCTTCCATGCCGCTTTCTTACGACCGCGCCTACGGTGGGCCGGGCTACAGCGCCAACCCCTTCGGGCGCGGCTATGTGCCCGTGGACAAAGATCTCGTCGCGGGCAAACATCCGCTGCCAAACATTGAAAATCCGAACCAGCAAATCAGCGGACCCAGCTCGCGCCCGGCACCCGCGAGCTTTGGCCCCGTTCCGGCTATCTGGCTTGCGCGCGCAAGCAAAGCAGGCACCTACGACAAAAAATGGCTCAAGCAGAACTGGCCGTTCTTCCCGGACAATTTTGACTGGAGTTTTTTCAACTACGCCCCCGCAGACCAGCAGCTCAAGGAGTTTCCCAAGGGCGACGAGCAGCTTCGCATGCGCCAGATGCATCCCACGATCGCCAGCTACGAGGCGAAGCTGCCCGGCATCAGGCCGCGCTATTTCCTGCGCGAGCAGATCGGCAACAAACTCGAATTCCGCGAGGCGCTGCTGCAGCTCGACACGATTCACGTGGACATGAACAAAGAGCAGCTCACGCTGGTGTGGCGCGGCGTGGCGCCGATTGCTTCCAAGCGAATGGTGGAAGTGCGCGACTTGCTGGTGGTTAGCGAGCCGCTGGGAAAACCGCCCGCAAGCGCCGAAACTTATCACGCCATTTTGAAGTCCGAGCCCGCTCCCGTGCTGCCCGCCGTGCCAGGGCCGCGCAAGGCCACGGCGCGCGAAACCGCGCCCACGGCGCCCGTGAACGTTTCGCACAATCTGCGCGAAGCGGTGGCGAAGGCGACGGCAGACAAGAAGCTGGCCTCGCCGCTGCTGGAAAAGCTGGCGTTTCTGGCCAAGGCGATTGAGAAACTGCCCGAGGTCGCGCCACCGCGCACTTGGACGCGCGA
>UBJH01001131.1_pt1 | contig 12011 bp, 8 predicted proteins | sample 2193721 | NCBI WGS metagenome assembly UBJH01 (sample SAMEA4703186, study PRJEB27089) | metagenome | reverse complement strand
TGCAGCCGGACGGCAAGCTGGTGGCGGCGGGGTATTCATTGGCCGATGCCGGCTACGACATTGCCCTGGCCCGCTACACGGCGAACGGCAGTCTGGACAGCGCCTTCGGCGCAGGCGGTCAGGTGATCACCGATTTCGGTAACCCGGATGATGCGGCGACCGCGCTGGTCGTGCAGCCGGACGGCAAGCTGGTGGCGGCGGGGTATACGGCGACCGCCGGCGGCTATGATGTCGCGCTGGCCCGCTATCAGGGGGACGGGACGGCAGCCGTGCGCGCGCTGACCATGACGAAGACGAGTACCGGCAGCGGACCGGAAAGCATGGAGCAGCGCACCTTCCTCACAACCGACCCTATTGCCGTTGAGGCGATCTATTACGATCCCAACGATGCCTGTCTCGGGGTTAATCCGGCGACGGTCAAATTCTTTGCCTTCAATGCGGCCGGGCAACTGGTCCTGGGGAAGAACCGGGACGCGGCCTCAGCCCCGACCAACACGGTAGGCAACGCCCAGATCGGCACATCGAAGTACCAGGCGCTCCTCGCCGACCTGGCGCCTGGAGAGCTTCCCGCCGGCACCTACAAACTGGTTTTCAGGGTCCAGGACTGCGCAAGCACGGAGATCCTGGTGTCGAAGTTCTCTACGATTCGGGTGGTCGCCCCCTGAGCGTATACTCCACATCATCGCCCAACAATGGGTAAGGAGGTGCATGATGAACCGTGTGTCCTGGAGATGGATGCACACCGCGGCGCTCATGCTCGGTGTCCTGGTGGTGACGACCGGTGTCGTCCGCGCCGAACCCAGCGGTGCCGCCAACATCCGGCAGTTCCCTGTCATTGCGGCATTCTCGGGTGCGGAGGCGCCCCTTCCGCAGCGGACCTTTCTCACAAGCGACACCATCGTTGTCAGGACCGCCTATTACGACCCCGCCGACGCCTGCGCCGGGATCGATCCGGTGAGCGTCAAATTCTTCGTCTTTAATCTGGAGGGACAATTGGTTCTTGGACGAAACCGAGACGCCGAAGACCCGGCGCTCAGGGACGTAGACAACATCTCTGACGAGATCTCGCCGAAGTACCAGACGATCACCGCGCTCCTGAACCCCGGGGCGCTTCCCGCAGGTTCTTATAACGTAGTATTCAGGGTCGAGGCCTGCCCATCAGGCGACCCTGCCGTCGTCGTATCGGATTTCTACTCAATCGAGGTGTCGGCCCCTTGAACGTGATATCTGAGGCCGACGGTATGCGACCCCTCGCGCGACACATCCGGCCTTCGCATCTGCGCGTGTGGGCGACCGCGGCATTGCTATTGACCTGCTGGCTTGTGGCAGGCGGTCAGCGCGTTGCGCACGCGGCCCCCAGCGATCTGGACTCCACCTTCGGCACGGGCGGAAAGGTGAGCACCGGCTTCGGCGGCACCGGCGATTCAGCCGCCGCTCTCGTCCTGCTGCCGGATGGGAAAATGGCCGCCGCGGGGGGCATGTGGAGCGGCGAGCTCTATGACTTCGCCCTCGCCCGTTTCAATGCTGACGGGAGCCTGGATCCGACATTCGGCGGGGGGACCGGCAAGGTGACGACCGATATCGCCGGTCGCGATCTCGCCGCCGCTCTCATCCTGCAGCCCGACGGCAAGCTGGTGGCGGCAGGGGTCTCGCAGACCGGTGGCGTGTCCGCCAACTTTGCGCTGGCCCGCTACCACCCTAACGGGAGTCTGGATTCCACCTTCGGCACGGGCGGCAAGGTCATCACCGACTTCGGCGGCCTCGATCTCGCGACGGCCCTCATCCTGCAGCCCGACGGCAAGCTGGTGGCGGCAGGGGTCTCGAAGACCGGTGACGCTTCCTTCGACTTCGCCCTCGCCCGTATCAATGCTGACGGCAGCCTGGATTCCACCTTCGGCACGGGCGGCAAGGTCATCACCGACTTCGGCGGCTCCGATGATTGGGCCGCCGCCCTCGTCCTGCAACCCGACGGCAAGCTGGTGGCGGCGGGGTTCTCCGGCACCGACTCCGCCAACTTTGCGCTGGCCCGCTACCACCCTAACGGGAGTCTGGATTCCACCTTCGGCACGGGCGGCAAGGTCATCACCGACTTCGGCGGCTCCGATCTCGCCAACGCTCTCGTCCTGCAACCCGACGGCAAGCTGGTGGCGGCCGGGGACAGGGTTGACGGCGCTGAGACCCATGTCTTTGCGCTGGCCCGCTACAACCCCAACGGCAGCCTGGATCTGACATTCGGCGGGGGGACCGGCAAGGTGATCACCGACTTCGACGGCAGTGCAAGTGCGGGCGACCTCGTTGTGCAGCCCGACGGCAAGCTGGTGGCTGCGGGGTCCTACACACGCGCCGACTTCGCTTTGGTCCGCTACCACCCCAATGGCAGCCTCGACAGCGCCTTCGGCGCGGGCGGCAAGGTCATCACCGACATCGGCGGCCCGGACGATTCGGCCTCCGCCCTGGTCCTGCAACCCGACGGCAAGCTGGTGGCGGCAGGCGTGTCGAGCGCCAACTTCGCGCTGGCCCGTTATCAGGGTGACAGGACCGCCGCGACACGCATGCTCACCATCACCAGGACGGGGGCCGATAGCGATCATCGGACCTTCCTGACGACCGATCCTATCAATGTCGGGGCCGACTACTACGACCCCAATGAGGCCTGCCGTGGGGTCGATCCGGCAACGGTCAAATTCTTCGTCTTCAGTCCGGAGGGCCAACTGGTCCTGGGGAAAAACCGGGACGCGGCCTCAGCCCCGACCAATACGGTGACCAACAGCCAGGTCGGCACATCGAAGCATCAGGCGCTCCTCGCCACACTGGCCCCCGGCGAGCTGCCCGCTGGCTCGTATAATGTGGTGTTCAGGGTCGAGGACTGCTCGGGCACGTTCGTCCTGGTGTCGGATTTCTACTCGATTGAGGTATTTGCCCCCTGACGCGGGCCGATCGCGAATGACCCGATCTGATCAGCCAAGCCTGCAGCGGCTTGGCATCCCCAAGCCCAGAACCGGACCGGATCGCCGGTTCCGACATGCAGGAGAGCGAACGCATGCGACCCCGCGCTGCACGCTTCCAGTCTTCGCACTTGGATACCAGGACGGTCGTAGCATCGCTGCTGACCGCCTGGCTTGTTATTCTTAGCCCCACTGCTGCGCATGCGGCCCCCGGCGAACTGGATCTTATGTTCGGCGTCGGCGGTAAGGTCACTACCGACTTCGGCGGCACTGAAAACGCCTTTGCCCTCGTGCTGCAGCCCGACGGTAAGTTGGTCGCGGCGGGCGTCTCGGGCGCGAACTTTGCCTTGGCCCGCTACAACGCCGATAGCAGCCTGGACGCGACCTTCGGCGCCGGCGGTCTGGTAATGAGCGGCATCGGCGGTGCCGGCGTGGCCCGCGCCCTCATCCTGCAGCCCGACGGCAAGCTGGTCGCGGCAGGTTCCTCGGGTGTCGACTTCGTACTGGCCCGCTACAACACCGATGGGACGTTAGATACCAGCTTCGGTGCCGGTGGCCTGGCGACGACCGACTTCGGCGGCACTGAAAACGCCTTTGCCCTCATCCGGCAGCCCGACGGCAAGCTGGTCGCGGCAGGCGCCTCGGGCGCCGATTTCGCCTTGGCTCGCTACAACGTCGACGGTAGCCTGGACCCGACGTTCGGTGCCGGCGGTGAGGTGACGACCGGCTTCAGGGAGCCCGGCGTGGCCCGCGCCCTCATCCTGCAGCCCGACGGCAAGCTGGTCGCGGCAGGCGCTTCGGGCACCGATTTCGCCTTGGCTCGCTACAACGTCGACGGTAGCCTGGACGCGACCTTCGGCATCGGCGGTAAGACGACCGTCGGCATCAGCGGCCCCGGTGCAGCCTTTGCCCTCATCCGGCAGCCCGACGGCAAGCTGGTCGCGGCGGTCGCCTCGGGCGCCGATTTCGCCTTGGCTCGCTACAACGCCAATGCGACATTAGATAGCACCTTCGGCAGCGGAGGTAAGCTGGCTACCTCCTTCGGCGGCAGCGCAGGCGCCAACGCCCTCATCCTGCAGCCCGACGGCAAGCTGGTCGCAGCAGGCGCCTCGGGCGCCGATTTCGCCTTGGCTCGCTACAACGTCGACGGTAGCCTGGACGCGACGTTCGGTGCCGGCGGTAAGGTGACGACCGGCTTTGGCGGCACGGAAGAGGCATCGGCTCTTATCCTACAGCCGGACGGCAAGCTGGTTGCGGCGGGATTCTCAAGCGCGAACTTCGCCCTCGCTCGCTATCAAGGGGACGGAACAGCCGCGACACGGACGCTTACCGTCACCAAGACGGGCATCGGTAGTGGCCCGGGAGGCTCGGAGCAGCGAACCTTTCGCGCGACCGACGCCATCACGGCCTGGGCCAGCTACTATGACGCCAATGACGCCTGTCTCGGGCGCGATCCGGCGACGGTTAAATTCTTCGCCTTCAATCTGGAGGGCCAACTGGTCTTGGGCCGCAACCGGGATACCGGCGGAGTGATCAACACCCAGACCGGCCTCTCGAAGTATCAGACGCTCCTCGCTACCCTGGCGCCAGGGGCGCTTCCTGCAGGTGCCTACAACCTGACCTTCCGGGTCGAAGACTGCGCGAGGGCGTCCGTGTTAGTGTCGGAATTTTACACGATTGAAGTGCTCACCCCATGAGATCTGTACGGGAGTTCAGATCCCGCCTCACAGCGTTCAGCCCTCTTCTTGGACTTTAGAGGTCAGCCGGTGCTGATCTGTCCAACCAGATGATGACTGCCCACTTCACGCTGCTCCAGGAGGCGGTTCGCGTTGCCGTGGCTCTGTGCTGGCTGGCATCGGCCGTCGCATTGCTTTCGGGTTTGCGCCGGAAGGCTCCTGGCATACCAAAACACTCACGCAACCTGGCGTCGATGGTTGGCCTTGGGCTCCAATGCCTTGGAACTGCCCTGACCTTTGTGATACGGCGCCAGCGGTTGAGTCCTTTTATCCCATTGGACGCCCCGCTCGAGATCCTCCTGGCCGTGGCGACAATCGCGCTCGCCGTCTGGTCGACGTGGCTCACGCTGGTGACAATTCGTACGCTCGGGAGGCACTGGAGCCTTGCGGCGCGTTTGGTGGAGGGCCATAAGTTGCTGACGGAAGGACCGTTTCGGGTCGTGCGGCATCCGATTTACACCGCGATGTTCGGCATGTTGCTGGCGAACGGCTTGGCTGTCAGCTATTTGGGTGTGCTGCTACCGGCCGGTATCGTGTACTGGATCGGCGCGGCCATTCGAATGCGGAGCGAAGAGAAGCTGTTGCGTGACACGTTTGGCGAAGAGTTCGAAGCCTATGCTCGCCGTGTCCCGGCCGTATTTCCGCGTCTGTATCGTGATAGCTAGTGTAGTGTCTCATAAATACCTTTACAGTCCGTTCGTGGTGAGCTTGTCGAATCCAAGAACGGAACTCAGCAGAATACTTGACCCTTCGACAGGCTCAGGGTGAACGGAATGTGTAAAGAAGTGTTGGATACACTACACTAGATGGGCGACAGGAGGCCTTACGTTTTCCTGAAACCAAGCACCATATACCGCAGCCTTCCCGTTTGAGAAAGCCATTCCAAGAGCCGCGTGGCCCTAATTATCTTCCGTAACCCCTCTCTTTCACTAGCGCGCATCAGACTGAGGAGAACCGAGTAGGTGGGGAGCGTATGGATGGTGATGTCGCACTCCAGATCAAGATCCAGACCGACGGCGCACGCCATTTCCCGGTAGCTTCCATCCACCCAGCCGGAGCCCATTGTGCCGTAGCCAGTTGAGACCTCGCGCCTCAGTTGGTAGCCAATGGGGTCGGACGCGTCGTCCAGACGGAGAGGGACAAAATCGGAAAGCGCCAGCCGACCTCCTGTGCGGAGGACTCGCGACGCCTCCTTTAAGAAGCTGAGGCGGGAGGGGAAATGGAAGATGCACTCTACTGCCAGGACCCTGTCAAAGGAATCGTCCGGGAAAGGAAGGGCGCAAGCGTCCGCTTCAACAAACAGAATCGAGTTGCCGTCCTTCGCCTGGACTGCCTCGCGGGCCATGGCGATTTGCCTTGGGGCGATGTTGACGCCCGTCAGACACATGCCGCCCCAGCTCTCGTTGATGGAAGCCAGGGTACCGCCGATGCCACAGCCGGCATCAAGCACCGCCTGGTGGTCACGAAGTTCCGACGCAGAGAGGATCTGCGTGTTCAGCCTGTCCATCGCGTGGACATAATCCACGATGTCGCCGGTCGCGTCCCTCGGATTCTCCCAATAGCCCCAGTGCATGAACCGCTCGCACACATGGGTCATCGGGCCTTCCCGCTCCCGCTCTTCCAGCATAATGTCGTAATACGTCAACGACAATCGTGCCTCCTTATTGCCCTGTCTGGTTTTTGAGGAGCATTATACAGAGGGCTTACGATCCGAAGAGCTTGAGCACCAGAGGGGCGATATCGTATAACCTCAGACCTTGCGTCTGCCCCTGGCTCAACCCCGCCCTTCGACACCCCTCCTCGTTGAGGACAAAGATCCCGTTCCAGTCGTGGTTGGCCTCATCGGGACCGGTGTCGTTATCGAAGGTGTAGACGCTCCGCGACCCGATGCTGCCGACCGATCGCCAGTGGAGGTCGCCGAAATAGACGACCAGATCGGGGGCGATGCCGCGTACCTCGCGATACAGCTCCTGCGGTCGATAGGCCCGAGAGCCCAACGGGTTGCCGCGATGATCCCGCATCTGCGCGATCTCCTCAATGAGCCTGCTCCTGACTTGTTCGTAGTCGGCCGGATCGACCTGGCCTTGGGGCTCGCGTCCCTTCACGTTGAGAAAGAGCCGCCCATAGTACCCCCCGTCGCCCCAGGCTGTCGTCTTGGCCCAGTCGATCTGCGCCTTGTCGATCGGCGTCGGCCGATCCGGGTACTCCTTGAGGGTCAGATACCCCTGTTGAATCAGCCATTCATTGAAACAGATACCGCCGTCCAAGCGTTTCGCGCCGTGATCCGAGACCACCAGGACGACGGTGTCGGGCGGCAGCAGGTCCAGGATCGCCCCAACCTCGCCATCGAGGTATCGGTAATAATCCCTGATGGCATGCTCAAAAGGGTTTCCCTTCTGATAGCTTCGATGGGCGGGATCCATGTAGCTCCAGAACCCGTGATGGATCCGATCCACCCCCATCTCGACCATCATGAAAAAATCCCATGCCTGCGTCGTGAGCAGATGCCTGGCCACCGCACAGTGCTTTCGCGTCTTGTCATAGATCCGCTCAAGCAGGGCGGCCTTATCGTTAGTGCGGAAGTCCTCTACGTCGAGCACGTAGCCTCCGGACACACGCTCGACCTCTGCCTTCAAACTTGGCGGGTAGGTGTACTCGCTCTGCGTCGATGGGGTGAGAAAGTCGGCCACGACGGCCCCGTTGATCGGCCTGACCGGATAGGTCTGCGGCACGCCAAGCAGGACCGCCTTTCGCCCCTTCCTCGAGAGGATATCCCAGACACGATCGTCGTGAAGGCTGTTGGAGTTGGCGATTGCATATCCGCCGTAGGAGTAGTCCTTCCGGTTGCGGAAGCCGTACAGACCGAGCTGGCCGGGATCGCGCCCTGACATCATACAGGCCCAGGCCGGAACCGTGATCGGCGGGTGGATGCTCTGCAGCGGCCCCCAGGCTCCTTCCGCCATAAGTTTGGAGATATTCGGCAGCTCGTCGTGAAACTGTTCGAACACCAACTGCGGCGCCGCGCAATCAAGGCCGATGATGGCCACCTTCACGTCCTGACTCATGATTATGACCCTTCCACAAACGGGTTATCGAGGCGGCGTATCGTGTCGGCGACCTCCGGCCGGATCAACAGGTCAGACTCGCCGGTCTGTTCCACAATCGCTTCCCGCAGCTTTGTGCCGCTGAACGCCAGGCGATCCTGCTCGCTGTGGGGGCAGGTCTTCTCGTTGGCCATACCCTGGCATCGACGGCAGTAGAAGAACGCCGTGAAAAAGAGGGGGGTGATCCCCAGGTCCGGGAACTCGTCGAAGATCTCCTGCGCGGCATACGGCGAGTAGTAGTGCCCGGCCCCGGCATGATCCCTGCCGACGATGAAATGGGTGCACCCGAAGTTCTTTCGAACAATGGCGTGGAAAATGGCCTCTCTGGGACCCGCATAGTACATACCGGTCTTGAGGATGGCCAGGACCGCGCGATCCTTGAGGAAATAGTTCCGGAGCAGGGCATCATAGGCCGCAAGGATTACCTCATCCTTAAAATCGCCCTGCTTCTTGGGTCCGACCACCGGGTTGATGAATAGGCCATCGACAAAGGTGAGCGCGGTTTTTTGCACGTATTCGTGCCCAAGATGAGGCACGTTGCGGGTCTGAAACCCGACAATGGTCCGCCACCCCTTCGCGGCGAAGAGTACGCGAGCCTCTCGTGGCGTCAGATGGCAGGACGCAAAGGGTGTGTCGAGGGGTTCGATGAGGTCCGTCTCACCCCCGAGAAGGATGTCGCCCATGGCGAAGACGCGCCGGACACCGGGATGCGCGCCGTCCTCGGTTCCGAACACCTTCCGGCACAACTCCTGTTTATCATAGCCATACTTTTCCTTGAGGTGCAGGAGTCCGATTGCCCGGCCATTGAATGTCAGGAGAACGTCTTGACCTTCCTCGTAGGCGCCTGCTACGCGTCGGTCCACATCCAGGACGATCGGGATCGTCCAGGGAAGGCCGTTGGGAAGCCGCATCCGGTCGAGCACCGACACAAGGACATCCTTGGTCAGAAACCCCTCCAGAGGGCTGTAGACCCCGGTGGCGATATTCTCTACCTGGCATGTTTGCTCCTCGGACAGCTCAAGGCGCGGAAGGGGCGAACCCCTGTGAAGCGCCTCCTGCTGCTGCGCTCCGCTGAGGACCCGATCGACCAGTCTACCGCCGTGAGGAATCGCTCCCATTGACGCTCCCATCTACTCGATATAGCCCAGGGCACGCAGCTTGGTCATGATCCGCTGGTCTTCCGGCCCCATGCCCGCCTCTACGAGAGGCTGGGGGACATACCCCAACTGCCCCAACCGGCAGAGGATCTTGGCCAGGCTCTCCCCGACCTCTTCTGTGCCGGTCTGTACGGTCACCTCGGGGCGCAGCGGCGGCTCATACGGATCGGACACCCCGGTGAAATTGGGGATATCGCCGTTGATGGCCTTCGCGTACATCCCCTTGACGTCGCGCCGTATGCACTCCTCGAGCGGACACTCGACATAGATTTCGACGAAGTGTCCGATCTCCGCCCGCGCCTCATCCCTGATCTCGCGATAGGGCGACACCGCGGCTACGATGGCCACGGCGCGCGCGCGGCTCAACAGCTTGGCGACATACGCGATACGACGGATATTCTCATCCCGGTCCGCCTTTGAGAAGCCTAACCCTTTTGTTAGGCGGGTTCTGACCTCGTCGCCGTCCAGAATCTCCACCGGAAGGTCGAAGGCGCGCAACCGCCCCTCTAATGCGTGCGCGAGGGTGCTCTTACCCGAGCAGGGCAGGCCGGTAAACCAGACGGTAAATCCCTTGTGTTGCATGTCGATGTCTCCGCAATGCCCCATGCGCCGGTGGCGCGCCCATGGGGATGAAAGTCAATATCCTGTACCCCCTCACCTTCATCCTCTCCCCGGAGGGGAGAGGAGATCTTTTTTAATCCCCCCTCGCCCCTTTGGGGAGAGGGGCCCTTTAGTCTGGACCCCTCGCCCCCATGTGGGGGAGAGGGCGTGGGTGAGGGGGACTTTCTACCCAATGACCCGAAAGACGCAGGCGACCGCTCCGGCTGAATCCGGAGCGGTCGCCTGTCGCCAGACGTGTAAAACTACGGCACCGCGATGTTGTTGCTCACGGTGTAGGAAGTACACAGGGGCGACCCGGACGTCCTGCACGCCCGTACCCGGAAGCGGTACGTCCCGGCCGACGACACAGTATTGTTGATACTGGTGGTATTGGCCGCGAAGGGGGAACCGGTTATGGTGGAGTACGAACAGAAGCCGAAGGAGAGTCGGCACCGCTGTACCTGGTAGCTCGTCTCGGTCGTAGCGTTGTCCGTCCAGACCAGGTGGACCTGACGAGGTGTGGCCGTCAACGTTGCCGTCACGCCCGTCGGCGCGTTAAACGTACTCACCCCATTCACCGTGATCGTGAAGGTCTGCGCGGCGCTGGTGTCCACGTTGGGAGCTGTGCCGCCGCCGTTATCGTGAATCCGTACGGTCACGGTCGCCGTGCCGGTGGGGGTGGTGGACAATGGCGTGTAGGTCAGCGTGCCGGTGGGCGAGATCGCCGGTTGCACCGTGAACAGCGCGTTGTTGTTATTGCTGACAATGAAGTCCAGCGCCTGGCCTGATTCGTCCGCAGGTCCAGGGCTCATGGCTATTACCCAGCCTGGCACGGTCTGGGCTCCTGCGGCCGCCGAAACCGTCTGGTTACCGCCCTTCGTGAAACTTGGGGCGTCGTTCACCGCGCTGACCGTGATATCGACCGTGGCCGAAGTAGAGGTGGCCGTACCATCGCTTACTGTGAAGGTAAAGCTGTCCAGCCCGTTATAGTTTGAGGCCGGTGCGTAGGTGAGGTTCGGCGGCGTCCCTGAGAGAGTGCCGTTGGTTGGCCCCGTGGCCACGAGGAAGGTCAGGGGGTCTCCGTCAGGGTCGGAGCCGGTCAGCGTGATGGCGACGGAGGTGTCCTCGTTGGTCGTCTTGCTCTGGGCGTGTGCAGTCGGCGCTTGGTTCACCATGGCGACCGACAGACTTGCGCTGTTGTTGGTGGTGCTCGACTCGACTACCCCCACAGCCGGCGTCACCGTGGCCGTCAGGGTATGGGGCTGTCCGGCAATCGACGTCGGCGTCCAGTTGAAGTTTACGGTGGTCGACGGACAGGTGGTCAGCGGGATGGTGTAGCCAGGATAGGTTGTCGTGTCCACGCAACCCAAAATGGCCACGGGCTGTGGCGTTGTACTGACCGCTGTTCCATTAACGTCCACGAGCGTCACGGTCACGCTTTCCGCGAAATGGCCATTGTTCCTTACATTTACTGTTACGGTCTGCATAGTTCCGACTGTTGCAGGCACCGTCGCGGGCGGCGTGATGGACGTCACCTGTACGTCATGAGTGGCGGCTCTGACACGCATCTGGACGTTGAACTGACCCGTATAGCCATGATCGTCGGTTGCCGTCAGGAAGATGTCACTACCCCCCTGGGTCGAAACAGGGGCCGTCATAGTGTAGCTGGTTATAAAGTCAGCCGGGTCAAGGTCTTCGAAGGGGAACGTCGGACCCGTGACCTCTGACTCCGCCGTCCACGTACACGTCGGCGCGGGCGAGGCCAAAAGGCCCTCAGGGTCGGTGCACTTCCCTTGGACGGGAATCGTCTCGAACCCGTCTCCGCCAACATCGATCAGGGTCACGCGTGGAGTGGTAGACCCGGAGGGTATGGTGAACGGGGGAGCCCCGGGGGGAGCGGCTTGGATTGCAGTCGTCGGGGGCAGGTTGTGGCTGGCCCTGACGTTGACGTCCGCGCACACGGTTGTGGGAGTTTCGTCCGTCACGCAGAGGGTCAAGGTGTAGTCGTTGAAGTCGGCGCCGGCGGGCAGGGTGAGGGTCAGGTTGGGGATAACCAACTTTGGGCCACCCGCCGTTGTGTTTCCACTGGCACTCCCGCTGACAATGGGCGGGGTTCCTGTAATGAGGTTTCCCGGCGCGAGCGGCGGCGGGAGTGGTGCAATAAGGTTCCCGAGCTTGTCATACCACTGATACGAGAGCAGATCGCCGCAGAAGGTGTCGCCGGAGGCGCTGCCGACCAGCGTCACGTTGACGTTGCCATCTCCTACGGCAGGATACAACTCATCGTCGAAGGCTACGTATCGGGAATTGATCGCATCGAAGATCACCTGGCCCGGCCGCGTGGACTTGGTGGTAACAGAAGCGACGGCGAGGGGTGTCGAACCGGGCGCGCACGTCCCGAGGTGGACCTCGGCGCCCCCTGAACTCCCATCGCCACCGTCTGTGTCGTCGGTCGAAGGGTTGGCGGTG
>UBJH01003500.1_pt1 | contig 12042 bp, 7 predicted proteins | sample 2193721 | NCBI WGS metagenome assembly UBJH01 (sample SAMEA4703186, study PRJEB27089) | metagenome | reverse complement strand
GCAGGCGCCAGCAGGATCAGCCACGCCGCCATCATGGCCGCGACGTTGGCCACTTGCAGAATGTGCCCTCCGCCCCAGAACGTGCTCTCATAGAAGTGCAGCGGATAGAGCGGATCGCGCGTGTAAATCGCGGGCAGTGTCTGCGCCGATGCCGCCATGGTGATCAGCGCAACAATGAAGGCCAAAGCGCAGGCGCGCAGGCCCGGCATGGCCGCTGCGGGCAGCAGCGAGTGCGGCTTGAGTTCTTCGCGCGCCAGTGTCAGCGGGCCGGTGATAAACCCGGCCAACATGCCCGCGCCGAAGAGCCCCAGCCCGACAAGGAACACCGGGTGATCAAGCACCGGCACATAGTTGGAGAGCACCGGTTCGGCGTCCGGCCACGCCAGTGACAGCAGCATCAACGCGGTGCCGGCAAAGGCCGATACGGCAGCCAAACGGCGCAGCACGCCAGGCGCGCCCTGGGCGGGAACTAATTGAAAGAGCGCAAGTTCCATGGCGCCAAACCAGACGAGCAGCGCGAGATCAACGTGCACCACCAGAAAGCGCTTGGCAAAAGTCGGATCCTGAATGAGCGTGCTCAGGCCCGGGGTGCGCCCAATGACCGGTATGAAGGCAAACACACCCGCGATAACGAGCGCTACAAACGCGAGCGCAAACCACGCGCGCGAAAGCGCCATCGCCAAAGGCGCGGCTTTGGGCACATCGACCACGCTCGCCGACTCGGTGCGCGTGCGCGCAGCGGTGATCGCGGGCAATTCAAGTGTGGCCAGACTCATGACGGTTCCGGTAAGGTCGGATAGATTTAATGCAACCTTCGTGCCATCGTCGCGCGCGGCGCGCCTGGCGCGGGTCTGGCGCTGCACTTGCTTGCATGATGGAAGCGGAGGGAGTATCAGTGCCCCCTCTTTCAACCAAGGATCGCTCACATGAAACGCATGATTCTCGCAGCCATGGCGCTCGCCGCCGTCACCTTCGCCGTCGCCTGTGGCGGCAACACCGCCGCACCCAAGGGCAATCAGCCCGCTGCAGCGGCGCGGCCTGAGACACCGGCGGACTTCAAAGACAAAAAGAACGCGCTCAACGGCAACGCTGACGCCATCAAGGCGGGTGAAAGTACGTTCAAGACAGCGTGCGTGTCGTGCCACGGCACCGAGGCTGACGGCAATAGCGACGCGGGCAAGGCGCTAAAGCCCCAGGCGGGCAACCTGCGCGCGGCGGACTTCCAGGCCATGAGTGACGGCTACATTTTCTGGCGCATCACCAAGGGCGGCGTGGGGGCAAACATCTCCGGCTCTGCGATGCAAGCCTTTGATGCGCAATTCACGGACGACCAGCGCTGGCAGCTCGTCGCCTATCTGCGAAGCCTCTCGGCGAAGTAGCCGCCTTCACGCGCCGCCTTGGCCGTGAGACAATCGGACGCAGAGCATGCCGCCAGATGAGCAAAGCGCGGGCGCCGGCGAGACCTCTTTCGAGAGCGTCGAACGCCGGCGCGCCCTGCGCGACCTGCAATGGCTCACGCGCCTGCGATGGTTTGCCATTCTGGGCGTAACACTCACGGCAGGCGCGGCTGCACAACTGGGACTGCTCACCGTTACGCTCTGGCCCTTGTTGGCCGTTGCCGGCGTGATGGGCGTTTACAACGCGCTGCTGGACTGGCGTTTTTCAAGCATCGGCGCGCCCCAGACGAGCCGCGTCATGCGCGCCATTCTTGGCCAGATGTTGTTCGACATCGTGGCCTTGACACTGCTGCTGCACTGGTCGGGTTCTTCGGCCAACCCCTTTGCGATGTACTTCGTGTTTCACGCGGCGATCGCGGCCATGTTCTTGCCGCGCCCGCACGCCTGGTTCGTGTGCCTGGTCGCGTTTCAGCTTCACGCCGGTGCCGTGGCGCTGGAGGCTGCGGGCGTGCTTTCAAGCTATCCGCTGGTGGGCGCCGCCGCGCCAAGGAGCGTCAGTTTCACGCTCGGCTACATTGCGGCGTTTGGAACGATGCTTGCCGGTGTGGTGTTTTTCGTGCAAACGATCGCACAACGTCAGCGGCAGGCGGAGCGCCAGCGCGTGGAGCATGAACGCGTGGCGCTTTCGCGCGAACGCCTGGCGCGCGTGGGTGAAGTCTCGGCGGGCGTGGCGCACTCCGTGCGCAACCCGCTGCACGGGCTGGTCAATTGCATCGAAATCCTCGAGCGCCGCCTCAAGGGCGATGCCGAGAACGCCGAGATTCTCGCCATGATGCGCGAGGGCCTCACGCGCATCGAGCAGGTTACAGCGCGCCTGCTGGTGCTTTCGCGCGATGACCCGCTGCGCAAGCAGCCCACGGAACTCAACACGTTGGTGCATGAAGCCGCGCGCATGGTGCGCGCAGGAGCGCCGAAATCCGTCGTGCGAGAGGAGCTGGATGCCTCGGCCAACGCGCTGGTCGAACTTGACCCAGCGCGCTTCTCTGAGGCGCTGATCAACGTGCTCGATAACGCCGTGGCCGCGTGCCGCGAAAAGGGCGAAGTGACATTGAAGTCGCGCGTGGATGCCCAACGCCGCTTGGCCAGCGTCGAGGTCTGCGACAGCGGCACCGGCATCGACGCCGATGTGTTACCCCGCGTGTTCGACCCGTTTTTCACCACCAAGGCCGTGGGCGAGGGAACCGGCTTGGGCCTTGCTATCGCCAAGCGTACAATGGAGCAGCATGGCGGTGAGATCAGCGTGCGCAGCGACAAAGGCGTAGGCACCACGGTGCTGCTGTCGCTTCCGTCGCGCAACGGCGCTGAATCCAGCACAGAGAGCCCATGAATCCAAGACTCCATGTCCTGGTTGTTGACGACGAGCGCCTGAGCCGCATTTCCATGGTTTGCCAGCTCAAAGACGCGGCTTACGAAGCCGAGGCCTGCGAGAACGCCTCGATGGCGCTGGCGGCGCTGCCACGCGCGAACTGGGATGTGGTGGTGACCGACTTGCGCATGCCGGGCATGAGCGGACTTGAGTTGCTCAAGGAAATCCGCCGGCAGTATCCCGGCGTGGACGTGATCGTGATAACCGCCTACGGCAACGTGGAAACCGCCGTAGACGCCATGCGCGCCGGCGCCGCTGATTTCCTTACCAAACCCTTCGGGTTCTCCGAGCTTGAATTCCGCCTGAAAAAGATCGCAGAGCTGCGGGCCGCGCGCGACGAGGTGCACAACCTTAGGGCGCTGATCGACCACACTTGCAAGTGCGGCCTCGTGGGCAATTCGCCCGCAATTCAACGCGTGTGCGAGCGCATTCGCGCTTTTGCAGGCCACGACGCGCCGGTTCTGGTCACAGGTGAAACGGGCACGGGCAAGGAAATGGTCGCACGCGCGCTGCACAATGAGTCGCCACGCGCGGGCAAGCCGTTCATTGCCGTGGGCTGTGGCACGATTCCCCGCGAGTTGGCTGAAAGCGAGCTGTTTGGCCACGAGAAGGGCGCGTTCACCGGCGCCAGCCAGCGCCGCAAGGGCAGTTTCGAGCGCGCTGATGGCGGCACGCTCTTGCTTGATGACATCGACGATTTGCCGCTCGACTTGCAGGTGAAGCTCTTGCGTGTGCTGCAGGAAGGCACGCTCACGCGCGTGGGCGGCAGCGAAGAAATCAAGATCGACGTGCGCGTGGTGGCGACTTCGAAAGTTGACCTTGAAAAGGCGGCCTCGGCAGGCAAGTTCCGCGATGACGTGTTTTACCGCCTGCGCGGCCTGGAAATCCGTCTGCCGCCGCTGCGCGAGCGCGGCGACGACGTGCTCGTGCTGGCCCAGTATTTCCTGCGTGCCATAGCCGCGCAGAACCATGCCCAGCCCAAGTCATTGAGCCCTGACGCGGCCAAGGCGCTCAAGGCATGCCCCTGGCGCGGCAATGTGCGCGAGTTGCGCCGCGCCATTGAAACCGCCGTGGTGCTGTGCCCGACGGAGGAAATCAAGGTTGAACACCTGCCGGAGTACCTCAACCGCGAGACGCGCCAGGACGCCAGCAGCGCCCAGTTCTCGCTGGATCTGGATCGCTGCGAGCACGTGAATTTCAAAGAACTCATCACGCAGTTCGAAGACTCGGTGATCGAGTGGGCCATGCGTAAGTCCGATGGCCAGCAGGCCAAAGCCGCCGACCTCCTGAACCTGCCGCGCACGACTTTTCAAAGCAGGATTGGGCGCAAGAAAGACGCCTGACGCCGAGCTTTCGGCAAAGCGCGCCGAAATCTCGGCGTGACGATAACACCCCATCTGAACATCACGGCATAAAAGGACTTTCAAGTCGCTTTATGCGGTACGTCATTTGACCGTATGTTCAAAATTCGATTGCCTGTTTATTGGCTTGGCGTTTGCGTCTGCACCCCCACCTGGGCGATGCGGCCAATGACGGTCGTTCGCAACCCAAGGCAACGCGAAGGCGGAACATCTTGAGCGAGGGGGTGCATATGGGATCTCGGACACTACTGACTTTGGGCCTGTTGCTGACAAGCGCCAGCCTGTTTGGCCTGCTTGCCTTCACCACAGGCTGCGGGCCGCAGGCCGGCAAGGCCAATGGCGGCAACACCGTGGCGCAGGGCAATACTGCGCCGGAGGGCGGCGGCGGAGCTGGCAGCCCCGCGGGGGGCGCACTGTGCACATCCGCTGAAATGGAAACGGGCAAGGACATCTTCTTCGACCGCTGCGCGGGCTGTCACGGCGTGCTGCGCCAGGGCGCCACGGGCAAGAAGCTGACGCCGGACGTGACCACCAAGCTGGGCACGGCTTACCTCGAGAACATCATTTTCAATGGCACGCCGGGCGGCATGCCGGACTGGGGCAAGCAGGGCGTGTTGACCAAGGCTGAAGCCAACCTGATGGCGCGCTACATCCAGATGGAACCGCCCAAGCCGCCGGAGTTCACGCTCAAGGATATCCGCGACTCCTGGAAGGTTCATGTACCGGTGGACAAGCGTCCCACGCAGCCGCCTGCCGGCCGCAACTGGGAGAACTACTTCGGCATCATCCTGCGCGACGTGGGCAAAGTGGCCATTGTTGACGGCGACAAGAAGGAACTCGTCAGCATCGTTGATAGCGGCTTTGCCGTGCACATCCTGCGCACCTCAGCCACAGGCCGCTACTTCTACTCAATCGGCCGCGACGGCAAGGTGACGATCATCGACCTTTGGATGGAGAAGCCGGCCACCGTAGCCGAGTGCAAGATGGGCAGTGACGCGCGCTCAGTCGATTCCTCCAAGTTCAAGGGCTTTGAAGACAAGTACCTCGTGGTGGGCGGCTACTGGCCTCCAGCCATGGTGATTCTCGACGGCCTGACGCTTGAGCCCCTGAAAATGGTGCGCACCAGCGACTACACCCACGACATCCTGCCCGACGGCAAGGTGAACGTTGAATACAAGGAAGAAGCGCGCGTGGCCTCCATCGTCTCCTCGCACCATGATCCGTCATGGGTCGTGAACGTGAAGGAAGCCGGCATGATCTGGATCGTTGACTATTCCAACATCAACGCACTCAAGATCACCAAGATCGAGGCCGACACCGCGCTGCACGACGGCGGCTGGGACGGCACCAAGCGCTACTTCCTCGTTGCAGCCAACGCCAAGAACAAAGTGGCAATCGTGGACACCATCGACAAGAAGCTCGTGGGCCTGCCGCTCACCGAGGGCGTGAAGCCGCACCCCGGCCGCGGCGCGAACCTGATCCACGAGAAGTACGGGCCGCTCTGGGCCACGGGCCACATCGGCAGCAATCACGTCAGCTTCATCGGCACCGATCCTGATGCCCACGGCCAGTACGCCTGGAAGATTGCCAAGGTCACCACGCTTCCCGGTGATGGCGGCGGCAACCTGTTCATCAAGACGCACCCGAATTCTGACAATATCTGGTGCGACCGTCCGCTGCACAACGACCCGAAGCTCGCCACGTCGCTCTTCGTGCTCGACAAGAAGACGCTCGAGAACAAGAAGACGATCGAGATTCCGGAAAAGTGGCGCAATGGAACGCGCGCTGTGCACTTGGAATACAACAAGGCCGGCGACGAAGTATGGGTCGCGGTCTGGGGCAAGAAGGATCAGCCCACGGCCATCCTGGTGTACGACGACAAGACGCTGCAGTTGAAAGCCGAAATCACAGGCGATTGGGTTCGTACACCCACGGGCCACTTCAACGTCTGGAACACGACCAAGGATATCTACTAATCGACTCACAAACGGGGCCGGCGCAAGCCGGCCCCTGCTGGAGGTAACGGACATGCGCACCTTTGCCACGCTACTAGTAATCGCCTCCGCCGCCCTCGTCCTGCTCATCAGCGGGTGCGAGGGCGGTTCTGAATCTGAATACACCAGATACGAAGAGGCGGCGGTGATTGTTAGTATTCCTCTCGCAACTCCGACCTCCGTCGAGGCCGGAGTCACATTCAATCACACTTTTCAGGCTACGGGCCGCCCTTCGCCGTCGCTTCTGCTTCTAAATGCACCTTCCTGGGCCTCGCTCACGGGCGACACTCTTGCGGCGACACCGCCCGCGTCTGCAGTGGGCGGATTGTTTGTTTTCACGGTTCAGGCGAACAACGGCATCGGCGCGCCCGCCACGCAGGCGGTCACGCTGCTCGTTGTAGCCGCGCCGCAGATTGTCAGCACGCCGCCGTCTACTCCCACTGTCGTTGGAATTCCCTGGAACTATGCCGTGCAGGCCCTGGGCTACCCCACGCCCCAGTTCTCGCTGGGTGCCGGCGCGCCTTCATGGCTCGCCTTCAACGGCTCGTCACTGCAGGGCACGCCGCCCGCCTCTGACGCGGGCTTCACCCTGGTGTTTGACGTGATCGCGGACAACGGCGTGGGAGTGAACGCCGCTCAACAACTGACGCTGGACGTCATGAATCCGCCGCAGATCACAAGCACGCCCCCCGCCAACCCGGCATTCGTTGTCGCCAGCACCGCTTTCAACTATGCGGTCATTGCGACGGGGATCCCCGCGCCGCAACTATCTCTCAGCGGCGCGCCCGCGTGGCTTGCGTTCACCGGGAACATTCTTGCCGGCACGCCGGGCGCGGCTGACGTCGGCCAGACGTTCTCCTTCAGCGTTATCGCCAGCAACGGCTATGGCGCCGATGCGATACAGCAGCTCACCATCAACGTCGTAACTGCGGGGACTCTGCGATGGAGCTACGCCACCGCCGACGTGATCTTCTCATCGCCCGCGATCGCGCCGGACGGTACAGTCTATGTCGGTTCTGCCGATAAATTCGTATACGCGTTCACGCCAGCCGGCACGCTCAAGTGGACTTACTCGCTTGGATATTTCACGACCAGCTCACCGGCGGTCGGCCCCGATGGCACCATTTACATCGGCGCCTCGGATTCCAAGCTGCACGCCATCAAGCCCGACGGATCGGGCAAGTGGCAATGCCTGCTCACAGGCTTTGCGCTGTCCTCACCGTCGTTGGCCACCAACGGTGACGTTTACATCGGAACGTCTTCCGGCAACTTCTATTCGATCTCGTCGGCGGGCGTGATCAACTGGATGTACACCACGGGCGGAGCAATCGTTTCCACTCCGGCAATCGCACCCAGCGGAACGGTTTACTTTGGGTCCGGTGACAAGAATCTGTACGCCTTGGACAGCGCCGGCACGCTGCTTTGGTCGTTTGCTACAGGCGCAACCATCAAGTCCTCGCCTGCTATAGCGCAGGACGGCAGCATCCTGTTCGGTTCGCAGGATTTCAATCTGCGCTGCCTCGATACCGCAGGCAACCTGAAGTGGAGCTACGCCACAAGCGGCATGGTCGATTCCTCGCCGACCATCGCAGCTGACGGCACGATCTACGTCGGTTCCGCCGACAAAAAGCTGCACGCCGTCAACCCAGACGGCACGCCCAAGTGGAGCTACCTCACGGGCGACGTCGTCTGGTCAAGCGTCACCATCACCACCGACGGCACGCTTTACTTCGGTTCCAACGACAAACACCTCTACGCGCTGGACGCCGCAGGCAACCTGCTCTGGAAGTCCATCACCGGCAATTGGGTGCGTTCTTCACCGGCCATTGGCCAGGACGGCACGATCTATGTCGGCTCCCACGACAAATCGTTCTACGCCTTCCACGGCGCCAACGGCACGCTGGCTAGCACGCCTTGGCCCAAGTTCCGGGCCAACGACGCAAACACCGGTCGCCGCTGAACAGGTTGCACCACCGTGTTCAGGGAGATCAGCAAGAAGATAAAGAGTGTAATTGCCGCCGTAACGCTACTTCCCACCATCGCCGCGAAGCTCCTTCAGCTTCGCGGCAAGCGTTTTGGCGCTGGGTGAAGCGCTTTCCCACAGCTTCTTGCCATCTTTGTCGAGCACCACGATACACGGCGCGCGGCTTCCGATGCTGTGTCGCTTCCGCACGTCCTTGGGCAGCGCGTCATCAAGCGCCACTCGCACGCATGCGCAGGCGTCCAACTGCTCGCACACCGCGGCGTCTTCGAGAACTTCGCGCTCGAGTTTCTCGCAGGCTTCGACAACGGATTTGTTCTTAGCGTCGCGCGAGTACACGTAAATCACGACCAGCTTGCCCGCCGCCATGCCCTGCTGAGCCGCTTCGATAATTTTCTCGCCGTTTTCCTCGACGATAGCGCCTTCCTGCCAGCGGATTTTCTCGAGGCCAACACGGCGGAACGAAGCGGTGGCATGCACAGCTCCGAATTTCTTCTCGATGATCTGGAGCAGCTCGGCCTGGCGCTTGGCATGGACTTCCGGCGTAACGATTTCGTTTTTCTCGGCGGCCACGTCTTTGTCGGCTTTGAGGTCAAACGTGTAAGCGTAATTGCCCTTGACCTTGTTGCCCTTCACCGGCCCGACGTTCTTGGTGCCAAGCTGAACCCATGGGCGCAACTTGGAGTCCGTCCACTGCGTGTAGCACACGTTGTTGAGAATCGAGCAATCCTGCGCGTCCGAAAGTGTTACGCCATGCCAATGGCTGGTGTTGATCACGTTGCCTTCAACGGTGAAATTGATCAGCGGGCCGTCAAAGAAGCCGATGCCCTGCATCGTGGCCTGCCACTTCTGCGCTTCGCTTTCGCGCATGACGATGAGATTCTCACGCACGGCCACGTTGCGCACCGTGCCCGTACCTTTGTTGAAGAGGAAGCACTGGATGGCGTCGTCGTGGTTCTTGTCGCCGTCTTCGTCGCTGACGTAAATGTTGCGGATGATGTTTTGCTGCACGATCTGGCCGTCGCGTGTGACGCGGATGCCGTCAGCGGAGAAATGCGAAACCACGTTGCCTTCGCACAGCGAATCCTCGCTGCATAACGCGATGCCAAAGCGTGTGTTGAACACGTAATTATTGCGGAACACGTGGCCCTTGCCGTTGCGGCCCATGAACATGCCGGAGTTGGCGCCCATCCAATCTTTGGCCGTCCACTTGGAAGTGTCGAGAGTGGTGTAAACGAAGCAATCCTCGACGATGATCTCGCCCGAAGGCCCGCCATCGGCCACTTTCAACATCACGTCGTCGTAGGGTTTGTCCGCAAACGAACTGCTGACCGTCAGGCCCTTGATGCGCCACTTTGTGCCCGCAGTGATTTCGAGATAGCTCAGTTGCGGCTTGCAGCCTTTGTCGGCGGCAATGGTGACAAACTCGGCGTTATCGCCGGAGAACACCACGCGCCCATGCTTGCCGCCGCGAAGCAAAAGCGTATCGCCGCCTTTGAGTCTCGCCAGCGAGCCGCTGGAGACAACTTCCTCCAGCGCACCCCAAGGTGCCGCCCTGCTGCCCGGATTGCCCGCTTTGCCGTTGGCGGGATCGGCGAAGAACGTCTCAGCACAGGCCGCGCCGCAGAACAGCGCGAGCAGGCACGCAATCGCAGGACTAAGGCGCATGGTGATTCCTTCCGTGAGCGCTCCAATCTAGTCCGCCCCACGTTCCACTCAAGCTTGCACGGCGGCAAAGCCGCGCGATACTGCACGCATGAACATCCAGGAATGGGAAAACGCGCTGCGCCAGACCGCCGACGACGCCAGCCTTTCAAACGGCGAGCGCATCGCTTTGCGTGAGCACTTGAAAGAAGCCGCGCTCAATGAGCAGGCGCGGGGGGTGCTGCGGCACAAGGCCTTTGAGATCGCACTCGAGCGCATTTACGCGCATCCGCCGCAGGCGGTGCTTGCGTGGCTTGAGGACGTGAACAAGCTGCTGCTGCCCCCCACCGGCAACGCGTGCGAACACTTCACGGAAGCTTTTTTCAGCCCCGGTGAGGCTTGCGTTGCGCGCATCATCGACGCCCTGCACGGCGCGCGCAATTCCGCCGACATCTGCGTGTTCACGATCACCGATGACCGCATCACCAGCGCCATCCTCGGCGCACACAGGCGCGGCATTCACGTGCGCGTTATGACCGACAACGAAAAGGCGTTCGACGAAGGCAGCGACGTGCGCCAGATCGCGCGCGCTGGCATCGAGGTGCGCGTGGATACTTCCAGCAATCACATGCACCACAAGTTCGCGATCTTCGACATGAGTGTGCTGCTCACGGGCAGCTACAACTGGACGCTTTCCGCTTCGCGCAACAACCAGGAGAACATAATCGCCAGCAACGACGCCAAACTACTTCGCGTATTTGCACAGGAGTTTGACCGTCTCTGGAAGCAGTTCGCGCACAGCCCGCTCGAAGGATAAGGTGGATTTGAGCCACCGCGAGTCGCGCCACAATGACAAGCGCAGAAGACATTTACCTGTTTCGCCACGCGCTCTTGCGCGACGCGGCGTACCAGCTTCAATTGCCGGGCGAGCGCGCCAGGCTTCACGCACTGGCCATAGAAATCATGGAGTCGCTATTTGGCGGGCGGCCGGAATATGTGCCGCTGATTGACACTGACCTTGAATCCGTGTTTCCGGCTCACTCCTGTGACGCGTTTGCCCATGAAATGGCGCAACATGCACGCCATGCGCATTCCAATCCGTCGTTCGGCCTATACCTCAGGCGTGCCGCCGAGTACGCCGAGCGCAACTACCAGTACGATCGAGCCTACGCCTATTGGCTTGAACTGGCAAACCACGAAACTGATCTCGGACGCTGCGAAGCACTGCGCCGCGCTGGGTTGACGGCCGTGCGTTCGGCCCACCTATCCAAAGCCCAGGAATCGCTCGAAAGCTCAGTCGCGCTGGCCCGGTCGTTGGGAAACCGCGGCGTCGAGATTTCCGCCGTCAGCGTTCTGGCGCTGGTGCACCAGTACCTTGGGCGCTTGCAGAGCGCGCACGAACTCTTCAGCGAAACGCTTGAATTCCATCGCGCCAGGGGCGACCGCCGCAGGGAATCGCGAGTCCGGGTTCAGCTTGCGCAAGTGAACCACCTGACCGGCAGCAATGATGTCGCTGCTGAAGAACTCAAGGCTGCGCTGGTGGTGCTGCGCGAAATCGGCGACACGCGGCAGGAGGCTCTTGCCTGTTCCACACTCTCCGCGCTGCTGGCGCAGACAGATCACTACCAATCCGCCGCACAAGTCTGCCATCAAGGCCTGGAAGTGGCGCGGCGCTCCAATGACCTGCCAATTCAGGGCACGTTGATGACGTGCATGGCGTCAATCCACTATTTCGCCGATCGCTACGAACAAGCACTTTCGGCTTCGCGGCAAGCTTTGGAGATCCATCAACAAACCGGCAATCGGCGCGGCCTTGCATACTCTACGGGAGCCATTGCCTTGTCGCTTGGACAACTGGGAAGGGATGAAGAAGCGGATCAATACCTCGCCCAGGCTCTGGCCATGTACAGAGAAAGCGGCAACCTCCGGGAAGAAGGCACGACGCTGGCCAATATGGCCATGCGCCACATGCTCGCCGGTCGTTTTGCACAGTCCGAGAGCCTGTACGCCCAGGCCCTACCGATCCTGCGACAGACCCGCAATGCAATTATGGAAGGAAGCGCCCTAGGTGCGCTGGCGCTGCTGTACTTGAAAACAGGGCGGGAGGATCTGGCCGATGAAAACTTCAATCGCTCGCTTGTAATTTTTCGCGAGGTCAAGAGCCGCACTGGCGAAACCGATGTCCTGCTTGACTTCGCGCTGGAAATGCTGCGTCGCGGCCGCGTTGAACGGGCCCGCG
>UBJH01001598.1_pt1 | contig 12064 bp, 10 predicted proteins | sample 2193721 | NCBI WGS metagenome assembly UBJH01 (sample SAMEA4703186, study PRJEB27089) | metagenome | reverse complement strand
AGAGCGCGCCGACCAGCTCGCCAAGGTCGCCGTCCATGATGGCGTCGATCTTGTACAGCGTCAGGTTGATGCGGTGGTCGGTGATGCGCCCCTGCGGGAAGTTGTAGGTGCGGATGCGCTCGGAGCGGTCGCCGCTGCCGACCAGCGACTTGCGCGTCGAGGCGATCTTCGCCTCCTGCTCGCGCGTCTGCCTGTCCCTGATGCGCGCCGCCAGCACGGAGAGCGCCTGCGCCTTGTTCTTGTGCTGCGAGCGGTCGTCCTGGCACTCGACGACGATGCCGGTCGGCAGGTGCGTCACGCGCACGGCGGAATCGGTCTTGTTGACGTGCTGGCCGCCGGCGCCGCTGGCGCGATAGGTGTCGATGCGCAGTTCGGCCGGGTTGATGACGACATCGGCCACCTCGTCCGCCTCGGGCAACACCGCCACCGTGCACGCCGAGGTGTGGATGCGGCCCTGCGTCTCGGTGGCCGGCACGCGCTGCACGCGGTGGCCGCCCGACTCGAACTTCAGCTTCGAGTAGGCGCCCTGGCCGACGACGCGCAGGATCACCTCCCTGTAGCCGCCCAGGTCGGACGGGCTCTGCGAGATCACTTCCACCTTCCAGCGCTGCCGCTCGGCGTAGCGCGCATACATGCGGAACAGGTCGCCGGCGAACAGCGCCGACTCGTCGCCGCCGGTGCCGGCGCGGATCTCGAGGAAGAGGTTGCGATCGTCGTTGGGATCGCGCGGCAGGAGCGCACGCTGCAGTTCGTCCTCGAGGCGCGCCATCTCCTCGCGGCAGGCGCGCATCTCCTCCTCGGCGAGGTCCTTCATTTCGGCGTCGGCCAGCATGGCCTGCGCCGATTGCACGCCTGCCTCCGCCTTGCGCCAGGCGGCGAACAGCGCCGCCACCGGCGCGACCTCGGCATGCTCGCGCGTCAGCCTGCGGTAGGCGTCCATGTCCTGCGTCGCCGTCTCGCTGGACAGCAGCAGGTCGAGCTCGCCGAGGCGGCGGCTCAGGTGCTCAAGTTTGTTGCGGATGCTTGTTTTCATGGCAATGGGAAACGGCGACGCCCTGCGCTTCGCGCAGGGCGTCGCCGCGGCAGCTACTCTTCGGGATGCAGGTGATAGATGCGGGCGATCAGGTCGGCCAGCTCGCCTCGGCGCGCACCGTCGGTCTGGTTCAGCGCGGCGGTGGGCCCGTGCATCAGCTTGTTGGTGAGGCCGTGCGACAGCGCCTCCAGCACGCGCTGCGGATCCTCGCCCTTCGCCAGCAGCTTCAGCGCATGCTCGACCTCGTGGCGGCGCGTGCGCTCGGCGGTGTCACGCAGCGCGCGGATGGTCGGCACCGTCTCGCGCGCCTCCAGCCAGTGCAGGAAGCCGTCCACGCGCGAGCTGATGATCGCCTCGGCCTCGAGCACCGCCTTCTCGCGCGACTCCAGCCCCGACTCGACGATGGCGCCGAGATCGTCGAGCGTGTACAGGAAGACGTCGTCGAGCTGGGCGATCTCCGGCTCGATGTCGCGCGGCACGGCCAGGTCCACCATCACCATCGGCCGGTGGCGCCGCACCCTGAGGGCGCGCTCGGCCATGCCCAGGCCGATGATCGGCAGGGGGCTCGCCGTGCAGCAGACGACCACGTCGTACTCGGCCAGCCGCTCGCCGATCTCGTCGAGCCGCATGGCATCACCCGAGAAACGCGCCGCCAGCGCCTCGCCGCGCTCCAGCGTGCGGTTGGCGACGGTGATCCGCTTCGGCTGCTGCGCGGCGAAGTGCGCCGCGCACAGTTCGACCATCTCGCCGGCGCCGATGAACAGCACCTTCTGCTCCGAGATGTTTTCGAAGATGCGCTCGGCCAGGTGCACCGTCGCCGCCGCCATCGAGACGATGTTGGCGCCGATGGCGGTGGTCGAGCGTACCTCCTTCGCCACGGCGAAGGTCTTCTGGAACAGCTTGTGCAGCAGCGTACCCAGCGTGCCGGCGTTCTCCGCCACGCGCGCCGCCTGCTTCATCTGGCCGAGGATCTGCGGCTCGCCCAGCACCATCGAATCGAGGCCGCTGGCGACGCGGAACATGTGGCGCACGGCGTCGCGGCTGGGCAGGGTGTACAGGTAGGGGGAGATTTTCTGCGGCTGCAGCCGGTGGTATTCCGCCAGCCACTGCGCCGCCGCCTCGGGCGCCTCGGCGGCGCAATACAGTTCGGTGCGGTTGCAGGTCGACAGGATCGCCGCCTCGCGCACCTCGTGGCCATGCGTCAGCTCGACCAGCGCCTGCGGCAGGCGCATCGGGTCGAACGCCACCTGTTCGCGCACGGCAAGCGGCGCGGTATGGTGGTTGAGGCCGAGGGCGAATAGCTGCATGGGGGAGGCTGTCGGAATTTTCCAAGGAAATTATAGCATTAGGCCTACTGCCCAAAGGACTGATGCAGATCAACGACCCGCAAGGAAAAGGCCCGCCGAATGGCGGGCCTGTTTGTTGGTGGCCAGGGGCGGAATCGAACCGCCGACACGCGGATTTTCAGTCCGCTGCTCTACCAACTGAGCTACCTGGCCATATAACCGGAATTGCCTCCGCAGCGACCAAGCCGGCTGCAAAAGAGGCGCGATTATACTGGTTTAAGCTGCAATCGCAAAACGGCTTCCGGTCGCTCCGGCACGAGCCAATTTTAGCGGCCTGTCGACTTCTTTTGCACCACCGGCCGTATCTTTCGCCATTCTCGCTGCAGTGAATCAATGGCCTTCCGGTCTTCGGCACAGGCATTGGTACTGCAAGGGTATTTGCGGATATTGCAGCGCACAAACCGCAGCCTCTTGAAAGCCGACTTTCCGCCTAACTGACGTGCTGTAAGCAACCTGTCAGTTTTCCCCGACGATAATGCGCGCTACCCGGAGAATCTGTCCGTCCGACTTCTGGGTGTGGAGAGCGGTGCGCGCAAGAGGGGAACCCCCGGGCGCACCGGAAACGGCCGAGGCTCCTGGCCGCCCCAAGCGGGCAATGCCGCGGCGCATGTCTTACAAAAGGAGGAGTCGCTTCCATGCAACTTACCGAAAAACACAAGGAGTACTGGCAAAAGACACTCAGGATGACGGGGCTGCTGCTCTTCATCTGGTTCGTCGCCACCTTCGTCGTGGAGTGGTTCGCACGCGAGTTGAATGCCATCACCTTCATCGGCCCGCTCGGCTTCTACATGAGCGCCCAGGGCTCGCTGATCATCTACGTGCTCATCATCTGGTTCTACGCCCGCTACATGAACAAGCTGGACAACGAGTACGGCGTTCAGGAAGGGGAGGAAGACTAATATGTCTCAGATAACCCAATCGCAATTCGCCGCCAACCTGAAGAAGTATTACACCTTCTACACGGGCGGCTTCATCGCCTTCGTCATCGTCGTCGGCATCCTCGAGCAGATGGGCGTGCCAAGCAAGATCCTCGGCTACATGTTCCTGTTCGCCACCATCATGCTGTATGCCGGCATCGGCTTCATGTCGAAGACGTCGGAAGTGGGCGAGTACTACGTGGCAGGACGGCGCGTACCGGCGTTCTTCAACGGCATGGCGACCGGCGCGGACTGGATGAGCGCGGCCTCCTTCATCGGCATGGCCGGCACGCTCTACCACGCCGGCTATGACGGCCTGGCCTTCGTCACCGGCTGGACCGGCGGCTACTGCCTGGTGGCGCTGTTCCTGGCGCCCTACCTGCGCAAGTTCGGCCAGTTCACGATCCCGGACTTCCTCGGCGCCCGTTTCGGCGGCCACATCCCGCGCTTCATCGGCGTCGTCGCCGCCATCACCTGCTCGTTCACCTACGTGATCGCGCAGATCTACGGCGTCGGCATCATCACCAGCCGCTTCACCGGCCTGGAATTCGGCATCGGCGTGTTCGTCGGCCTCGCCGGCATCCTGGTGTGCTCCTTCCTCGGCGGCATGAAGGCGGTGACCTGGACGCAGGTGGCCCAGTACATCATCCTGATCGTCGCCTACATGATCCCGGTGGTCTGGCTGTCGGTGAAGCAGACCGGCGTGCCGCTGCCGCAGATCGTCGCCTACACCACGGTGCTGCCGAAGGTGTCGCAACTCGAGAAGGAGTTCAACGACAAGGCCACGCCGAAGGGCGCCAAGGAGGAGGAAGTGCGCGCCATCTTCCGCGACCGTGCCGCTGCCGCCGATGCCAAGCTGAAGGGCCTGGAAACCGGTGGTGCCGCCTTCGTCGCCGGCGAGAAGGACAAGCTGGCCGCCAAGGTTGCCGAACTGAAGGCCGCCGCCGCGCCGGACGTCAAGGCCGTCGAGGCCGCCGAGAAGGCCGTCAAGGACTTCCCGGCCGACCCGGCCGCCGCCAAGGCCGCGTGGACCAAGGAGAAGGCCGGCGCCGCCGCACGCGCCGCTCCGACCAAGATCCACGCCGCGCCCTATGCCGGCAAGGACGAGGCCGCGCAGAACAAGGCGCGCAAGAACTTCCTCGCCCTGGTGATGTGCCTGATGGTCGGCACGGCCGCCCTGCCGCACATCCTGATGCGCTACTACACGACCCCCTCGGTCAAGGAGGCGCGCGTCTCGGTGTTCTGGTCGCTGTTCTTCATCTTCCTGCTCTACTTCACGGCGCCGTCGCTGGCCGTGCTGGTGAAAGGCGAGGTGTACGGCAACCTGGTGGGGTCTTCCTTCGCGTCACTGCCAGGCTGGGTCAGCAACTGGGCGACGGTGGACAAGACGCTGATGTCGATCACCGACATCAACAAGGACGGCATCATCCAGCTGGCGGAAATCGTCATCGGCGGCGACCTGATCGTGCTGGCGACGCCGGAAATCGCCGGCCTGCCCTACGTCATCTCGGGTCTCGTCGCGGCCGGCGGCCTGGCCGCGGCGCTGTCCACCGCGGACGGCCTGCTGCTGACCATCGCCAACGCCCTGTCGCATGACCTGTACTACAAGATGATCGATCCGAACGCGCCGACGGTGCGCCGTATCGCGGTGTCGAAGGGCCTGCTGCTGGTGGTCGCCCTGCTCGCTGCCTACGTCACCTCGCTGAAGCCGGGCGACATCCTGTTCCTGGTCGGTGCGGCCTTCTCGCTGGCGGCCTCGGGCTTCTTCCCGGCCCTGGTCTGCGGCGTGTTCTGGAAGCGCGCCAACAAGCTCGGTGCCATCCTCGGCATGGCGGGCGGCCTGGGCACCTGCGCCTACTACATGTACATGACCTATCCGTTCTTCGGGGTGAATGCGCCGCTGTGGTGGGACATCAACCCGATCTCGGCTGGCACCTTCGGCATCCCGGTCGGCTTCATCGGCGTCATCGTCGGCAGCCTGATCTCGGCGGCGCCGTCGAAGGAAGTGCAGGAACTGGTCGACCACGTCCGCTACCCGAACCTGGTGGGCGACATCGACACATCGGGTCGCTAAGAACTACGAGGAGGAGGGGGAAACCCTTCTTGAGCCCGCCGCAAGGCGGGCTCTTTTTTTGAGGGCTCTGGCTGGCTGGGGAAAAACTGCTAGCGCGAGCCCTCAAAAAAACGCTGGACTTCTTCGGAGATGAGATGCTTCAGATCGGCGCGTTCGGCGTCCTTGATCAGCCTGAGTGCGCGCTTGGGATCGAAATCGGCAAGCTTGCGGACGATTTTCTTGACGTCGTCGGGCTGGTTGGCGTGATGGCAGGCCATGCCCCATTGGTAGAAGCCCTCGCCGTTCATCGGCTGCAGCTCGGCGCACCTGGCGAAGGCCGTAGCCGCCTCGGCATGCTCCCCCAGCCGGGCATGGGCCAGGCCCATGCCGTACCAGGCGCGGTCCAGGGACTCCTTGAGCCGCACCGCCTCGGCGAAGGCGGCGACGGCCTCGCGCGAACGGCCGGCCTGCTCCAGGATGAAACCGCGATTGAAGTGGGTGTCGGCCTCGTCGGGCGCCAGGCGCAGCACTTCGACAAACCACTTGTCGGCGACGTCGAACTGCTTGCGGCGGGCGGCGATGAAGGCCAGATGGCGGGCCGCCTGGATATCGTCGGGTTTCAGCCGGTAGGCGGTGGCGTATTCCTTGAAGGCCTGCTCCTCGCGGCCGATGACATGCAGCAGCCAGCCGCGGGCATAATGGCGCCAGTGCTCGAAATCCATTGCCACCTCTCCGATTCGAAGGCCGGAACAATACCATGAGTCACCCCGATCTGTTCATCGTCTCCCTGCTGCGGGCGCTCGTCGAAGTGGCCCTGATGGCGCTGCTCGGCCAGGGCCTGCTGGCGCTGCTGGCCGGCGCCCGCCGCCACGACAATTTCGTCTACCGCCTGTTCCTGGTCATCACCGGCCCGGTGATGAAGGCCTGCCGCTGGATCACCCCGAAGGTCATCATCGACAAGCACCTGCCGTTCGTCGCCTTCTTCCTGCTGTTCTGGCTGTGGATCATGCTCGCCTGGATCAAGCGCGAGCTGTGCGTGCTGAGCGGCCTGGCAGGCTGCTGAGCGAATGGCTACAGGGTGGGCTGAAACTTCTCCGGCGCCTGCGCCAGCAGCGCGGAGATGGTGAAGCGGCGGCGCGGGAAGACCGCCTGCGCCAGGGTGCCGCTGCCGCCGGGGCCGGGCTTGAGCTGCACGCTGCCGCGATGCAATTCGGCGATCTCGCGCACGATGGCCAGCCCGAGGCCGCTGCCCGGCACTTCGTTGCCGAGCACGCGATAGAAGCGCTCGAAGATCAGGTCGCGTTCGTTTTCCGGTATCCCCGGCCCGTCGTCCTCGACTTCCAGCACCGCGAAATCCGTCGCGCGCGTGCGCACCGTGACGCGGCCGCCCTCGGGCGTGTATTTCACCGCGTTGTCGATGAGATTGACGACGAGCTCCCGCAGCAGCAGCGGGTTGCCGCTCACCTGCAGCGGCCAGCCGGTGCCCTCGAAGCCGAGATCGATCCGCTTCGCCATGGCGGCAGACACCCACTCCAGGGTCGCCTGCCGCGCCAGCGCCTCGATGTCGACCTGCTCGATGGCATGCGTCTTGCGGTGGCTGGCCTCGGCGCGGGCGAGGGTCAGCAGCTGGCCGATGAGGTGGGCGGCACGATCCGCGCTCTCGGCGATCTGGCGCAAGGAGGCGCGCATCAGCTCCGGGTCGGCTTCCTGCAGCGCCAGCTCGGTCTGCATCTTCAGGCCGGTGAGCGGCGTGCGCATCTGGTGCGCGGCATCGCCGATGAAGCGCTGCTGCGCCTGCAGGTTCTGCTCGAGCCGCGCCATCATGTCGTTGAAGGCGCGGATCACCGGCTTGACCTCCTCCGGCACGCCGGCCGTCGGGATCGGCGACAGGTCGGTCGGCAGCCGGCGGCGGATCAGGCTGCCGAGCCGGTTGAGCGGCGCCACCCCGCGGCTGAGGCCGACCCACACCAGCAGCACCGCCAGCGGGATGACAGCGAACTGCGGCAGGGTGACGCCGGAGATGATGCGGCTGGCCAGGGCGCTGCGCTTGTTGCGCGTCTCGGCCACCTGCACCAGCAGCGGCGGCTGATCCGGCAGCGGCATGATGTAGAGGTAGGCGACGCGGATCTCCTCGCCCTTGATATCGGCGTCACGAAAATGGACCTTCTCGGAAACGATTGCCGGCGGCGGCTCCACCCAGGGGATGGCCAGATCCCCGGCCACCAGCTCGTTCCTGAAGCCGAGCACCTGGAAATAGATGGTATCGGACTCGTCGGCATGCAGCACGCTGCGCGCCTGCGGATGCAGGCCGACCTTGACCCTGCCGCCGCTCACCGAGACCAGCCGGGCAATGGTCAGGGCGCTTTCCGCCAGGGCCTTGTCGTAGGGATCGTCGGCGATGCTGTTGGCCACCCCCTGGATGAGGATCACGCTGAGCGGCCAGATCAGCAGCAGCGGCATCAGCATCCAGTCGAGGATCTCGCCGAACACCGACTGCCGTTCGGCCTCGTCCGGCTGCCGTCGCAGCAGCCTGTCGCTAAGCGCCATCCGGCCGGTCCAGGCAGTAGCCGAGGCCACGCACGGTGTTGATGCGCACGCCGCCCGGCTCCAGCTTCTTGCGCAGGCGATGCACATAGACCTCGATGGCGTTGGTGCTGACCTCCTCGCCCCAGCCGCAGAGGTGGTCGACCAGCTGTTCCTTGCTCACCAGGCGTCCGGCGCGCAGGACGAGTATCTCCAGCAGGCCCAGTTCGCGGGCGGAAAGGTCCACCGCCTGGCCGTCGAGCCGGGCGCTGCGCTCGGTCTGGTCGTAGGTCAGCGGCCCGAACTCGATCTTCGTCGGGTTGCCGGTGCCGCGGCGGGTGAGCGCGCGCACCCGCGCCTCGAGTTCCGGCAGGGCGAAGGGCTTGGTGAGGTAGTCGTCGGCGCCGGCATCGAGGCCGGCGCATGCGGTCGGGCACGGTGTCGCGCGCCGTCAGGATCAGCACCGGCACGGGATTGCGCACGGCGCGCGTGCGCGCCAGCACCTCCATGCCCGACAGTCTCGGCAGCCCCAGGTCGAGTACGACGGCGTCGTAGGCTTCGCCAGAGAGCGCCAGTTCCGCCGCACGCCCGTCCTGCGCCCAGTCGACGGCGAAGCCGGCCTGCTGCAGGCCGGCGCGGATGCCATCGCCGAGCAGCCGGTCGTCTTCGACGAGGAGGATTTTCATGCGGGCATGTTAGCGCGGATCAATCGCCGTATTGCAGCGACTGACTTTTCTACCGACTTAGCCACCAGGCCGCGGCAGCGGTCCACGCCAGCAGCATCAGCGCCGCCACGACGCGTGGCCCGCGGATCGCCTCCTCCGGCTCGCCCAGCTTGCGGCCGGTGACCATGGCCCAGACGAGATTCTCGCGGTGGGCCAGGCTGCCGACCAGCACGCCCAGCAGGTGCACGCCGACGACGCCCAGCATCAGTCCGGTGAGGAACTCATGGAATTCCTCCAGCCATTCGCCGCCGATCTCTTGATAAGTCAGCCAGCCGCTGGCGCCGCTCGCCAGCCCAAGACCGAGCAGCAGCACGATGGCAAGGCCGGCAGCCGGGTTGTGGCCGGCATAATGCGGCGGCCGCGCCCGCAGCAGGCTTTTCAGATAGCCGGCGGCCTGCCGCGGGCCGCGCACGAAGCTGGCGAAGCGGGCATGCTTCGAGCCGAGGATGCCCCACAGCAGGCGGTACGCGGCCACCGCCATCACCGTGCTGCCGGCGAAGACATGCACCAGGCGCAGCGACTCGCTGTCGCCGGTGGCCCAGGCGAGCGCGAAGCCGCCTGCCATCAGCCAGTGGCCGAGGCGCACCGGCAGATCCCAAACCAAAATCCTTTTCATGACGATTTCCTCTCAATGTTTATCGCGCAACTCCGGCAGGGCGATTTCGCGCCCGCGATAGCTGCCCTGCCCGGCGCGGCTGTGGCAGGCGCTGCAGTTCGATGCGCTGTTCACGCGCGCATCGCGCCACAGGGCCTGCGGCACCTTGCGATGCTCGCGCCGGAACCAGGCGCTGGCGGTCAGCCGCGGCGGGTCGCCCTCCCCGGCCATGCGGCTCCGGGTCGATGCATTGCGCACCAGGAAGTCTTCCAGCTCGCGCCGCGTCTTCTCGTCGAGGCTGGCATTGTCGCCATAGTGCTTGTCGAGCTTGCCCATGACGCGCTTCCAGTCGGGCGCGGTCAGCAGCGCCGGCGGAAACGGCAGATGGCAGCCGCCGCACTCGGTCTGGAAGGCGGGCGGCGCATCGGCCGGGATCGGCAGGCGGTCGGCCCAGGCGGGCAAGGCCAGGGCCGCCAGCAACAGCAGGGAGCGTTTTGCGGGGTTCACAGGCCCTCCGTCAGGAAGAGGATGAAATCCGCCTTCTCGGCGGCGCTGCATTCGCGCCCCAGCACCTCGGTGCAGTTGCGGCGGAACCATTTTTCCGTCTTCGCCGGATCGGTGAAACGGGCGGCCTCGGCGCGCGGCGCCAGCGGCTTGATGGCCTTGCCGGTGACGACATGGCGGCCGGCCTGCGCCGGCGCGTCGGTATGGCAGGCGGTGCAGGCCGGCATCTTCTCCGAGACGGCGAAGCGCCGGCTGTAGAGTTCGGCGCCGCGGCGGGCCGAGGGCTGATAGCCCGGCGCCTGGCGGACCGCCTGCTCGGTGTAGTCCTGCATGAGCTGCTGCGGGGTGGCCGCGCCGGCGGCGGCACTGCCCGCCAGCAGGATCGGGATCAGGATGCGTTGCATGTCCGGTTCCTCCTTTCAATGAACATGGAACCGGAGTCTCGGCCGGGCAGCTTAAGCGGAGCTTAACGCCGGGTGAGCGCTTGACCTGGCTCAATGACCGCTTCTTTTATGAGCTGATATATTCACTTCTAAATATTATCTTCTCCGGATATTCCGCAGGAATGTTCGCCAGCCCGCTTGTCGTCGCATATATTTAAACCTAAAATATCAGGCAAACCCCCAGACGGACAGGAACGACACATCATGCGCATTGCTTGCATCGGCGGCGGACCGGCGGGACTCTACTTCAGCATCCTCATGAAGCAGGCCGATCCGGCCCACGACATTACCGTCTACGAACGCAACCGGCCCGACGACACCTTCGGCTGGGGCGTCGTCTTCTCCGACGCGACGCTCGGCAACTTTAGCGAGGCCGACCCGGAAAGCTACGCGGAGATCACCCGCAGCTTCCACCACTGGGACGACTGCGACGTCTTCTTCAAGGGGCGCAAGATCACCTCCGGCGGCCACGGCTACTGCGGCATCGGCCGCCAGCGCCTGCTCAACATCCTGCAGGCGCGCGCCGCCGCGCTCGGCGTGAAGCAGGTCTTCGAGGCCGAAATCGCCGACGACGCCGACCCGCGCCTGGCCGGGGCCGACCTGATCGTCGCCGCCGACGGCGTGAACAGCCAGGTGCGCAAGAAATACGCCGAACACTTCCAGCCCGACATCGACGTGCGCAAGTGCCGCTACATCTGGCTCGGCACCCATTTGAAGCTCAACGCCTTCACCTTCATCACCGAGCCCTCCGAATGGGGCTGGTTCCAGGTGCACGCCTACCAGTTCGACCGCGACACCAGCACCTTCATCGTCGAGTGCCGCGAGGAAACCTGGCTGGCCGCCGGCCTCGACAAGCTCGACCAGGCCGGCTCCATCGCCTTCTGCGAGAAGCTCTTCGAGAAGCACCTGCAGGGCAACAAGCTGATGAGCAACGCCCGCCACCTGCGCGGCTCGGCCTGGCTCAACTTCAACCGCGTGCTGTGCCGCAAGTGGCACCACAACAACATCGTGCTGATCGGCGACGCCGCCCACACCGCCCACTTCTCCATCGGCTCCGGCACCAAGCTGGCGATGGAGGATGCCATCGCGCTGGCCAAGACCCTTGCCGCCGAACCGGGCAACGTCGAACACGCCCTGGCGCTCTACCAGGCGGAGCGCGAGATCGAGGCGCTCAAGCTGCAAAGCTCGGCGCGCAACCGCATGGAGTGGTTCGAGAACGTGGCGCGCTACGCCCACCTCGAACCCGAGCAGTTCGCCTACACGCTCCTCACCGGCAGCCAGCGCATCGGCCACGAGAACCTGCGCCTGCGCGACCAGGCCTACGTCGACAGCGTCGAGACCTGGTTCGCGCAGCAGGCCGGCCTGCCGGCGCGGCCGCTGCCGCCGATGTTCACGCCCTTCAGGCTGCGCGGCCTGACCCTGAAGAACCGCGTCGTCGTCTCGCCGATGGCGATGTATTCCTGCCAGGACGGCCTGCCCGCCGACTTCCTCCTCGTGCACCTCGGCAGCCGGGCGCTGGGCGGCGCCGGCCTGGTGATGACCGAGATGACCTGCATCTCGCCGGAAGCACGCATCACCCCCGGCTGCGCCGGCCTGTGGAACGACGACCAGCTGCGCGGCTGGCAGCGCATCGTCGATTTCGTGCATGGCCACTCCGACGCGAAGATCGGCCTGCAGCTCGGCCATGCCGGGCCGAAGGGCTCGACCCAGGTCGGCTGGGAGCAGATCGACGAGCCGCTGCCCGCGGGCAACTGGCCGCTGCTGGCCGCCAGCGCCATCGCCTACGGCCCGCAGAACCAGGTGCCGAAGGCGATGACGCGCGCCGACATGGACAGCGTGCGCGAGGCGTTCGTCGCCGCCGCGCAGCGCGGCGCCGCGGCCGGCTTCGACCTGCTGGAGCTGCACTGCGCCCACGGCTACCTGCT
>UBJH01004130.1_pt1 | contig 12109 bp, 11 predicted proteins | sample 2193721 | NCBI WGS metagenome assembly UBJH01 (sample SAMEA4703186, study PRJEB27089) | metagenome | reverse complement strand
CTGCGTCCACGTCGAGGCCCCGGACGAGGCGGGCCACAACGGAAACCTGAAGGACAAGCTGCGCGCGATAGAGGACTTCGACGAGAAGATCGTCGGCCCAGTGGTGAAGGGCGCCTCCAGGCTCGGCGACATATCCGTGCTGGTCATGCCCGACCACCCGACCCCGGTCGCGATAAAGACCCACACGAGCGACCCGGTGCCGTTCGTCCTCTTCAGGAGCGGGCTCGAGGGCGGGCCATCGAAGTTCTGCGAAAAGGGCGCGAAGGCCACCGGCCTTCTGGTGGAAGACTGCCAGGCGCTTGCCGAGGACTTTTTCGGAAGGACCGAGAAGGCAAGGGCCTGAACCCGGCAACCGTATAACATAAACGCCCGCAGGCAGATTCTGCGGGCGTTTTCTTTTAACCTGAAGGTAATGAAACGCTACCTCTACGCTCTCCTCATATCACTCTGCGTGCTCCTGGTCCTGTACCTGGCGTTCATCCCCGGCGTGTCCCATCTCAAGAAAGAGAACCCCAAAAAGACCGCCATGATGGAGTACAGGGAGGCGGAGTGGGCCGCCAAGAAGAAAAAGCGCAAGGTCTACCACGCCTGGGTGCCGTACTCGCGCATCTCCCCCTACATGGCCAAGGCAGCCATAATCGCCGAGGACGACAAGTTCTGGCAGCACGAGGGCTTTGACCTCGAGGCCATACAGAAGGCCATAGAAAAAGACCTCAAGGCCGGCAAGTTCAAGTCCGGCGGCTCTACCATAAGCCAGCAGCTCGCGAAGAACCTGTTCCTGAAGCCCACCAAGTCCCCGGTCAGGAAGGTAAGGGAGGCAATCATCACATGGAAGCTCGAGAGGACGCTTTCCAAGAAACGCATACTCGAGCTCTATTTGAACGTCGCCGAATGGGGAGAGGGCATATTCGGCGTCGAGGCCGCCTCGCGCCACCATTTCGGGAAGCCGGCCTCTCAGCTCACCGCGATGGAAGCCGCAAGGCTCGCCGCGGTCCTTCCCAACCCGAGGAGGTACAACGCCTCCGGAGAGCAGAGGTTCGTCGCGAACAGGGCCAACGTCATCTACAGGATAATGGTCAGGAGAGGCGTTGCCATCCCCGAGTTCGAGGAGATACAGGCGGAGTCCCTTGATGCTGCCTCTTCAATTGACGTAACGGCCGAGACGGCCGCCTCCGTGGAAGTGCCTGCCGACGCTTCGGCCCGGTTGCCAGCCGTCGAAGAGCCGTCTCCTGCGGCTTCTGAACTGCCAGCGGCGAACTGACGCTTCATATTCACCTGCTCATTTTTGCTTTCCTCCGTGCTTGACTCTGCCGCGTACCTGGTTTATTATAGGGTAACATTTGTTACCCTATGAAGACTTTGACCCCCAGACAAAATGAAATTCTTGTTTTTTTACGGGAGTTTATAAGCGAAAGCGGATACCCGCCCTCACTGAGGGACATCTGTGCCCGCTTCGGCATAAGCGGCCCGAAGAATGCGGCCAAGCACCTCGAGGCCCTCGAGAGGAAGGGCTTCATAAAGAGGAGGGCCGCTTCCTCGAGGGCGATCGAGCTCCTCGGCCAATCCCCGACGGCCTCCGGCGTGGCCTTGCCGATTGCGGGCCGCGTGAGGGCTGGCTCTCCAGAGCTTGCCGTGGAGGATGTAACCGGCCACGTCGTGCTCGATGAGGGCTTTTTCAGCTGTTCCGGGGCCTTCGTCCTGAGGGTCGAGGGAGAGAGCATGGTCGGCTCTGGCATCAACGACGGCGATTTCGTCGTGGTGAGGCCTCAACAAGACGCCTCGCAAGGGGATATAGTCGTGGCCCTTCTTGAGGGCGAGGCTACCGTCAAGACCTTCCTGCGCGAAGGCGACAGTGTCGTCCTGAGGCCGGAGAACCCGGCGATGGAGCCGATAAGGGTTGGGGTCGGCAGGGATTTCTCTATAGCCGGCAAGGTCATATCGGTCATAAGGCGCATCGGAAAATAATCAGGGAATCCAACCGGTATGGCTGAAAGCATAAGAGAAGAGATAAAGGTCGTGGCCGTCTTCGACAGGGGGGTGAAGCCGGTCAAGTTCCGCTGGAGGGGGCGCCTTTACATGATAACCGAGGTGACCCATACCTGGTCGACCAGGCACGGCTCCTCGGGCATACTCCACTTCTCCGTCACGGACGGGGCTACCCTTTTCGAGCTTGCGTACAACCTCTTGACCATGAGGTGGTCCATAGAGGCGTCGGAATGAAGCTCATAATGCACGTCGACATGAACGCCTTCTTCGCTTCCGTCGAGCAAAGGTGCGACCCAGCCCTCCGGGGAAAGCCGATAGCGGTCATAGGCTCGGCCGAAAGGACGGTCGTGACGACCGCCTCCTACGAGGCCAGGGCCCTGGGCGTCAAGACCGGCATGAACAAGTTCGAGGCCATGAGGGCCTGCCCCTCCCTCATACTCGTCGTGGGGGACAACGGCAAGTACATAGACGCCTCGGTCCGCATACTCGAGGTGCTGAAGGGCTTCTCGCCGGTGGTCGAGGCCTATTCCATCGATGAGGCCTTCCTCGACATAACCGGCTGTCTTGGGCCGTTCGGCGCGCCGGAGGCGCTGGCGAAGGCCGTTAAGAAGAGGATAATGGCCGAGGTCGGGCTTGCCTGCTCCATTGGCATCGCGCCGAACAAGCTCCTCGCCAAGCTCGCCTCCGACATGCAAAAGCCGGACGGCCTCGTGATAATAGAAGAGGCCGGGGTGGCCTCGCTCCTCGAAGAGCTCCCCGTGGGCGAGCTCTGGGGCATAGGCCCGAGGCTCACGGAGCACCTTGGCAGGATGGGGGTCCGGACCTGCGGCCAGCTCGGCAGGTTTCCGGCAAGCCTGCTGCGCGAGAGGTTCGGCATAATAGGGGAGCGATTGAAGCTCATGGGGCAGGGCGTCTACTCGAGCGAGGTCGTGGCAATCGGGCAGGAGGAAGAGGCCAGGAGCGTCGGCCACTCGACGACCTTGCCTGCCGACACCTCGGACAAGGCGGCCATAAGGAGGTATCTGTTGAAGCTTTCGGAAAAGGTCGGCGCCCGCGCCAGGGAGCACTCCCTCAAGGGCTCGAAGGTCTGTCTTACCATAAGGTACCCTGATTTTTTCACTTTCTCGCGCCAGAGAACGCTTGCCTCGCATACCAACGACACGCGCGCAATATACACGGCCGCCCTCTCGATATTCGATTCGATGAGGCTCAGGACCGCCGTAAGGCTCCTTGGAGTTTCCATATCGTCGCTCGCGAAGGGAAGCGGCCAGATGTCCCTTTTCGAGGAGGACAGGCGCCGCGAGAGACTTCTTATGGCGATGGACGAGGTCAACAGGTCATTCGGCGATTACACCGTCACCTGGGGCACTCTCCTTGACGAGGGCGTCGAGGCCGGCCCGGGCGTCATCTCCCCGGCGTGGAGGCCGGCCGGGGTCAAGAGGGTCGACGTGAAGTGAAAGGTAAGCGGGCGTCCTTCACGGTGTAAAAAAAATTACTTCCCGTTTTTTTTTTGGAAGAAAATTTGACAAACGCCAGGAGGGTGCTAAAGTCCACTATCAAGGCTTACAGGTCGCAGAAAGCCTTTAACCCCCTTGCCGGGAGCGTGCCCTCGCTCCCGGCATTTTTTTATCCGGGAGATTTTTTCTGCACTTATTTGATTTTTCTTAGTTTTCTGCCGCTTCCGCCCTGGATTGGCGTTCCTTAAGACCGGTTTAATCTTTCTTTAATCTTCCGTGTGTAAAATGGTAACCGAAACCTGGGGGTACTCCTTTCCACAAGTTAAAGCGATGTTCCCCTGAATGCGCCCGGAAGCCCATGATTGCCTTCCGGGCGTATTTACATTTCGGGGAGGGCAGTTTTTTGTTTTCGCTTAATAGCCCCTTAATCTCGGCTGAGTATAATGGGAAGCGTAAACAACGGACTCAAGGAGGACGCCAATGGTCAGAGTAAAAGACAACCTGCTCGAGATAAGCATAAACGTGGTAGTCGCCCTCGCGGTACTTTCGACGTTCATAAAGGTCACGCTGTAAAGGCCTCGATAATAAGCCAACCCCCAGGGCCCGGCCCTAAAGATAGTCCCTTCTGACGCCGCTTGCCAAGCCGCTACTCCCTCTTCCCGATGCGCGGGAGGCCTTAACCGGGCCTCCCGCCGCGCTTTTTGGCGTGGTGACCGCGCTCACCGCCGGAGCGGGCCTTCAAGCCGTAAAATCCAGCCCATTGAACCGGCCCTGCCAACCGGGCCGGGAGGAGGGGAGATGGACCACGAACAGATGAAAGCTTGCTTGCGCGGACGCATGAAAGCAGCGAAAGGTCTTTGCGGCCAGGTTTCCAGGTCATTCCTTGGAGCCGCCAGGGGCGCCTTCAAGCGCGACCCGGGCGCCGTCATCGAGGTGGCCCTCAACATAGCCGTCGTCCTGGTGCTCGTCATCACCGTGACGCTCTGAAGCAAAAGAGCGGCTGGCCTTTTCAAGTCCGCGGGAGCTATAAAATGAAGCTCACGAAGATCGCCGAGTTCGTAGCCCTTCTCACGGCCGTGCTTTTCCTCCTGGCGTCCATCTCATCCGCCGTCGCCTGAAAACCCATTAGCGCGAGCGCCGCCTGTTTTCCACCCGGGCTTGACAGCGGGATTTTTTTCTCACAGATCTCTTGCTTTTATGCTATATTGTTGAATTCAAACCACAGGTGATTACAAGGAGAAGAAGGTAAATTGGAAAAGGAAAAGAAGAGTTTCGATGAATTCGGGCTTTCGGGCGACATGCTCAAATCCATCCTGTCGATGGGTTTCGAGGAGCCCACTCCCATACAGGCAAAGACCATACCGGTCCTCCTGACCGGGAAGGACGTCATCGGGCAGGCGCAGACAGGCACCGGCAAGACGGCCGCCTTCGGCATACCCGTCATAGAGAAGGTCGACAGGCATATAAACGCCGTGCAGGCGATAGTGCTGGCCCCCACCAGGGAGCTTGCCATGCAGGCCGCCGAGGAGATGAACAAGCTCGGTAAGCACAAGAGGATACACGCCCTGCCGGTCTACGGCGGGACTTCCATCGAGAGGCAGATAAAGGCGCTGGTCAAGGGCGTGCAGGTCGTCGTAGGGACCCCGGGCAGGGTACTGGACCACATCGAGAGAAAGACGCTATCGCTTAAGGAAGTCAGGATGGTCGTGCTCGACGAGGCCGACGAGATGCTCGACATGGGCTTCGTCGACGACATAACGAGGATATTGAAGGAGACCCCCGAGACCCGCCAGACGCTCCTTTTCTCGGCGACGATGCCGGAAGAGGTCCTGAGGATATCCAAGCGCTACATGAAGAGCCCTGAGAGGATACGCATAGCGACGGACACGCTCACGGCCCCTAAAATAAGCCAGATAGTGTACGAGGTCAGGAACGCCGACAAGCTTGACGCCCTCTGCCGGCTGATCGATTTCGGCTCGGAAGGCACTTACCTCATCTTCTGCCACACCAAGAGGGAAGTCGACGAGGTCTCCCAGCACCTGCGCCTGCGCGGTTACGAGGCCGACGCGATGCACGGGGATTACACCCAGGCGCAGAGGGAAGCCGTCCTGAAGAAGTTCCGCGACGGCAGGGTCGACGTGCTGGTCGCGACCGACGTCGCGGCCAGGGGCCTCGACATCAGCAGCATCTCCCATGTCGTCAACTACTCGATACCCCAGAACCCCGAGTCCTACGTCCACAGGATAGGGCGCACGGGAAGGGCCGGAAGGGAAGGAGTGGCGATTACCTTCGTCACCCCGAGGGAGGACAGGCAGTTCCGCATCATACAGTCGGTGGCCAAGGCGCAGATAAAAAGGGGCAAGCTCCCGAGCAGGGAAGAGGTCCTCGGCGCCAGGCTCACCGGCCTGGAGGAGAAGATAGGCGAGTTCCTCGAGGACAAGCGTTTCGGCAAGTTCATGACCCTGGCCGAGCGGGTCGCCGGGAAGATGGACCCGAAGGAGGCGCTGGCCGCCCTGCTGAAGTTCCAGCTCGAGGGATTTGACAAGCCTTCCGAGCCCGAGACCGTATCGCTAAACGACACGGGAGCCGCTCCCGGCATGGCCCGCCTCTTCCTCACCATAGGCAAGGAGCAGGGAGTGCGCGCCAACGATATCGTCGACGCCATATCCAAGAGGGCCGACATTCCCAGGCAGTTTATAAAGGGCGTCAGCATATTCGAGTCGTTCACCTTCGTCGAGGTCCCGAGGGAAGCGGCCGAGAAGATAATCGAGATGATGCACCGTTCCATCATCTCAGGCAGGAAGGTCGCGGTCGCTCCGGCAAAGCCGAAGTCGGCCAGATGAAGGTATTCTGATATTTTTTTGAGCCCGGGCCGGAAGGCCCGGGCTTTTTTTTATCCTGCCTTTTTCCCGAAGACCCGCTTCTTCAGGTAGCGGAGCCCTTCGGTGAACACGGAGCCCAGGTCCGGCGAGAATATCTCGAAGACGTTCTCCTCTATTACGGCCTTTTCCGGGTCAAGGAGAAGCTCGTCGATGGTCTTCAACAGCTCGCTCCCCTCGAAATAGGAGCTGAAGGAGTGCTTCTGCAGCTTGTAGAGGCGTCTTTCGGCTATGAAGTCGAGGTATTCGACGAGCCCCCGGGCGCCAGCCACTTTCCTTTTCGAGATGTGCCTGTCAGCGCCTATGTGCTCGAGGAGAAGGCCAGCCCGGAACTTCCTTATAGACCTCATCAGCCCGAGGTCGGACCAGGCGGCCTCCCAGGAAATGTTTATCTCGGTATCAAGCCCCATGCTCCTGTTGGTGGTGTTGGCCGACCCGACGGTTGCGAACCTGTCGTCGACTATCATGAGCTTGGAGTGTATGTACACCGGGACCTCCTCGCCGCCGCCGTCGAAACTCGTCGAGTAATAGACACCGAAGCGGTGCCCCATTCTTGCCGCCGTCTGCCTCAATACCGAAAGGATGCGCGCCTGGAGGAGGCCCACCGATATCTCCTCTACCAGCGCGTTGGGCTTCTTCGGCAGTATGAGCACGACCTCGAGCTTCGGGGCGCTTTCATCCTCCATCCGGTCCATCAGGGCCCTGTAGACGGCGTACGAGCTGAAGTACTGGTTCTCGATGTACACGAGCTCCCTGGCGGCCCGTATGGCGTCGACGTAAAGGGCCCTTATCTCCTTCACGGGCTCCCTTACCTGCACGAAGGTCTTGCCCAGCGTCCTCGAAAGCGCGGCTTCAGAGGCCCGGAGCGGCGTGCCCATGCCGTATGGGAGATACCTTCCTCTTCTCGGGCGCGGGAGGTCGAGTTCGACCCCGGTGCAAAGCCTCCATCTTTCTGTGAATATCCCCATGAGGCTTTCAACGAGCTTCCCGGTAAAAAACGCCTGGACGTCATGGTACGGGTTGTATGTGGACCCGTCCGGGTTTACCCTGTCGGGGTTTATGGACCTGTGGCAGCGGTCGTCCCACCTGCCGGCGCAAAGGTCGATCCCTCCGAGGAAGGCAGCCGCCCCGTCCACGATGACGAACTTCTGGTGCTGGCTGGCGCCTATGGCGTGCCTGTCGTCGAACCTGAAGAACAGCCGGTCGCTCGTGGACCAGTTGAAGACTATCTCTTGCATCCACTCGCGCTCGCGCATGAAGATGAGGCTGAAGTCCCAGGCGAGTATGTAGATGCGAAGCTCCGGGCTTGCGGCGCACAGCGAGTCGAGGAACTTCAGGAGCCGGGTCTGCCCGTGCGCTTCCCGCGCGCTCTGCCCGCGTAGAAGCGCCACTTCGCTGTCGAACTGCCAGCCGGATATGGCGATGTAGTCGCGGGCCTTCGAAGCGGCCCTGTAGAAGGCGGTATAGTACTCCTCGGCGTCGATGTACACGCCGGAGCGGCCTACGCTGGATGACTCGAAGCAGTTGCGGCCCGTCTCGATTATGCGGGTGGCGCGCATTGAAAGCCTCCTTGAAAGGCTCAGCGTAGCTCTATCTCGGCTATGAGGGGGAGGTGGTCGGAGGCAACGCAGGTGAGCTTGCTCCTTGGTACTTTCGTGTCCATCACCTCCACGCCTGAACCGGTGAAGATGTGGTCTATCCTGGCCACGGGGAACCTGGAGGGATACGTAGACATCGGCCTTCTGCCCTTTATCGACAGCTGGGCGTCCTGCAGGAACTTCCTGAACCTGCGGTAGACGCTCGATATGGGCAGGGTGTTGAAGTCCCCGCAGACCACGAGCGGGGACGAGCACGATGAGTGCGCCGCCCAACCGGCCCCGAGGAGCGTCTCCGCCTGCAGGAGGCGCTCGCGGAGGTTATGCCCGAAGTGAGTGTTTATTATCTGCACCTCGCTGCCGCCAAGGTCGACCGCGGCCCATATCGCCCCGCGCCTCTCCAGCGGCCTGAACCACCAGGGAGATGGGAGCGGGCCGGCCTGCACAAGGCGCAGGGGATAGCGGCTCAATATGGCGTTTCCGTACCTGCCTTCACGCACCTCTATGGACGGGTGGAAATGGAAGTCCATGTTGAGGTGCCTCGCTATCCTCTCGGCCTGGTGCTCGTGGTTCGTCCTCGCCAGCCCTGAATCGAGCTCCTGTATGGCCACTATGTCCGGCTCGAAGGAAGCTATGACGTCGGCGACCCTGTAGGTCGAGATCTTGCCGTCCGAGCCGGTGCAGCTGTGGACGTTGTAAGTCATGACGCGCAGGGTCTTTTCAAGATGCGGCATCCTGTCTTCTACCTTAGAGTATAGCACTCCGCTGGCCGAGGGCGTCAGGCCGGGCAAAAAAGCGCGTTTGGCATGGAGCCTTCGTTGCAGCCTTGATTTTTTAGGACAAAGGGTTTTGTCGCAGAACCTTAAGGCATGAGGCGGCGGAGGGTGTAAAGATGAACCGGGTCTGGAGGCTGTGCGTCTTCTGCGTTGACGTAGAGAATTATAACACGCAACGGTGTTCCAGAGAAAGTATTTTCACCGGCCAGGGCGCGTATCCCGGGAGAAGAAGGCTTCTGCCCATCCTTGACAATGACGAATCCTGATATAAGTTTAGATAAGCCTTGTTCTTGAACTTACAACGCTCCGGCGGACGCGCGGGGTTTCAGTTTTCTTCGGCACGCACTCTAAGGCAACCCCCATATTTCCTGCGGTCAGTCTGAAAGTCAGTGAAAAAGCAGCGCATCTCCGGCCGCGCGCGTACCAGCGCGGCCGCATGGACTGGTTTGTCCCACTTCCGGCCTGATTCGTCCTGGAAGCGGGGCGGCGCGCGAGTTCACAACTCCTTGAGGAGGAATACAGTGAAAAGCATCCTGATAACGGGCGGCGCCGGGTTCATAGGCTCTCACCTTGCGGACGAGCTCCTGTCAAGAGGCTGCAAGGTCAGGGCCCTCGATAACCTTTCCGAGCAGGTGCACGGCCCTGAGCGCCGGAGGCCCGAGTACCTTGACGCCAGGGTGGAGCTCGTCGTCGGCGACGTGCGTGACCATGAGGCTGTAAGAGAGGCCCTTGACGGGGTAGACGCCGTGTTCCATTTCGCGGCTTCGGTAGGCGTGGGCCAATCGATGTACGAGATAGCCGAGTACGTCGACGTCAACTGCCGGGGAACGGCGGTGCTCCTAGAGGAGCTCATCAGGAACCCGGTGGAAAAGCTCGTCGTGGCCTCCAGCATGAGCGTCTACGGCGAAGGGCTCTACAGGGCCTCGGACGGCTCGGTGATAACCAATGCCGCAAGGGAGCTTGAAGCGATAAAGGCCGGGAAGTGGGAGGTCTTTGACGAGTGCGGGCTTCCGGCGGTGCCGGTCGCGACCGGCGAGGCAAAGGAGCCTTCCCTTTCCTCAGTATACGCCCTTACGAAGTACGACCAGGAGAAGATGTGCCTCATGGCGGGAAGGGCCTATAACATGCCGACGGTAGCCATGAGGTTTTTCAACGTCTACGGCCCGAGGCAGGCGTCCTCCAACCCGTATACCGGCGTGCTCGCGATATTCTCTGCGAGGCTCATGAACGGAAGGCCGCCTCTCATCTACGAGGACGGCCTTCAGAAGAGGGATTTCGTCAGCGTCCATGACATAGCCAGGGCCTGCGCTCTCGCGCTCGAAACAGGGGGCGCCGACTACATGTCCTTCAACATAGGCAGCGGGCAGAGCTATACGGTCCTCGAGATAGCGGAGCGTCTCTCGAGGGTCTTCAATATGGACATAAGCCCGGAGGTCGTCGGCACGTACAGGGTAGGGGACATAAGGCATTGCTTCGCCGACATAGGGCTCGCCGCCAGGGTTCTGGGCTACAGGCCTTCCGTGGGGCTCGACGAGGGGCTTGCCGAGCTCAGGGGCTGGCTGGAAGGAAGGGTCGCCCACGACAGGGTAGACGAGGCGAGCGCAGAGCTTACAGGGCGGGGCCTTACAATCTAAAATATGGTGCCAGATGAGATACGCTCTTTTGAACCCCAACTGGGACTTCGAGGGCAGCGCATATTTCGGCTGCCGCGAAAGGCATTTCCCTCTCGAGCTCGGCTACTCGAAGGCCGCGCTTGAGAAGGTCGGCTTTGAAGCGGTGATAATCGACGCTCACATGGAGGGGCTTTCACACGGCGAGCTAAGGCGCCGCGTCGAGGAGTACTCGCCGGATTTTATGGTGGTGACGACAGCGCCGAGCTACCTTTTCTGGCGGTGCCCGCCCCCTGAGCTTAAAGGGCCAAAGGAGCTGCTGAAGGCACTCGAAGGCATAAGGGCGTTGAGGATAGTAATCGGGCCGCATTGTTCAGTGACGCCCGGGGCCGCGCTGAAAAAGCTTTCCGCGGACATCGCCGTCATCGGCGAGCCGGAAAACGTCCTGCCCGAGATAGGAAAGCACGCGGGCTCGCCAGAAAAAGTGCCTTACGTCTTCGTGCGCCGCCTTGGGGACAGCCATTTGCCGCCGGCCGCCGCGGACATGGCTTCGCTTCCCCCCCTGAAGTGGCCCTTCGAATACATTCAAAGGCACACGCACCACCACCACAGGTTCGGCACGGCTCCCGAGGGGCTTGGCGCGGAAGTCGAGTCTTCGCGCGGATGCCCTTACAGCTGCACCTTCTGCGCAAAGGAAAAGTTCAGGACCAACTACAGGAAGCGCCCGCTTGAGGTTGTGCTCGGGGAGATAGACTGGCTTGAATCGAACGGCGTCGGCTACGTCTATTTCATCGACGAGATTTTCATGCCGGACAAGGCGCTTCTTGCGTCCCTCGCATCGAGGAAAATAAAATTCGGCATACAGACAAGGATAGACATCTGGACGCCCGAGACGCTCGAGCTCCTTGGAGGGGCCGGGTGCGTCTCCATCGAGGCGGGAGTTGAAAGCATATCAGAGCGGGGCAGGGGCCTTCTCGGGAAGAGGTGCACAGCTACGACAGGCGAGATCGAGCGGCTCCTCGCTTCGGCCCGCAGGTCGGTCCCGTTCGTCCAGGCGACCCTTCTCGACTCTCACGTTGACGCCCACGCGGATGTCGAGGCCTGGAGAGCGCGCCTTCTCGATTCAGGCGTCTGGGCGAACAGCCCGGTCCCGATGTTCCCCTATCCCGGCTCCGAGGAGTACGCGAAGAGGTGGGGCAAGCCGGACGAGAGCGCATGGGAGAGGGCCCATGAGCATTACCTCGAGGTGAACCGCTCCTTCAGCGACATCCAGGAGACGAGGCCCATTCCATTGAGGGAGCTCGAGCTATGATGAAGCCTGAAAAAGTACTCATGTCGGCAGACACGGCCGGCGGGGTGTGGACCTACTCGATCGAGCTTGCGGCCGCGCTAGCGAAAAAGGGCGTAAGCGTCGCCCTTGCGACAATGGGCGCTCCGTTGAGCAATGAGCAGCTCTCGGATGTAAAGCGCGTACCGGGGCTCGAGTGCTTCGAGAGCGGCTTCAGGCTCGAATGGATGGACGACCCCTGGGAGAACGTCCGCCTCGCGGGCCAGTGGCTCCTGAGGCTCGAGCGTTACGTCAAGCCGGAGATGATCCACCTCAACGGGTACTCGCACGGCTCTCTCCCGTTCAAGGCCCCGGTCGTCGTCGTGGGCCACTCCTGCGTCCTTTCCTGGTGGGAGGCCGTCCGTGGTGGAAGGGCACCGGCCGTGTGGCACAGGTACTGGAGGGAAGTCTCCAGGGGGCTTGCCTGCGCCGGCGCCGTTGCAGCCCCTACAGAGGCGATGCTCTCCAGTTTGCGCAGG
>UBJH01000233.1_pt1 | contig 12135 bp, 11 predicted proteins | sample 2193721 | NCBI WGS metagenome assembly UBJH01 (sample SAMEA4703186, study PRJEB27089) | metagenome | reverse complement strand
TCTGGTTCAAAACCAAGCAAGAGATACTTTCCTTTCTCTACGGATTTAATAAACCCTCTCTCCTTTAGCCTTGCAATAATAGTATATGCTTTTTCAACAGGGACTTTTAGTGAACTACCACCCTACAAGTAGGGTGGCTTTCTGTTTCATTGCTTCTCTATTGAGATTGCTTAAACAGGCTTGAAATCCCGCAGTTCCTGCGGTACTCCTATTTTCTATTACATTTGCCGATACATGATCCCTACCAGCAACCAAACCACAATCAGGACATCGATGTATCCTCATTGATAGTTTTTTTGGTACTGGATGACCACAAATGCATACTTGTGAAGTTCCTTCTGGATTAACCAGTTCAACTATTTTCCCAGCGTATTCTGCTTTGGATTTGGTTAAATTGATCAATTGTGACCAACCTGCATCTGAGATGGATTTAGCAAGATGATGATTCTTCACCATGTTCTTGATCTGTAAATCCTCAAATACAATATGGTCATATTCTTCAACAAGTTTTCTGCTTATTTTATGGGCAAAATCTTTTCTCTGATTTCTGATTCTTCGATGTACTTTAGCTACAATGATTCTCTGCTTGTTCCTATTCTTTGACCGGAGTTTCTTTTTTGAAAGGTGTATATGTTCCCTTGCAAGTCTTTTTTCAGATTGTCTTAAGAATTTAGGTGGTTCAATCTGTGACCCATTGCTCATTGTTATCAGTGAAATCAATCCAACATCAATTCCTGTTTTGGTCTTGATCTGAACAGGTATTATTGGAATATCAATATCACATGAAAAGGTAACATACCACTTGTCAATATCTTTCTTGATGGTACATGTCTTGATTTTGCCTTCGATCTCTCTATGTTGAATGATCTTGATATTTCCTATCTTTGAGAGATTAAGTTTTTCAGTTTCAAGTTTAAAACCTGATTGTGGATATGTGAATGAATTGTATCTGTTTCTTCCCTGAAATCTCGGATAGCCGAAACCATTAAAGTAATTCTTAAAACTTCTATTCACTCTTTTCAGGACATTCTGGAGAACCTGAGAGAATACTTCTTCCTGGTAATCTGTTTTTGAATCTGACAAACCATTAGCCTGATCGTAATAGTTCAACCATTCCTGTTTTTCTCAGGGAGTTACCCCAAATGTTCTTTCCAGTTCGTTAAGTTCTGCTTGCCTCTTTCGTTCTGCAATAGAATCGTTGTAAAGATGTCTGCATGTGGAAAGTGTTCTATCCAGTTTAACTTCCTGATTCTTAGTTGGATATATTCTGAATTGATATGCTTTTTTCATGCTGACTCTGAACAATCTATATATGGTTATGACACTATATATTCGTTATGCCTAACCCTAAATCTGATTCTGAACAAATCCTTTTTTGGGTTAGGCATTACAATTGCAAGGGGTACGATTCATCCCCCGGACAAGTCCGGTGGTATTCTCTACCCCTTGACCCCACGTTATAAACCCGCAAGCTCACGCACTGTGAAATAGTAATATTCCTGCTCAAATAACGATTTTATGATGTAAAAAGTTTTTTTCCTAAAGTTTCTGAAGAACCAAAAAACAATAGAACCCCATACTATTATTTAAAACAAGCCCTGATCATCCATCCGCCCGCAGGCGGCGCAGGGTCATTCCCTGACCGGGCTTTAGCCCCATTTTTCCGCCGTCTGCAGATGGCGCGCCCGTTCCTTGAAAGATGATAAGCTTAAAAAAGAATTGTTATGGAATAAATTCTCAGGGCTTCTTATTGATTAACCTCAAGCGCCTGTTCCAGATCATGGATAATATCCCTTACATCCTCAAGGCCAACTGAAAGACGAATAAGTTCATCCGAAATCCCATATCTTATCCTGTCCTGCCGCGGAACAACTGCATGGGTCATCGTGGCAGGATGCTGTATGAGCGTTGCAGTCTCACCAAGGCTTACCGCCAGCGTGCAAAGCTTGAGGGAATCAAGAAAAAGAGGCACATCTTTTGCGTCTTCCAGTAGAAATGCCATCACGCCGCCAGCTCCACTTGCCTGTTTTCTTCCGAGTTCATACTGCGGATGCTCCGGAAGTCCCGGATAAATTACGCTTTTAATCAGATCATGTCCCTGCAGGAATTTTGCAACTGCCATTGCGTTCTGGTTATGCCTGTCCATCCGGATAGGAAGGGTCTTCATTCCCCTTATGATGAGCCATGACGAGAATGGGGTGATGGAGCCACCAAAGTTCTTTGCCGTGTGCCTTGCTGATTTTATGTAATCCGAAGAACCTACGATTATCCCGCCAAGAGTATCCCCATGGCCGTTCAGGTATTTTGTGGCGCTATGCACAACCACATCTGCACCAAGTATAAGCGGCTTCTGGAGATAAGGTGTCAGGAACGTATTATCAACCATCACTTTCGCACCTTTTTCATGCGCAATATCGCTTACGGCTTTGATATCCGTCAGCTTCATCGTGGGATTGGCCGGGGATTCAAAGAATACAAGTTTTGTGTTCGTGCGAAATGCCTCTTCCACATTATGCGGATCTGATGTATCGGTAAAAGTAACATCAACGCCATAATCTTTAAGTCCAACGAACAGGTCATATGTGCTTCCATATATCACTTCATCGGCAATCACATGGTCACCACCTTTGACTGATGTGAAAACAGCGGCGCAAATCGCTGCCATACCTGTTGTTTGCGCAAGCGCTGCCTCCCCATCCTCAAGATCTGCCATTTTCTTCTCAAGCACTTCAGTCGTTGGATTCAGGCCGCGTGAATAAATATATCCTTTTTCGCGCCCGCCCATCAAGTCGGATGCATGTGCAGCGTTCTTAAATTTAAAAGGTGCAGTCTGGTAGATCGGGGTTGTGACTGACCCGGTATCTTCATGTTTTTCTCCTGAATGGATGGCGCGTGTGGAAAATCCTGATTTTTTTGAGTTCATTCTAATCTCTCTATCTTAAATTTCTTTTTTGCCCGTATATTATTTTCTCCTATTTCGCCGGACCATAATTGCCAATAAAAATGTCGTTATTACTAGAACTGCCTCAAATCCTGCTGACTTTTCCAGAGGGGTTACAATTTTGGTTTCATTTGAAACTGCCCTGATAGTTGGGGTTGCGATTGGTGTTTCTGGTAGTATTTCAGACTGCAATGGCTCATGCTTGACTCCCCCGAACTTAACAAGCTGGAACCCTCTTGCCGTCACATACCCGCCGTCATATGTCGGTTTGATAGAATATCCCTCATCTTTCTTCTGCCACTCGATGTTCCCACCAGGATCCAATTTAACGAATTTTACACTGTAGATTTCACCATAGATATCAGTCTCATAGTCATTCTCAGGACGTTCCTGCACGATCACTGAATAAATGTAACCGCCATCCTGAGCCGCAGAAAAAGATGCTTCATATGCCAGTTTCTTTACTCTGTTGCCCTTTCTCCACTGTTCATTTCCCTGCGAATCGATTTTCATGAGCCATATTTCTGTGTTCCACTCAGGTCCTGTATATTTATCTGTGTAATCAGCTTTATAATCAGTCCAATTCGACGGATTAAAGTAGCTTGAAGTACCCATCATTACGAAACCTCCATCTGAAGTTTGAAGACCCGGACCGGCATGATCCATTATAGATTTTATGTGTGTCCATGCCCATTTTTCATTACCTTTTTGATCGGTTTTTATAAGAATTGCATCAGGATGGGGACCACCATATGGATTCCACCATGTTCCAGTAACGTAAAAACCGTCAGGGGTTTCCTGAACACTTGACAAAATATTTTGTCCTGTCCTGTTTCCTCTTAATATCCTGCTCCAGCTATAATTTCCATCAGGATCGGTTTTCAAAAGCCAGGCATCCAGATTATCACCAGATCCCCATTTATTGATTCCCGCTATGACATAACCGCCATCATTCGTCTGTGCGATGGTGCCATTTTCTCCGGATATTATCCCGAAACCCATAATTGATCCCAATCCTTTACTATTAAAGAGCCTGTTCCACTCCTCCATTCCGGTTTTATCTATTTTGATAAGCCGGATATCCGACATGTTGTATTCCCCTGCAGCCATGAAACCGCCATCTGAGGTCTCGATGACGGATTTTAATTCAACTCCCTTGAATGTCATGTTCCACTTTTCTTTTCCATCCGCATCGGTCTTTACAAGCCATCCATCATAGATGGAATCGTTCCTCCCCGCAATGATAAAACCCCCATCAGCAGTCTCCTTCGCATATTTTGCACCGCTAAAATTTCCAAAAGTCACATTCATTGTTTCAACAGGTGCTATTAATTCCTGAACAAACACTTTTTTCCTGGTTGAGTTCACACCTGCGCTGTTATTCATTATAGTCAATTTTACTGACACTTCCCCGGTCTTTGCGTATGAATGAGTGACCTTTTTCCCTGTTGTATCACTGGTGTTCCCATCCCCGAAATTCCATCTGTAATTCGTAATATTCCCTTTCAGGTCATTGCTCAACGATGCATCGAACGTTACTGTCTGGTTCACTCCCGGATATTCAGGCTCATAAGTGAACACAGCAAATGGATTATCTCTGCTTTTGAACTTCATCAGCTTTAAATTCCGGCGGTCGGGGCTGATTCCCACAACAACATATCCGTCTTGCGTCTTCTTTGCCTGAGTATCAATGGACCATGAAAGTTCGTCTCTTAAGACCTTCTCCCATAGCTTGTTTCCACGAGAGTCAAGCTTAACAATGCATGAACCCAAAATTGAATCATAATAATATTTTGTTCCTGCAAATATGTATCCACCTTCATTTGTCTGTTCAAAATATGATATTGACATTATAGACATCTCTGTCATAATTTTTTTCCACTGCTCATTTCCGTTTGAATCTACCTTTAGAAGCGATTCATCAGGCGAGACAGAATGGATAAAAAAGCCTCCATCCTGGGTCTGAAGAAATAAATCAAATGAATTGTAAGTCTTATTCCACTGTTCCTGTCCATCCGGATCGGTCTTTATAAGCATTGTTTGTGATCCTGAAGTGTCTGTAACTGCAATTGCATATCCACCATCAGAAGCCTGCTGGACAACGACCGCTCTTCCTCCGGTTTCCTGATATGTCCTGTTCCACAATTCATTTCCAGACTGATCCGATTTCTTAAGCCAGGTGATATTAGAATTATATGTTCCTGCAAGGACAAAGCCTCCGTCGGATGTCACCTGGAACGAAAAAGCCGATTCGTTTGTTTTCCCAAGCGTCAGATTCCATTCCTCGCTGCCTTCTGGATCGATCTTCATGAGCCATATATCCACGGCGTGTTCTGTAACCTTACAATCCTGGCATGGACCAGTATTTCCCATAACAAGGAAACCGCCGTCTGGCGTCTCCTTCACAGACCTGTGCGCCTCATTAATACGACCAGTGATATTATTTCCTCCGAAAGACTGCCTGGATGGTCTATCCTCCTTGAACTCCTTTTTCCATTGCTCGTTCCCTTGCGTATCTGTCTTTATGAACCAAAGTTGGGAAGAGCCTGTGTCGTATTTATTAGTGCCCCCTGCGATGAGGTATCCGAGGTCAGAGGTTTGCATGATATAGGTGATATAAACTCCCCTGTCTTCGTTCTTCTCTCTTAATATCCTGTTCCACTGCTCATTCCCCATTGAGTCGGTTTTTACCAGGAAGTAATCTTCAGGATACCTTCCATTATTTGAATTTTTACTCAAAGTACCAATAATAATGTACCCGCCGTCAGAGGTCTTCTGGATGCTCTGAACATTGTATATATCTCCGACTTTATAAGTCCGGTTCCATTCTTCTTCAAGGAACTGTTCACTCGATTCTGCAAGGGCGCTTGTGCATGTGTTCACGAGCACGCCCAGAACGATCAACGTGATTGTTATGCTATTGTATTTTTTCATATTCCTCTATTGTTAAGGTGGCGGAATCTCGCTTACACCTCCTGAAAATAGGTTGATCTTAGAGATCGTGTCGTAATATTTCAAATGAAGTTCAAATTTTTCGCTTTTATTGCTGATTACATATGGAGCGACCATTCCACAGATCGGTCCGGAGTCTAAGCTGCGCCCGAGCAGATTCCCCTTTGAATCATAGGCTTCTGCGCTTAGAAAAATATAGTAATCTTTATCATATTCATTTTTGAGAGTACCTCGAATAACAATTCCCGCATCTCCCGCTCTCGCCGGGTCCCCGGGACGCCCACAAATATCTTTTTCTTCCAGGGTCGTATAATTCAGGTAATAATCCAGAAGTTTAGTTTTATCATATTCAACAGGATTTATTTTTATTTTTGAAATATCGGGCGCAGTGGAATCAGGTTGAGAAGAGATCTCATGCCACTTTTCATTTGACACATCCACCACGTATATGTTACGGTCTAACCCATCTTTCCCTAATTCCCATGTCACAAAAGCTACCTTAGATCCATCTGGATTCCACTCCATTTGATCTATACCTCCGGTGTTAACTTTTGTAAGCAGTTTTCTATCGTTTCCGTCTTCATTCATAATCCAGATCTCAATTTCCTGGGTTTCGTCTGCGTCCAAAAAAGCCTTTTTCCAGGAGCTATAAACAACCTTTGACCCATCGGGGCTCAACCATCCCTCTTCCGAGTTGTTCGAAAGATTTGTCAATTGTTTTTCATTACTTCCATCGAGATCCACCATCCAGATATCAAAACCCTTTTGATTGTCAGCGAGATAAGGCGACCACCAGTATTCAGGTTGCATTCGCAAATACATTATATTCTTACTATCGTCGCTCCATTTAGGCCATGCGTCAGCCCCAACAAATGAGGTCAATCTCCTGCTCTCTCCGTTTTCTGTATTTATAACAAAAATCTGCTGAGCCGCTCCTGCTTCCGAAAGTTCAACAGAAGGCAAGGCTACATACTTGCCATCGGGACTCCATACGACTGCCCCGTGAGCGGAGTATTGTACGATGCCATAACTCAAATGACCAACGAATCTCAATTCATTATCTTTCAAATCCCATACCCATGCAGTTCTTTCATGCTCTTTGGCGATCAGCTTTTGTCCATTCCAGGTATCTTCCTGCACAACGGGTATAGAGGCTTTCGTCCCGGCTTTGTATCTTATCCATTTTCCATCTTTTTCATTCCATACCCATGTATAGCCAGTTTCTTCCATTTTGGTGAAGAATAGCTTTGTCCTATCTGGATTCCATGAATGCATATCATACATTAGTCCCCGGGTACTTCCGTCGCTAACATATTTTTTCTCAAGAGTGAGTTGGGCTATTTTATTTTTGTTTTTCCCATCTACTCCCATCGTATAGGCTACGAATCTATCTTCTTTTTCCAAAGAGTTATTGGTTTCTATGTAAAATATATCCATTCTGTCAGAAGAAAAAACAACATCACAGCAAACACCTGTTAAAAAAGTTGCGCTGTTACTTTCTGCATCCGCTTTCCATATCTCTTTCTGTGAATCCTGTTTTTCGTTCTCTCGTATGTAAAACACAAATTTTCCATCCTGGCTCCATAAAGGTGAATGTTCATCCATGGAAGTTTTTGCAATCGCTTTGATCGATGTCTCAGAATTAAGACATCCGCCAGGCAAAACCGACAATAATAGAAATATCAGGACGGTGGTTACAATTGTGTTCCTTGATTTCGTGATTACTCTTTCTTCCTCCCGCCTGTACACATTGCCTGAAGCATCCTTATTGCTGAAACTTACTTCGATCATAGGTCATCTCCGAAATATCTTAATAACAATTAACCCCGAAGGCCGTTAGCAAACCAAACAACGTAACCATTATTAAAGGAGCGAGAGACGACTGTGGCATAATATCTATGCCCATAAGAAGCTGAATAATACCTTCTCCATCCCGGACAGGAATGGCAAATCCAATAACAAAAGCCCCTATAAATCCAATAATCGATCCAATGATACTCATCTTTTTATTTCTTAAGATGAAATAAAGAATAAAAGATGATATAACAATCGGCAACACTATTACAAATATCGGTATTAATGCAAATCCTAATCCTTCATCCATTCATCTCACTCCTTATGGTCTTATAAATGAAAATGCATAACAAGTCTTACCGTAAATTTCCCCAAATTTGAAACAAGTCCCACGATATGGACCACTTATTCTTTTACCATCTATGAAATCCTTTATTTTTTTCCAATCATCCTGAGAAACTTTGCACACAGAGAGTGCGCCGATCGGGGTTTGAACCCGGGTTATTTGTTTGTAATATCCGCTCCTGGTAGTACATTTTTCACCATTTAATGCACTTTCAAGAGCAGGATACTTGCTTAGTTCTTCTGGAGTTATATTCACAACAATATTCATATCAACGTTCTCTTTTCGTATCTGGAATTCCGTATCTGATTCGCTAAAAGAACTGTCTATACAGCCAAGAACAAATACAGTGATTATTATTAACCCTGCAAACACTATTTTATTATTAACCCTGCAAACACTATTTTATTATTCAATGTTATCACCTTTTTTTTGAACTTCGATTATATCTTTCTAATAAGCCGCTATGATACTACTGCTCCTACGCTCAGATTTCCGTTGTTGTCTATAACAATATCAGCTGCCCTCCATGTGTCTAATTCTTCTTGAAATGTCTGGGCAGAATTATTATCTAATGTTACGATAAATGTGTAATTTCCTTTTGGAAATAATCTATCTTTGTCATGTACACTTTCCCATCCATTTTCAGGGTATTGTATGAATTGTTCTGGTACCCATTGTCCTGGCTTTGAATGTCCTAATTCGTAGGTTTTATTGAGAAGAAATTTATTGTTTGTATCAAATACCTGGACATTTACACTGTGATTTGTTGAATCCATATTGTTTATCCCAAAAACTCCAAGAGGAGCGCCCACCATGAAATAAGGATAATTTGGAACAACTTCTTTTATTATCAGGACGACGGCTATCAATACTATGACGCCTATAATTAATTTTTTTCTTGTCATATTTTTACTCCCCGATTAAATTTGATATTAAATATATTTTTTAATATCAAAAATATCTTAATAACAATAAACCCTGTGAACGCTGTTAACAAACCAAAGAAGATGACCATTACAACAGGAGCGAGAGATGACTGTGGCATTATATCCATACTCATAAGAAGCTGAACAATGCTTTGTCCATCCCAAACAGGAATGGCAAATCCAATCACGAAAGCCCCTATAAAGCCAATTACAGATCCAATGATACTCATCTTTCTATTTCTAAAGCGCAAATCCTAATCCTTCATCCATATTTATCTCTCTTTTTCACGGCGTCATAAAACCGATCTCATAATACTTTTCGTTGATCTTGAAAAGAGGAGCACCCATTAGCTTTTTTTTATTTACAAAATCCGATGTTCGTTTCAATTCATCAAGATCAACTTTACAATACCAGCTATTTTCATTGATTTTTGTACATCCCTCGCCACTTAATGCTTTTTCAAGAGCAGGGTATCCTTTTAATTCACCTGCGGTCAACTCGGAATACTCTCCCTGAGGCGTGTCAAATTTTGTAATAGATATAGCCCCGGATTCATGCTCGTTTGCGCTCCACATAAACCAGGAAACGTAAATTAGAAAGAGAAATCCAAAAGAAATAGCAAGCGCCTTTAATGCAAAGGCAGCCGACTGCACCTTAAAAGCATACATAGCTATAACAAATAGAATCGAACAGATAAACAAAGGAAATACCAGTTGCCACATTCCTTCAATATTATTTGCTAATAGCCTGCCAAAAATCAATCCAAGGGGTAAAGATAAGATCCCTATTAGAAAAAATACAATATAAGTCCATTGCCTCTCTTTTTGATTTGTTGAATCATTCATCATTTTATCTACCCCTTTTTAAACAATTTAGTATCAAAGTGATGACTCGTTTTATTTTTCGAAACTCAATTCTTAAGTTAGAATGTCTTAGTACATAAATCTTACTATTAATCGTCAAGTTGGTAAATTTAAACATAGGTTTATGAATTTATAGGCGAATTTATAGATTGATACTCGGATACACGATACCTACCCAAAAAATAATTTAACAAATTGGCGTAAGAGTGCTTGAGCTACTTCCTGCATTTTATCCGATAAACCGCAACAAGTGCGGCCAGTGAAATAATGGCTTGAAATCCCGCTGCCCTCTCTGTCCGACCCGCGATTGGGGAACTCACAACCTGAATAGTCACATCGGGATTATCCGACGTCTCATTCACAGTGACCTTCCCGGGATCCATCTGCGCACCCGCCATATTGGCCGGATAAAACCTGAGTTCATCCGAATTCTCCACAAAGAAGCTGAGGTTTCCGAAGAGATTTATTCTGCTTCCGGCTTTCAGCTCGATCGGCTCCCTGTTCTTTAATTCTATCCGATCCGGATCCATGATAGTGACATTGAATACACCCAGCCTGTCACCCTTTTTTATTTGAGTAACATTATCCGACACGAACACTGTGTTCCGCAGCTGTATCACATCGACCGTAGCGCCTGCAAATACGGCATCAAGGTATGTGATAAGTTTGGGTGTTCCGGTTTCTCCCGGCTGGAAATATCTATAAGCATTCCCGCTTGACAACCATACATCATCAAGATCAACACCATTCCTGCTGAGTACCAAACGCGCTTTTCTTGGATCAGAACTTGTATCAATGTACTTAACAGCCAGGGCGTATCCTTCGCCCAGTTCCCATGTGTCCATTCCCCAGTTAAATGTGTCCAATCCAGGTGTCAACTTATCGTCCCCTTCAAACCATGGTGGCCTCCCAACAAGTGCTTTTTTTTCATATATACTATCACCATGCGCTATCAATAATTCTGCAAACCCGTTGTTTCTTGCAGTATATTTTTTCCCGCCCAGGCTGAATATAACATATGATATGTTCGTTACTTGTTTTTTACCGTCTATTTTAGTAACGGCGTAAGGCACTTTCACCCTGTAACTTGTATATGTGAGACCATTTTCGGGAATCCTCCTGCCTGTCATGTTCGTTATTTCAAGCGATTCTGAATAATTGCCGGATTCAAAGTCATACCAGAATCCGGCATAATTCAGACCGTCCCATGCGGTAAGGTTGTTTGAGGCTGTATGCAAAGCTCCCCTGTGTTCACTCTTTTCCTGACCCCGATCACGATATAAATATAACCGCAGATCATTCGAATCTGCCACTTTTATTCTGATATTGTCCATTACTTCGATGATTCTGCCTGGCTTTAGATCAACAGGCACAGCCGTATTTCTCATTGTAATGCCTGTATCAGAAACACCTGTTACTTTCATCACTCCGAAAATATCGACTTTCTTATAATACTGGGTAAAACTTTCTGATGTCTGGAATATCCGTTTTATTGAAACAGAATTTTCTTCTCTGCCAGCTATAACAGAATCAACCTGGAGTGCAATGATCTGCCCGTCCTTTGTTTCGTAAGTATAATTTTCCCCGGCACTTAATGTCCTGGTATCAACTTTCTCTCCATCCATCATGAGGTACAATAGTACTGAAGAGTCTGATATATTCACGTTCCTGATCTCAATATCATGACCTGAAGATAGCATCATGCGGCTTCCATTCATAAAAATATTACTTGTGCTGTCATCGATCAAAATTTTACGGAGCCAAATCTGGTTTACTTTTATTTCGCCATGGGCTGTGATATTGCTCTTACCCGCGGGATATCCTGCTAAATATTTTTCTCCCGTGAATTCGATGACAGCATATTTCCCAAACTCCCTGTATTTTGTATTGGTTTGTCCAGCTGCTTTATGATATACTATGCCGCCTATTGGTATGGACCTGTCTTTTATGTTATTAAGCCTTATAGTAAGAGATCCGTTGCCTGCTTTGTTTTCAGGATCGTAATAGAATCCGTCAAAATTCTCAGGCGTCCATGTGAATGACAGTTTCTCACCAGGCTCCCAGAAAAAGCGGGATTCCGGGGGGCTGACAGGTGCGGCTGCCCGGGCTGTGACCACCAGAAGGAAAGCCAGTAGCAATGCGATCAGGCCGACTTCAATTCTTTTATTAACAGTTATATTTATATTCATACACTTCCCTGCACTCCAGGTTTATTCTGACTTTCTCCGGTTAAATTTTCGGGAATTTAAGTAATATAGCTTTTTATATCTATATTATCAAGATCATTAACTTCCATTATGAAACTTCCCTGA
>UBJH01002328.1_pt1 | contig 12144 bp, 15 predicted proteins | sample 2193721 | NCBI WGS metagenome assembly UBJH01 (sample SAMEA4703186, study PRJEB27089) | metagenome | reverse complement strand
AGGGCGCCGCGCAGGCCGGCCAGCGGCGTGGCAATGACGTTGAGCTCGCCGCCACGGGCGGCCACGGCAAAATCGGCCTCGATTCCGAGCGCCTCGGGCAAAACGGCGTCTGGCAGGTAGCGCGCATTTTTGCGCGCCGAGCGCATCTCGGCGACCTGGGCAGCATTGCGTGCCCACAGGGCAACCTGATGGTGGCGGACAAGGGCGATGGCAAGCGCCGTCCCCCAAGCACCGGCGCCGAGGACGGCGATCTTCATGTTGGAATCAGAGGCCCCAGACCTGGTTGCTGCGCACGAAGCCGGACTGTCCGTCGCGGTGGCGCACTTTCGCCCAACCCAGCGGGCCGGGCTCGACGAATTCCAGGAGCACGTCCTTGTCGGCCTCGAAGATCAGCTGAGCAGCGTTGTCAGCCTGGCTGCGCACCTCGGCCCGCTTCGCCGTGACGATGAGCGTGCGCTTCTCGGCGAGGGACTTTTTTTCCATCCAGGCGAGATCGCCCGCGACGTCGCGCACCTTGACCCACCCCTCCAGACTGACCACCACCTCGACGGGCGTGTCGCGCACGATGATGTAAAGCGGCCTTGCCTTCTGCGAGGGCGCGTCGAACAACACCACCCCGTTCTCGGCCACCGAGCGGAACTCCAGCGCCCAGGCGGGCGCGGCGGCGAAAGTCAGTGCGCAGAAGACGGCGGCAGGGCGGCGCATCACTGAATCGGAAGCTCGCCCGTCGGATGCTGGGCCTGCTGCTCCTGGCGCTGGCGGTAGAGCGCCTCGAAATTCACCGGCGCCAGCAGCACCGGCTGGAAACCGGCACGGGTAATGATGTCGGAAACGGTTTCGCGCGCGTAGGGGAAGAGGATATTGGGGCAGGCGATCGCCACCACCGGCTCAACTTCCTCGTCCGGCACGTTGCGGATCTGGAAGATGCCGGCCTGCGCCGCCTCGACCAGGAACTGGGTCTTCTCGCCCACCTTGGCGGTGACGGTGACGGTCAGCACCACTTCGAAAATGCCATCGCCCAGGCCGTTCGCCTCGGATTGCAGGCCCACCTCGACGGCGGGCTGCTCGCGCTCGAGGAAGATCTGCGGTGCATTGGGAAGTTCGAGGGAGAGATCCTTGACGTAGACCTTCTCGATGGAAAAAACGGGCTGGGCAGTCTCTGACATGATGTGGAACCGGGTGAGAAAAACGCTAAGGGATATTATTCGCTGCGCAGAAGCGATTCGAGCTTGCCGGCACGGTCGAGGGCATAGAGATCGTCGCAGCCGCCGACGTGATGCTCGCCGATGTAGATCTGCGGCACGGTGCGGCGGCCGGTCTTCTGCATCATCTCCTCGCGGCGGGCGGGATCGAGGTCGACGCGGACCTTCTCGATGTCGGTGACGCCCCTGCTGTTCAGGAGCTGTTCGGCGCGCACGCAGTACGGACAGACCGCCGTCGAGTACATGATGATTTTCGGCTTCATTTTTTCGTGATCGGCAGGCCGGCCTGGTCCCAGGCGGCAATGCCGCCGCTGAGGTTGAACACTTTCTCGAAGCCGGCGCGACGCAACCGGCCGCAGGCCGAGGACGAGCGGTTGCCGCTGGCGCAATTGACGATGATTGAGCGCCCCTTGAACTTCTCCAGCTCGGGCAGGCGCTTGTCGAGCTGGGAGAGCGGGATGTGGCGCGAATTGGGGATGTGGCCGCCGACGAACTCCGCCGACTCGCGCACATCCACCACGAGGGCGTCCTCGCGGTTGATCATCAGCGTGGCCTGCATCGGCGAAACGCCGGCGCCGCCGCCGCGCGCCTGCCACGTCTGCCAGAGCAGCATGCCGCCACTGAATACGGCGAGACCGAACCAGGGCAAGTTGTCCTTGATGAATTCCAAGAAATGCTCCATTTATTTTTTCGACAAGGGGACGCCGCAGAAGACTTCCCGCATCAGCACGATGAGCTGCAGCGTGCGCTGGTCACCCACGCGGTAATACACACGGTTGGCATCCTTGCGGGTGAGCAGCACGCCCTTGTCGCGTAGGATGGCCAGGTGCTGGGAAATGTTGCTTTGCGAGGTACCGACGGCATCCACGATTTCCTGCACGCACGCCTCCTGGTCGCCGATGACGCAGAGGATTTTCAGTCGCAATGGGTGCGAGATCGCCTTCAGCGCGCGCGCGGCGGTCTCGATATGCTCCTGCTTCTCGATCAGATCGGTAATGAGGTCCACGTGGCCGGTATCCAATTGCAACAATGAATATTATAAAATACTTCCTTTCCTTCCGTATGGGCGAAAAAACCCGCCCTTCTCCTGCCGACGCCTTTCATTCGATGGATAATCATGAAAAAAATCGTTTTGCTCCGCCACGGCGAGTCCGCCTGGAACAGGGAAAACCGCTTCACCGGCTGGACCGACGTCGATTTGACCGAAAAGGGCCGCGCCGAGGCAAGACAGGCCGGCCAGCTGCTCAAGGAAGCCGGATTTGCCTTCGACATCGCCTACACCTCGGTGTTGAAGCGCGCCATCCGCACGCTGTGGAGCGTGCTCGACGAAATGGATCGCATGTGGATCCCCGTGGAGCATTCCTGGCGCCTGAACGAGCGGCATTACGGCGCCCTGCAGGGGCTGAACAAGTCGGAAACGGCGGAAAAGTACGGCGAGGCCCAGGTCAAGATCTGGCGCCGCGCCTACGACACCCCGCCGCCCGCCCTGGACAAGGGTGACGAGCGCCTCGTCGCCCAGCTGGCCAATCCGCGCTATGCCGGCGATCCGGCGGCCGCGGCCACGCCGACGGAATGCCTGAAGGACACCGTCGCCCGCTTCCTGCCCTACTGGCAATCGACCATCGCGCCCTCGGTCAGGTCGGGACAAAGCGTCATCATCGCCGCTCACGGCAACAGCCTGCGCGCCCTGGTCAAGTACCTCGACAACATCTCGGACGCCGACATCGTCGAACTGAACATCCCGACCGGCGTGCCGCTGGTCTATGAACTGGACGACGACCTCAAGCCGCTCAGGAATTACTACCTTGGCGACCAGGCAGCCATCGCCGCCGCCATGCAGGCCGTCGCCAGCCAGGGCAAGGCGAAAAACTGAAACAGCTGCTTTTCCTCGCTTTGCTGTACACGGCGGCGAGCGCCCTCGCCGCCCCGGCCGACGCCAAGCGCGAGGAGCTGAAGGGCCTGCAGGAGCGCATCCAGGCGCTGCAGAAGGACCTCGCCAAAACCGAAGGGTCGCGGGCCGATGCCGCCGAAGAGCTGCGCGAAACCGAGAAGGCCATCTCCGACGCCAACCGCCGCCTGCGCGAACTCAACGGCGAGCGGGCCAGGGCGCAGGCCTCGCTGGACCACCTCAATCTCCAGTCGCAGAAGCTTTCGTCACGCATTGCCGCGCAGCAGGCCCAGCTGGGCCGGCTGCTTACCAGGCAGTATTACGCCGGCGAGACCGATGCCTTGCGCCACCTGCTCTCCGGCGACGACCCTAACCAGCTGGCCCGCGACGCCCACTACCTTGGCCTGCTGTCGCACGCCAAGGCAGGGCTGATCCGCGACCTGGGCGGAATTCTCGAGGAGAAAAAGCATCTCGCCAGCCTGGCGCATGACAAGACCGCGGAACTGGCCGAGATTGAAACAAACCAGCAGCGCGAACGCAGCGGCCTGGTCGAGCAGCAGAAACAGCGCCAGGCGATCCTTGCCCGCATCTCCGACCGCATCAAGACGCAGCGCCGCGAGGTGGAGAAGCTCAAGCGCGACGAAAAACGCCTGGCAAGGCTGATCGAGGGGCTCGGGCGCATCGTTGCCAAGCCGAAGCCGCCTGCCTCGTCCCGGGCCCAGGCGCCAGCCCTGCGCAACGAGCGCACGCCGGACGCCTCCCTCCCCGCCGATGCCTTCGCCCGGCAGAAGGGCCGCCTCGCGCTGCCCACCCGCGGGGAACTTGCCAACGGTTTCGGCACTCCACGCCAGAACGGCGGCACGACCTGGAAAGGGGTGTTCATCCGCGCCGACGGCGGCGCCGAAGTGAAGGCCATCGCGCCGGGACGGATCGTCTTCGCCGACTGGTTGCGCGGCTTCGGCAACCTGGCCATCGTGGACCACGGCGACGGCTACCTGTCCGTCTACGGCAACAACGAATCCCTCTACAAGGCAGTCGGCGATCCAGTCAAAGCCGGCGAGACGATCGCCTCGGTAGGCAACAGCGGCGGCAATCCGGAAACGGGTTTATACTTTGAATTGAGACATTTGGGTCAGCCGATCGACCCCCTGAAATGGGTCAGCCTGAGATAGCCAGAACGGCCCCAACGGAGAAATCACTGACATGCGCAACAAGCTGCAACAAGCCGGACTGGTCCTGTTCGGGCTGATCGCCGGCATTTTCATCAGCCTCAACTTCTCCGCCATCGCCCAGAAGGAAGCGGCCGCGCCGCTGCCCATCGAGGAATTGCGCAGCTTTGCCGACGTCTTCAATGCCATCAAGATGGGCTATGTCGAGCCGGTCGAGGACAAGAAGCTCATCACCCATGCCATTTCCGGCATGCTCACCGGGCTGGACCCGCATTCCCAGTATCTCGACGCCGACGCCTTCAAGGACCTGCAGGTCAACACCCAGGGAGAGTTCGGCGGGCTGGGCATTGAAGTCGGCATGGAAGACGGCTTCGTCAAGGTCGTTTCGCCGATCGAGGACACGCCGGCCTACCGTGCCGGCATCAAGGCCGGCGACCTCATCGTCAAGCTCGACGACACCCCGGTCAAGGGCATGACCCTCGCCGACGCGGTGAAGCGCATGCGCGGCAAGCCGAAGACCCAGATCACCCTGACCATCGTGCGCAAGGGCGAGGCCAAGCCGATCGTCGTCACCATCACGCGCGAAGTCATCAAGGTGCAGAGCGTGAAGTCGAAGGTGATCGAGCCGGGCTATGCCTACGTGCGCCTGACCCAGTTCCAGGAGGACACCGCCAACCGGCTGGTCGAGCATCTCAACAAGCTGTGGAAGCAGGGTCCGGTGAAAGGCCTCGTCCTCGACCTGCGCAACGACCCCGGTGGGCTGCTGCACGGCGCGATCGGCGTTTCCGCCGCCTTCCTGCCGCCCAAGGCGCTGGTGACCTCCACCGACGGCCGCACCGAGGACGCCAAGCGCAAGTACCTCGCCAGCCCGGAGGATTACCTGCGCGGTGCGCGCATCGACTTCCTCAGGGATCTTCCCGCCGACATCAAGACGGTACCGATGGTGGTCCTGGTGAATGCCGGCTCGGCCTCCGCCTCCGAAATCGTCGCCGGTGCCCTGCAGGACCACAAACGCGCCGTCGTCATGGGCACGCAGACCTTCGGCAAGGGCTCGGTGCAGACCATCCTGCCGCTGACAGGCAACACCGCGATCAAGCTGACCACGGCGCGCTACTACACGCCGAGCGGCCGCTCGATCCAGGCCAAGGGCATCGCGCCGGACATCATCGTCGAGGAAACCGCCAACGGCGGCTCCGGTCCGCGCCTGCGCGAAGCCGACCTGGAGCGCCATCTGGAAAACGACAAGGACAAGGAGCCCGCCCCGGCCGCCAAGCCCCAGTCCAAGGCGCCCGCCACCAAGGGCAAGCCGGCGAAGGATGAGCCCGAGGACGAGGAAAAGCCGCGCTTCGAGATCGCCTCGAAGAACGATTACCAACTCAATCAGGCGGTCAATCTTCTTAAGGGCCTGCAGATCATGCAGCCCAAGTGATGGGCTGAGGCAAGGGTCATGACGCCGGAACGTGCACGAGAGCTGGCCCATCGCGTTCCCCACACGGGTCATGCCCCGGCCGTGCCCGAGCACGGCAGCATCAAACGCCGGGAGATCCGCTTTACCAAGCTGCCTCCCGGACAGGCAAAGCGGGCCGCCGAGCTGCTTGCCGGTCTCGAGTACCTGGAAGTCTCCGGCGGGCCGCACCTGCGCGGCATCACGGTCCGTTACGACCTGATTGACTACACCTGCGAGGGGCTGGAAAAAGCCCTGCGCAACCTCGGCTACCACCTCGACAACTCCCTTTACTGCAAGATCGTCCGCGCCCTTGTGTATTTCACCGAGGAGACGCAATTGCGCAACCTCACCGAGCCGGCACGCCTGATCAAGCAGTCCAACCAGGTCTACATCAAGGCCTACCAGCAGCATCCGCACGGCGACAGCGACGACACGCCGGTCGAGTTGCGGGAAGATCGGTGAACGACCAGCAGCTCCTCCGCTACTCGCGGCACATATTGCTGCCGCAGCTCGGCATCGAGGGCCAGGAGCGCCTGCTCGCGGCACGCGCGCTGGTGGTCGGCGCCGGCGGGCTGGGCTCGCCGGCGGCAATGTACCTCGCCTCGGCCGGCCTGGGCACCATCGTGCTCTGCGACGGCGACACGGTGGACCTCACCAACCTGCAGCGACAGATCCTGCATCACAGCGCCTCGGTCGGCAGGCAGAAGGCGATATCCGGCCGCGACACGCTGGCCCTGCTGAACCCCGATGTGCAAGTCATTCCGCTGGAGCAGCGTCTGGAAGGCGTCGCACTTGAGGATCAGGTAGCGGCGGCGGATGTCGTACTCGACTGCTCGGACAATTTCAGCACGCGTCACGCCATCAACCGCGCCTGCGCGAAGCACCACAAGCCGCTGGTCTCCGGCGCCGCCATCCGCTTCGACGGACAGGTCTCGGTGTTCGACCTGCGCCAGCCGGCCAGCCCCTGCTACAACTGCCTCTTCCCGGAAGGCCAGGACACGGAAGAAGTGCGCTGCGCCGTGATGGGCGTCTTCGCCCCGCTCACCGGCATGATCGGCACGGCCCAGGCTGCCGAGGCCCTGAAGCTCGTCGCCGGCTGCGGGGAATCCCTTTCGGGAAGGCTGTTGCTGCTCGATGGCCTGGCGATGGAATGGCGCTCGATCCAGCTCGGCAAGGATCCGGGCTGCACGGTGTGCGGCCCTGCTTCTTGATGAGCACCTACCGGCGCTTCAGCCAGATGGCGTGGCGCAAGCTCGCCGGCGCGTGGGCGAACAGGACCGACAGCACGAGAATCAGCCAGAACAGCACGGCACGCTGCGCCGGCCAGGCCAGCAGGATGCCGAGCAGGGTCAACTTGCCGGCCATGGCCAGACCGACGTATTCGCGCACGTAGCCGGGCCGCGACCAGCCGTCGAGGGCCAGGATGATGAAGCCGGAAACCACCGCCGTGATGCCGAAGGCAATCCAGCGGGCCTCGGGAATGTCGCCCAGAACCCCGGCGCCGAGACCGACGACGCCGACCAGATGCAGGGCGCGCAGCAGGTTGACCAGCCAGCGCTTGCCGGGAAAATCGCGGACGGGCTTCGCCAACCCCTTCATGCCGCCGGCGGCCGGGCGAGGATGCGAATGTCGGAACCGACGCGGCGCAGATCGACGATCTTCAGGTCGCGGCGGCCGCAAAGGTCGGTCAGCTCCGGCAGGGGGAACATCTCGCGCCCGCTGCCGAGAATCGTCGGCGCGAAATAGAGCAGCAGTTCATCCACCAATCCTTCGCGCAGAAGCGAACCGTTGAGCTTGTGGCCGGCCTCGACGTGCAATTCGTTCACGCCGCGCCCGGCCAGCGCCTGCAGCAGTCGCAGCAGGTCGACCTTGCCCTGGGGGTTGGGCAGCACGAGCACCTCGGCGCCGGCCGCGCGCAAGGCAGCGATCTTCGCCGCGTCTTCGCTTGACGCCGCCACCAGCGCATTGCCGCCTTCGAGAATGCGCGCCGTCGACGGCGTCTCCAGATGGCTGTCCACCACTACACGCAGCGGCTGGCGATCGGTATCCACGTCGCGCACCGTCAGGCGCGGGTCGTCGTCGCGCACAGTGCCGGCGCCGGTGAGGATGGCGCAGGCGCGGGCGCGCCATGCATGGCCGTCGCGGCGCGCCTCAGGGCCGGTGATCCACTGGCTCCTGCCGTTGTTCAGCGCCGTCTTGCCATCCAGGCTGGCAGCCACTTTCAGGCGCACCCACGGCCGGCCGCGCGTCATGCGCGAGACGAAGCCAATGTTGAGCTCGCGCGCCTCCATCTCCATCAGTCCGTCGGCCGCATCGATGCCGGCCGCGCGCAGCTGCCCTAGTCCGTTGCCGGCGACCTGCGGATTCGGGTCGCGCATCGCCGCCACCACGCGCGCCACGCCGGCGGCAATCAATGCATCGGCGCAGGGCGGCGTGCGGCCGTGGTGGCTGCAGGGTTCGAGCGTGACGTAGGCGGTGGCGCCGCGCGCGCCGGTGCCAGCGGCGTTCAGGGCATGGATCTCGGCATGCGCCTCGCCGGCGCGCGCATGCCAGCCCTCGCCAACGACGGCGCCGTCCCTGACGAGCACGCAACCGACGCGGGGATTCGGGGTGGTGGTAAACAAGCCCTTGCGCGCCAGGCGCAGCGCGCGGGCCATGAACGCATGATCGGCGGCGCTGAACATGCCGGCTGGAAAGCTCAGGCGCTGCGCGGACGCCGCGGCGCGCGCGGCTTCTTGACTTCGCGGATGGCCTCGCGGAACTCCTCCACGTCCTCAAAGTTGCGGTAGACCGAGGCGAAGCGCACATAGGCGATCTTGTCGAGCTTGCGCAGTTCGCGCATCACCAGTTCGCCCACCTTCTCGGTCGGCACCTCGCGCTCGCCGCTGGCGAGCAGGCGCTCCTCGATGCGCTCGATGGCGGCGTCGATGCTCTCGGTGGTCACCGGGCGCTTGCGCAGGGCCAGCATCAGGCTGGCCAGCAGCTTGTCGCGGTCGTAGTCGGTGCGGCTGCCGTTCTTCTTGACGATGAGCGGCATGCGCAGCTCGACGCGCTCGTAGGTGGTGAAGCGCTTGTCGCAGGCCAGGCAGCGGCGGCGGCGACGGACGGTGTCCCCTTCCTCGTTCTCACGCGTGTCGATGACCTGCGTGTTGGGTTCAGAACAGAAAGGGCACTTCATGGGATGTCAGCCGTAAACCGGAAACTTCTTGCAAAGCTCGGCCACCTTGCCGCGCACCCTGGCGATGGCCGCTTCGTCGGCCGGATGATCGAGCACGTCGGCGATCAGGTGGGCGACGCTTTCCGCCTCGATCTCGGTGAAGCCGCGCGTGGTCATCGCCGGCGAGCCGATGCGGATGCCGGAGGTGACAAGGGGCTTCTGCGGATCGTTCGGGATGGTGTTCTTGTTTACCGTGATGTGGGCCTTGCCGAGCACCGCCTCGGCCTCCTTGCCGGTGAGGTTCTTGGCGCGCAGGTCGACCAGGAAGACGTGGCTCTCGGTGCGGCCGGAGACGATGCGCAGCCCCCGCTCCTCGGACAGCACGCGCGCCATGACGCGGGCGTTGGCGATGACCTGCTCCTGGTAGTTGCGGAACTCGGGGGTCATGGCCTCCTTCAGCGCCACCGCCTTGCCGGCGATGACGTGCATCAGCGGGCCGCCCTGGATGCCGGGGAAGATGGCCGAGTTGATGGCCTTCTCGTGCTCGGCCTTCATGAGGATGAGGCCGCCGCGCGGGCCGCGCAGGGTCTTGTGCGTGGTGGTGGTGACGACATCGGCGTGCGGCACCGGGTTGGGGTACACGCCGGCGGCGATCAGGCCGGCATAGTGCGCCATGTCCACCATGAAGATGGCGCCGACTTCCTTCGCCACCTTGGCGAAGCGCTCGAAGTCGATGCGCAGGGCGTAGGCCGAGGCGCCGGCGATGATCAGCTTCGGCTTGTGTTCGCGCGCCAGCCGCTCCATCTCGGCGTAGTCGATCTCCTCCCTGGCGTCAAGGCCGTAAGGCACGATGTTGAACCACTTGCCGCTGATGTTGAGCGGCATGCCGTGGGTCAGGTGGCCGCCCATTGACAGGTTCATGCCGAGGATGGTGTCGCCCGGCTTGAGGAAGGCGAAGAACACCGCCTGGTTGGCCTGGGAGCCGGAGTTCGGCTGCACATTGGCGCAGTCGGCGCCGAACAGCTTCTTCGCGCGGTCGATGGCCAGCTGCTCGGCGACGTCGACGTGCTCGCAGCCGCCATAGTAGCGCTTGCCGGGATAGCCCTCGGCGTACTTGTTGGTGAGGCAGGTGCCCATCGCGTGCATGACCGCCGCGGAGACGTGGTTCTCGCTGGCGATGAGTTCGATGGTGGTGGCCTGCCTCTTCCCCTCCGCGGCGATGAGGTCGGCGATCTGGGGATCGCGCTGGCGGAGGAGGGTGAGGATGGAGTTGGTGATGGGGTCGTGGGCCATGGCGGGAGAGGATACGCCGCGGTCAGAAACGCATGACTACGAGCAGGTGGCCGAACAGTTGCGAGCGGGAAATGCCAATGGCGATTCCGAGCAGGGCCGGGACCGCCATCGCGAGGTAGACGCGCCGGGCGTCCTTCATCCGAAAGCCGGTTTGAAGGGCCCGCCACCACCAGAGGAAGAGCCAGGCGCACGCGAGAGGAGCCCAGAGATACCACGCATCGAAGCACTCGTGGATGAGGTCCGCCGCGTTGTTTGCGGTACGGGCGACCGCGCGCCAGGACCCCATGCGCCGCCCGCTGAAGGAAGAGGCGATCACCATCGCGGCGACGTGGAGGATCCGAGCCAGAAGCAGGGGGACCAGCCATGCGAGCGAATAGACCGCGGCTCGCGTGACGTGCGCGTCCCGCACCTTGGATCGCAGACGCGTCCAGGGGAGGGCGAACAGGACCAGCGGGAACAACAGTGTGGCCAGCCCGGCGACCCAGATGCCGGTGGACCAGCGAGTTCCCTCGAGTCCGGCACCGCTCAGGCCCCCGCTGTACGGGTCGTATTCCACCGGCCAGGTTGCCGCGGCCACGACTTCGCCGAGCCCGAACGATGAGGACCCGCGAGTGAGAGATTGAAGGAGTATCAACGCGAGCAGCATCAACGGAGGGGCCAGGTGCAGCGACACGATCACGATCAGCAGCCAGTCGCCGAGCCGGCCGGGAGAGGGGTTGCGCTCCAGCCGCACGCGGCTCCAGAATGATCTGGGCCGGAAAGTCCACAGCCATGTCTTCCACGCGGCGGTGAAGATCCGGCGCCGCCCGCGCGCTTCTTCCACGAATCCGGGTATGGGTTTGCCGTCCCGCGAGAGCAACTCAATCCAGTTCAGATCCAGGCCGCACTCGCTGCAGATCCCCGAGAGCGGGCATTGTTCGGTCCAGCGGTCGATCTCGCCGCGGAGGTCGTAGCCGCAGCGGGGGCAATGCGCTTCCGGAGATAAGTCGTTGCTGATCATTCGAGGCCTTGCGAATGGAAACGGTTGCCTACGCCAGGAGGTTGACGAGGTCCTGGTCGAGCGCGAGCACGATGACGACCACGAGCAGCGCGGGTGCGGAGGCCGCGAGCCACACACGCCCGTGCTCGTCGAGTCGCCAGCCGCGCGAGAGGGCGGACCACCACCACCAGAGGATCCAGGCCGCGCCGAAGGGGACGAGCGCGAAGCCCCAGATGGATTCGAGCGCGAGCCACTTGGGACCGATCTGGAAGTAGAGGAGGTTGGTGCGGTTGGAGGAGGCGGCCCACTGATTGAAGGCGAAGTGGGCGAGCGCGAGGAGCATGAGCGGAACGAGCCAGGCGAGGCCGAACACGGCCGCGCGGAGGATGTGGGCGCGGCGGACCCTGGCCTTGGCGCGGGTGTCCTTGAGCACGAGGAGCATGATGGGGAGCATGAGGCTCATGGCGAGAAGAGGCAGGTAGGCGGGGCCCCAGGAGGTGAACTCCCAGGCGGGCGCGAAGCGATATCCCCATATGGTCGTGCCGCGCCAGTCGGCGATGAGGCAGCCGACGGGTGCGAGCCAGGCGGTGAAAGTCTCGGCGCGGATGTCGTCGCGGAAGGGTAAGAACAGGTCCCAGCCGCGGAGTTTGCCGAGGATGGCGTTGGAGGCGAGCGCGCAGAAGGCGTGAAAGGCGAGGAGCACGCAGAAGACCCACCATGCGATGCGGCGTGGAACGATGGCTGTTTCGAGTCGGATGCGCGACCAGAAGACCGGGGGGCGGATGGCCCACCACCAGGTGCGCCAGGCCGCGGGGAGGACTTCGTGGCGTTCGGGGGCGTGCTCGACGAAGAAGACATCGCGTCGGCGGTCGGGCGAGAAGAGGTCGGCCCATTCGAGGCGCAGGCCGCACTCCCAGCAGGCGCCGTCGAGCGGGCAGGCGTGGGTCCACTTGCGGGATTCGGCGGAGAGGTCGTATCCGCAGCGCGGGCAGATGGGTTCAGCGGTGGG
>UBJH01000817.1_pt1 | contig 12153 bp, 11 predicted proteins | sample 2193721 | NCBI WGS metagenome assembly UBJH01 (sample SAMEA4703186, study PRJEB27089) | metagenome | reverse complement strand
ACCGGTCATGGCTAATAGCGCTGTCACGATGACATTCAACTGAGATATAGCCGTTGAACTCAGACAGGTTTTTAAACATTGAAGACGTGAAATAATGTTGAACATACAAGTTCCTGGGATATATCGGCAGGACAAGTGGTATATCCCAGAATTATTCATCTTATCTTATAGATATAGTGATGTGGCGAAGGTATTGAATTATGAACTGAAGTTCCAGAAGCTGGCTGTGCCCTCTTCTATATATCTCTTTAATCTGGTTTTTTCTCAGTTTCTGTAAAAGAAGCCTGAAACAGTACTCTGTAAGATACATAAAAGTGTACAACAGTATTCCGAATGTTATCAATCTCAACCCGAAGCCGAGCAGTATCCATGTTTCTCCGAGTTTGAACTGGTTAGATAAAAAATCGGGATCCTAAAGGATCATCCCTATCACGCGGCTTGTTCCTGCGGGATTCAGTATGGATGCGATAATGAAACCTGTGCCCATTGCAACAAGAATCCTGACAAGACCGAATTGAATGAACTCCCAGAAGCGTTCAATCCCGGATTTTGTTTCGTTGATATTATCCTGCATACACTAACCATATACTGGTTTGGAAATATCTTATTAATAGAAGTAACGGAGTCGTCCTCTTATCATAACGCTCTACTCAACCTCAGGCAGGGACAACATGTAAAAACGGAGCTACTTACATCGGTTTCGGAAGTATGTGGTTAAACATTATCTGAATATATACAAAACGACAGCAATCGGAGCAAAGAACAGCAAAGCCATTAGTAAAGCCATGGAGTTCCATATCGGGATAAGAGATACTGCTACCGTAGTTGCAAAGGTTATGCCAATAGAAGCATTTATGGCGCACACGGTCCGTACTTTGTGGTCTTTAGTCATTCTTCCATTCTGGATGTTCCCGTTCATACAAATCCTCTGAATAATTTAACAACGATAATCGGCCACACAACAGGATATTAAAGAGTGCTACCAATGTTAGCAACCAAAAGTCATGATTAGAATCAACTTGAACAAAAACAAATTTAAGTCAGAGCGTATATTCAGCATAATCTGAACAGGATCATCATGAGAAGCGATAACATCAAGAAAGGACTTGAGCGCGCCCCACACAGGTCTTTACTAAAAGCAGTCGGGCTGACGGATGAAGAAATGGATCTGCCGTTCATCGGGGTTGTAAATTCATGGAATGAGGTCGTACCGGGTCATATCCATCTTGATAAGCTTGCGGAAGCAGTAAAAGCCGGGATAAGGATGGCTGGCGGGGTCCCGTTCGAATTCAATACCATCGGGATATGCGACGGCATAGCGATGGGGCATACGGGCATGCACTATTCGCTGCCCTCGAGGGAGCTCATCGCCGACATGGTCGAGTCCGTCGCAGAGGCGCACGCCTTTGACGGCCTTATCCTGCTCACAAACTGCGACAAGATAACGCCCGGCATGCTCATGGCCGCGGCGCGCCTCAACATACCCACGATAGTCGTCACCGCCGGCCCCATGATGACGGGCAGGTACAGGGGAAGGCGCACCTCCTTCATAAGGAACACCTTCGAGGCGATGGGCCGTTTCAGGAGCGGGGAGATCTCCCAGGGAGAGCTCAATTCCTGCGAAAAAGGCGCCTGCCCCGGCGCTGGTTCCTGCCAGGGCCTCTATACCGCCAACACGATGAGCTGCCTTACCGAAGTCCTCGGCATGAGCCTGCCGTTTTGCGGCACGGCCCTTGCCAACTCCGCCGAGAAAAGAAGGATAGCCTTCGACAGCGGCGTGCGCATAATGGAGCTCGTAAGGAAGGGTATAACCCCGAGGAAGATAATGACAAGGGCCGCCTTCGAGAACGCCATCAGGGCAGACCTTGCACTTGGAGGCTCTTCGAACACGGTCCTTCACCTCCTCGCGATAGCTCATGAGGCGAAGGTCAAGCTGCCGCTCGAGCTCTTCGACGACTTGAGCCGCACGACCCCGCACCTGACTTCGCTCGAGCCGGTCGGCGAGTACTACATGGAAGACCTCCACTGGGCGGGTGGCATCGGCGCGCTCCTGAAGACCCTCAAGGGGCTTGTGAAGGACAACCCGACGGTGTCCGGCAAGAGGGTCAAGGCCATCGTGAACGAGGTCGACTATGTCGACGAGAAGGTCATAAAGCCGCTTGCCGAGGCCTACCACAAGGAAGGCGGCATAGCCGTATTGAAGGGAAACATCGCCCCGCTCGGCGCGGTCGTCAAGCAGTCCGGCGTCAGCGACAAGATGATGAGGTTTGCCGGGAAGGCGAGGTGCTTTGATTCCGAGGAGGCCGCGATGAAGGCCATACTAGCCAAGGACATCAACGCCGGGGAGGTCATAGTCATAAGGTACGAGGGGCCGAAGGGCGGCCCCGGCATGAGGGAGATGCTCGCGCCCACGGCCACCCTTATGGGCATGGGCATGGGAGATTCGGTCGCCCTCATAACCGACGGGCGTTTCTCCGGCGGCACCCGAGGCCCCTGCATAGGGCACATATCCCCCGAGGCTATGGAGGGCGGCCCAATAGCCCTCATCAGGGACGGGGACATGATAGAGCTGGACATACCGGCCCGCAGGATCGAATTGAAGGTCAGCGCCGAGGAGATGGGAAGGCGCGAGAAGGCCTGGAAGGTGCCGCAGCCGAAGATAAAGGACGGCTGGCTCGCCAGGTACGCGAAGGTAGTTACCTCCGCCAACACAGGCGCGGTAGTGAAGGGCTGATAAAAGGCAGGCAGGACGGGAATGACATGACAAAGAAAAACGGCGCACAGATACTGCTCGAATGCCTCATGAAGGAGGGGGTCGATACCGTATTCGGCTTCCCGGGCGGGGCGGTGCTGCCTATATATGACGCGCTGTACGACTCTCCGATAAACCACGTGCTCGTGCGCCACGAGCAGGGCGCGGTCCACATGGCCGACGGCTACGCGAGGGCGCTCGGAAAGCCCGGGGTCGTGATCGTCACGTCCGGCCCTGGCGCGACCAACACCGTGACCGGCATAGCCACGGCCTACATGGATTCGATCCCGATGGTCGTCATAACCGGCCAGGTGCCCACGGCGCTCATCGGCAACGACGCCTTCCAGGAGGCCGACATAGTCGGCATAACCAGGCCGTGCACCAAGCACAACTACCTCGTCAAGGACCTTAACGACTTGCCGAGGATAATAAAGGAATCGTTCTACATAGCCACGACCGGCAGGCCGGGGCCGGTGCTCGTCGACATCCCGAAGGACGTGCTGACCTCGGCAATGGCCGAGCTCAAGTACCCCGAGAAGGCCGTCATCGAGAGCTATCAGCCCAACTACAAGGGCCACCCCGGGCAGATAAGGAAGGCCCTCCAGCTCATCCTTTCGGCCAAGAGGCCGGTCGTGTACGCCGGCGGCGGAGTCGTGCTGTCGAACGCCGCCGGAGAGCTCAAGGCATTCGCGGAAAAGCTCGGCATACCCACCACGACGACGCTCATGGGGCTGGGGGCTTTCCCCGGCACGCACGAGCTCTTCATGGGCATGCTCGGAATGCACGGCACCTTCTGCGCCAACATGGCCGTCACCAACACGGACTGCCTCATAGCTGTAGGCGCGAGGTTCGACGACAGGGTCACCGGGAAGATAGACGAGTTCGCGCCTTTCGCGGACATAGTCCACATCGACATAGACCCGACCTCCATAAGCAAGAACGTCAAGGTCGACATCCCCATCGTGGGCGACGTCAAGGACGTCTTGAAAGAGATGGTCAAGGCCCTGCCGCAGGCAAAGGCATTGAAGGATTACAGGAAGGGCATCTCGGACTGGCTCGCGCAGGTGAACGAGTGGAGGGCCACTCACGCGCTTTCCTACAAGCAGGAGCCTGGCGGCAAGATAAAGCCGCAGTTCGTCATAGAGAAGCTCTACGAGCTCACGAAGGGCAACGCCATAATCACCACGGAGGTCGGCCAGAACCAGATGTGGGCGGCCCAGTTCTTCAAGTACGACAAGGCGAGGACTTTCCTCACCTCCGGCGGGCTCGGGACGATGGGCTTCGGCTTTCCGGCAGCGATCGGCGCGCAGATAGCGTTCCCGAAGAGCACCGTCGCCGTCATAGCGGGCGACGGCTCTCTCCAGATGAACATACAGGAGCTCGCTACGGCGGTGCAGTACAAGCTGCCCGTGAAGGTGGTCATATTGAACAACATGGTCCTGGGCATGGTGCGCCAGTGGCAGGAGCTGTTCTTCGACAAGAGGTACTCTCATACCTGCATATCCGTCGCGCCGGATTTCGTGAAGCTCGCCGACGCCTACGGAGCGGCCGGGCTGCGCGCCAGGAAGCCGTCGGAAGTCGAGAGTGTTCTCAAGGAAGGGCTCGCCATCAAGGACAGGCCGGTCCTGATGGACTTCAGGGTCGACCAGTTCGAATGCGTTTACCCGATGGTCCCGGCCGGCCAGCCGCTCAACAAGATGCTCCTGGTCTAGGCAATCTGTTACTTTGAACGTTACTCCGCCTTTGGAGGATTGAATTTTGCGCCACACAATATCCGTCCTTGTAACAAACGAGTTCGGCGTACTTTCGAGGATATCGGGCCTCTTTTCGGGAAGGGGTTTTAACATCGAGAGCCTTTCGGTCGCGGAGACGCTCGACCCGAAGGTCTCACGCATGACCATAGTGACCAGCGGAGATGACAAGGTGCTGGAGCAGATAAACAAGCAGCTCAACAAGCTCATTAACGTCATCAAGGTCTACGATTTCACCGGGGAGGAACACATTGAAAGGGAGCTTGCCCTCGTGAAGGTCAACCTGACCTCCGAGACAAGGCCTGAGATACTCTCCATAGTCGACATATTCAGGGCGAAGGTCGTCGACGTCTCCCCCAGGACCTACACGATAGAGATAACCGGGGACGAGGAGAAGATAAGCGCCTTAACGGAGCTCCTGCGCCCCTTCGGCATAAAAGAGATCGTGAGGACCGGCAGGATCGCGATGGCGAGGAGCCCCAAGCAGAAGTGAGGCGCGGCTTTTGCCGTGAATAGATAGAAGCTCGAATACTGACCAAATCGACCACATTCAGGAGGAACCACGTTAAATGAAAGTCTATTACGACAAAGACGCGAACCTTGAAAAAATACGCTCCAAGAAAGTCGCCGTCATCGGCTTCGGCAGCCAGGGCCACGCCCACACCCTCAACATGAAGGAGAGCGGCGTAGACGTTTGCGTCGGCCTCAAGAAGGACGGAGCCTCCTGGAAGAAGGCAGAGGCGGCCGGAGTGAAGGTGCTGACCGTCGCTGAGGCCGTAAAGAGCGCCGACGTCGTCATGATACTCGTCCCGGACGAGCTCCAGGGCGACCTGTACAGGGCCGAGATACAGCCGAACCTCAAGAAGGGAGCCTACCTCGCGTTCGCGCACGGCTTCAACATACATTTCGGACAGATAGTGCCGGACAAGTCCATGAACATCTTCATGGCCGCCCCCAAAGGCCCGGGACATCTCGTACGCCACGAGTACACCAGGGGAGCCGGCGTGCCTACGCTAGTTGCCATACACCAGGACGCGACCGGAGACACCCTTGAGGTAGCGCTCGCCTACGCGAGCGCCATCGGCGGCGGCAGGGCCGGCATAATAGAGACGACCTTCAAGGACGAGACCGAGACAGACCTCTTCGGCGAGCAGGCTGTCCTGTGCGGAGGGGCTTCCGCCCTCATACAGGCCGGCTTCGAGACTCTCGTCGAGGCTGGCTACCCGCCCGAGATGGCCTACTTCGAGTGTCTCCATGAATTGAAGCTCATTGTCGACCTCATCTACGAGGGCGGCATCTCCAACATGAGGTACTCCATCTCCAACACCGCGCAGTGGGGCGACCTTACGCGCGGCCCCAGGGTCGTCACCGAGGAGACCAAGAAGGAGATGAAGAAGATCCTGCGCGAGATACAGACCGGCGAGTTCGCGAAGGAGTGGATGCTCGAGAACAAGGCCAACAAGCCGGTCTTCACGGCATTGACGAGGATGGGGCAGGAGCACCAGATAGAGAAGGTCGGCTCGAAGCTCCGCGAGATGATGCCCTGGCTCAAGAAGACCAAGATAGTCGACAAGGAGAGGAACTGAGGCTAAGAACCCGCCGGCTTCAGACGCGTTACTTCAATACCCTCCCTTTTCGAAAGGGAGGGTATTGTAATTATGGCGGGAAACAACGGGAGGGCTTTTTGTTGAGGATTCCGATAGCCAGGGAAGGTTATCCCTTTATACTCATAGCTTTATTTTGTATAATCGTCGTATGGCTTCTGGGCCTGGGCTGGCTCGAGGTCCTTTTCGTGCCGCTCGGCGTTTTCATCGTCGCTTTCTTCAGGGACCCCGAGAGGGAGATACCCGCTGAGTCAGGGGCCATAACCAGCCCGGCCGACGGCAAGGTCATAAAGGTCGAGAGGATAAGGGACGAGCGTTTCCTCAAGGCGGACGCCCTTCGCGTCTGCATATTCATGAACGTTTTCAACGTCCATGTCAACAGGGTCATATCGTCCGGCAAGGTCGTCGGAGTCGTGTACAACCCGGGCAAGTTCTTCAACGCCTCGCTTGACAAGGCATCGATGCACAACGAGCAGAACGCGGTCATCATGGAGCAGGGCGGGCGCACTTTCGCCTTCAACCAGATAGCCGGGCTCATCGCAAGGAGGATAGTCTGCCACGCGAAGCCTGGCATGAGCTACGAGAAAGGCCAGAGGTTCGGTCTCATAAGGTTCGGCTCGAGGGTGGATGTATATCTTCCGGTCGGCTGCAGGCCTTCGGTGAAGGTCGGCGACAAGGTCAGGGCAGGCTCTTCAATCCTGGGGTATTGGAATGATTGACGACGAGATACGTATAGACGATGAGAAGAGCCAGAGGAAGTTCAGGAAGGGGGTATACCTCCTTCCGAACCTCATCACCTCCGCGAGCCTCTTTGGCGGTTTTTACGCCATAATCGCTTCGCTGGACGGCAATTATGAATATGCCGCCATAGCGATACTCATATCCGGCATACTCGACGGGCTGGACGGCAGGGTCGCCAGGCTCACCGGCTCTTCCAGCAAATTCGGGGTCGAGTACGACTCCCTTGCCGACGTCATCGCCTTCGGCCTTGCCCCGGGCGTCCTTATATTCACATGGGCCCTTCGCCCGTTCGGCAGGTACGGCTGGCTCGCGGCGTTCCTTTACGTCGTATGCGGCGCGCTGCGCCTGGCGAGGTTCAACGTGCAGATAACCACGGTAGAGTCGAAGAGGTTCAACGGGCTGCCCATTCCGGCGGGCGCGGCCCTCGTGGCCTCGACGGTCCTGATGTTCTTCTACATCGGGAGGGGTGAGGAGATGGTAAGGCACATCACCGTCCTGGTGATGGTCTACGCCCTCGCGTTCCTGATGATAAGCAACGTCCATTACTACAGCTTCAAGGAGTTCAACCTGTCGCAGAGGATGCCCTTCAGGTTCCTCGTGGGGCTGATATTCCTTCTTATCGTAGTGGCGGCCAACCCGCCGCTAATGCTGTTCATACTTACATTCGGTTATGTGGTCTCCGGACCCATAACCACCCTCGTGGACAGGAGAAGGAAAATAACCCTAAAGGCGGCCACCAAGGACAAGACAAAAGAGGCCGGGGCCAACAGGTAGGACTAAAAGGTGAAAAACATGGATAACAGGGTACGCATATTCGATACGACTTTGAGGGACGGCGAGCAGTCGCCCGGCGCCTCTATGAACGTTGAAGAGAAGATAGCGGTCGCGAAGCATCTCGCCAAGATGGGAGTGGACGTAGTTGAGGCCGGTTTCGCCTACAGCTCGCCGGGCGATTTCGATTCGGTGAGAAGGATAGCCCTCGAGGTGGAAGGGCCGGTGATATGCAGCCTCGCCAGGTGCAAGCCTGAGGACATCGACGCGGCCGCCGAGGCCTTGAAGGGCGCTCCGAGGACGAGGATACACACCTTCATCTCGACCTCCGAGATACACCTGAAGCACCAGTTCAAGCTCACGCGCAAGGAAGCGCTCGAGCGCGCCGTGGAGATGGTCGGTCGGGCCAGGGGGTTTGTCTCAGACGTCGAGTTCTCGGCGATGGACGCCTCGCGCACCGAGCCTGCCTTCCTCTACGAGATGATAGAGGCGGTCATCGCCGCGGGAGCCACGACCGTCAACATACCCGACACCGTGGGCTATGCCCTGCCTGACCAGTTCGGTTCTCTCATCCGTGGGATAAAGGACAACGTCAGGAACATCGACAAGGCGGTAATATCGGTCCACTGCCACAACGACCTGGGCCTGGCCGTCGCGAACTCGCTCGCGGCCGTCGTCAACGGCGCAAGGCAGGTCGAGTGCACCATTAACGGCATCGGCGAGAGGGCCGGTAACGCCTCTCTCGAAGAGGTAGTGATGATATTGAAGACCAGGAAGGACATCCTGGGGCTTGAGACCTCGATACACACGGAGCAGATATATCCGGCAAGCCGCCTGGTGAGCGGCATAACCGGCATTATGGTCCAGCCCAACAAGGCCATCGTCGGGGACAACGCCTTCGCCCACGAGTCCGGCATACACCAGGACGGGCTACTCAAGGACAAGTCGACCTACGAGATAATGAGGCCGGAGGAGGTCGGCATCTCGCGCACGACGCTGGTCCTCGGGAAGCACTCCGGCCGCCACGCGTTCAAGACGCGCCTTACCGAGCTCGGCTATGAGCTTGCCGGGGAGAACCTCGACAAGGCCTTCGAGCGCTTCAAGAAGCTCGCGGACAAGAAAAAAGAGGTCTTCGATGAGGACATAGAGGCCATCGTACAGGACGAGGTCTTGAGGCTCGATATGCCTGACAAGTACAAGCTGGTGCGCCTGAACATCACGAGCGGCACCGATTTCCCGCCGACCGCCGAGGTCGAGCTCGAGGTGGCCGGGAAGCCGGCGACGGAGAAGGGGGCTGGCGACGGCCCTGTCGACGCCGCCTACAACGTCATAGCCAGGATGACCGGCACGAAGAGCCGCCTCCTCAAGTATTCGGTCAACGCCATAACCGGCGGCACCGACGCGCAGGGCGAGGTCACGGTGAGGCTCCAGGAGGGCGACACAATAGTCCTCGGGCAGGGCTCGCACACAGACATCATAATCGCCAGCGCGAAGGCGTACGTCAACGCGCTCAACAGGCTCGAGTACAGGAAAAAGGACAGGCGCGAGAGCCTGACGCTCTGATAACAAGGCCCCGGGCCATTCAAACCGCAGAAAGCAGAGGAGACAGTAAAGACGCATGAAGCCGATGACTATTACTGAAAAGATACTTGCGAAACACGCCGGCGTCAAGGAAGTCACCCCCGGCGAGCTCATCAACGCGAAAGTGGACATAGCGCTCGGGAACGACATAACGGCGCCCATAGCGATAAGCGAGTTCAAAAAGGCCGGGGCATCGAGGGTCTTCAACAAGAACAAGGTCGTCCTCGTGCCCGACCACTTCACGCCGAACAAGGACATCAAGTCGGCCGCCCAGGTGAAGATCCTGCGCGAGTTCGCCAGGGAGCAGAAGCTCACATACTTCTTCGACGGCGGCGAAGTCGGCGTCGAGCACGCCCTCCTCCCGGAAAAGGGTATAGTCGTCCCCGGAGACGTCGTCATCGGCGCGGACTCCCACACGTGCACCTACGGCGCGCTCGGCGCGTTCTCTACCGGCGTGGGCTCAACCGACCTCGCGGCCGCCATGATAACCGGCGAGCTGTGGTTCAAGGTCCCGGAGTCGATGAAATTCGTCTTCACCGGCAAGCTGGGCAAGTGGGTGAGCGGCAAGGACCTCATACTCCACGTCATAGGCGACGTGGGGGTCGACGGCGCGCTCTACAGGTCGATGGAGTTCGTGGGCAAGCCCATAGAGAAGCTCTCGATGGACTCGCGCATGGCGATGTGCAACATGGCCATCGAGGCCGGCGCCAAGAGCGGCATAATCGCGCCTGACGAGATAACGAAGGAATACATGACCAGGAGGGCGCAGAGGCCCTTCAAGTTCTACGAGAGCGACAAGGCGGCCGTGTACGCCGAGGTGAGGGAGTACGACTGCGCCAAGATAGAGCCGACGGTGGCTTGCCCGCACCTCCCCGAAAACACCAGGACAGTCTCGCAGCTCAGGAAGATAACGATTGACCAGGTCGTCATCGGCTCGTGCACCAACGGGAGGCTCGAGGACCTCAAGGTAGCCGCGAAGCTCCTCAAGGGGCAGAAGGTCTCCAAGAACGTCCGCCTCATCGTTATACCGGCAACGCCGTTCATCTACAACGAGGCGATGAAGCTCGGCTACTTTGACATATTCCTCAAGGCCGGCGCAGTTATAAGCCCGCCGACCTGCGGACCGTGCCTTGGCGGCCACATGGGCATCCTGGCTGAGGGCGAGAGGGCACTGGCCACGACCAACAGGAACTTCGTCGGCAGGATGGGAGACCCGAAGAGCGAAGTCTACCTCGCCAACCCGGCGGTGGCCGCGGCGACAGCCGTAAAGGGCAGGATAGCGCACCCGGACGAGGTCGCCAGGTAAGGCGCTCCAGGGACCGACAATAAAAACTTTCAGGATACAGAGGTGAGACGATGAAGTTCAAGGGCAGGGTTTGGAAGTACGGAGCCGACATTGACACCGACAAGATAATACCAGCGAGGTATCTCAATACCTCGGACCCGATGGAGCTCGCCAGGCATTGCATGGAGGACGAGGACGCCGCTTTCGCGTCGAAGGTTGAGGCCGGCGACATAATACTGGCGGACAAGAACTTCGGCTGCGGCTCCTCGAGGGAGCACGCCCCGATAGCCATCAAGGCCGCCGGCGTCTCCTGCGTCATCGCAAAGAGCTATGCCAGGATTTTCTACAGGAACTCCTTCAACATGGGGCTTACGATACTCGAGTCCGACGAGGTCCAGGACGCGACCGAGACCGGCGACATCCTGGAGGTCGACATGGACAAGGGCGAGATAACCAACGTCACCAAGGGCAAGACCTTCAAGGCCAGGCCCATCCCGCCGTTCATGCAAGAGCTGATAAAGGCCGGCGGCCTCCTGGAGTCGATAAGAAAGAGGGGGTAGCCGGTATGAAGAAGGAAGGGGTCAAGAGCAGGGTCCTCTCCAGCGAGAAGCTCCACGTGGAGAACAAGACGTTGTTCGTCGACTTGAAGGAAAACGACCTCGGCAGGTTCCTGCAGATAGCCGAACTGTCTAACGACAGGAGGAGCACCGTTGTGATCCCGCTTTCCGGGCTCGCGGCTTTCATGGAGGTCCTCCAGAAAATAGCGGGCACTTTTTAGCCCGCGCCAACGGACTTTTTCACGGCCGGCGGAAGCACAGCTTCCCCGGCTGTTTGAGTGTTCAAATTCTGCCAAGGAGCTTGTGAAGTGAAAAGGTTCAATGTAGCGGTGTTGCCCGGTGACGGGATAGGCCCCGAGATAGTCGGCGAGGCCCTCAAAGTCCTCAAGGCGGTCGGAAAGAAGTTCTCGGCCGAATTCGTCGCGACCGAAGCCCTCGTCGGCGGGGCCTCCATAGACGCTTATGGAAAGCCGCTTACCGAGGAAGTCCTGAAGCTCGCGCTTGGGAGCGACGCGGTCCTTCTCGGGGCCGTCGGCGGCCCGAAGTGGGAAGGGCTCGACTATTCGATCAGGCCCGAGAGGGCCCTGCTGGCATTGAGGAAGGAGCTGGGGCTTTTCGCCAACCTCCGTCCGGCCAAGATATACGACGAGCTCATCGAGGCCTCGACCCTGAAGCCGGAGGTAATAGAGGGCGTCGACCTCCTCGTCGTCAGGGAGCTGACCGGCGGGCTCTACTTCGGCACGCCCAAGGGCGTCGAGGTGCTCCCGGATGGCACCGAGAGGGGCGTCAACACGATGGTCTACACGACCCCGGAGATCGAAAGGATCGCGAGGGTGGGCTTCGAGGTCGCAAGGAAGCGCGGCAAGAAGCTCTGCAGCGTCGACAAGGCGAACGTCCTGGAGACGACCGAACTGTGGAGGAAGGTCGTCATAAGGGTCGGCAAGGACTACCCGGACGTCGAGCTCAGCCACATGTACGTCGACAACTGCTCCATGCAGCTCATCAGGAACCCGAGGCAGTTCGACGTCATAGTCACGGAGAACACCTTCGGCGACATACTCTCGGACGAGGCATCGATGCTTACCGGCTCCATCGGCATGCTGCCCTCGGC
>UBJH01001858.1_pt1 | contig 12226 bp, 11 predicted proteins | sample 2193721 | NCBI WGS metagenome assembly UBJH01 (sample SAMEA4703186, study PRJEB27089) | metagenome | reverse complement strand
ATGCCGGGCAAGTGAGCCGCGCCCCCCGCGCCGGCAATGATGACGGCAAGGCCGCGCTTTTCAGCACCGGCGGCATATTCAAACAAGAGATCAGGGGTGCGATGAGCGCTGACCACGCGCGTTTCAAAGGGCACGCCCAGTTTTTCCAGCGTGTCGGCGGCGTGGGACATGGTCTCCCAGTCCGACTTGCTGCCCATGATGATACCGACAAGAAGTTGGGTCATGGTTGGGATTGTAGGGGCGACGCACTCGTCCGCCATAGCTTTAGCGACGGCGGATGGGTCGCCCCTATGGAATTCCGGCTAGTCTTCGCCCTGCGCCTTGGTGTAGCTGAGCTTGCCGTCGAACTCGTGCAGCTTTTCGATGTGCGTCCACTTGTGTTCTTTGGCCACGCGCTGCACCACGTCAAACAATTGCGCATCGGTGAACTCGCCGCTCTTGGCGATGAAGCGGCAGCGGAACGCATCCGTGTTATCCGTGATCGCACCTGTCGCGGGATAAACCTTGGTGCCGCGCGAGTCGATCATTTTCAGTGAAACAGCTGAGCCCTCGATCAGCTTCTCGACGCTGGGGCCGAGCACTTCGGGTTTCTTGGCGCTTTCGATGAACAGGTCCACGCCTACAGTCTTGCGGCTGGCGGCGCTGACGAAATCCTGGCGCAAATCGACGTTGGGCATCTTTATCGCTTTGTACTCGCGCACCTTCCACTTGCCGCTCTTTTTGCCGAGATTGGCAATGATCGCGTCGGTGTATTTCGTTGTCGGCACGCCCTTGGCATCGCCAAGAATGTCGCGCGTGATGCAGCCGCTTTCGAGCGTAACCATGACCGCGTTTTCAATTTTGCTCGCGGCTTCGAACTCGCCCATGTAACGCAGCATCGCCACGCCCGATAGCAACACGGCCGTCGGGTTGATCACGTTCTTGCCCGCATACTTGGGGGCGCTGCCGTGCACTGCTTCGAAGATCGCAACTTCGTTGCCCAGGTTCGCGCTGGGCGCAAAGCCCAGGCCGCCGACGAGCGCACTCGTAAGGTCGCTGAGAATGTCGCCGTTCATGTTCGTCATGCAGATCACGTCGAACTGTTCGGGCTTTTTGACGAGCTGGTGCGCGCAGTTGTCAACGATGATGTGCTCGCTCTGGATATCAGGGTATTCCTTGGCGACGTCTTCCAGCGTGCGCTTCATCATGCCTTCGCTGAACTTCATGATGTTCGCCTTGGTGGCGACGTGCACCTTCTTGCGGCCTTCGCTGCGCGCGAATTCAAAAGCCATGCGCACGATTTTCTCGCTGCCCTTGCGCGAAATCAGTTTCAGCGTCTCGGCCACGCCTGGCGTCTGCATGTATTCGATGCCGGCATACAGGTCTTCGACGTTTTCGCGCACTACAACGAGATCAATGCCGCGACCGCTGTACGGCGTGGTCACGCCCGGGAACTCGCGCACGGGGCGAATGTTGGCGTAAGTTTCATACAGCTTGCGCAGCGTTACGTTGGCGCTCTTTTCGCCAAACCCAATTGGCGTTCCCAGAGGGCCCTTGAGCACCAGACGCGTCTTCTTGATGCTGTCCATGGTTTCGCGCGGCACACCCGAAGCGACGCCCTGCTTAAACACGCTTTCGCCCGCGTGGCGCACTTCCCATTCAATCTGCACGCCCGAGGCTTCAATGATTTTCTTGGTTGCGTCGGTGCATTCCGGGCCAATACCGTCGCCGGGGATCAAGGTAACTGTGCGCTTTGCCATGGTTGCTCCACGTATGTAGGGGCGCAGCATGCTGCGCCCCTACAGGGACGCGGCGCTACGCGCATTGCTGTTTCAACAGGGCGGGCACTATGTAAAGGAAGGCCGCGCTTCTCAATAGAAATGGCGCGTCTGGAATTTCCTGACTCTTTGTACTTGAAGGGTCTACCAGAGCGCTGCGCTTGATGCCAAAATACAGGGGCGCGCTGTTCGCGCGCCCCTGCTGGTCCAGTTTGGCCAGAACCGCGGCCAATGCCAATTTCTATTTCTGCGTATAAACCCACACGTTGCCCGTGCTGACCCATGGTGTGACGTACTTACTCAGTTCTTCCTGCAGCTCCGATATGCGTTCTTGTGCCGCCTTCAGTTCTTCGTCCTTCTCCATCTTGTCTTCGACAAGTTCTTTCCAGAGCTTCGCTTGCTCTTCGTCAGTCAGTTTCTTGCCTGCCTTCTCGACAGCGGCCTCGTATTCTTTCCAATACTTCTCGAATCTCTGCTGATACTTCTCGCTGGCCTTGTCCATTTCATCCTGTAGCGCCTTGTACTTCTTCGTCTCTTCTACCGTCAGATCCTTGCGCGGCTCGCCGCCGGAATGGCGTGCGTCTCCGGCTAGGATGTCGAGCTTGCCGTCCCCGTTGAGGTCGGCAACGTGAATGCGCACGGCGTGCGCTGGGCCCTCGGCCGCCGTGCCTTTGTCGTCTTGCGCTGGAGCCGCAATCAACGTGGCAAAAGCGCCGAATTTGGGCATCGCGGTTTGACCCTTGGCGGACTTGTTTTCCGCCCAGGCAATTTCGCCACCGGAGCTGCCGCTGAGCAAATCCAAATCGCCGTCACTGTCCCAGTCAACAAAGAACGGGTCGCTGTGCCCGCTGGCCACGCGCAGTGGTGTGCCGGTGTCGTCCGTCAACTCAACGGCCTTGGGCAAGAAGGCGCCTTTGCCCTCGCCGGCAAAGAAGAAAAAGCTGCCGTCAAAGTTGCCCGAGATAATGTCCAGCTTTCCGTCGCCGTTGAGGTCGGCGGCGTATGGCCTAGTGCAGATGTTCTTGATGTCGAGGTTGGAGTCGCTTGCGGACTTCGCGTCCAGCACCATCAAGATCTTGCCGTCGCTGCCCTTCAACTCAACGGGCTTGGCAAACTTGCCTTCTTTGCTGCCGTACAACACCCAGAAAGAACCCACCATGAAATCGTAGCCGTGCTGCGAGTAGCAACCGGAAAGAACGTCAGCAAAGCCGTCAGCATTGATGTCCACAACCTGTGGAGTGGAGCTGGTGCATCACCAAACGCCCGGGATCTCGGCGTCAGCGCCTTCCGCTTGCAACCAAGTACGCTCGCCAAAGCTCAGCTTGCCTTCCTTGGAACGCGTGCCTTTGTAAACGCCGATCTTGCCCTTGTTGAACTGGCCCACGAGCAGGTCGGGTACGCCGTCACCGTCCATGTCAGCGAGGCTCGGAAAGGCATAGCCGGGCTGTTCCACATCCACCACTTTGCCACCGGCCAGCAGTTTCTGCGGGGCGTCGAATTTCACTTCACCGGCAACCAGCGCTGGGCTTGTGGCAATTGCAGCCATCAAAAAGGTCCTGACAAGGTTCATTAGTATCTCCAGTTGGGGGCAAGGCTCTGTTCAAACACAGCCACTCAGGGGTCTGATACCATACGACTGACGACTGAGTGTCAGCCAGGCAATCCTGCTTTCAAGCGAATGGAGGCCTGGAATGAGCGGAGTTATTCCGGATTCCGACCATCTGTTCCATCTGAACAGCCGCATGCCCCGAAGCGCTGCGTGAATCAGGAATGAACCGGAACCCGTGCTCAGGAAGGGCCCCTTACGACCGACGCCGGCCCAGCGAAGCAACACTCAATCGCCAAAGCAGTCGTGCATTTTGACAACCACTGGAGGTGACGCACGCAGGTTTTGTCAGTAGATTTGCCGCGTGCCAACGATCCATGGAGAAAGCGCCTACCTGTTCAGGCACGCTCTATTGCGTGAAGGCGCCTATCAACTTCAACTTCCGGGTGATCGCTCCCGGTTGCATGCGTTGGCGCTGGCGATAATGGAGAAGTTGTTCGACGCCGATTCCGAAGCCGCCGCCTCCATCGCAACTGAGCTGGCCGACCACGCGCTGCAGGCCCTTTCCAGCCCGGAAACTCTCCAGAATTCCGAAATCGAGGCGCTGACCAGAAGTGAACACCGTTGGTTGTCCATCGCATCTCTGTCCGCCCGGAAGAGCTATCGCGTCACGGATGCCGTAAGGCTCTTTGAGCGTCTGGCCCTGAATTCGATTTCCACTCCTGAAGAGCAGGTGACTGCACTTGCGAGCGCGGGCTCCATTTGCGCCTCGCAATGCCTCTGGGTCGAAACACGCTCCTATCTGGAGCGAGGTATTTCCGTCGCACAATCCAACAGATTGCCGGGCCTTGAAAGCCGCCTGCTCAGCGAACTGTCAAACATGTACGCCACTCTCGGACAACGCGCCGCGATGACGGCCGCGTTGGAAAGACAACGCAGCCTGGCAGTGGAATCGGGCGAGCCCTTTCCTGTCGCGCTTTGTCACATTCAAATGGGTACTGCCGAGCAGTCTGCGGGCAATTTCCTGGCTGCCGAGTCAGAGTACCACAAGGCGATGACCTTGATTGAATCCTCCCGCTACTCCTACTTCCGATACAGGCTGATGGGAAACATCGCAAACTGCCTGAGAGACCGTGGTCAATACGAACAAGCCGAGAAACTCTACGCACAGGCGCTGACCGGGCATGAGCTCAGAGGTGATCTCGAAGCGCTAGCCAACGACACCGGCAATCTCGGGTCCAGCTTCCGGCTTCAGGGTCGGCTTGATGAGGCACTTGCGCAATACGAACGCGCCATCAATCTTCTCAGACCGACGCCTTTCCGCGGGAAGGAGGGCATCTACTGGCATAACTTGGGAATGGTCAGGTCCGCGCAAGGCCGCTTTCATGAAGCAACTCAGGCCTATACGACGGCTATAACGAATCTCATCGCGGGCTTTCAGTTCGCCAACGCCTGCCTTGCCCGTTGCTACATGGCTGCAATCCTGCAGCGCCAAGGAGATGAGCTAGCCGCGCGCCACCACATTGAGAATGCACACAACATGTGGCGGGAGGCGGGAAGCAGGGACATCGACGCTCTCACGCAAGAAGCTCTGCACAAGGAACGGCAACGCTGGCCACAGGGTGCGTCAACCGGATAACCGCTTTGCCCATGAGGCGCGCTGATCCTTGGCTCAGTTCGATTCGTCGAATCCCTCGGTCGGCGTTGTATGGATGTTGAAACGCAGCGATATTGCGCGCAGCGCAAAGGTCAGCGCGATTGTGGCCAGGGCGGCAAACACTTCCTCGAGCGATGTCCATGCGCGAAGCGCCACGTAAACGCCGCAACCCGCCAGTGCGGCTATCACGTTGAGCGTGCCGGGCTTGAAGATCAAAGGCTCGCGGCCGACGAGAATGTCGCGCAAGACGCCGCCTCCCACGGCGTTGACCAGACCGACAAGGATCACGCCCAGCGTGCTCAAACCGGCCGCATAAGATTTCTGCATGCCCACAACTGCAAAAGCGCCAAGGCTCAGCGCATCGGCGATGCCAATCACCAGCGTGAAGCGCGGCGATTGATAGAACCTGCGCCCGACCAGAAAGACCAGCAGCGCACCCAGAAGCGCCAGCGCGATATACCACGGTGATTGCACCAGAGCAGGCGGCCCGTTTTGCAAAAACAAACCATCACGCATCAGGCCCCCACCACAGGCCGTCACCAGCGCGATGCCGCACAGGCCTACAAGGTCATACTTCTGCCGCGCGGCTACGAGCGCACCCGAAACCGCCCAGATCAAGGTGGCGCCAAAATCAAGCACAAGCGGAAGCTGGAACGTATCGGTCACTTCCGCTCGCTGTCCAGGTGACCCATCATCTGTTCGGGATAGCGCGTGCCCGCGGCGGCGTTGGGCGGCACGGCGCGTTCGATGGCCGCGAGATCATCGGTTGAAAGTTTGAGCGTAAGCGCACCCAGCGACTCCTTGAGCCGTTCGCGCGTTCGCGCCCCCACCAGCGGGACAATTTCATTGCCGCGCGAAAGCACCCAGGCGATGGCCACTTGAGCCACGGTTGCTTTCTTGGCCGAAGCAATCACCCGAAGCGCCTCGACCAATTTCAGATTCTTGTCCAGATTCTCGCCTGCAAAGCGCGGCAGGATTGCGCGGAAATCCTTCGGCGAGCGTTCCTTGCTCCAGTGCCCGCTGATCAAGCCGCGCGAGAGCACGCCATAGGCCGTGATGCCAACACCCAGCTCGCGGCACACCGGCAAAAGTCCGGTCTCGATGCCGCGCGAGATCAGCGAATATTCAATCTGCACATCGCTGATCAGGTGCACCTTGTGCGCGCGGCGCAGCGTTGCGGCGCCGATTTCGGAAAGGCCAATCGCACGCAGCTTGCCGGCCTTGACGAGTTCTGCCATGCAGCCCACGGTTTCCTCAATCGGCACGGCGGGGTCGAGTCGGCCGGGGCGGTAAATATCGATGTAATCGGTGTTCAGGCGCTTCAGCGAATAGGCCAGGAAGTTCTTCACGGCTACAGGCCGCCCATCAACACCATTCCACCCGCCGGCATGGTCGCGCAGTGCGCCGAATTTGACACTGATGCAGGCCTTCTCGCGAGCGCGGCCCTTGAGCGCCTCGGCGATCAGCATCTCGTTATGGCCCATGCCGTAGAAATCGCCCGTGTCGAGCAGGTTGATGCCCGCGTCGAGTGCCGCATGAATCGTGGCAATGCTTTCCGTGCGATCGGCGGGGCCGTAAAAGTCCGACATGCCCATGCAGCCCAGGCCAAGGGCCGAGACTTTGACTGTTCCAAGCGTGCGCTTTTCCATTTTGACTCCCGTGACGCGGCGCATTTTAGGCGCGATTGCACAACGCTGCCAGAGCCGGGGCGCGGCCAGGGCTGCTATGCTTGCAGCATGAAACGATTCCTGCTGCTGCTGTTGCCGCTGTGCCTGGCCTCGTGTGCGATAAACGAATCGTTGACTCTTGACGCGTCAAGTGCCCACAGCTGGACCTTGCCCGTGCGCTTTGTGTTCAACCTGCCCGTCATCGACCTGCAGATCGGCGCGCATACTGTGCCTGTGGTGATCGACACCGGCAGCAACGGCACCATCTGGCTTGCACCCGCCGTCGCGCAGCGCGTGGGTGCGCGTTTCACGGGGCAAAGTTCAACCTATTACGACGCCCACGGTCACGCGTTTGCCGCGCGCAATTACGTGCTCAGCGAATGCGCGCTTGATGGCATCAAGCTGCGCAACATCGAGGGCCGCGAGTTCGCCAGCGCCGCCGATGGCGGACCGGAAATCCAGGGCATCATCGGCCTTGGCGTGCTGCGACATTTTCGCGTGGTTTTCGATTGGCCGCGCGCGGCCATGGAGCTTTCCACGGGCGGGCTGGCGGGACGCGAGCAGTTTCGCCAGGTGCCCATGCGCTGGACCAGCTACGGGCTGGAGACGCACGTCGTCATCGACGGCACGGAACTCGAATTCATCTGGGACACCGGCGCCAGCGCTTCGATCCTCAAGTTCGGCCGCGTCGCCGCGCGCCTGCTGACCAAACGCGAGGGCTATTTGATGTACGCAGCCGCGCACATGCACATCGGCGGCACCGACTTTGGCGCGCAAGATTTCTATATGCAGGATCTGGAGGAGCCGCCCGGCGACGGTTTGATTGGCGCCAACTTCTTCATGAAACACCGCGTGCTGCTTGATCTCGAAGCAAACGTGTTGGGGGTTGAGTAAGCGCTAGGTTCGCTCTTTCAAACCCGCTTCAAATACCTGGCGCCCCTGGAAGAAGTGAAGCTGCACGCCATCCGGATCGCTCAGGGCAAAGCGCCTTGTTCCGTTGGGCAGGGATTCCACGCGCGGAAGGTAAGTCAGGCCCGCCTGAACAAGACGCGCACGGAACTCTTCAATATACTCGCACTCAAACGCCAGATGGTCGGGATAGCGCGGCATGGCCAGTGCATCGCGCGAATGCGCAAAAAGCACCAGCGTGAAGCCGCCCGGCTTGACACTCACAAAGATCTGCCGCTTCTGGGCAGACTCCTCCCGCCCGACCAACGCAAAACCCAGTTTGTGAACATAGAAATCCTCGCTGCGTGCGAGGTCAGAAACCGGAATGGCCACATGCCAGATGTCCAGATCGCCGCCCATGTGTCTCCCTTTCACATGAACGACCGAGCCCCCAAAACAGATACGGGCGAAGGCGCATAAATGATTTCGGAAAAACAAAAGACTTCATCGCGAGGCATGTTGAGCGATCCTGCCGCGACGAATCAACATCACTCAATATGCTGGCCGATGTCGAGGCGGTTGCCATCGGGGTCGGCAACAATGAAATCGCGCAAGCCGTAGGGTTGATCGCGCAGACCTTTGACAATCTGCGTGCCGCGCTTTTCGAGATGCCTGTAAAGCGCACGTGCATCGGACACAAGCAGGTGAAGGACGTTGCAATCCGAAGCTTGATGGTCGGGCTTGAGCGTCAAGTGAACTTCAGCATCGTCGCGTTCAAGGATTACAAAGCCCACGGGATTGCCGTTCTCGAACGTCTTGGTGAAGCCCAGCGTGTCGCAATAAAACGCCAGCGCCGTGGCAATGTCGCGAACCGGAATGGAGGGAGCCACCCGTCCAAAGCGCACTTCGTGTGTCTTTGAAGTCATGCCGGCTTCCCGGACCCCTCTGGGGCCAAACGTAGAGTTCACTTACGATTCGCCAAGACCACGAACACTTCCGAAGCAGACGACCGATCAGATTCGATGGACACGTACGAAGAGTCGCCATCAATCGTCGAGGTCCGCTATTCGTCTGAAGCGCCGCATCGTTTCTTCGAGCACGCCCTCCACACAAGTGAAGTGGTCACCGGGCTTGGTGAAGTGATCAACATTTTTGCGCTGTTTTCGAGCCAGCGACACGAAGCTTTCGGAAAGCGCCGTGAAACCCGTTTCATCGGCGCCATTTCCCAGAATCAACGGAACGCTCAAGGAAGCGATGTTCTCCCACGGATTGCGAACGCGTATTTCTCCTGCGTCTTTCACATCAAAGGGCGCCAATTCTTCCTGGCCTTGAAGCCACAAGCGAATGTCAGCCGCTCCTGAAATCGCTCCGATCGCTCGGAAAGGTGACGGCAACATGCTGGCGACGATACATCGTGTACCTCCCACACTATGCCCAACCGCAAACACCTGCTTTGCGTTCACTTCATCGAGCGAAGCCACATAGTTCCCGGCGGCGATCAGATCGTCGATCTCCCCAAGAAACAGGTCAAACACCCCTTCTCCACCGTTCTCGCCTCGGAAAATCAACGCCAATGCGACCCATCCCTGCTTGATGAACGGAGTCAACACTTCAAAATCCCCGCCACCGAAGGAAAAGCCGCCGTGCGCGAAGACAATGGCCGGATGTTTCTTGCCATCCTTGGGAAGTGCACTCCGCCAAGCCTTGAGCGTCAATTCTCCAGATTTGAACGTGATCTCGCTGACTCCCGCAGGCGGCTTTTCGTTTTCGAACTCCTGCGGTGCGGCGCCGCTTCGATTGAGTTTGGTCTTGAAACCCGCCCTCAAGTCTGCGAGCGGGGTCGAACTCTTTGGGGTACTCGTATTGGGCGATTGCGGCTGATTTACCGGCAGCTCCGGGCTCTTGTGCTTGTCGGCTACTTGCACTGTGTGACGCGAATTCTGATCGCGAGCATTGCCGGTTTCCGAAGCGTTATTGGCGGCACCCTTCTGACAGGCCGCAACCAAGAACACCAAACTCAGAAGTACAGAGACACAGAACAAAGAGGGCAAGCCGTTCACTGGATCCTCGCAAACATGCACTAATTCTTGTCGCGCAGAATTTTTTCTTTCGCGCGGGCGGGACTGCCCGTCCCACTGGATTCGGGCGCTACCCATAGGCCGTTTTCGTCGAAGAATCCTTCCTGGGCCTTCTTGGCGGCGATGGTGGCTTTCTTTTTCCTTAGCGCTTCGCGGTCTTTGCTTGTGGGCATGGCTTTTAAATCTGCCGGCGCGCGGCCTTTGCCTAGGTCCGTGAAATTGTCCATGCGTACGGCGCAGAGGTCGCCGCACATGGTGCATACGTCGGAATCGTAATCCTCGCTGGTTTCGCGGAACCTTCTGGCTTCCTTGGGATCGATGGCGCAGGCGAACATGGTTTCCCAGTCGAGCTTCTTGCGGGCCGCGCTCATTTTGTCGTTGATGCGTTTGGCGTAGGGGATGCCCTTGCCGAGGTCGCCGGATTGCGCTGCTATGCGCGTGGCGATCACGCCCTGGCGCACATCGTCGGCGTTAGGGAGCCGCAGGTGCTCGGCGGGCGTCACGTAGCAGAGCATGTCGGCGCCTGCGGCACTCGCGACAGCGCCGCCAATCGCGCCGGTGATGTGGTCGTAGCCCGCGCCCGTGTCAATCGTCAGCGGGCCGAGCACGTAGAACGGTGCGCCGTGGCAGAGTTTTTTCTGCAAGAGCACGTTGGCCGCGATCTCGTTGATCGGTACGTGGCCGGGACCTTCGATCATCACCTGCACGCCCTTTTGCCAGGCGCGCTTGGTGAGTTCGCCGAGAATCAGCAACTCCTGAATCTGCGCGGCATCGGTAGCGTCGCCGGTTCCGCCCGGACGCAGGCTATCGCCCAGTGAGAACGTCATGTCGTAGCGCGCGGCTATCTCGCATAGTTCGTCGTAGAACTCGAAGAGCGGGTTTTCTTTGCCCGTGGCGCGCATCCATGCCGCGTGCACGCTGCCGCCTTTTGACACGATGCCGACGATGCGCTGGCGGCCGTCCACATATTTAAGTGTCTGGCGCGTGATGCCGCAATGAACCGTGATGTAGTCAACGCCCTGCTCACCCTGCTTTTCGATTTCGTTAAGCAGGCGGCGCGCGGAGAAATCAGCGAAGCTGCCGCCCTTGAGGATGTTGTCGCTCATGGCGCCGTAGATGGGCACGGTGCCTACCATGATGGAGGAATTCTTGATCACGCTCTCGCGGATGTGGTCGAGGTCCTGGTAGCCACTCGAAAGGTCCATCACGCTGTCGCTGCCGTACTCGATTGAGACTTTCAGCTTCTCGAGCTCCTCTTCGAGCTTGCCGTGATCGCTGCTGATGCCGATGTTCGCGTTGACCTTGGTGCGTGTGCGCGCGCCGATTGCGCGCGGCTGGAAATCGTGATTATGGTTCTTGGGGATGACGAGCTTGCCCGAGGCGATCAGCTCGCGCACTTCTTCAGGCTTGAGCTCTTCCTGTTCCGCCACATAAGCCATCTCGGGCGTGATCTTGCCGTCGCGCGCGGCTTGGAGCTGGGTCGCCATGGTAATTCCCCTGTGAGGACGGCACAGAGATTATCCCATCGCGCATACCTGACCAGTAGGCGGACAAACCTAGTCCAAAAAGGTAGGGGCGCAGCATGCTGCGCCCCTACGTTCAACTCTCATCTTCCACTAGTTCGTGTTGCGGTCGATGTTGCCTGCCTGTGAAGCGCCACTGCCGGACTGCGCAATGATCTGGCTGCCGGCATCTTCAACGATTTCGGCCGTTCCGGTTCCGAGCAGATCGATGTCAATCAGGCCGGAGTTAGCGTTGGGTCCGCCGCCGACGCTGCGCAGAATCGCCGTGGCCGTGAGGTGCAGGTGCGCCTCGATGTTCTGGCCGATGTCAATGCTGCCGCCGACAGCGCCCACCGGACCGGCAATCGAGGTGCTGGTTCCACCGCGCGTCTCGATCGTGGAGCTGATCGTGAACACGGTGGTCGCGTCACCCAGGATTGTGATGCTAGTGGCCGCGCCGGGAGCGTTGGCCGTCTGGCCGTTAGCCGTGATGTTGGCCGTGATTTCACAGTTGGAAGCGTTGACCACAATCGACACAGGTGCCGCGCTGCCGCCGGTGCCGCCGGTGCTGCCCGGGCCGCCCGAGGTGTCAATGGGCGAATTCATGAGCAGGTAGCCCTGGTTGCCGATGGTGACGCGGCCACCGTTGCCGCCGCCGCTGGAGCCTGAAGTGACAGAGCCCGCGCCGCCCGTGGCGTTGATCGCGCCGCCACGCAGCATGACCTGGCTCATGCCATTGACCGTGAACGCAGCAAAAGTCTGGTTGAGAGCATCGCCGCCACGGCCGCCGGTGCTGTCGCCGCCGCGCAGGTTCCAAGTAACGGTGTTGGTTTCGAACACACCGCCAAAGTTGCCGGCAACATCTACACGGCCGCCAAGGCCGCCCGCGGTGCTGCTGCTGCTGGCGCCGCCGCGCAGGCTGACAGTGCCGCCGTTCAGCGTGAGGCTGCTCTGGTCGGTCATGTTGACAAAGAAGTTGCCGCCCGTGCCTGCGCTGGTGCCGCTGGTGGTCGAACCGGCATTGAATGATGCGCTGACGTCAATGTTCGCCGAAACGAGATCGGACAACGCAAGACGGAACGAGCCGCCGTTTCCGCCTGCGGCGCTGGTGCCGTTGCCGCCGTTGCCCGT
>UBJH01000527.1_pt1 | contig 12248 bp, 9 predicted proteins | sample 2193721 | NCBI WGS metagenome assembly UBJH01 (sample SAMEA4703186, study PRJEB27089) | metagenome | reverse complement strand
CTGATCGTGGTGAACTGCATCGTGCTGGCGCGCGTCGAGGCCTTCGCCGCCAAGAACACGCCGCTCATCGCCGCCTGGGACGGCGCCATGATGGGCGTCGGCATGGTGGTGGCCATCGCCGTGCTCGGCGGCCTGCGCGAGGTGATCGGCACCGGCCTGCTGTTCTCGGGCATCGAGATGGTGATCCCCGGCACGCGCGCCCTGCAGGTGCTGCCGGAGAGCTATCCGGGCTTCCTCGTCGCCATCCTGCCGCCCGGCGCCTTCCTGGTGCTCGGCTTCATGATTGCCGGGCGCAACTGGCTGGATGCCCGTGCCGCCGAACGCTCCCGTCCGGCGGCAGCCGCACGCGCTGCTGCCTGAACACCGCGATGACGCCGAAGAAGGTCCGCGCCCTCTTCGCGCGCTTTGCCCAGGCCAACCCGAACCCGACCACCGAGCTGGAGTACCGCACGCCCTACCAGCTGCTGGTGGCCGTGATCCTCTCCGCGCAGGCCACAGACAAGAGCGTGAATCTCGCCACGCGCGAGCTGTTCAAGGCGGCCGGCACGCCGCAGAAGATGGCGCAGCTCGGCGAGGCCGGATTGACGCCCTACATCAGCCGCATCGGCCTCTACAAGTCGAAGGCGAAGAACGTCGCTGCCATGACGCGGATCCTGCTCGATCAGCACGGCGGCAAGGTGCCCAGCGACCGCGCGGCGCTGGAGGCCCTGCCCGGCGTCGGCCGCAAGACCGCCAATGTCGTGCTCAACACCATTTTCGGCGAGCCGACGATTGCCGTAGACACCCATGTCTTCCGCCTGGCCAACCGCTCACGCCTCGCCCCCGGCAAGGACGTGCGCGAGGTGGAGGAGAAACTGCTCAAGGCCATCCCGGCCGAATACCTCCACAACGCCCACCACTGGCTGATCCTGCACGGCCGCTACGTCTGCAAGGCCCTGAAGCCGGAATGCCCGCACTGCCTCATCAACGATCTGTGCGAATGGCCGGAGAAGACAGCCGGATGAACACGATCGGCACTGCCCTGGCCTCGGCCGACAAGGCCGACCCCGAACTGGTGGCCGACGTCGTGCGGGCGGCGCTCGAGCGCGCCGGCATCGGCATCGCCCGCAGCGTGCTGCTCTTCCTCAGCACGGATTTCGTGCATCAGGCCCATGCCGCCGTGCTGGCCGCCTCGCGCGCCGCGCACTGCCTGCAGGTGACCGGCTGCACCGCACCGGGCGTTTTCACCGAGGAAGACTGGGTGCTCGACCGCCCGGCCGCCTGCGCCATGGTCTTCGGCGGCGATTGCGGACTGGCGGCGCACCCCGAAGCAAACCTCCCGCTGCTCAGCCTGGCGGTGCCGAACGCCGCCCCCCGAAGCTGGCTGGGCGGCGGCGGGCAGCGCTACGGCCTGCTGTCGACCGACAACAGCGCGCACACTGCAGGACGCATCTGGTGCCACGGCAAGCTGGCCGCCGACGGGCGCTGCGAAACGGCAGTCGCCGGCGCGCGCGCGGCCATCGGCGTCTCGCGCGGCATGCGCATCCTCGGCGAAGCGCGCGCCGCGACCTGCAACGGCCGCGATGTGCTGAAAGTGGGCAGCCATCCGGCGCTGAACGCACTGCTGCACGAATTGCCGCCGGAAATGCGCGAGATGGAGAAGCTGCCCTTCCACCTGCTGGCCGCCGGCATCGTTTCAGGCAACCCCGAGCGCGCCATCGAAGAAGGGCGCTACGTCCTGGTGCCGGTCATCGCCGCCAACCACGAGGAGCGCTCGGTCACCCTGACCCTGCCGCCCGATGACGGCGACCGGGTCTTCTGGGCGATGCGGCAGGACCTGGCGGCCGAAGACGACATGCGCCGCCTTGTCGGCGAACTGGCGGACCGGCTCGGCGCGGCGCCGGACTTCGGCCTGCTCTTCTCCTGCCTCGGGCGCGGACCCTACTTCTTCGGCGGCGAAGACCGCGACCTCGAAGCGGTCAAGGCGCGCTTCCCGGGCATGCCCCTGATCGGTGCCTACGGCGGCGGCCAGATCGCCCCGATGTTCAACGGCAATCAGCAGATCCACAACGCCGCGGTGCTGGCGCTGTTTGGCGCAGAGGCCGCAGCCCCTTCTTCAGGCAGCCGTACCACGGAAGCAAAGGCAGGCCCCCGTGTTTGACCCCAGCCGCGAGCAGGCGCGCCGCTTCTTCATCGATGCCTGGCGCAAGCACCGGGCGCGGGAGGTCGTCTCGCCGCTGGAGGATGCGGCCATCCGCCTGGTCGCGCAGCACCCCGAATACCACGACCTGCTCGACAGCGCCGAGGACGCCCTCGCCCGCGAGTGGACGCCGGCATCCGGCGAAGCCAACCCCTTCCTGCACCTGTCCCTGCACCTGGCCATCGAGGAGCAGCTCGCCATCGACCAGCCGCCCGGCCTGCGCACCGCCTTCGAGGCGCTGCTCGCCCGCCGCGGCGACCGCCATGACGCCCTCCACGAGGTGCTCGAGTGCCTGGGGGAAACCCTCTGGCGCGCACAGAAAAGTCAGTCCCCGCCGGACGGCGAAGCCTACCTGGACTGCCTCAGGCGCCGGCTCGGATAGGCGGTTTCCGCGCCCCGGCACGCTCAGGCGCCCTTCAGGCTTCTATAATTGCCGAACCCAACCAACGGATGAATCCCATGCGCTTCGAAGGCTCCACCGATTACGTCGCCACGCCGGACCTGATGCTGGCGGTCAACGCCGCCATCACCCTGCAGCGTCCGCTGCTCGTCAAGGGCGAACCGGGCACCGGCAAGACCATGCTCGCCGAGACCGTCGCCGCGGCCCTCGGCCTGCCGCTGCTGCAGTGGCACATCAAGTCCACCACCAAGGCGCAGCAGGGCCTCTACGAATACGACGCCGTCTCGCGCCTGCGCGACTCGCAGCTCGGCGGCGAGCACGGCAGCCGCGTCCACGACATCGCCAACTACATCGTGAAGGGGGTGCTGTGGCAGGCCTTCAGCGCCGAGACGCCGACGGTGCTCCTCATCGACGAGGTCGACAAGGCCGACATCGAATTCCCCAACGACCTGCTGCGCGAGCTCGACCGCATGGAGTTCCATGTTTATGAGACCCGCGAACTCGTCAAGGCGAAGCATCGCCCGATCGTCTTCATCACCAGCAACAACGAGAAGGAGCTGCCCGACGCCTTCCTGCGCCGCTGCTTCTTCCACTACATCAAGTTTCCCGACAAGGAGACGATGCAGAGCATCATCGACGTTCATTTCCCTAACATCAAGAAGGCGCTGATCCGCGAGGCGCTGGAGGTGTTCTTCGAGCTGCGCGAGATCCCCGGCCTGAAGAAGAAGCCCTCGACCTCGGAGCTGCTCGACTGGCTGAAGCTGCTGATGGCCGAGGACATCCCGCCCGAGGCGCTGCGCGCCAAGGACCAGAAGACGGCCATCCCGCCGCTCCACGGTGCGCTGCTGAAGAACGAGCAGGACGTGCATCTCTTCGAGCGCCTGGTATTCATGGCAAGGCAGAACCGCTGACACGCGGCCAACGATGCGCCTGCTCCTGCTCCTGGCCGCCCTGCTGCCGCTGCCCGCCAGCGCGCTGGAGCAGGTCGCCCTGCAGCTGAAATGGAAGCACCAGTTCCAGTTCGCCGGCTATTACGCCGCGCAGGAGAAGGGCTACTACCGCGATGCCGGGCTCGAGGTCAGCGTCATCGAGGCCGGCCCTGAAACCGATCCGGTCCGGGAAGTGCTCGACGGCCGCGCCCAGTTCGGCGTCTCGAATTCGGCGCTGCTCCTGGCGCGCGCCCAGGGCAAGCCGGTAGTGGCCCTGGCCGTCATCTTCCAGCACTCGCCCTTCATCCTCGCCGCGCGGCGCGACGGCGGCATCCGCAGCGTGCATGACCTCGCCGGCAAGCGCCTCATGGTCGAGCCGCATGCCGATGAAGTCTTCGCCTACCTGCGCAAGGAAGGCCTCAGCGAGAAGCAGCTCAGTATCCAGCCGCACAGCTTCGACCATCAGGACCTGATCGACGGCCGCATCGACGTGCTGACCGCCTACAGCACCGACGAACCCTATTTCTTCGAGCAGAAGAAGTTTGCCTACCTGGAATTTTCGCCGCGGGCCGCCGGCATCGACTTCTACGGCGACAACCTGTTCACCACCGACGACCAGCTTCGGCAGCGGCCGGAACTCGTCAGGGCCTTCCGCGATGCCAGCCTCAAGGGCTGGGCCTACGCCATGCAGCATCCCGAGGAAATGGCCGACCTGATCCTTGCCCGCTACGGCAAGCGCAAGAGCCGCGAGCACCTGCTCTACGAAGCCCGCGAGATGCACAGCCTGCTGCGGCCCGACCTGATCGAGATCGGCCACATGAATCCCGGACGCTGGCGGCACATTGCCGACACCTATGCCGACCTGGAGATGATGCCGCGCGACTTCCGCCTCGATCCCTTCATCTACGACGCGACGCCGGCGTCCGATCGCCGCATGACGGCGGCCGCCGCCGCGAGCTCGGGGCTGGCCCTGGTTCTCGCCGCCATCGTCGCCGGGTTCGTCGGGCTGACGCGCAAGCTCAGGCGGGAAATCGCCGGGCGCAAGCAAACCGAAGCGGAACTGCGCGAAAGCGACAGGAAATTCCGCGCCATCGCCGATACCGCGCCGATTGCCCTGCTGATCACCCGCCCGGAGGACGGCAGGATCATCTATGCCAATCCGACGGCAGCCGATCTCGGCGGCCTGCCGCTGGCCGAACTGATCGGCAGCAACGTCACCCGCTTCTATTCCGACCCCGCCGCACGCCAGCGCTTTCTGGACGAACTGCGCGCCAACGGCACCGTCCGCAACCAGCTGGTGGAGTTCGTCCGCGAGGACGGCACGCCGCTGCTGACGCAACGATCCGCCACCCTGGGCAGCCTCGACGAACAGCCGGCGCTGTTCGTCGCGATTTCCGACCTGCGCGAGCGCAAGCGGCTGGAAACGGCGTTGCAGGCCCGCAGCGCCGCCATCGAGGCGGCTGCCGAAGGCATCGCCATCACCGACCTGAACGGGGTCATCGAGTACGTCAACCCCGCCCTGACCCAGATCACCGGCTACGCCCCCGAAAGCCTGATCGGCCAGCACACGCGCATTTTCAACAGCGGCCAGCACGACAGCGCCTTCTACGAGGAACTCTGGCGCACCATCCGCGCCGGCCGGGCCTGGCGCGGCGAGATCGTCAACCGCCGCAAGGACGGCAGCCTGTACACCGAACTGATGGCGATTGCGCCGGTCTGCAACGAGCACGGGGAAACGATCCGCTTCGTTGCCGTCAAGCACGACATATCCGTGAGAAAACGCATGGAAACCGATCTCAGGGAGTCCAACGCCATGCTGCAGGACCAGTTGAACGAGATCAACCGCCTGCAGGAGGAATTGCGCGACCTGGCGGTGCGCGACGGCCTCACCAACCTCTTCAACCGGCGCTACCTCGACGAGACGCTCGAGCGCGAACTGGCGCGCGCCAAGCGCGAAGGCTACCCGCTGTCCCTGGTGATGATCGACATCGACCACTTCAAGCGGCTGAACGACACCTACGGACACCAGGCCGGCGACAAGGTGCTGCGCGAACTGGCGGCGCTGCTCTGGGGAAACATCCGCACGGAAGACGTCCCGTGCCGCTATGGCGGCGAGGAATTTCTCGTCCTGCTGCCGCGCATGCCGCTGGAAGTGGCGCTGGAGCGCGCCGAGGCCTGGCGCAAGACCCTGAAGGCGACGCGCGTGCCGTTCGGCGACTTCCACCTGGAGACGACGATCTCCTGCGGCCTGGCCGCCTATCCCGAGCATGCGCGCACCCATGACGAACTGGTGCGCTGCTGCGACGAGGCGCTGTACGAGGCCAAGCGCCGCGGCCGCAACCGCTGCGAGGTTTTCCATGCCGAACATCCCGTCCTCAAGTAGGCCGCCATGCTGATCGATTTCTTCCATCACCTGAAGGCCGGCAAGCTGCCGGTGTCGACCAAGGAGTTCCTCACCCTGCTCGAGGCGCTGCAGAAGCACGTCGCCGGCCACAGCATCGACGAGTTCTACTACCTCTCCCGCGCCTGCCTGGTGAAGGACGAGTCGAACTACGACAAGTTCGACAAGGCCTTCGGCGAGTATTTCAGGGGCGTCGAGCGCATCCCCGGCCTCGAGGCGGAGATCCCCGAGGACTGGCTGCGCCTGATGGCGAAGAAGCACCTGACGCCGGAGGAGAAGGCCAAATTGCAGGCGCTCGGCTGGGACAAGCTGATGGAGGAATTCAAGAAGCGCCTGCAGGAGCAGAAGAAGCGCCATGCCGGCGGCAGCAAGTGGATCGGCACCGGCGGCAGCAGCCCGTTCGGCGCCCACGGCTACCATCCCGAGGGCATCCGCATCGGCGCCGAGTCCGCCGGCAACCGCACCGCCGTCAAGGTCTGGGAGAACCGCGAATACCGCAACCTCGACGACAAGCTGGAACTGGGCACGCGCAACATCAAGGTGGCGCTGCGCCGCCTGCGCCGCTTCGCCCGCGAGGGCGCCGAGGAGGAACTCGACCTCGACGGCACCATTGCGTCGACGGCGCGCAATGCCGGCTGGCTCGACATCCTGATGCGCCCGGAACGCCACAACAAGGTCAAGGTGCTGCTGTTCCTCGACATCGGCGGCTCGATGGACGACCACATCCGCGTCTGCGAGGAGATGTTCTCGGCCGCCAAGACCGAGTTCAAGCACCTCGAATACTTCTATTTCCACAACTGCGTCTACGACCACGTCTGGCGCGACAACCGCCGCCGCCATTCGGAGCGCTTTTCGCTGTGGGACGTGATGCACAAGTACGGCCCCGACTACAAGCTGATCCTCGTCGGCGACGCCACCATGAGCCCCTACGAGATCCTGCAGCCGGGCGGCTCGGTGGAGTACATGAACGAGGAATCCGGCGCCACCTGGATGCGGCGCCTGCTCGACACCTATCCCCACGCCGTCTGGCTCAACCCGGAGCCGGAGCACCTCTGGCCCTACCGCCACTCCATCACCGTCCTGCACAGCCTGATGGGCGGCAGGATGTTCCCGCTGACGCTGGAGGGCCTGGAACGGGCCATGCGCCTGCTCAGCAAATAATGGACAATAGCGGCCTTCACAGGAGAACAGAATGAACGAACAGGAAATCGAACGTCTGGCCCGCCGCGAACTGTTGCTCAAGCTGGCCGCCGCGGGCGCGCTGGGCGCCGGCGGCATCCTCGGCCTGGTCCGCGATGCCCTCTCGGCGGGATCGCTGCCGGCCACGCCCGGCTTCCGCCGCCTCAAGGGGCCGGTGGGCGTCGACAACACCCGCGCCTCGATCGGCCTCAACGTCAAGCCGGGGCAGACGGTGATGACCGGCGAGGGCGGCGAGGCCGTGTACATCATCGGTCCCGATGCCTTCCTGCAGCGCGAGAAGACCAAGGTCACCTTCGAGGAAAGCGGCGGCGTCCAGCTGATGCGCATCGTCACCGGCAGCCTCCTCAGCGTCTTCGGCAAGGGCCGCGAGAAGGCGCGCAACCTGCAGATCTCGACGACGACCGCCACCATCGGCATCCGCGGCACCGGCTGCTACATCGAAGCCGAAGAGGCGCGCACCTATTTCTGCCTGTGCTACGGCGAAGCCGAAGTCGTGCCGAAGGGCGATCCGAAGCAGAAGGAAACGATTCAGACCAGGCACCACGAGCATCCGATCTATATCGGCGCCGCCGGCAGCAAGATGATGGCGCCAGCCGCGGTGATCAACCACACCGACGCCGAACTGATCCTTCTGGAGAACTCGGTCGGCCGCTGGCCGCCGTTCTATGATGGCCAGGGGGGCAGTCGCTACTAGCCCAGCCCGGCCGGCAGGTCGTTACTGCCTTACTCGTTCTGCGCCGGCGGCGCGACCTGCAGCACTTCCTCGAGGGTGGTCAGGCCGGCGGCGACCTTCATCGCGCCGGAAATGCGCAGGGGCTTCATGCCTTCGCGGTAGGCCAGCTCCCGCACCCTGGCCAGCTCGGTGGCCGGGGTGACCAGCTTGCGCAGTTCGGGCGACATCAGCATGATCTCGTAGAGGCCGACGCGCCCCACGTAGCCCGTCATGCGGCAATCGAGGCAGCCGACCGGATGGTAGACCTTCTGCGGCTTGGCGGCCTTCCAGGGCGAGACCATCGCCTGCCAGATTTCCTCTTCCTCGTGCGTTATCGGCGACGCCTGCTTGCAGTGCGGGCAGAGCGTGCGCACCAGCCGCTGCGCCATCACGCCGAGCAGGGTGGCGTTCAGCAGATAGGCCGGCGTGCCCAGGTCGAGCAGGCGCGTCACCGCGCTTGGTGCGTCATTGGTGTGCAGGGTGGACAGCACCAGGTGGCCGGTCAGCGCCGCCTGCACCGCCATGTCGGCCGTCTCCATGTCGCGGATCTCGCCGACCATGACGATGTCGGGATCCTGCCGCATCAGCGCCCGCACGCCGGCGGCGAATGTCATGTCGATGTTCTGCTGCACCTGCACCTGGTTGAACGAGGCCTCGATCATCTCGATCGGGTCCTCGATGGTGCACACGTTGACTTCCGGCGTGGCGAGCTGCTTCAGCGTCGAATACAGCGTGGTGGTCTTGCCCGAGCCGGTCGGGCCCGTGACCAGGATGATGCCGTTCGGCTGGCCGGTCATCTGCGCCCAGCGCGCCTTGTCGTCGTCGGTGAAGCCCAGGTCCGCGAAATCGCGCACCAGCACTTCGGGATCGAAGACGCGCATCACCAGCTTCTCGCCGAAGGCGGTGGGCAGCGTCGACAGGCGCAGCTCGATCTCCTGGCCGTCCGCGGTGCGCGTCTTGATGCGCCCGTCCTGCGGCCGGCGCTTCTCCACCACGTCCATGCGTCCGAGGATCTTGATGCGGCTGGTCATGGCATTCAGGACCGACATCGGGATCTGGTAGACCTGGTGCAGCACGCCGTCGATGCGGAAGCGCACGATGCCGAGTTCGCGCCGCGGCTCGATGTGGATGTCGCTGGCGCGCTGCTCGAAGGCATACTGCCAGAGCCAGTCGACGATGCTGACGATGTGCTGGTCGTTGGCGTCGAACTGGCGGTTGGTCTTGCCCAGCTCGACCAGCTGCTCGAAATTCGACGCCCCTGCACGCACCTCGCCCTGCTGCTCGGCCTTCTTCACCGAGCGCGCCAGGTTGTAGAACTCGACCAGATAGCGGTCGATGTCCTGCGGGTTGGCGACGACGCGGCGGATCTCCTTGCGCAGGATCGGCTTCAGCTCCGCCTCCCACTCGCGCAGATAGGGCTCGGCGGTGGCGATCACCACCTCGCGCGTGTTCACCTCCACCGGCAGGATGCGGAAGCGCGTCGCATAGGCATTCGAGACCACGTCCGTGACGGACTGGAATTTGATCTTCAGCGGGTCGATGTGCAGATAGTCGAGCCCGGTGCGGCGCGCCAGCCACTCGGCCAGGAATTCGAGGCTCAGCGGCTTGTGCGGTTCGGCCAGCGCCTTCCATTTCTGGTCGGCAATCACGACGAGCGGATGGATGTCGCCCCTGAAGTAGCGCCGCTCCTTCTTGAAGGCCTCGCCGACGCCCTTCGGAATGAAGCCGTCATCGACCAGGCCGTCCACCACTTCGGGCAGGGTGAGGCGATGTTCGCGTGCAACAGGCTCTTCGCTGGCTTTGTTCATGGCGGACAATGGCGTGGCGTTGGCAGCACTATAGCCGAGCCGCCGTCCCCGCTCAATGCCGGCCTATTTGCTGCCCATCTCCAGCATCAGGGCGTTCACCCGCCTGACGAAGGCCGCCGGATCCTCCAGCTGGCCGCCCTCGGCCAGCAGCGCCTGGTCGAACAGCACGGCGCTCCAGTCGTCGAAGCGTGTCTCCTCATGCTTCAGCCGCTGCACCACCAGGTGCCCCGGGTTGATTTCCAGGATCGGCTTTGAATCGGGCACCTTCTGTCCCGCCGCCTTGAGCAGGCGCGCCAGGTTGCCGCCCAGGTCGTGCTCGTCGGCCACCAGGCAGGCCGGACTGTCGGTGAGGCGGTGCGTCACGCGAACTTCCTTCACGCGCTCGCCGAGGGAGGCCTGCATCTTTCCGACCAGTTCCTTGAACTCGCCGGCCTGCGCCTCCTGCGCCTGCTTCTCCGCCTCGTCCTCCAGCTTGCCCAGGTCGAGGCCGCCCTTCGCCACCGAGGCGAGCGGCTTGCCGTCGAACTCGGCGAGGTTCCCCAGCACCCATTCGTCCACGCGCTCGGAGAGCAGCAGCACCTCGATGCCCTTCTTGCGGAAAATTTCCAGATGCGGGCTGTTCTTCGCCGCCGTGAAGCTGTCCGCCGAGACGGTGTAGATCCTGTCCTGCCCTTCCTTCATGCGGCCGATGTAATCGGCCAGCGAGACGCTCTCCTCCTGCGTATCGGCATGCGTCGAGGCGAAGCGCAGCAGGCCGGCGATCCTCTCGCGGTTGGCGGGGTCCTCGCCGACGCCCTCCTTCAGCACGCGTCCGAATGCCTGCCAGAATTTCGCATAGTCCTCCTTGCGGTTCTCCGCCATGTCCTCGAGCAGGCCGAGCACCTTCTTGGTGCAGCCGGCGCGGATCGCCTCGATGTCCTTCGACTCCTGCAGGATCTCGCGCGAGACGTTGAGCGGCAGGTCGTTGGAGTCGACGACGCCGCGCACGAAGCGCAGATACACCGGCAGCAGCTGCTCGGCATCGTCCATGATGAAGACGCGCCGCACGTAGAGCTTGACGCCGTGGCGCTGCTGGCGGTCCCACAGGTCGAAGGGCGCGTGCGCCGGGATGTAGAGCAGCTGGGTGTAGTCCTGGCGACCCTCGACGCGGGCATGCAGCCAGGCCAGCGGCGCATCGAAGTCGTGGCCGACGTGCTTGTAGAACTCCTTGTACTGCTCGTCGGTGATGTCGGATTTCGGCCGCGCCCACAGGGCGCTGGCCTGGTTGACCGTCTCGTCCTCGTCGGTCGTGACCTGCTCGCCGTCCTGCCATTCCTCCTTCTTCATGACGATCGGCTGGACGATGTGGTCGGAGTACCTGCGGATGATCTCGCGCAACTTCCAGCCGGAGAGCAGGTCGTCCTGCCCCTCCTTCAGGTGCAGCGTGATCTCGGTGCCGCGCGCGGGCTTGTCGATCATTTCGAGGGTGAACTCGCCGGCGCCCTCCGATTCCCAGCGCACGCCCTGGTCGGCGGCGAGGCCGGCGCGGCGCGTCACCACCGTGACGCGGTCGGCGACGATGAACGAGGAATAGAAGCCGACGCCGAACTGGCCGATCAGGTGGGCGTCCTTCTGCTGGTCGCCGGTGAGCTGCGAGAAGAACTCGCGCGTCCCCGACTTGGCGATGGTGCCGAGGTTGTTCACCACCTCCTCGCGGCTCATGCCGATGCCGTTGTCGGCAATCGTCAGGGTGCGCGCCGTCCTGTCGAGGCTGACTTTAATCATCAGGTCGGGATCGGACTCGAACAGGCTGGCGTTGTGCAGGGCCTCGAAGCGCAGCTTGTCGCAGGCGTCCGAGGCATTCGAGACCAGTTCCCGCAGGAAGATTTCGCGATTGCTGTAAAGCGAGTGGATCATCAGCTGCAGCAGCTGCTTGACCTCGGCCTGGAAGCCGAGGGTTTCACTGGTGGTATCGGTCGTCACGTGTGGGCCTCCTGATGAACTGAATGTAGTTTGGGCGCGCGAAGCCGTTTTCAAGTCATGAGCGCCCGGTCCCGGTCCATGAACAAACCGCATTCTTCCCGGCGATGATAATTTAATATTGCATTACAACAAGTTGAGCGTGAGCACCGCCACCGCCCCGGACTTTGGCGGCCACCGCGCAACGGCTGCCGCCGGAGGCGTAGAATCCATTCAATTCGCATTCCCGGAGACGAATCGGAACAACATGCACTCCGCAGTCCCCGAGGCGAGCACGCCGGATCACAGGCAGGCGCCGAGCGGCTCGCATGCGCAGGGCAACTGGCCCCTTCCGCGCATCCGGCTGATTCTGACCGCCACCTACCTGTTGCTCCTGGCGGTCCTGGCCGCCGCCATCGTCAAGCTCAACAACGACGAGCACAACCAGGCCATCGAGCAAAGCCGGCGGCAGACGATGGCCACCTCGCGGGTGCTGATGGAGCACATGGTCCGCACCTTCGGCGAGGTAGACCAGCTGCTGCTCGAACTGGCCGAGGAAATCGTCGATGCGGGGGGGCTGGAGCGCGTCGATCCGGAACGGACCCATGCCCTGCTGGTGCGCCGCAAGGCCAGACTGCCCCAGGCCGTGGCTGTCGGCACCGTTTTTCCGGCCGGCAACTT
>UBJH01001049.1_pt1 | contig 12267 bp, 15 predicted proteins | sample 2193721 | NCBI WGS metagenome assembly UBJH01 (sample SAMEA4703186, study PRJEB27089) | metagenome | reverse complement strand
TCTTCCGAGCCTTGGCGAAGGCGATAGTCTTCAACCCTTTCCGGAGGCAGCGGAGCAGCAGGTCGGTCGCCTCGGTATAGGGGCTCCCGACCGGATTGATCAGAAGGAAACGCTTGCCTTGCTGTGGGGCCCCATCCGCCTCGATCAGGTGAAATGGGAGGCCCGCGAGTTGCTCCGACAGCCCGAGGGGGTTACCGATTGTTGCCGAGCAGGCGATAAACTGCGGCTGCGCTCCGTAGGCCGCCGCCGCCCGCCGCAGTCGTCGCAGGACGTGGGCGATGTGCGAGCCAAAGACCCCGCGATAGGTGTGCAGTTCGTCGAGCACAACATAGCGAAGGTTGCGCCAGAACTCGCGCCACTGGGCGTGGTGGGGCAGCAGCGACAGGTGGAGCATATCCGGGTTGCTCAGCAGTAGTTGTGGTGGATTGTCCCGGAGCTTGGCTCGCCGGGATGCAGGCGTGTCCCCGTCCAGTATGGCGGCGTCGACCCCGTGACCGGGAGGAATCAGGGTGTGCAACATCTTCAGTTGATCCTGCTCCAGCGCCTTGATTGGGAACAACAGCAGGGCCCTCGCCGAACGATCAGTCAGGAGGTGTTCGAGAATCGGCAGGAGATAGGTCAGGCTCTTGCCGGAGGCGGTGGAGGTGACGACCAGGGGATGCTTGCCGGCGCGGGCCGCCGCGATGGCAGCGCACTGGTGTGTGTAGAGCCGCTCGACTCCGATCTTCTGCAGGGTGTCCCGAAGCGGTCCGGGCAGAGGATCGGACAGATCCGCATAACTTGGCGATTTCGAAGGGATCTGCCTGAGATGGACGGGGTGTCCGCGAGTCGCGTACCCTCGACGCAACTCGTCGACGAACTGATCAACCTCGTGGGTGGATGGAGGCGAGATGGATCGCCCAGCCGGATGTGCCGTCGCAGGTCGCATCATGCTGAGGCGCTTTGAATCACAACCCTGATGCCATCTACTGTTTTTCGAAGCCACATGTGCGCTATTCCTTTAGCACGGTGTGTGAAAGCCTGTCAAGGCTAAAACCGATTTTGGACCTTGACAAACATGATGTTGAGACTATGATAACCGTTCGGCAGACCGAGGATGGCAGTGACGCCCGCGCCATGCAGTCGTCGCTGACCGCTCCTCGTTTTCACCGGATACTCGTTGAGACCTTTCGACTTCGGCGAAGGGACGGCATCCACAGAAGAGATTGCAGTGAAGGTAAGCCATGAAGATCCATGAGTTTCAGGCGAAGGCGATCCTTGGCGCGTATGGGGTGCCCGTTCCAAAGGGGGAGGCGGCCACGACTCCCGTCGACGCGGCGCGTGTCGCCGAGCAACTTGGCGGAGCCGTAGTCCTGAAGGCCCAGATTCACGCGGGCGGCCGAGGCAAGGGCGGCGGGATTCTGTCGGCATCGTCACCGCAGGAGGCGGAAGGGTTGGCGGAGCGGCTCATCGGTTCCCGTCTGGTGACGCATCAGACAGGTCCCGAAGGCAGAGTGGTCAAAAGAATCCTTGTCGAGGAACAAGTCGCCGTCAGTCGGGAGCTGTACGCCGGGATCGTCCTGGATCGCAGGGCGGCACGGCCCGTAATGATGGCCAGCGCGATCGGTGGAATGGAGATCGAAGAAGTGGCAGCGAAGGATTCGGAGAGCATCACCAGAGTCGCCGTCGATCCGGCCGTTCAACTTCAGTCCTTCCATATTCGCCGCCTTGTGTTGGGGCTCGCGCTGCCGCAGCCGATCCAGAGTGCCGCAGCCAATCTATTTGCGGCCTTGTATCGAGTGTTTCAGGAGAAAGACTGCTCTTTGGTCGAGATCAATCCGCTGGTAATCACGACCGATGGTCGCTTGTTGGCCCTGGATGCGAAACTGAATGTCGATGACAACGCCCTTTTTCGCCACGCCGATCTGAAGGCGCTCCGTGATCTGGACGAGGAGTTGCCTCTGGAGATAGAGGCGTCCAAGTTCGGACTGAACTATATCAAGCTCGATGGTACCGTAGGATGTATGGTCAACGGAGCCGGCTTGGCTATGGCGACCATGGATCTCGTCAAATTTGTCGGTGGTGAACCGGCCAACTTTCTGGATGTCGGCGGTGGTGCCAGCGCTGAGCAGATCGAACAGGCATTTCGCATCCTGATCTCGGACCGATCCGTACGCGTGGTCCTTATCAACATCTTCGGGGGGATCCTCAGGTGTGAGCGGCTGGCGGAGGGCGTGATTCGCGCGGTTCGCTCCCTCGGGGTGACATTGCCGATTGTGGTTCGAATGGAGGGGACCAATGTGGACCAGGGTACGCGTATGCTTACTGAGTCGGATCTGAATTTCATCGCCGCAGAAGGGATGCAGGATGCGGCCGAGAAGGCCGTGAAGGCCGCCAGGCAAAAAGAGGCTAATAGCTGATGGCTGACAGCTTGGAAGAATTATGAGCATACTGGTAGATAAGAACACTCGCGTGGTGGTCCAGGGGATCACCGGCAAGGAAGGCACGTTCCACGCCATGGCGTGTCGCGAGTACGGGACCCGCGTGGTTGCAGGCGTCACCCCAGGCAAGGGGGGTGTATCCCACGAGGGGATCCCAGTCTTTGACACAGTACGTGAGGCTGTAGAGAAGGAGAATGCGAATACCGCCCTGATCTTTGTCCCTGCCGCCTTCGCCGCTGACGCAATTCTCGAGGCGATCGATGCGGCGATTCCGCTGGTCGTCTGTATCACGGAGGGGATTCCGATCTTGGATATGGTGCGTGTGGCCCGTATACTTCACGGGTCTGGCACCCGCCTGGTAGGGCCGAACTGTCCGGGGATCATCTCTCCGAACCAAGCCAAGGTAGGGATCATGCCTGGGCACATCCACAGACCCGGTAGGGTCGGTGTGATCTCAAGGAGCGGGACACTGACCTACGAGGCGGTCAATCAGCTTACGCGCCTGGGTTTGGGCCAATCTACCTGCATCGGGATCGGTGGGGATCCGATCATCGGCACCACGTTTGTCGATTGTCTGGCGCTCTTTGAAAACGATGGGGCGACTGAGGCTATTCTGATGATCGGCGAGATCGGAGGTACTGCCGAAGAGGAGGCGGCAGCCTTCGTTGAGCGGCACGTCACTAAACCGGTCATTGCATATGTTGCCGGGCTGGCAGCTCCTCCCGAGCGACGTATGGGCCATGCGGGGGCGATCATCTCGGGTGGAAGAGGAACAGCAACAGAGAAGATCTCTGCCTTGCGGCGCGCGGATATCGCTGTAGTGCACAACCCGGCGGAAATTGGAGCCGCTGTAAAAAAAGTCATCGGCTGACAGCAGATAGCTGACGGCCCTTATCATTACGGAGTGACAACATGGAACACACCTTGGTTATTGTGAAGCCGGATGCTGTGGCGAGGGGTCTGATCGGCGAGATCGTTCGGCGCTTTGAGTCGGAGGGATTGGTGGTATGCGGGCTGAAGATGGTGTGGCTGGCGCAAAAAGAGGCGGAAGGGTTCTATCAGGTGCATCGACACCAGCCGTTCTTTGAGAGCCTCACACGTTTTATGAGCTCCGGACCATGCGTGCCGATGATTCTGGAAGGGGAAGGGGCGATAGCGCGTGTTCGGACACTTATGGGTGCCACCGATCCACACAAGGCTGCCGAGGGAACAGTCCGACGGAGCTTTGCCGACAGCATCGAGAGGAACGTTGTACATGGCTCAGACTCGGCGGCATCAGCCGCTGTTGAAATCCCTTATTTTTTTAATCGATTGGAGATCGTTCCTGTAGTCGGAAGAGACAACTCACCGTCGGAATAACCTTGAAGCGAGGACTGTCCCGTCAGGAAATTCCTTGACTTGGGAGTCCTCGCCTTGTACCATACATTCGAATTTGATGGAGCATCTAGAATGGTAGTGGAGCGGTCGCAGATTCCTCCGGAAGGGTTAGATCTGGAGGTACGTGAAGAACCTTGCTGGGAGGGGGTTGAAGGATTATGGGTGTCACTTGCTCCGATCCAAGCCTCCCTTCATCTCGAGCGAGAGGTCAACGGCATTCTTGCGAGTGGAACATTCTCCACAACGGCAGTCGTGTTGTGCAGTCGATGCTCAGAGCCGGTTTCTGTCCCCGTCTCTGATTCGTTTACCATTCTGTATACGGAAGCCAGAGAAGCCTTTCGCGGCGAGGAGGTTGAACTCAGTGCTGCCGAGATGGACGTCGATACCATGCAAGACGATCGCCTGGATGTGACCAGGCTGTTGCGCGAGAATGTCCTGCTGAATTTGCCGCTGCAGCCCCTGTGCCGGGCCGACTGCCGTGGTCTTTGTCCCCATTGCGGGGTCAATCTGAACGAGAGCTCATGCGGGTGCCAGGTTCAGGAAGACGATCCAAGGCTGGTTCCCCTTCAACATTATTTACTCTAGCCCACGTGAAGTCCAGGAGGATGAACGATGCCCCTTCCAAAACGCCGTCACAGCAATACGCGGTCGCGAACACGACGCTCTCATCACGCCCTCACCGCGCCTTCACTCTCGGAGTGCCCCAACTGCCATGAGCGGAAGCTGCCCCATCGCGCTTGCCCCGCCTGTGGCTATTATCGTGGTCGGGAGGTTGTGAAGCGGGAGGAGGTCTAGCCTCCCACTCCCGATAGGCACACAGGCATGGGAACCCGTATAGCCCTTGACGCGATGGGTGGCGATCGTGGTCCCACGGTTACCGTCGAGGGCGCCGTAGCCGCCGCCCGTGAACTCAACCTGTCTGTCTTGCTGGTCGGGAACGAAGAAGAAATCGGCCAGGCACTGAAACAGCACGCCACGAAGGGCCTGAGCATTGCGATCCGACACGCCCCGGAGACGGTCGGGATGCAAGAATCACCTTCTGCCGCCTTGCGAAAGAAGAAGCAGTCGTCCATCCGGGTCGGCCTGGAGCTCGTCAAGAATGGGGAGGCCGATGCCTTTATCAGCGCCGGGAATACGGGGGCGGTGATGGCCACCGCGCTGATTACCTTGGGCCCGCTTCCGGGCGTAGAGCGTCCCGCCATCGCCCTCATTATTCCAACGCTGAAAGGTCAGTCGATCCTGTTGGATGTCGGCGCCAATGCCGATTGCAAAGCGCGACACCTCCTCCAGTTTGCTATTATGGGGAATGTCTATGCGCGGCAAATCATGGGGAAGCCAACGCCTACCGTTGGCCTGCTGAGCATCGGTGAGGAGGAGAGTAAGGGGAACGAGCTGACTCGAGAGGCCTTCAAGGGGCTCGAAGAGGAGCAGTCCCTTAACTTCATCGGAAACGTCGAGGGCCGCGAGGTGCTCACGGGAACAGCCGATATCATCGTGTGCGATGGCTTCACCGGTAACGTTGCCTTGAAGATCATTGAAGGCGCCGCGGAGTTTTTTACGCGCTTGCTCAAGGAGGAACTGGGGAAAGGGTTGGCGGGGATGGCCGGCGCCTTGTTGGCCCGGGGCGCATTTAAGCGCTTCAAGAAGCTGATTGACTACACGGAGTACGGCGGCGCGCCACTGCTGGGGGTCCGAGGGGTCTGCATCATCTGTCACGGCCGCTCGACCGCCAAGGCGATCAAGAATGCGATCCGAGTCGCCGGAGGATGTGTAGAAAACAGGGTGATCGAGCATATCACGGAAGGGATTGCCGTCAGTTAGCGACAGGACGCATGTGATGTACGGCAGCAGAATCGCAGGCACAGGGGCCTCAGTTCCGGATCGAGTGCTGACCAATGCTGAACTGGAGCAGATGGTCAGCACAAGCGATGAGTGGATTGTCACCCGAACGGGGATATCGGAGCGCCGGATCGCCTCCGATGACCAGGCAACGTCGGATCTCGCTGAGGGGGCGGCTCGACAGGCCCTTGAGGCCGCCGGCGTTGACCCTCATGACCTGGATCTGATCCTCGTGAACACGGTGACCCCCGATATGTTTTTTCCCTCTACCGCGTGCGTGCTGCAGGAGCGACTTGGCGCGTCACGCGCGGCGGCCTTCGATCTGTTGGCTGCGTGCGCCGGCTTTGTGTACGGCCTCTCTGTCGCCGACGCCTATCTGCGGGCCGGCGTCATGCGAAACATCCTGGTGATAGGAGCGGATACCCTTTCCAAGGTCGTGGACTGGAGCGATCGAGGCACTTGTGTACTTTTTGGCGATGGCGCGGGTGCGGTGGTGGTTCAGCGGACAACCGCCGATCCGGCTATCCTCTCGACGCACCTGTATTCAGACGGATCAAAGGGGAGGCAACTGATCATTCCGGGGGGCGGCTCGCGCCAGCCTGCCAGCCAAAAGGTCATCGATGAGAAGCTGGTGACGATTCGGATGCCCAACGGAAATGACGTGTTCAAGACGGCGGTCCGGTCAATGGAAGAGGCCGCCATAGCTGCGCTCAAGGCCAATGGGGTAGAGGTCTCCGACGTTGATCTCTTTATTTCTCACCAGGCCAACGCCCGAATTATCTATGCAGTGGCCGAGCGACTGGACCTGCCTCGGGAGCGGATCTATATGAACATTGACCGCTATGGCAACACCTCCGCGGCCTCAATCCCTATCGCCATGGACGAAGCCGTCCGGACGGGACGACTGAAGCGCGGTGATCTGTTGTTGCTGACGGCCTTCGGGGGCGGATTCACCTGGGGATCGGCGCTCATCCGATGGTGAGTATGCGCGCTGCCGGACGATGACCGCGATCGCGCTCGTGTTTCCCGGTCAAGGTTCTCAACGGGTTGGTATGGGGCAGGATTTCTGGTCGCAGGTCCCTGAAGCCCGTATTCTTTTCGAAAAGGCAAGTGAGGCGCTGGGGATCGACCTTGACCATCTCTGCTTCAAAGGACCAGATGAGCAGCTTACCCTCACCGCAAACGCGCAGCCGGCTATTATGACGGTCAGCATGGCCGCCTTCGCCGCATTACAGTGCGAAGGGATCAAACCCGACTATGTGGCCGGCCATTCGCTTGGGGAGTATTCGGCGCTGGTAGCGTCCGGGAGCTTCGCATTTGAAGACGCCATCCGCATTGTAAGGAAGAGGGGTGAGTTTATGCAGGAAGCGGTGGCCCCTGGGGCCGGTGCGATGGCGGCTATATTGGGTCTTGATAGGCAAAGCGTCTATGCGGTATGCGAGGAGGCCGCTCAATACGGGATTGTCGAGGTCGCCAATCTTAACAGCCCCGGTCAGGTGGTCATTGCCGGGAAGACCGAGGCGGTCGATCGAGCCATCAAGCTGGCCAAACAACACGGCGCCAAGCGAGCCGTACGCCTCCAGGTAAGTGCGCCATTTCACTGCTCCTTGATGGAGCCGGCGGCTCAGCGGTTGGCCGGTGTACTCCAAGCAACACCGATTGCCGATCCAACGGTTCCGTTGGTCAACAATGCCGACGCCGAGCTTCTGACGACCAGGGATGCGGTTGCCGACAGTCTCGTTCGCCAAGTCACAAGGCCGGTGCGGTGGGAGGATGTGGTGCGTAGACTGGTGAAAGAAGGCGTCACCATCTTTCTGGAGCTTGGTCCTGGAAAAGTACTGACCGGACTGATCAAGCGGATTGCGCCTGAGGCTACCGCCCTCTACGCGGAGGATCTGGGTTCGCTACGGCTGGCGGTGGATCAGTTGGAGGCGATTCGCTGATGGTGATGGCGCTAACAGCCGGACTTGAGGGGAAGGTAGCAGTCGTCACCGGCGGCTCGCGAGGGATTGGGCGGGCAATCGCTCTGGGGCTCTCAGCGCAAGGCGCGAAGGTGGTTATCGGCGCAAGAAATCCGGAGACAGCCCAAAAGGTGGTTGCGGAGATAGAAGCGGCCGGAGCTGAGGGGATAGCGGTGGCCGCAGACATTTCGCGTGAGGCTGAGGCGGATGGACTGATTCAGACCGGCCTCAAACGTTTTGGTCGTCTTGACATCCTGGTCAACAATGCGGGCATCACCAAGGATGGGCTCCTGATCCGGATGAAGGAGGAGGACTGGGATGCTGTCCTGGATGTCAACCTGAAAGGAGCATTCTTTACGACCCGAGCAGCGTTGCGGCCGATGCTGAGGGCGCAGAACGGTCGAATCGTGAATATCAGCTCGGTTGCAGGGACGATGGGAATTCCTGGACAGGCCAACTACTCCGCGTCGAAGGCGGGGCTGATCGGTTTCACGAAGGCTGTTGCCAAGGAGGTGGCCTCCAGGTCGATTACGGTGAATGCGGTGGCCCCGGGCTTTATCGAGACTGAGATGACCGCGGTCCTGTCAGAGGATCGTAAGAAGAGCTATCTTGGCCAAATCCCCATGGGTCGATTTGGGGCCGCGGAGGAGGTGGCTGCTCTGGTCTCGTTCCTCGTTTCAGAAGCGGCGAGCTATATTACAGGCCAGGTGATTACAATTGATGGTGGGTTGCGAACCTAATTCATGGGACGGCGCCGACCTGCCTGGCGGCAGACAGGGGCCGTAGAGAGGGGGACGATGACAGACGTCATGGAGATCGAGGAGAGAGTCAAAAAGATCATTGTGGATCAGTTGGGTGTGAATGCGGCAGAAGTGACGCCGGAGGCCTCTTTCGTCGAAGATCTGGGCGCCGACTCGCTTGATACGGTGGAGCTGGTGATGGCTCTCGAAGAGGAGTTCGGCATTGAGATTCCCGACGAAGAGGCTGAGAAGATTGTTACCGTCAAAGACGCGATAGCGCATATTAAGGCGCATCCCGCGTAACAATAGGCCGGGCCCGTGATGATAGATTGACGTATGAGCCATGGGAACATAACGATATGAGACGAGTAGTAGTGACAGGCCTGGGCGTAGTGGCGCCAAATGGCATCGGTGTCGACACCTTCTGGAAGAGCCTGATGAACGGAGTGTCAGGTGTCGACCGTATCGCCCGATTCGACGCCAGTCGACACGATACGAAGATCGCCGCAGAGGTGAAGGGATTTGACCCGCTTCTCTACATGGAGAAGAAAGAGGTCAAAAAGATGGACCGGTTCATCCACTACGCCATGGCCGGCGCCATCATGGCGGTAGATGATGCGCAGCTTGTCGTGAAGGATGTCGAGCGCAGTCGTATCGGTGTCCTTATCGGGACCGGCATGGGGGGAATCCCCGGCCTGGAGGAAACCCATAAGACGTTACTCGAGAAAGGGCCCGGCCGGATCAGTCCCTTCTTCATCCCCTCGATCATCACCAACCTGGCCTCAGGCAATATCGCGATTCGCTTCGGACTCCGTGGACCGAATTCATGCGTCTCGACGGCGTGTGCGACCGGCAATCACGCGATTGGCGATTCCTTCGAGCTGATCAGACGAGGAATGGCTGATGCGATGTTTGCCGGAGGAACCGAGGCCGTCATCTCTCCGCTGACGATCGGCGGGTTCGGCGCTATGAAGGCCCTGTCGACCAGGAATGACGCGCCTCAGCGCGCCAGCCGCCCGTTCGACAAGGGACGCGATGGCTTCGTGATGGGCGAGGGTGCGGGCGTCTTGATTCTCGAGGAGTTGGAGCATGCGCTGTGTCGCGGCGCCAGGATATATGCCGAGTTGAACGGCTACGGAATGTCGGCTGACGCGTATCACATGACCGCGCCGGAGCCGGAAGGTGCCGGTGCGATCGCCTCGATGAATCTAGCGCTGGAGGACGCCGGGCTACAGCCGGAAGAGGTGGATTACATCAATGCGCATGGAACATCGACACCTGCGGGCGATGCGGCCGAGACCAAGGCCATCAAGAAGGTGTTTGGAGATCACGCTTATCGCCTGGCGGTGAGCTCTATCAAATCAATGACCGGGCATCTCCTGGGGGCTGCGGGGGGTGTCGAAGCGGTGGCTACTGCGTTGACCCTCCACCATGGCGTAATCCCGCCGACTACCAACTACGATGAGCCGGACCCTGAGTGCGATCTTGATTACGTTCCGAACAACGCGCGTCGCGCTGAGGTGCGGGTCGCCTTCAGCAACTCGTTCGGATTTGGCGGAACCAACGCCACCCTGGTCTTCAAGCGGTATGAGTAAAGCGCGGTCAGCCGACAGCCATCAGCGGTCAGGTGTCAAGCTTCGGCCTTCAGTCCGTAGCCGACGGCTGAATGCTGAAGGCTTATAGCTGATCTGAGGAAGACCGTGACAGTACAGGTCAAGTTCACCTATGAAGATTACCTGCTGTTCCCGGACGATGGCCGACGCCACGAGCTGATTGACGGGGAACACTATATGACGCCTGCGCCCTCAATCAAACACCAACAGATCTCCATGAACCTCGCCAGGACATTATCGAATTATCTTGCGATTCACCGTACTGGAAGGGTCTATGCCGCGCCTTGTGACGTGGTTCTTTCCGATACGAACGTCGTTCAACCGGATCTCCTTGTCGTGCTGTCCGGTAGCGCCTCCATCATCACGGACCGGAACGTCCGAGGCACTCCAGAGCTCCTCATTGAGATCCTCTCAGAGAGCACCCGCAAGACCGACGAAATCATCAAGCGGAAACTCTACGAGCGGTACGGCGTGCAGGAGTACTGGATCGTGGACCCTGAATTGGAGACGGTCAAGGTCTACCGCATGACACCTCAAGGTTACCACCGCGTTGCAGAACTGAGCCACGAGGCAAGCGACTCCCTCAGTACACCCCTCCTGCCGGACTTGAGCATCCCACTTATCGATCTCTTCAAATAACCATCCCAACCTCACCCCTTTCCCCTCGTCCCATGCACCGCGCCATATCCGCCAAGATGTGTATTGACGGCGGGCACCCTTATGCCACGCCTGTTGTGCTAGAGTCGTTCCGATAAAGGAGTCCTTAGTTTACTTCCCCTCGCCCCCCCCTTTGGGGGAGAAAATGAAAGTAGAGGGGGCTTTCGGAACGATGGCGTCGAATACTACGAGGTGTGACGCGAGGGTAAGAGGAGGAGCAACCGTGAGAAATAGGATGGGGCGGGCCTTGGCGCTGGTCGTGGGGCTAAGCAGTTTTGCGTGTCTGTTGGCAGTACCGGTACAGGCGGCGACCTTTGCGGTGGAGGGTACCACGGACGTTACGGAGACGCCATTACAGGTACAGTGGTGTGAAGAAGATCTTCAGTTCTGGCGGCAGCGACGAGATGCGGTTGATTACCACATCAGCGATATTGACACCCGGCTCAAAGACTCGAAGCTGACAGAAGCCGATAGGAAGGGGTTAGAGGATCAGAAATTGAAACTGATGCAGGACAGAAAGAACATCGATTGGTGGATCAAGTGGATCTTTGAGCGACTCATACATGGCGCCTGCGCTGCCCACAACATCGGTAACGATCTTGAGGAGGGCAGAGGGGCGTAGGGCAACGCGATTCCAGGCGTGGACTGATGATGACTGAACGCCTACCGTCATCCTAGCGGAGCGGGGGAGTTGTCTTTGGCGAGAGCGGCGAGCTTGTCCAGGACCCCGTTGACAAAGGCGCCGGAGTCCTTTCCGCCAAACGCCTTCGCCAACTCAATCGCTTCGTCGATGGCGACCTTCCAGGGAGTCTTCCCGTAAAAGAGCAGTTCAAACGAGGCTAAGCGGAGGACGCAGAGATCTACGAGGGCCAGCCGCGAGAGGATCCAGTGCTCGACGTGCGAGGCGAGCAGCTCATCGATTGGCTTCTGATGTTGCAGTGTTCCCTGAACCAGCTCGTCAGTCAACGATCGGATCTCCGGGCCGGCCGGATGATCGGCCCAGAAGGCGGCCGACTGCGCCTCAGAAGCCTCCAGCGGGTAGAATTCAAGCTGATACAGGAGTGAGAGCGCAAGCTCCCTGGCGCGGTGACGTTTACCCATTTTCCTTATCGCGGGGACAATGCGCTCTGTTGCGCATTATTTAAGTTGGGCGAAGAGGCTGGCCATTTCAATGGCTGACAGCGCCGCATCGAATCCTTTATTGCCGCCCTTCGTTCCCGCCCGTTCGATCGCCTCATCAAGCGTGTTTGCCGTGATGACGCCAAAGATAATGGGTACGCCGGTATCGAGACTGGCTGTCGCGATTCCCTTTGCGGCCTCCCCAGCGACGTAATCGAAGTGAGCGGTGGCGCCCCGGATGACGGCGCCCAGCGCGATGACGGCATCGTAGCAGCTTGATGCTGCCAGGCGCTTTGCCGCGTAGGGCAGCTCGAAGGCTCCAGGCACCTTCACCAGGTGTAGATCGCCGTCCTCGACGCCGTGGCGAAGCAGGCAGTCGAGGGCGCCTTCCAGCAGCCGTTTGGCGATCAACTCGTTCACACGACTTATCACAATGGCGAATCGACACCCTTTGGCTTGGTATGTCCCTTCAGTTGTTTTCAACGCTTACCTCCGTGTTAATATAGCAGCGATCAGCCTTCAGCTCTCAGCAATCAGCCGT
>UBJH01001545.1_pt1 | contig 12273 bp, 12 predicted proteins | sample 2193721 | NCBI WGS metagenome assembly UBJH01 (sample SAMEA4703186, study PRJEB27089) | metagenome | reverse complement strand
ATTCCCGGCACCGAAGGCTGGGAGCGCATGTACCCGTATCAGTACCAGTTCGTCACCGACGACCCCGTCCGCAACCAGTATGAAAAGGACATGTTCTGGTTCTACGACGGCCTGCACTATCCCGAGCCGCTGTATCCCTTCGACACCATCTGGGACGAGGCCTGGTTCCTGGCGCTGTCGCAGTACAACAACCGCATCTTCATGGTGCCGCCGGTGCGCGGCGTCGACCACCGCATGATCAACGGCTATGTCTACATCTCGCCGGTGCCGGTGAAGAACCCCGAGGAGATCGGCAGCCGCGTGCCGCACTTCATGGAGCGCGCCGGCCATTACTACAAGAACTGGGACGCCCTCGAAGCCAAGTGGAAGGTGAAGATGGAGGCCACCATCCGCGAGCTGGAGAAGCTGGAGATCCCGCGCCTGGCCGACATGGAGGACATCTCGGTGGTGACCGACGCCATCGGCGAGTCGAAGGGCTACCACCTGCTGAAGAACTACGACGACCTGATCAACCTCGGCATCAAGTGCTGGCAGTACCACTTCGAGTTCCTCAACCTCGGCTATGCCGCCTACGTCTTCTTCCTCGACTTCGTGCAGAAGCTCTTCCCGAGCATCCCGGCGCAGCGCGTGACGCAGATGATCTCCGGCATCGACGTCATCATGTACCAGCCCGACGAGGAGCTGAAGAAGCTGGCGAAGAAGGCCATCGAGCTGGGCGTCGACAACGCCGTCTGCTTCAGCCAGGAGTGGACCGAGGTCGAGGCGGCGCTGAAGAAGCTGCCGAAGGGCGTCGAGTGGCTGACCTCGCTCAACCTCTCGCGCGAGCCCTGGTTCAACGTGTCGACCGGCACCGGCTGGTTCCACCACGACCGCTCCTGGAACGACGCCATGAACATCCCGCTGAACGGCATCCAGACCTACATCCAGAAGGTCAAGGCGGGCGTCAACATCGAGCGGCCGATGGAGCAGGTGCGCGCCGAGCGCGACCGCATCACCGCCGAGTACCGCGGCCTGATCGAGAAGCCCGAGGACGTGAAGCAGTTCGACGAGCTGCTCGGCTGCGCCAGGACGGTGTTCCCCTACGTCGAGAACCACCTGTTCTACGTCGAGCACTGGTTCCACTCGGTGTTCTGGAACAAGATGCGCGATGTCGCCGCCATCCTCGTCGAGCACGGCATCATCAAGGACGTCGAGGACGTCTGGCTGCTGCGCCGCGACGAGATCAAGCAGGCGCTGTGGGACGTCGTCACCGCCTGGGCCACCGGCGTCACGCCGCGCGGCACGCAGACCTGGCCGAAGGAAGTCGAGTGGCGCAAGGGCGTCATGCAGAAGTTCAAGGAGTGGAGCCCGCCGCCGGCCATCGGCACCGCGCCGGAAGTCATCCAGGAACCCTTCACCATCGTGCTGTGGGGCGTCACCAACTCCTCGCTGGCCGACTGGGCGAAGGTGTCCGAGGTGAAGGACCTGACCACCGTCAAGGAGTTCAAGGGCTTCGCCGGCAGCCCCGGCATCGTCGAGGGCAAGGCGCGCGTCTGCAAGACGGTGGAGGACATCCGCCAGCTGCAGGAAGGCGAAATCCTCGTTGCGCCAACGACATCGCCGTCCTGGGCGCCGGCCTTCGCCAAGATCAAGGCCTGCGTCACGGACGTCGGCGGGGTGATGAGCCACGCGGCGATCGTCTGCCGCGAGTACGGCATGCCGGCGGTGGTCGGCACCGGCCACGCGACGAAGATCATCCAGACGGGCATGATGATCCGCGTCGACGGCTCCTCCGGCGCCATCACGGTCTCGCGTTGAGATAAAGATGGCAACAGCAGCAAAAGCAACACGCATCGACACGGCTTCCGGGGCGGGCTTGTCTGAAGCCCCGGAGCTGTGCTGGTTCGAGGAAGTCTGCAAGGAGGACGTCGCGCTGGTCGGCGGCAAGTGCTCTTCGCTCGGCGAGCTGATCAATGCCGGCGTGCGCGTGCCGCCGGGCTTCGCCCTGACCACCCACGGCTACGCGCGCTTCATGCGCGACGCCGGGGTGAGCGGGGAGATCCCCGGCATGCTCGCAGGCTGCAGCCACGACGACCTCGACCACCTGGAAGCGGCCAGCAAGGCGATCCGCGAGATGATCGAGTTCCATCCCTTCGCCTGGGACCTCGAGGACGCCATCGCCGAGTACTACCGCAAGCTCTCCGTGCGCTGCTTGGTGCCGGCGGTGCCGGTGGCGGTGCGCTCCAGCGCCACCGCCGAGGACCTGCCCGGCGCCAGCTTCGCCGGCCAGCAGGACACCTACCTGTGGATCCGCGGCGTGGACGACCTGCTGCACCACGCCCGCCGCTGCATCTCCAGCCTGTTTACCGCCCGCGCCATCGCCTACCGCATCCGCATGGGCTTCCCGCACGAGGACGTGGCGCTCTCGGTCGGTTTCCAGAAGATGGCCAACTCGTATACCGCCGGCGTGATGTTCACGCTGCACCCGGCCAACGGCGACCGCTCGGTCATCGCCATCGACTCGAACTTCGGCTTCGGCGAATCCGTGGTGTCGGGCGAGGTCACGCCGGACCACTTCGTGGTGAACAAGATCACCCTCGACATCCTCGAGCGCACCATCTGCAGCAAGGAGATCACCTACACGGTGGATCCGAAGACGCAGAAATCGGTGAAGATCGAGACGCCGTTCGAGCGCCAGAGCGTGCAATCGATCATCGACGAGGAAATCATCGAGCTGGCGCGCATGGGCAAGGCCATCGAGAAGCACTACGGCCGGCCGATGGACATCGAGTGGGCGGTGGACAAGGACCTGCCCGCCGGCGGCAACATCTTCATCCTGCAGGCGCGTCCCGAGACCGTCTGGAGCGAGAAGCGCGAGAAGGAGGCCGCCGTCTCCGGCAAGGCCGCCTCGGCCATGGACTACATCCTTTCCAGCCTGCTCACCGGCAAGAAAGTCTCGTAAGACCGAAAGAGGTTCCCAAGTGATCGTACGCAACTGGATGCAACAGAATCCGACGCTGGTGAACGGCGACATGCTGCTGTCCGAAGCCAAGCGGATTCTTTCCGAACACAACCTGCAGGCCCTGCCGGTCGTCGACGACGGCCGCCTGCGCGGCGTCATCACGCGCGCGCACTGCCTGCAGGCGGCGCACTTCGTCGCCCGCACGCAGAGCGCCGACGAATACAGCTTCTTCGCCAACCGCCTCAAGGTGAAGGACATCATGGTGCGCAACCCGGCCACGGTGGGCGCCACCGACACCATGGAGGACTGCCTGCGCCGCGGCCAGGAGCTCGGCATCGCCCAGTTTCCGGTGATGGACGGCGGCCAGGTCGTCGGCGTCATCTCCTCCAGGGAAATTTTTTCGCTCGCCGCGCATTTTCTCGGCGCCTGGGAGAGGCGCTGCGGCGTCACCCTCGGCCCGCTGGAGATCAAGCCCGGCACCATCGGCCGCATCGCCGACCTGGTCGAGGGCGCCGGCGCCGAAGTGCAGGCGGTGTATCCCATCAGCCGCGGCGAGGACGGCGGCAACGGCAAGCCGCAGCAGAAGAAGGTCATCGTCCGCTTCCATTCCGCCGAGATGAAAAAGGTGGTGGCCGTGCTGGAGGCCGCCGGCTTCCCGGTCATCGAATCCGTCGACGCCCACTGCCAAGACAAGCATTAACCCAAGGAGAAGACACGACATGGATCTGAGGTATTTCATCAACCAATGCGAGGCCGCCGGCGAACTGCACCGCGTCAAGGCCGAGGTGGACTGGAACATGGAGATTTCCCACGTCTCCAAGCTGACCGAGGAGCAGAAGGGCCCGGCGCTGTTCTTCGAGAATGTCAGCGGCTACAAGACGCCGGTGTTCACCGGCGCCTTCGCCACCACCAAGCGCCTGGCCATCATGCTCGGCCTGCCGCACGACTACTCGATCTGCCAGTCGGCCCAGGCCTGGATGAAGAAGTCGATCAGCGCCGAGGGCCTGATCAAGGCGAAGGAGGTGAAGGACGGCCCGATCCTGGAGAACGTCATCTCCGGCGACAAGGTCGACCTCAACATGTTCCCGGTGCCGAAATTCTTCCCGCTCGACGGCGGCCGCTACATCGGCACCACGGTGTTCGTCGTGCTGAAGGACCCGGAGACGGGCGAGACCAACCTCGGCACCTACCGCATGCAGATGCTCGACAACAAGACCTGCGGCGTGCAGATCCTGCCGGGCAAGCGCGGCGAGCGCATCATGAAGAAGTACGCCAAGATGGGCAAGAAGATGCCGGCCGCCGCGGTGATCGGCTGCGACCCGCTGATCTTCATGGCCGGCACCCTGATGCACAAGGGCGCCAACGACTTCGACATCACCGGCACGGTGCGCGGCCAGCCGGCCGAGTTCCTGATGGCGCCGATGACCGGCCTGCCGATCCCGGCCGGCGCCGAGATCGTGCTGGAAGGCGAGATCGACCCGAACAACTTCCGCCAGGAAGGTCCCTTCGCCGAGTACACCGGCTACTACACCGACGAGCTGCACAAGCCGATCCTCAAGCCGGCGCTGGAGGTGAAGCAGATCCTCCACCGCAACAACCCGGTGCTGTGGGCCACCGGCCAGGGCCGCCCGGTCACCGACGTGCACATGCTGCTCGCCTTCACGCGCACGGCGACGCTGTGGACCGAGCTGGAGAAGATGAAGATCCCCGGCATCCAGTCGGTGTGCGTCATGCCGGAATCGGCCGGCCGCTTCTGGACGGTGGTGTCGGTGAAGCAGGCCTACCCCGGCCACTCGCGCCAGGTGGCCGACGCGGTGATGGCCAGCAACACCGGCTCCTACGGCATGAAGGGCATCATCACGGTCGACGAGGACATCCAGGCCGACGACCTGCAGCGCGTCATCTGGGCGCTCTCCTGCCGCTACGACCCGATGCGCGGCACCGAGCTCATCAAGCGCGGCCGCTCGACGCCGCTCGACCCGGCGCTCGATCCGAACTCCGACAAGCTCACCACCTCGCGCATCCTGATGGACGCCTGCATCCCCTACGAGTGGAAGGAGAAGCCGGTCGAGGTGAAGTTCGACGAGGCGACGCTGGAGAAGGTCAAGGGCCGCTGGGCCGAGTACGGCATCGGCTAAGCATCGTCATTCCCGCGGAGGCGGGAATCCACAAAACGCCTGGATCCCCGCTTTCGCGGGGATGACGTGGCGAGAGCAAGGAAGGAAACATGGAAAAGGCAAAAGACATCAAGCTGGTCATCCTCGACGTCGACGGCGTCATGACCGACGGCCGCATCATCATCGACGACAACGGCCTGGAGCAGCGCAACTTCGACATCAAGGACGGCTTCGGCGTGGTCGCGCTGCAGATGACCGGCGTCGACGTCGCCATCATCACCTCGAAGAAGTCCGGCGCCGTGCGCCACCGCGCCGAGGAGCTGAAGATCAAGCACTTCCACGAGGGCATCAAGAAAAAGACCGAGCCCTACGAGGTGATGCTGAAGGAGATGAACATCACCGACGCCCAGGTGGCCTACGTCGGCGACGACCTGGTCGACCTGTCGATGATGAAGCGCGTCGGCCTGCCGATCGCGGTGGCCGATGCCGTGAAGGAGGTAAAGGACGCCGCCGAGTACGTGACCCAGGCGCGCGGCGGCTACGGCGCCGTGCGCGAGGCGGCCGAGCTGATCCTCAAGGCGCAGGGCAAGTGGGACAAGATTCTTTCCAAAATCTAAGGAGACGAGACGTGGCGGCACCCAGAAGCAACCGTGAGTTCATCGAGGCCTGCGTGAAGAGCGGCGATGCCGTGCGCATCAAGCAGGAAGTGGATTGGGAAAACGAGGCCGGCGCCATCGTCCGACGCGCCTGCGAGCTGGCGGCGCCGGCGCCCTTCATGGAGAAGATCAAGGACTATCCCGGCTTTTCCTATTTCGGCGCGCCGCTGTCGACCTACCGCCGCATGGCCATCTCGCTCGGCATGGATCCGGCCTCCAGCCTGCCCGAGATCGGCAAGGAGTATCTCAAGCGCACCAACGGCGAGCCGGTCGCGCCGGTGATCGTCGACAGGAAGGACGCGCCCTGCAAGGAGAACATCCTGAAGGGCGCCGACGTCGATCTCTGCAAGCTGCCGGTGCCGCTGGTGCATGACGGCGACGGCGGCCGCTACGTCGGCACCTGGCATGCGGTGGTGACCAAGCATCCGGTGCGCGGAGACGTGAACTGGGGCATGTACCGGCAGATGATGTGGGACGGCCGCACCATGTCCGGCGCGGTGTTCCCCTTCTCCGACCTCGGCAAGGCCCTGAACGACTACTACCTGCCGCGCGGCGAGTCCTGTCCCTTCGCCACCGCCATCGGCCTGTCGCCGCTGGCCGCCATGGCGGCCTGCGCGCCCTCGCCGATCCCCGAGCCGGAACTGGTGGGCATGCTCGCCGGCGAACCGGCGCGGCTGGTGAAGTGCGAGACCAACGACCTGGAGGTGCCGGCCGACGCCGAGATCATCCTCGAGGGCGAGATCTGCCCCGACTACAAGGTCGAGGAGGGCCCCTTCGGCGAATACACCGGCTACCGCACCAGCCCGCGCGACTTCCGCGTCACCTTCCGCGTGAATTGCATCACCTACCGCAACAACGCGACGATGACCATCTCCAACATGGGCGTGCCGCAGGACGAGGGCCAGCTGCTGCGCTCGTTCTCGCTCGGCCTCGAGCTGGAGAAGCTGCTGAAGAGCCAGGGCATCCCGGTCACCGGCGTCTACATGCACCCGCGCTCGACGCACCACATGATGATCGTCGGCGTCAAGCCGACCTATTCCGGCATCGCCCAGCAGATCGCGCAACTGGCCTTCGGCAGCAAGCTCGGGCCGTGGTTCCACATGGTGATGGTGGTCGACGACAAGACCGACATCTACAACTGGGACGAGGTCTATCACGCCTTCTGCACGCGCTGCCATCCGGCCAACGGCATCCACATCTACAAGAACACCACCGGCACCCCGCTGTATCCCTTCGCCACGCCGCACGAGCGCAAATACTCGATCGGCTCGAAGGTGCTGTTCGACTGCCTCTGGCCGGTGGACTGGGACCCGATCAACGACGTCCCGACCGTGGTGTCGTTCAAGAACGTTTATCCGAAGGACGTCCAGGAAAAGGTGATGGGCAACTGGACCGCCTACGGCTACCCCCCCGTGAAGTGAGGAGACAGGACGATGAACCAGTGGGAAGTTTATGTGAACGACGTGAAGGAACTCACCGAGGATGCGGAAATCGAGCTGACCATCCGCACCCTCAACGCCGGCATCCACAAGTACACCTACAAGCGCGTCAGGGCGCAGCTCTCGAGCGACCTGAAGAAGCACGCCGACCAGCTGCAGGTGCGCCTCGGCCGCGGCCAGCTGAGCAACAGCCGCTTCTCGATCAAGGTGCTCGGCGAAGTGCAGCGCATGCCGGCGAAGTACCTGTAATTGCACATGCCGGCGAACGAAACTCCGTCATTCCGGGGCCGCGCAGCGGAACCCGGAATCCATGCAACATCTGGATTCCCGCCTTCGCGGGAATGACGCGCCGGGTGCTCATCCCAACATGGCCTTTGCGGATCTCAGGACGTTCCTGGACGGTCTCGGCAGCGACCTGATCCGCGTGCGCGAGCCGCTCGATCCGAAGTTCGAGATCGCGGCGCTCCTGAAGGCGGCGCAGGGCCGCGCCGTGCTGTGCGAGCAGGTGGCGGGCTTTCCCGGCGTGCGCATCGCCGGCAACCTGCTCTCCAGCCGCCGCCTTGCGGCGCGGGCGCTGGGCACGACGGAGGACGGCCTCATCGACACCTACGTCGCGCGCAGCGGCCAGGGCGTGCCGCCCGTGCGCGCGGCGGAGGTGCCGGTGCAGGAGGTCGTGCACCGGCAGCCGGCGGATGTCGGCGCGCTGCTGCCGCTGCTCACCCATCACGAGAAGGATGCCGCGCCCTTCCTCACCTGCGGCATGGTGCTGGCGCGCGACCCGGCGACGGGGATGCGCGGCATGGGCATCCACCGCATGATGTACAAGGGCGGCAACCGCTTCGGCATCCTGCTCTCCAATCCGCCGCTGTCGACCTACCTCGCCAATGCCGAGGCCGCCGGCCGGCCGCTCGAGGTGGCGGTGGCGCTCGGCATGGACCCCGCCCAGCTCATTGCCGCGGTGGTCAAGACCGGCCCGCGCGGGCCCGACAAGATGGAGATCGCCGGCGCGCTGGCCGGCGCCCCGGTCGCGCTCGCGCGCGCCCTGACGGTGGATCTCGACATTCCGGCGCACGCCGAGGTCGTCCTCGAAGGCCATATCCTGCCCGGCGTGCGCGAGCCGGAAGGCCCCTTCGGCGAGAACACCGGCGCCTACTTCACCAACCGCAGCCCGGTCATCGAGGTCAGCGCCGTCACCCACCGCAAGGATTTCATCTTCCCGGCGCTGGTGCCGTGGACGGCCGACGTCGACACGCTGCTCTCGCTCGCCGGCGGCGCCGAGCTGCTCGGCCAGCTGAAGGGCCTGGTGCGCGGCGTGGTGGACCTCGAACTGGTGCCGGGCACCTGCAGCTTCGCCGCCGTCATCTCGGTGCGCGACTGCCCGGACCACGAGGTGCGGCGGCTGATCCACCTGGCGCTGAGTCTCGACCGGCGCCTGAAGGTGCTGACGGTGGTCGACGAGGACGTCGACCTGCGCGATCCGCGCGAGGTGGCCTGGGCGATGTCGACCCGTTTCCAGCCGGCGCGCGACACGGTGGTCGTGAGCGGCACGGAAGGCTATATCATCGACCCTTCCTCCGCCGGGGACAGCGGCTCCAAGATCGGCTTCGACGCCACGCGTGGCGCCGGGGCGCAGTTCGACAAGATCGCCATGCCGCCCGCGGCGGCGGCCCGGGCACGGGCGGTGCTCTCAGCGATCGAAAAGGGACAGGCATGAAGGCAGGCATGAAACTGGTGGTGGGCATTTCCGGCGCCAGCGGCGCCATTTACGGCATCCGCATGCTGGAGGTGCTGCAGAAGGCCGGGGTGGAGACGCATCTCGTCATGAGCGACTCGGCCAAGCGCACCATCGTCTACGAGACCGACTACACGATCGACGGCCTGAAGCAGCTGGCGACGCACGTGCACGACATCAACGACGTCGGCGCCTGCATCTCCTCCGGCTCCTTCCGCCATGCCGGCATGGTGATCGCGCCGTGCTCGATCAAGACGCTCTCGGCCATCGCCAATTCGTTCAACACCAACCTGCTGATCCGCGCCGCCGACGTCTGCCTGAAGGAGCGGCGCAAGCTGGTGCTGATGCTGCGCGAGACGCCGCTGCACCTCGGCCACCTGCGCCTGATGACGCAGGTGACGGAAGCCGGCGCGGTACTGGTGCCGCCGCTGCCGGCCTTCTACCACCGGCCGAAGACGCTCGAGGACGTGATCATGCAGTCGGTGAACAAGGCGCTCGACCAGTTCGACCTGGACCTCGACCTCTTCAAGCGCTGGACCGGCAACGAGGAGCGGGAAGCAATGAAACGGAAGTAGGGGCGGACAGCCGGGGAGCGTGGCCATGACGGTGACGGAAACCGAAACGTTGTTGCTGGTGGGCGAGGCCTGCTCGGGCCTGGGCGAGGGCGCGAGTTTCACCGCGCTGGAATGGGTGCGGCGCGAATTCCTCGCCAAGCTCGGCTTCGAGCCCTACCCGGGCACCTTCAACCTGCTGATGAGCGGGCAGGCCTGGGACGAGGCGAAACGCTGCATGGCGCGCGAGGCCGGCATCGCCATCACGCCCGAGGCGGGGTTCTGCGCGGCGAAGTGCTTCCACGTGGTGGTCGGCGGCTGCATCACCGGCGCGGTGGTGTTCCCCGAGGTGGCGGGCTACCCGCCGGACAAGTTCGAGGTGATTTCCGCGGTGCCGGTGCGCCAGGCGCTCGGCGTCGCCGACGGCGACAAGGTCGCCGTCAGCGTGGTGTGTTGAGCGGATGCAGCGTCACTGCCAGCACTGCGGCGCCGTACTGGCGACACTGACTTTTGACGGCAAGACGCGCGAGCAGTGCGAACGCTGCGGCGCGGTCGCCTGGCGCAACCCGCTGCCGGTCGGCATGGCGCTGATCGAGCACGAAGGCAGGCTGGTGCTGATCCGCCGCCTGGCCGACCCCCTCGCCGGCTACTGGGCGCCGCCTGCCGGCTATGTCGAGACCGGCGAGTCGGTGCCCGAAGCGGTCGTTCGCGAGGCGCGGGAAGAGACGGGGCTGGAGATCGCGCTCGACGGCCTGTTCGAGGTTTATTCGCGCGCCGACGTGAATGTGCTGATCGTCGCCTACCGCGCACATGCCGTCGGCGGCGTGCTGGCAGCGGGTGACGATGCCGTCGAGGCCGGCTGCTTCGCCCCGGGCGAGTGGCCGCAGGAGCCGCCGCCGGCGGGCGGCGCGGCGATCGACGAATGGTTTTACGGCGTCATCAGGGACGCAACGGCGCGCTGGCGCCCAACATGCTGAAAGGAAGAACATGATCGGCAACATCACACCGCAAATGCCCGAGAAGCTCGTCGCCTACCTGCGCCCGGGCGCGCCCGGCCTGCTGCTCACCAGCGGCGCCGACGGCTACGCCACCTCCGCCTTCACCTGGATCCTCTCCCTCGACGCCGGGCGGCTGCGCTTCGCCGTCGACGAAGGCGGCTCGACCATGGCCAACCTGCAGCGCAGCGGCCAGGCGGCGCTGCAGATCATCGGCCCGGGGGACATCAGCTTCCTCGTCAAGGGCCGGGCGCGCCAGCTGAAGCCGAAGCTCGACGGCGCCGCGCCCTACGTCATCCAGCTTTGGGAGATGGAGGTGATCGGCGCCAAGGACCAGTCCTGGCCCGGCGTGTCGACCAGCGCGCTCGCCTACGAATGGCCGGCCGAGCAGCGCGAGGCGATGCTGAAGATGGAGCAGGCCGTCTACAAGGAGATGCGCGACTGCAAGTAGCAACGGAAAAGCGGAGAGGCTTTTTTTCTAACGAAACCATGACCTATTTCGATTCAGGCACCGAGACCCTGCCGCGCGAGCAGCTCGCCGCGCTGCAGCTTGAGAAGTTCCAGGCGATGAGCCGCGAGCTGTGGGGCAGGAACCGCTTCTATACCGACAAATGGAAGGCCGCCGGTGCCGAGCCGGGCGACATCCGCTCGCTCGCCGATCTGGCCAAACTGCCGCTCACCACCAAGCACGAGCTGATGCAGGACCAGGCCGCCCACGGCCCCTTCGGCCACAACCTCACCTATCCGCTCGAGCAGTACGTGCGCTTCCACCAGACTTCCGGCACAACCGGCGTGCCGCTCAAGGTGCCCGACACCGAGGCCGGCTGGCAGTGGTGGGGCCGCTGCTGGGGCCACGTCCTGGCCGGCGCCGGCGTCACCGCCGCCGACCGCATCTTCATGGCCTTCTCCTTCGGCCCCTTCGTCGGCTTCTGGGCCGCCACCGAGGGCGCGCGCCAGCTCGGCGCGCTGATGATTCCCGGCGGCGGGCGCGATTCGCCGCAGCGCCTCGAGCTGATGCGCGACGTCGGCGCCAGCGTGCTCTGCTGCACGCCGACCTATGCCCTGCGCCTCGCCGAAGTGGCGCGCGAGACCGGCTTCGACCTCTCCAGCATCCCGATGAAGGCCACGGTGCATGCCGGCGAGCCCGGCGCCAACGTGCCGTCGACCAAGGCGCGCATCGAGGAGGTCTGGAGCGCGAAGTGCTTCGATCACGCCGGCGCCACCGAAGTCGGCGCCCACTCTTTCGAGTGTGCCGTCCAGCCCGGCGGCACCCATCTGATCGAGAGCGAGTACATCGCCGAGATCCTCGACCCGGCCAGCGGCCGGCCGGTGGCGGAGGGAGAGCGCGGCGAGCTGGTCATCACCAACCTCGGCCGCTGGGGCTTCCCCATCATCCGCTACAGGACCGGCGACATCGTCCGCACCACCACCGCGCGCTGCGACTGCGGCCGCACTTCGCTCAGGTTCGAGGGCGGCATCATCGGCCGCGCCGACGACATGGTGACGGTGCGCGGCGTCAACGTCTTTCCGGCCGGCGTCGAGAACATCCTGCGCAAGTTCTCCGAGATCGACGAGTTCCGCATCACCGTGAACAAGGTGCGCCTGATGGACGAGATGGACGTCGAGGTCGAGCTGTGCGAGGGCGCCGACCCGAACGTCGTGCATGCCATCGCCGAGCGGCTCGACGCGATGCTCTCCTTCCGGCCGCGCGTGCACCACCTGCCGAGGAACGCCCTGCCGCGCTTCGAGCTGAAGGCGAAACGCTTCCACGTCCAGCGATGAATGCAATAAGCCTCGGGTAGCGCATGGCCTCGAATCACCGATGTGGGAGCGGCGTACTCG
>UBJH01001573.1_pt1 | contig 12279 bp, 6 predicted proteins | sample 2193721 | NCBI WGS metagenome assembly UBJH01 (sample SAMEA4703186, study PRJEB27089) | metagenome | reverse complement strand
TTCTAAAGTGCTGCCATGCCGAAGGTTCAACCCGTGGTATTGGTCATCCTTGACGGCTGGGGCATTGCTCCCCCCGGGCCGGGCAACGCCGTGCATCTCGCCAATCCGGCCTGCTTCAACGCGCTCTGGGACAAGTGCCCTCATTCCACTCTGATTGCTTCGAACGAAGACGTGGGTCTGCCCAACGGCCAGTTCGGCAACAGCGAAGTCGGCCACATGAACCTGGGTGCTGGCCGCGTCGTTTATCAGGACATCACGCGCATCGACAAAGATATCCGCGAGGGGCGTTTTCTCGAACTACCGGCGCTCAAAGCCGCGCTAAAGGCCACTCAGCGCAAAGGCGAAAAGGGCGGGCGCATCCACCTCATGGGTTTGGTGAGCGATGGCGGAGTACATAGTGTCGATCGGCATTATTTTGCGCTGATTGACTGGCTCAAGCGCGAGGGTTTTCCGGGCGAAGGCGTATTCTTTCATGTAATCACCGATGGCCGCGACACCTCGCCCACCAATGGCGTGAAGTACGTTTCCGCGCTGCGCGACAAGCTGGATGACTCCGGCATTGGCCGCATCGCGAGCATCAGCGGACGTTACTACGCCATGGACCGTGACAAGCGCTGGGAGCGCACCGAAAAATATTTCGACTGCATCACGCTAGGCCAGGCCGAAGTGGTCAGCGATCCTGTCGCGGCGCTCGAAGAGAGCTACAAAGCAGGCATCACGGACGAATTCATCACGCCCAAGATCGTGGTCGAACACGGTGAACCCCTGGGACGCCTGCGCGATGGAGATGTGGTGCTTTGGTTCAATTTCCGCGCTGACCGCGCAAGGCAGATGTGCAGGGCGCTCACGCTCAAGGATTTTGACGGCTTCAGGCGCAAGATGCCCGTGGAGATCACGCTTGCGACGATGACGCGCTACGAGAGCACAATTCCAGCCACCGTGTGTTACGAACCCGGCTCATTGAAGAATGTGCTGGGCGAATATCTCGCCTCCAAAGGACTCGCGCAATTCCGCTGTGCCGAGACGGAGAAGTACGCCCACGTCACGTACTTCTTCAATGGCGGACGTGAACAGCCTTTTGATGGCGAAGAACGAAAGCTGCTGCCCTCACCTAAAGTTGCCACATACGACTTGCAGCCGGAGATGAGTGCGGCCGAGGTCGGGCTGAACGTCGTCTACGCAATTGAAAGCGGCAAGTACGCCTTTGTGCTCGTGAACTTTGCCAACCCGGACATGACCGGCCACACCGGCATCATCGATGCGGCAATCAAGGGAGTGCAGGCGGCCGACGCCGCGCTTGCAAAGATCATGGTGGCTGCGGAGAAGATGGGCTTTTCCGTGCTTGTTACAGCCGACCACGGCAACTGCGAAGAAATGCTGATTTCGCCCGAAGCCGCCAACGATCCCAGGAACAAGGAGCAGGGCGCGAGTTATGCCGCACCCAAGGCTGGCAAGCGCGCCGATGGCCTGGTGCCGAGCACGAACCACAGCCATAACGTGGTGCCGTTTGTTCTGGCCGGCAAGCACGAACCCGCCCGACTGTTGAACGGCAGGCTGGCAGATGTGGCGCCTACAGTGCTGGCATTAATGGGGCTGGAACAGCCTGTAGAAATGACGGGCAGGAATCTGCTTTCGTTGCGTACGTAGCCCAGTCGCTTGAATTCCAGAGCGCCGGCACTTGTCCGATGAAGCCTTGGCGAAGTCGGAAGCTTGCGCACTCCAAAGTGAGGACATGTTGGAAGGGCACAACATCTCGCTTGATCTCGCTAACACCCACGCTTCGCGCGTGGGCGCGCACGGCTTTGACGACGCGCACTTTGAGAACCTGATTCACCGCACGCGCGGCTTCCGCTCTCGCCTGAACATGGAGCGGTCTGAGGGACAGCATTCGTACCTGAATCTGCCGCATGATTTTGAAACATTGGAGCTGGCGCTGCGTATGTCCGCGCCACGCATGGGTCACTTCGACGACCTTGTGGTGCTCGGCATTGGCGGCAGTTCTCTGGGATTCTTGGCCCTGCATCGCGCGCTGGCACCGCTGGGCGGTGTCGGCGTACCGGTGCATATCGTCGACAACACTGATCCCGTGCTGCTGGCGGATGTTGCCTCACGTATCAATCTCAAACGCACGCAGTTCGTAGTGGTCAGCAAGTCGGGTGGCACGATGGAAACCGTCGTGGGGCTCGGCTGGTTCGCGCATCGTCTGCGCGCCGAGGGACTGAAGCTCTCCGAGCACATGCTTGCCGTTACGGATCCCGAACAAGGATTCCTGCGCAAGTTTGCCGATGCCAACGATATCGACAGCCTTCCGATACCTGCAAAGGTAGGCGGGCGATTTTCTGTGCTGAGCGCTGCGGCGCTGCTGCCTGCTGCGCTGGCAGGCATCGATGTTGCTTCATTGCTAGAGGGAGCTGAAAGAGCCGAAAAATCCGCGCGCGACGGCGACCTGTCGCGCGACTGGCCTGCGCGACTGGGATTGATAGCCACGGATTTCTGCCGCGAGCGCCATAAACGCAGCCTCGTGTTTATGCCCTATTGTTCGCGTCTGGCTTCCACGGCGGACTGGTTTGTGCAACTTTGGGATGAAAGCCTAGGCAAAAACAAACGCACCGACGGCACGACCATTGAAGCCGGGCAGGCGGCAATCAGGGCCGTGGGAGCGTGCGACCAGCATGCGCAACTGCAGCTCTTCCTCGAGGGTCCCAATGACAAGCTCACGCTGTTTCTGCGCGTAGAGAAGCCCGTGCCGGATCTGCACCTTTCGGACTTCGAGTATGACCAGTTCGACGCCGGCTTCCTCAAGGGGAAGTCTCTTTCGAGCGTGATCAATTCACAGCTGGCCGGAACGGCGCAGGCGCTGGCGGAACGTTCGCGGCCAAGCGCGACACTTTCACTTCAAACCCTTGACGCGTCAACGTTTGGTGCGCTGCTAATGGGCCTGGAGTTGGCCACCACTTACGCCGGATTTGCCTGGGGCGTGAACCCCTACGACCAGCCCTCTGTCGAACTGGGCAAGACGATCTCTCGCAAGATGCTAGGCGGATAACATGTCGCTGCGTCGGACCATCCAGTTGACTGATCTATTCGCCAACGAGCGCATTGACGCGTTTCGGGCCCGCTACCGTTTCGTCAACATCTTCGCTTCGATATCCGGCTTCGCGCTTTTCCTGATGTACCACGGCGAGGTCATCCAGCATGACCACAAGAACTTCGTATACGCCGCGCAGGCTCTCTGCCTGGGGCTCTTGCTTGGCGAACCGGCAGGCATTTTCCTTGCCAGCCGCAGCATGCGCCGCGGCTTTGCCGCGACTGCCGTGGACAGCGTTGCGGCGGCGCTGGGGTTTGGGTTGCTGCTTCTGCTAGCGCTGCTTTCGCCCTGGGTGCTGGGCGTCATGAATGTACCGCAGGCCTCCGATGCGCTGGTGCTCGGCATCCAGGGCGGCGTTGTCTTCTTCTCGCTGCTTCGCTTCCTGCGCGGCTTCCACGTAATCTCGCGGCTTGCTGACAATCCGCTGCAGATCTTCATGGCCAGTTTTGTGGGACTGATCCTGCTGGGTGCCGGCCTGCTGATGTTGCCCGGTGCGACAGTGGCCGAAGGCAGCCCGCCATTCGTCGACGCCCTGTTCATGGCCACCTCCGCCACATGCGTCACCGGCCTGAGCACCATGGACCTCGGCTCGCAGTTCAAGCCCTTTGGCCAGGTCGTAATCCTCGCGCTGGTTCAATTCGGCGGACTGGGCATCATGTCGTTCGCTGCATTCTTTTCGGTCATGTTCGGCAGCGGCGGAGGTATTCGTGACAGCGCCGCGCTGGGCGAGATGATGAGCGTGAACTTTGCAGGCCGCGTGGGCCGCACGGGTGCCTGGATCCTGGGCTCAACGCTGTTTTTCGAAACGATGGGGGCATTCCTGCTCTATGGACACTGGAAGGGCCCCGATGGCTACCTGCCCGCCGACCAACAACTGTATTACTCTGTTTTCCATTCCATCAGCGCATTCTGTAACGCGGGATTTGGCCTTCACCAGGACAGCCTTGTCACCTATGCGGGCGATTGGCCTCTGGTGCTCAGCATCGGCTCGCTCATTGTGCTCGGAGGCATCGGCTTTCCCGTAATGGTTGAAGTGTTTACTTTCAAGTTCTGGGCGCTGCCTTCGATCCGCAGCCTGCCCCTGTTTCGCAAGCGTGTCGGCAAGCAGCCGGTGCCGAGGCTCAGCCTGCAGACCAAAATCGCGGTCTTGACCAGCGGCGCGCTGATCGTAATCGGCACGGCGGGCTTTTGGGCCATGGAGTACGACCATTCGCTCAAGGGTATGAGCACCAGCACCCAGGCTGCGGCTTCTTTGTTTCACGCAATCACGCCACGCACGGCCGGTTTCAACACCGTGGATATCGTGAACTGCCGGCCGGCGACGAACTTCTTCACTATCCTGCTCATGCTCATCGGCGGCAGCCCCGGATCCACGGCGGGCGGCATCAAGACCACCACGTTTGTCGTGCTGTTGCTTGCCGTTGGCGCCATGTTGCGAGCACGCAGCCCTGAGATCTTCAATCGCCGCCTAACTGAGGAAGTTACGACAAAGAGCCTGGTCATGCTCGTGCTCGCCCTGGCCTTTGTCAGCGCGGCTACGTTTGCGCTACTTATGACCGAACAAACCAGCGTGATCGAGACAACCGAACACGGCGCGTTGTCGCTGCTATTTGAAGCGGTCAGCGCATTTTGCACGGTGGGGCTTACGGTTGGAGTCACGTCAAAGTTGACGTTGGCGGGCAAGCTCATCATTATCGCCTGCATGTTCGTAGGACGAATCGGCCCGCTGACACTGGTGCTGGCCATTGGCCGACGCAAGACGCAGCGCTTCGTGTATCCCAATGAAAGTGTGATGATCGGATAGCCATGCAGAAAGTTGGAGTTATCGGGCTTGGCCGTTTTGGCATGGCGCTGGCAGAAAACCTCGCCAAGGAAGGCATTGAGGTGATTGCCATCGATGCCCGGCCCGAGGTCATTAATCAGATCAAGGACAAAGTCGCGCTGGCGGTAAGCGCCGACGCCACCGACCTGGAAACGCTGCGCTCGCTGGGTCTGGGCCGTGTGGATACTGTGATCGTGGCCATTGGCGACGACTTCGAGGCATGCCAGCTGGCGATGCTTGCCGCGCGCGACCTGGAGTATCCAAAAGTGATCGCGCGCGCCAACGACCGCGTGAAAGAGAAGATCCTTCGGCGACTGGGAGCCGATGAAGTAATCATGCCCGAGGAGCAGGCGGCGCTGAAACTTTCGCAGCGAATTTCGCGGCCCTCGCTGCTTGAGGCTGTGGAAGTCGGCAAAGAGCACAGCTTCGTGCAAGTCAAGGCGCCGGCCGGCGCGCGGCAGAAAACAGTGCTCGAACTCAACATGCGCAAGAGGTTCAGCGTCAACCTCGTGGCCATCAAGCGTCCCGGCACCATGGCCGGCGAAGAGAGCGTGGTCGTCCCCATGCCCGACACCATCATCCATGAAGGTGACGTGCTCATGCTCATGGGCCGCGACAAGGACATCGAAAGATTCCTGCGCGAACTGGAATAGCCGTGGTGGAGGCCTCCGGACGCAGCCTTCACTCAAGTTCCGGTGCTTAACGGTCGATAGCGATCTGGGGCATGGCCCCGACCCTATGACCGCCGAAGCCTGCGCCCTTCGCCTGCAACTGCAGGCCTTCCTTGACTACCTCCGCCTTGAATGCGGATTGGCCGAAAATTCCATGGCGGCCTATCGGCGCGACCTCGAACGCCTGCTCGAGTTCCTTTTCGCGCGCGGCACCTTTGACTGGCGCAGCGTGCGCCCCGACGACCTGACCCAGTTCCTGGCGCAAGAGCGCGGCTCGCACTACGCCGACAAGACTCTGGCGCGCCGGGTTTCCGCCATTCGCATGTTCTCTCGCTTCCTGAGCATCGAGGTCATCAAGGGCGAAGATGCCGCGCAATTCCTGGCTCCGCCTAAACTCGAGATGGGCCTGCCCCAGATGCTCGCCGTGTCAGAAGTACAGAAGTTTCTGGACGCACCGCAGGGCGAAGGTGCATTGGTGATGCGCGACCGGGCCATGCTGTACACGCTTTACGCCACGGGCGCACGCGCCAGCGAAGTCTGCGACCTCACTCTGGGCCGGCTGCATCTTGACGAGGGATTTGTTCAGGTGCGTGGCAAAGGCAGCAAAGAGCGCGTCGTGCCCATTTCGCGCCGCGCCGTGGAACACTTCAAGGACTACCTGCTGCACGGCCGCCCGCTTCTACAGAAGTTCCCCACGGACATCGCGTTTCTCTCCAAGACCGGCAAGCGCGTAACGCGCAACCGGCTATGGGAAGTGGTCAAACACTACGCGCTGGCCTCTGGCCTCAATCCCTCGCTCTTGCACCCGCACACGCTGAGGCATTGCTTTGCCACGCACCTTCTGGAAAACGGCGCTGATATCCGCAGCGTTCAGGAAATGCTGGGCCATGTGAGCATTGCGACCACCCAGATTTACACGCACGTCGATGCCAATCGCCTGCGCAATGTAATGTTACGCTTCCATCCGCGCGCCACCGGTGCTGCCTAAGCTCAAGAGCGGTTGCAACATTTCTGTAGCAGTGTCTGCTTGAGGCAAGCAGCGCCCGGCTGATTCTGCTTCGCCACACAAATGCTGGAACCGGTTTAGCCGCACTCGTTGGATTTCACCGCCGGCTGAAGTTCCGGCTGCCGTGTCTTGTGCAGCGCGGCCAGACCGCCCTGGCTGGTTTCGCGGTAGCGCGCCTGCATATCAAAGCCGGTCTGGCGCATGGTCTCCACTACGGTGTCAAAAGGTATTTCGTGGCTTCCATCTGAGAGCATGGCGTACTCGGCACAATCCACGGCGCGCATGGCCGCGACGGCGTTTCGCTCAATGCACGGAATCTGCACCAGACCGGCCACCGGATCACAAGTCAGGCCCAGGTGATGTTCAAAACCCATCTCCGCAGCGTATTCAACTTGCGCAATTGTTCCGCCCAGCAACTGGCAGGCGGCACCTGCCGCCATGCTGCACGCCGTGCCGACTTCACCCTGACATCCCACAGCCGCGCCGGAGATGCTCGCGTTGGTCTTCACGAGATTGCCCACGATGCCGCCCGTGGCAAGTGCGTGAAGGATGGCCGTGTCGTCGCAGCCGGTGCTTTCCTGCATGTAACGCAACGTGGCCGGCATTACGCCGCAGGCGCCGCAAGTGGGTGCCGTCACCACCTGCCCGCCGGACGCATTCTCTTCGCTCACCGCCAGCGCGTACGCAGTAAGCAAGCCCGTGCGCTGCAACTTGTCCGGACGCGCTTTGGCCTGCGCAAAATGGCTTTGGCTCTTGCGCTTGAGATTCAACACTCCCGGCAGAACGCCCTGAGTCTGATAGCCGCGCGAAATGGCGTCCAGCATCACACGCCAGCACTGCTCGAGGTAGCCCCAGATCGAGGGGCCCTCACAGTGTTCGACGTACTTCCAGAACGGAGTCTGCTGCTTGGCGCACCAGTCCAGGATCGCGGTCATGCTCTTGAGCGGATAAACATCCTCAGGCGCGGCCTTGCCCTCTTCGCGCAGTGCGCCGCCGCCGACGGAGTAGACACGCCAGCGCTCCAGCAGCGATCCCGCCGCGTTGAAGGCTTCAAAGTCCATGCCGTTGGAGTGGAACGCCGGGACCTCGTCGGGCTTCCAGGCAAATTCGACGTAGCGTGGCGCGAGCGCGCGAGCAATCGCCACATCAGTCAGGTGGCCCTTGCCAGTGCTGGCCAGCGATCCAAAGAGCGTGACTTTGAAGCGGGTAGCGGTGGCATGGCGGGCGCCAAACTGCGCGGCCGCCTTGCCAGGCCCCATGGTGTGTGATGCCGAGGGGCCAGTGCCGATGCGGTAAAGTTCCTTGAGTGATTCCATGGTGGTGTTCGTGGCTGCTGGCTGGTGCGATTGAAGGCGATGCGGTTCACAAGCCGCCATTCACCAGCCGAATGCCGCGCTCATTTGCCTTCCAGAAGTTTCAAGAAGCGCGGCTCGGTGCGAATGATTTCCAGGTCGGCGTCAGTCTTCATGGCTTGCCAGTCCGTCCAGCCCTCTTTCACTGCGAGTTCGAGCGTTTCCAGTGCCTTGTCAATCGCCCAACGCTCCGTTCCCTTCTCGAGGCTCTTGGCCCACAGGCAGTAGGCGCAGGCCATGTTGTAGTAGGTGTCGCCTTTGGGGCTGCCGTAATCGAGCGCCTTGCGGAAGTCGTTGACCGCGCTGGCGAATTCGCCCTGGCGCGTGCGTGAATCGCCTCGCGCAAAGTAATAGTAGTAATTTTCCGGTGCGAGCCGGATGGCGACGTCGTAATCCGCAATCGCTTCCTTCCAGCGCTTCATGGCCCGATACAAATCGCCGCGCTGGCCCCATGCCTGGTAGGTCTCCGGCGCCAGTTCGCAGTAGCGCGTGTCATCAGCCAACGCCGCCTCGAAGAGGCCAAGTTGCTGGCGCGCCCATCCACGCCAGTAATACGCCAGAGCGTATCCATCCCAAATTTCGAGAGCCTTGGTGAACTCTTTCTCGGCACCTTTGAAATCGGAGAGTTCGCAACGGATTTCTCCCACACGCTGCCAGCGATAGGCGAGGCCGGGCTCGAGGTCACGAACGGCGACGTAGTCAGCCAAGGCCTTGTCGAATTGGCGCATAGCCGCGTGGACGTCGCCGCGGGCCGTAAGCGCACGTGTATTCTTGGGCTCAATCCCGAGTGCGCTGGTGAAGGCCGCGATGGCGGCCTGGTTTTCCTTCTTTGCCGCCAGCACGTTGCCGCGGCCAATGTGGGCGGCCGCTGTGGGTTCTATGGACAAGGCGCGGTCAAATTCCGCTTGGGCCTGCTCGTAATTCTGGGCCCAGAAAAGCGTGTTGCCGTTCTGGACGCAGGCTTCGGCAAGCCCATGGCGCAAATTGCCGTAAGCGAAATCACTCAAGGTTCCCGCCTGCCTCACTTCCTCAAGGCACGCCAAGGCGCGGGCGAAGTCCTTGGCCTGCCAGCTCAACTCAAGCACGAAGTCAGGAGGAAACTTGTATTCCGACTTCTCCGCCATCTGCAGCAACTCATAGGCGCGGCTCATTTCGCCGCGGAAGGCGTACCAGCGGCAAAGCGCCGCGTATGCCTCGCCGGACTCGTTGCCGGCTTGAATCTGCTCGCGCGCGGCGCGAACCTGTTGAGGTAGCGATTCATGCAGGGCTGAGCGCGTGAAGTCCCACATGTGCCAGGTAGTTTCGCCGCCGCAGAACAGCAGGTGTTTGCCGTCGGGCGTGAAGCAGCTCAGGCCGTCCTTGAGGTTGCGGTGCGGAATGACGCGCAATTCCTTGCCATCGGCAAGATTCCAGAAACGGATCGTTCCGTCATCGCCACTGGTCACGAAATAACGCACATCAGGGGTAAAAGCGATGCCCGTAATCGTGTCCGCGTGGCCGCCGGCGGCCAGAACCAGACTTCCGTCTACGGCCGAAAACACGTTGGCGACGCGGCCATAGCCGGTGACGGCAAAGTGACTGCCATCGGGCGCAAAGGCCATGGCCATGACGCTTGTGCTGTAAAGGCCGTCATCGTTACCCGTCGCGCCATCGGCGAGGCGGAAATACTTGATGTGCCGGTTGCGCTGGGCGACGTAAAGCAGGTCCTTTTGCGGCCAGTAGATCGCGCAGTTGGCGCGGTCGTCGCATTCATAGGCGGCCGTCTGCTTTATCGTTGTCCAGTCCCACATCAGAACCCGCTTTTCCGGGCCCGTTGAAATCATGGTTTTGCCGTCGGGCATCATTTCGAGCGACCACACGGCTTCCGTGTGCCCGCTGAAAACGCCGAGACACTCTCCGGTGCCGAGATCCCAGACCTTGCAGAGCTTGTCATAGCCCGCTGACACGCAAACATTTGGCTTCACCAGTTTCACCGCGGTGATTCCACTTTCGGACTTATGGGCGGAGATGGTGCGAACGCACGCACCAGTCTTGAGGTCCCACAGGCGCAAGTCGCCATCAAGGGCGCCAGTCACGGCAAAACGTCCGTCCGGAAGCGCTGCAATACAGGTCACTTTGCCCCAATGGCCGGTGAACTCGCGCCGCTCCATGGCCGGTTGGGTGCTCCAAAAGCGCAGCGACGCATCCATACCGGAGAGCGCGACGGTCGTTCCGTCTCCGGAAATCGCGCAGGCTTTCACGCCTGAATCGGGCCCAGGGCACACCTGCTGGCAGACACCGTCGTAGCTGCTCCAGATTCGCGCTGTTGTATCCGCGCTGTAAGTGGCCAGGGTCGCGCCATCGTCTGAGCTCCGAATATCCCAGATCATTCCCTCGTGCCCCTTGAGGTGCACTTCGGCCGTCTGTTTCTCGATACTCCAGATGGCCGCGTCTCGCGAACGATCAGCGATCGCCAGACGTGTATCGTCGCTGCCCAGAAAGCTGAGTGCGTTGAACTGGCCCCAGATCAGCGCAATCTGTTCGGGCTTGGCCTTGGTCAGGTCATAGACACCAACGCCGTAACCGGCGTAGATCACCGCCAGCTTGTCGGCCGCGAGATTGAACTTGAGGTGGTCAGGACGGTAGCCGGGCGGTGGGATGGTGGCTTTAAGCTTGAGGTCGTCGACGCTCCAGATTTCGACTTCGCCGCCATCGAGCGCGAACGCGGCGAGGTTGGCGTCGCCTGAAAGCGCGGCCCAGTTGATCGCACCCTTGCGCTGGGGAAACGTTCGCATCAGATCGCCGGTGGAGACATCCCAGAGGGTGGCGCGCCCATCAAGCCCCCAAACCAGCGCATATCTAAAATCGGCCGAGACATCCACGCGCGTCACGCTGTAGATGACACCGGCAAAGCGACGGATTTCGGCGCCCGTCATGGTGTCCCATACAATCACGCATTCGCCAAAGCTGGCGGCAATGGCCTTGCGCCCGTCCTTCGAAAGCATCATGCCGTTGACAACATTGTGGTGGCCCGCGACAAAGCGGTTTGGCTTGCCTTCCAGGTCATACACGCGCGGGCAGTCGTTCTTGCCCACAGTGACGACCTGTTTTTCGTCCGCGCTCAATGTGGTGCAAAGCGTGCCGCTGTGGTGAATCTGAAAGTCAGCCAGCTTCTTTGAGTTCTCCAGCGAGAACAAGCCGCACCATCCAGCAAAATCGCCCAGCAGCAGCCGCTTGCCGTCGGCGCTGAAACTTACGCTCATGATACTGGCGCCCCAAAGGCTGATGGTGCGCAGCGATTTGCCGCTCGTGACGCTCCAGACCGTGGCTTTGCCCTCTGCGCCTCCGCTGGCGAGCTGGGTTCCGTCGTCGGAAAAGCAGATATCAAAAATGTAGCGCTCGTGACCCGCCAGAGTGTGCACGACCTTGCCTTCGGTCGCGTCAAACACCCAAACCTTGCAGGCCGCGCCGGCGGTCGCAATCCATTTGCCGTCGCGGGAATAGCGTACCTTGTGCAATTCGCCTTCGGTGCCTGCGAGCTCACGCAGCACCACGCCCTTTCGCCAGTCGAATTCAATGAGTCCGCCCGCAATCAGGCAGGCCGCCAGCTTTGATCCATCAGGGCTGAACTCCATGCCATAGGGGCTGCCCTTGGCGGTAAAGCGCGCAAGCTCTTTCCCATCGGGCAGCGCGTTTACCACGATTTCGTCCTTCGAGGCCCAGGCCACCATGGCGTTGTCGCCCGACAGCGCCACCGGGCCACGCGCGAGCGAGGTCTTGATCTCGAGCAGGGCCTTCCAGTTCTTGACGTCCCAGACCGTCATACCGGAAGAGAAGCGAAGTGCCGCCAGCGTGCTGTCCTGAGAGATGCATGCAAACTCAAGATAACTGAATGGCTGAGCGGGTATCAGCGATGCCGCCGAGGGAGACTGCTGGCGCAGCACGGCCAGCCCTGATTCCGCGGGGAAGGTGTCAATGCCCAGCAGACGCGCCTGCTCGAGCGACTGTTCGTAAATCGCGCGCGCGGTTTCAATTCGATTTGCCTTCATCAGGGCGTCGCCCTGGAGCACGAGGCTGTCAGCGTAGCGAACACGCGCCTCGCGTTCTGCGAGTTTGGCCTTCTCCGCCTCGGTGTCAGCAATCGTTGCCTGGCGTTTGGCCTCGGCTTCCTGCGTCTTGGCGTTGGCGGCTTCGCGCTCGGCACGATCCGCTTCACTGTTCGCCTTGCGCTCCATATTCTGGGCGTGCTCCTTCTCGCGCTCAGCGTTGTCGCGCTCTTTCTTTGCTACGTCCTCGGCGGAGCGCGCTTTCCTTTCCTCGATTTGCGCCTTCTTGCGTTCGTCTTCAGCCACACGCGCGGC
>UBJH01000332.1_pt1 | contig 12280 bp, 5 predicted proteins | sample 2193721 | NCBI WGS metagenome assembly UBJH01 (sample SAMEA4703186, study PRJEB27089) | metagenome | reverse complement strand
AAGTACGGCGACTGGGCAGCGGAGATCGAGAAGCCCGTCGCCTAGATATCCAGGTTCTTTACCTCGAGCGCGTGCTTTTCGATGAACGCGCGGCGCGGCTCGACCTGGTCGCCCATGAGGATCGTGAAGATCTCGTCGACTTCTTCGAGGTCTTCCATGGTGATCTTCAGCAGCACGCGGTTCTTGGGATCCATGGTGGTTTCCCACAGTTCGCTGGCGTTCATTTCGCCCAGGCCCTTGTAGCGCTGGATGCTCAGGCCTTTCTTTCCCTGCTCGCGCACGCGGTTGATCAACTGCGCGAGGCTGGGAATCGGGTGTTCTTCGGGCTCGCCTTCGAAACTGAGCATGAACTGCTCGGCTTGGTTCTCGCGCCCATGGATGGTCCAGGCCGCGAAGCCTCGCGCTTCGAGTTGGGAAATCACCTTGGCGGCTTCGTCTGCGATGACTTCAACCTCGATGCGGTCTTCGACTTTGCTGCGATCAAGCGGCTTATCAAGGTTGGTCTCGCGGTCGCCAATCTGCGCGGGCGTAAGCACTTCAAAGCCCGCGCTCTCGCGCGCCTTGATGAACTCGTTCTGCTCCTTCTCCTGGTGATCATGGAAGTAGTGCGCTTTGTCGGCACTCACGATGATCACGCTGGGCAGGGTTTTCTTCTCGGCGTTGTACTGCGCATAATAGCGTGTGGCGTTGACGCCCTTCTTGGCGAGCTTGCCGGAGAGTTCCTCAAGGCGAATGACGCGCTCGAACACCTCGCTGCGAAGCTGCGCGCCGTTGTATTCGCGGCCGGCGCTGCCGACATCCATGCCCTTGGGCACGCGCATTTTCGCGCCATCAATGCCCATGCGCATGAGCGTGTCGCTCATCTGTTTTTCGCTGCGCACGTATTCCTGCGCCTTCTTGCGCGTAACTTTGTACAGCGGCGGCTGCGCCACGTAGATGTGGCCCAGCTCAATGAGCTTGCGCAACTGGCGATAGAAAAACGTGAGCAAGAGCGTGCGGATGTGGCTGCCATCGACGTCGGCGTCGGTCATGATCACGACTTTGTCGTAGCGCAGGCGTGAGATGTCAAAGCTGCCGCGGTCGACTTTCTCTTTTTCAACTTTCTCAGTCTTTTCCTTGCCCGCTTCTTTGGGCTCTTCGTCGTCGTTACCAATACCCGTGCCAATCGCCGCAATCAACGACTGAATTTCCTCATGTTGCAGCATCTTCGTCAGCGAGGCTTTCTCAACGTTCAGGATCTTGCCGCGCAGAGGCAAAATCGCCTGATACACGCGGTCGCGACCCTGCTTGGCCGAGCCACCGGCTGAATCACCTTCGACGATGTAAAGCTCGCACTCCGCGCGGTCCTTGCTTTGGCAGTCGGCCAGTTTGCCGGCCAGAAAGCCTGTGGTCAGCGCGCCCTTGCGCACTACTTCGCGCGCCTTGCGCGCGGCATCTCTTGCCCGCGCGGCCAACAGCGCAAATTCGCAAATCTTCTCGGCGGCCTTGGGGTGCTCCTCGAGATACATCTCCAGCGACGCGGCCACGACCGTATCGACGGCCTGCTCGACTTCGCGGTTGAGCAGGCGCACTTTGGTCTGGCCTTCGAACTGGGGCTGCTTGACTTTCACCGAGATCACCGTGAACAGGCCTTCGCGGTAATCGTCGCCGGTGGGAACCACGTCGCCCTTCTTGTTGCGACCCTTCTGTTCGATGTAGCGGGTGATGTAGCGGCCCATGCCGCGCGTCAGGCCCTTGCGGAAGCCGGTCAGGTGGGTGCCGCCAAAGGGGTTGTTGATGAAGTTGCCGTAAGTGTGGGCGGGCGCTTCGCCCTCGCCCTCGGTCCATTGGAATGCAACCTCAACTTCGACTTCATCGACCGCGCCCTGGTTGACGATCTTGTGCGCGTAGACGACATCCTCGTGGATCTTGGTTTTGTTACGGTTGTGCCAGGCCACGAATTCCTTGATGCCTTCCTGGAAGTGGAAGATTTCCTCTTTGCGCTCCTCGGTGCGGTTATCGAGCAGCTTGATGTGGATGCCCTTGCACAGGAACGCCAGCTCGCGCAGGCGCGAGGCGATCATGGGCGTCTTGAAATCGACCGTTTCGAAGATTTCGTTGTCGGGCAGGAAGGATACGCGTGTGCCGGTTTTGTCGGCCTTGCCAATCACGTGCAAGTCTTTGGTCTTTTCGCCCTTGGAAAACTCAATCTGGTGTTCCTTGCCGCCCTGCCACACCGTCACTTTGGTCCACTTCGAGCAGGCGTTGACGGCCTTCAGGCCGATGCCGTGCAGGCCGCCCGCCGTGTTGTAGGCCTTGTTTTCGAATTTGCCGCCGGCGTGCATTTCCATCAGCACCATTTCGACGCCGGGCATGCCGGTTTGCTTGTTAATGCCCACGGGAATGCCGTGGCCGTCGTCGGTCACGCTGCATGAGCCGTCAGGCGAAAGCTCGATCACGATGTTGTTGCAGCGGCCCGCCAGCGCTTCGTCCACGCTATTGGCGACGATTTCATACACGAGGTGGTGCAGACCGTTCACGTCGCGCCCGCCGATGTACATGTCCGGGCGTTTGCGAATAGCCTTGAGACCCTCGAGCTTGAAAAGGTCGTTGGCCTCGTACTCGGCCTCAACGCGCTTGCGTTCCTTGGGCGCTTCGGAGATTTTGCTTTCGGTGCTCTGTTCCGGCTTGTTCATCGTCGTTCCTATTGGCGCGCGGGTTCATAATGATTGCCGCGCAAATCGGCTTTCGTGTCGAACGTGAGGTATCGGGTATCAGGTGTCAGGTATCAGTTCGGCTTTACCGGATACCTGGAACCCGATACCTGATACCTTCACGATTGACTCTTTCCCGTTCTTACATCCAATCCCACCAGCGTTTCCTTGCCAGCCAGCAGATCACGCAGCTTTGCCAGCAGTGATTGCTTCTTCACTTTGCCCAACTCGTGCGCCAGTGCCGGGCTGTCGCAAGTCACGCGCAGCGAGCCGCCAAAACTTCCGCGCACCTCTGTGTGCGCCAGCAACTCAGCCGCGCGCTCTTGATACACGTGCTCCAGTGCCAACGTCCAGGCACCAAGCAAGCGCGCGCGGCTTGACTTGTTAACCTTGCGCTCTTCCTCATTGAGCGCAGCCATGCCTTGCGCGAAAGTGACGGGCATAGAGATGGCCAACGGGCGGAATTGCCGCAGGCGATCGAGCTCGTTTTTCGCGGGTTTTGCGGGCGATTTTCTGGCCCGTGAAACCAGGCGGGTTGGCATCGCGCAGAGCATACAATCGGGGGCGACAAAGGGAACGCGAAACGGCCCAAACCCCGCTTGAAATCAAGGGTTACGCGGATTTCGCGAGTCCGAAATTTGGGGGAAATTTGTGGATCACGAGAGGTCTGGCTCCCGCGTTGCCGGCAATCGGGTCCCCACTTCGCAAACGCTTCGTAGGGCGAGCAGGCACCGGAACTGCCCGGAGCCAGATCCCATTGCCTCAGGGCAGACAGGAAATTCAAAACGCCGCCTTTCGGCGGCGTTTTGAATGGCGGAGAGGGAGGGATTCGAACCCTCGGTACCTTTCGGTACACTCGCTTTCCAAGCGAGCACAATCGGCCACTCTGCCACCTCTCCGTGGGCCGGCGGGATTGTAGCGGCGAGTTTTCAAGCGGCAACCTACGGGATGACTTCAGCCCGGTCGAGCGGGTCTTCCACGCGTGCGCGGCGGCCGGAACGATAGCTTGCCATCGAATCTGTCATCGCGGCCTCAATGACGGGCAGCATGCTCTGCGCAACTTCTATACGAGGCATCGACACGTAATCTGCGCCGGCTTCGTACATGGCTTTGCCGTCGGCCATGGTCAGGGCATTGACGATAATCTTGGCCTGGGGATTCAACTGCCGCAGGGCCTTGAGCAGTTTCAAGTTGCTGGTGCCTTTGAAAAGATCGTCCGGAATCGTGCACACGATGATCTTGGCGTGTGAAACTCCGGCGTGGTGCAGTGTTTCCATATTGGAAACGTCGCCGTACTTCACCTGCACGCCGCGCTTGGCGATTTCTGCGTGCAGCGAAACGTTGAAGTCGACGACCATCAAATGCTTCAGCAACTCAGGGCGACTGTGTTCGATATTGTGCAACAGCGAACTGGCCACGCGGTGGAAGCCCAGCAGAACAATGTCGGCACCGTGTGAATGCCCGCCCAGGATTTTCGTGACGCTCTGCGGCGGCTTGAAGCCGAGCTTGCCCAGCAGGCCGCCGAACTTGTCGTGCAGCTTGTCGCCGAAATCAAACAACGCCGGGCTGATCAGGGCCGTAATCACGAAGGCGAAAATGCAAGCGCTGCCGAACTCTGCGCCCACGTGGCCAAGACTCGCCCCGATGTACACAATCACCAGGCAGAATTCGGAGATGGGCATTAGCCGAGTCGCACCCACAATCGCGTTGCGGCGGTCCATGCCCGTGAAATAGAACAACGGGAAGAACACGAGATAGCGCGAGGCCATGGCCAGCGCCGTCAGCAGCAGCGCCATGAGGATGACCTCGACGCCCTCAGGCGCGGGAATGCCCATACCCAGACCGACGAAAAACAACGTGACAAAAAAGTCGCGCACGTTGCTGACTTTGGCGACGACCTCCGTGCTGTAAGGTAGAGCGGCAATGCTCGCACCCGCGATCAGCGCACCCATTTCCATGGAGACCGTCATCTCAAGGTGAATGCCGACGTACTCGAGCAGGTGGCCAAGATTGTTGCCCAAGAACGCGATGCCAAAGCACCAGGCCGTGGCGACCACGAGCATCAGTTCGGGCGTCTTGGCAATCCAGCGGAACACGCGCGGCAACACATACTTCGCACCCAGTACCGCTACTGTCGTGATAATCGCGATATCCGCAAAGCTGAGCAGGATCACCGCAACCTTGGGGTCATTGAAATTCGGCTGCACTGCCAGCACCACGATCGACCAGATGTCCTGGAAGATCAGCACGCCCAGCGAGACGCGGCCTACCAGAGTGTCGAGCTGCATGCGTTCCTGGAACAACTTCACGGCGATCAGCGTGCTTGAAGCCGCCATCATCACGCCCAGATAGAGCGGCGTGTATGTGCCGCCAAAGGCCTCCCACCCCGTAGCCTGAATGGCAAAAGTGCAAGCCGCGCCAAAGGCGACGCAGAGTGGAAACTGCAGCAGACCTGAAAGGATCAGCGTCTTGCCGCTGGCGGCAAGTTTGCGTACGTCGATTTCAAGGCCGATCAGGAACAACAGCAGAATCAAGCCCAGCGAAGCAATGGTGTCGATGCTGGCGCGGTCGGTGACAAACTCCCCCACCACCGGGCCGATCAAAACGCCGCTGGCAAGGAACGCGGCAATCGTCGGGATCTTCAGTCGTGTGAAGATGGCCGAAAGCACACCGGCAACGAGCAGGCATACGCCGATGTCGCGGATCACGGGAGGCAATCCGGAACTGGCAACAAACATTGAACAGAGGCCCAAGGTCACTCCAAGGTCCGACATGCCCGCTTGGGCGTAACGTTTAGTGTGCGCGCGCCGCAAGTCAAGCTGCGCGGGAGTGCCGATTTACACGCAACGACGCGATGTTTTGCTTGCCAGCGGCACTTTGCTGGGTCAACTTTGCACGCACTATGGACCTCGTAGGCTTCCTCGGACAGTTCGCCATCGTGGCTGCAGCCGGCGTTGTGGCTGCGGTGCTGATGGCGTGGATACGGCTGCCCGCCGTTGCCGGTTTCCTTTTTGCGGGCGCGCTGGTGGGTCCTTACGCCTTGGGCCTGGTCAATGATGCCAGAACAATCAGCACCTTGGCGGAAGTTGGCGTGGTGCTGTTGTTGTTCACGATAGGACTGGAGTTCTCGCTTACGCGATTTGCGCGCATCTGGAATATGGTGATTGTTGGTGGAGGGCTGCAGGTGGGCCTGACCACACTGGCAGTGCTTGGCGTGTGTCTTGCGCTTGGCTACAACTCCTTCCAGGGCATCTTCATCGGGTTTGTACTCGCGCAATCCAGTACCTCGATTGTGCTGCAGAACCTTTCGCGCCGGCGCGAAGTCGATGCACCACATGGCCGGTTCATAGTGGGCGCCCAGATTTTCCAGGATTTGTGCGTTGTGCCCATGATGCTGGTCATCCCGTTGCTTGCGGGATTGGGCGGCGGCAATTTTGGTCTGGATCTGGTCCTGGCGCTTGGTAAGGCCGCCTTGATGGTTACGGCAGTCGTGCTGCTTTCGCGCATCATTGTTCCACCTATATTTCAGCGCGTCGCAGCCGCTCGCTCGCGCGAGTCCTTCCTGATGGCGGTGCTGGTGACGTGCATCGGCACAGCCTACCTGACATCACTGGCAGGGCTGAGCCTGGCGCTGGGAGCATTTTTGGCGGGGCTTGTGATTGCGGGCTCGCCTTTTGGCCAGCGCGCCATGACCGACGTACTGCCGTTGCGCGACCTTTTTGCCAGCTTGTTCTTCCTTTCGCTGGGCATGTATTTCGATATTCGCGCCTTCTTTGAGCACCCAATCGCAGTTGCGCTGGTGTTTGTCGGCATCCTCGTCGGCAAGAGCCTGATTGCGGCGCTGGCCGCTATGGCCATGCGCTTTCCCGCGCGCGTGGCCACGATCGGCGGCATTGGCATGGCGCAGTTTTCGGAGATGGGCTTTGTGCTTGCCACTCTGCCGCAGGCCGCGGGCATCGTTTCACCCGACGTCCTCAAAGTGCTCTTTGCCGCAGGCATCCTGACCATGTTCGTCACTCCGCTGACCATGGCGTTTGCTCCCAGTTTCACCGCCGGAGCCGCGCTTTTGCGTCCGCTCGAACGCCTGCTGGGCGCGCGCGGCATCGCGCAGCAAACCGAACGCGACGAGAGTATGAGCGAACACGTCATTATCGCGGGTTACGGTCTTGCCGGGCGGATGCTGGCTAACGCACTCAAGGCATCCGGAATGCAATACCTGATTCTGGAGCTGAACGCCGAAACGGTAAAAATGGCGCGCGAGCTGCGCGAACCGGCCTATTACGCCGACATCACCAACGATGAAACGCTGGATCACGCCCACATCAACAAGGCACGCGCGCTGGTCATCATGATCAACGATCCCGATGCCGTGCGCCGCGCCATTGCCAACGCCAGGCGCCTCTCACCCGAACTTCCCATCTACGTGCGCACGCACTACCTCAGCGAGCAGCAGCAACTCAATGGCGCAGGCGCGCACGATATTGTGGTCGAGGAACTGGAGGCCGGCATCGAGCTCATGGCGCGCGTGCTGCGTGACAGCGGCGTAGCGCGCAACGTGATCACCGAGCGCGTCAAGGAGGCCCGCCTCGAGACCCAACCCAGTGCGCGCAAAGAAACGCTACCGCGCCGCAAGCTGAAGAACGTGGCCGAACTCGACGAACTCAAGATCGAGAGCTGCCTGATCCGTGAAGGCCACTTCGCCATCGGCAAAAGCACCGCCGGCATCAACCTGCGCAAGGAAACCGGCGCAACGCTCGTGGCCTTGCGCCGCAACGGTGACCTCGTTGAGCAGCCGGATATTCGGGCACCCTTCATCGCCGGCGATGTGCTCTACCTCGTGGGCAGTAAAGAGAGCGTCAACGCGGCCATGATCTTCCTCGAAAAGGGCGAGTTGCGCGAAGAAACGTCCGTGTTGAAACGCGTGCCGGAGAAAGAAGACCCACCGCGCTCGGACATGGTTCACGTCCTGCCCGAAAGGCCGCAGTAGCCTACAGCGGCACTCGCATAAGCCGGCCGTCTTCGCTCACGATCAGCAGGTCTTCCGTGATCTTGGCGTAGTGCGCCGCGAGCGCGCCGCGCAAATCGGCCTTTATGCTTCGCTTGAGCGCCATCTCATTGCCCTGGCGCGTGAACAAATCGACGCGGCTTTCCGCAATCGCCGCCACGTGGCCGCCGCGCGTCAGCGCCGCGCAACGATACTCCTGGTGCGGCCCGCAGAGCTTCGTCTCCACGCTCTCGATGCGCGACTCGCTCAGCGTCAGGCGCGACCAGAAGACATAGCCGCGCGCGTTGGTGCCGCAGAGTTCGAGTTCGTCATGGCGCGTGCGCAGATGGGAAATGGGCGCGCCCCGAATCGGAGCGGCAAAGGGCAGGGCGGGATGCCAGCCAAGCACGGCGCTGTCGAAATCCACGCCACGATGAATAGATGGAAAGTAATGCACGCTATCGTCGCCGAAATTGACTGTGAGCAGGGCTAGCGTGGCATCAAGCCGCCGGAACGTGGGTTCAACGATGGCGGCCGAGACATTCTCATCACGCGTGCCGCGAGTTGGTGACGTATCAAAACTCTGTGCAAGGCCCTTTCGGATGCTCAGGCTGCCGTCCGGCTCCGCGAGAACGCTCCAATACTCAGCACCAGTCCTCGTGGCGCATAACACCCGATCCTCGGTTAGTCTCCGGGCAGGGGTTTCTTCACCAAACTGCGAACCCAGACGGGCCAGAGTGAACAGCTCCTGAAGCCCCTCCTCCTCGCCAATGCGCAATACGAAAACCGCATCGCCGTCTTGTGTAGCAGCTAGTCCGATCACGGGCCCTTCGCGGCGCGCCAACGTGAGCACGGCACCGTCCGTCGGGCGCAGCGTGACGACTTCGCCTGACTCAAACCCCGCGAACACTTCATCCGTGTGCTGCGCGAAGCAGAGCGCCATGACGCGCCCGCTCCCCAAACGTAGGGGCGACACATGTGTCGCCCGCGCGGGCAATTCGCGCAACCTTTCGCCCTCGCGGCGCACGGCCACGCGCGCGTCGTTGACAAGTGCCGGCGCCCACAGGCCCGCACCGAAAGTTTCCGAGACCGCGTTGCCGCTCACGTATCCCGCGCGCTGGCGCAACTTGGCCGCGAGATTCACGAGCGCGCGGTCGCGCAGATCCTCGCGCACGCTCACCAAATTCTTGCGCGTCGCCAGTTCCGCGAGCCGGTTAAAAAATCGCCCCGCGTGGGCCTGGTGGCCGTCGGGCCCGTAAAACCGCGCGGCTTCTTCCACATGCGCCACAAGCCGCGCGGGGTCTTCTTCTTCGGCGAAAAGTTCCAGCAGCGCCTGCCCGCACACGGGCGCATTGGCGCCCGCTTTCTCGCGCCAGCCGCGCTCGAAATATTCGCGCGCGAGTTCGCGCCGCTTGGCGCGATCAAGCATCAGCCGGCCCGCCGCATGAAAATCGCCGCGCGCGACCATGAATTCGGCAGCTTGCTTGAACTCGCCGATGGCCGCGTCTTCTTCGCCCGCGCGCATGAGCAACTCGCCCGCGAGCACGTGCTCGTGGCGCTCGCGATAGAGCGTGACCGCCTTGTCGATTTCGCCCGCGTTCTCAAAGGCGCGCGCGGCCGCCAGCGGGTCATTCAGCTTGAGCAAATAAAGCTGCGCGGCATCGTGATACAGCCCGCCCGCAACCAGCGCCGCCGCCGCCTCGCGATAATCGCCCAAGAGCTTGCCATAAATGAAAGCCGCGCGGCGATGGTCGCCCTTTTTCGCAGCGTCCTGCGCGGCTTTGCGATATTCGCGCATCAGCGCCGCGGTGACGTCCTCCTGCGCGAACCAGACGCCCGCGGGCCCGCGCTCGCCGCCGCCGAGAATGTTGCCCAGCGAATACATGATGTTGTTGAAGGGCAGGCTGGCGCTGTCCGTGTTCACGCCGCCGCGCGAGCCGCTCTGGTTGAACGGGATCGCGCGTTTGAGCGCGTCATCGATCTTTCCGTCCTTGAATTTGCGCAGCAGATCGCGCAAAGCAGCTTCCTGCGAGCCAAAGAATTTTTCCGCCAGGCGCGGCGCGGCATTGAGGCCCTTGCCGATCATGTCCGCGCCCTTGCGCGTCAGGCCGTCGAGCCCAAAGAATTTGCCCAGGCCCGCGAGCGCCTTGCCGGCCGCGACGCCGGCCTGGCCCTTGAGCTTGTCGGACATCGAGGCGTCGTCCGGGCGCGGCGGCTGTTCAGAAATACCCGCGCCGCCCCTATGCAGAATGTCCTCGGGCAAATCAGGGAAATTGAGCGTGATGCTCTCGATGCGTTCAGCGCGCGGTGGAAGGGCGGGCAAGGGCGTCCAGTCTTGACGCGTCAAGTGCATCTGCAAAAGCGCGCTGAGCGGCACAGGCGCGGCGTGGTCGAACTCCAGCGCTTCGTCGGGTAACAGCAGCAATCCCGCGCGTTGAGTGAGCGCGCGGCGTTCGTCATCAAGCAGCGCCACGCCAAGCGCGGCATCCAGCGGCGCGAACAGATGATCGGCCAGCGCGCGAAGCCGGATCGCACCCGGCGCGCTCGCGCGCGAATCCGGCGCATCAAGCACGATCAAGAAGCCGCGCGCGAGGGAGTAAACGCGAGGCCAGGGCTCATGGCCCAGCGCGATGAGCGCATCGACCAGTTCACGCGCAGTCGCAAGCGGCAACCAAAGCGCCGCCGTGGGCGCCAAAGTTTCCGTGCGAGTAAGCGTGAATGGCGCGTTCATGGCCGGCCTCCCCCGTGCGGGCCGGAGGCCTGCATCACCGCCTGTTGCAACGCGCGACCGATGCGGCCGAGCGCGTCGGGCGTGGTGGGCCCGCCAGTGAGCGAGGCGGGGCCGTAGCGGGTGCCGTCGGGCAGCCAGGCCGCGACTGTCGCGCGATACACGAAGAACGCCGCCACGCACGCGCCGTCGGGCGTGTTTACGAAGAGCTGCCCGTAATTGTCGCTCACGAAGCAAAGCCCAGAGGGCGCAAAAGCAAACTTCGCAAAACGCGCGGCATCCAAATTAAGCATCGGCGGCCGGCCGTGCTCGGCATGAACGACGATGCCAGCGCCATCGGCAGAAGCCGCGCCGGACTTGCGCCCGGCATGGGTGAAAGCAACGCGGCCGATCTTGTGCGTAGCCTCCAGCTTGCCGTGATCCCAGCGAAGAATATGCGTGAACTTACCGCCATAAACGGCAAGAGTATAGTCGCCGACCTCAAAGAAAAGCTCGTTGTGGCATTTCGCGAGTTTGGGAATGGCAAGCGTTCTTGGTCCTGCGCTCGTATCGACAACCGTTGTCGACATATCCGTCAGGCGCAAGCAGATCTTGCCTGATTGATGCAGCATGAAGCTGCCCAACTCCGGCGCGATTTCCATTTCGTGCAGGTGTTCCATGCTTCCTTGGCGCAACAAGTGGAGACGAACCTGCCCGCCGCGCGAACTCTTGACGCAAAGCAGGCCCGGTACAACCTGCGCCTCTAAAACCAGGGCCTCGGCAAAAATGGGGCGACCGTCAAGCACGGGAATCGGCCAGTTGGCCGATACGACGTCAAGCGCAAGCGCACCGGTCTTTCGGCTGTGATTGAGCCCAGAGACGGCCTCGGCCGGCTTCCGGGTTGTTGCAAATCGCGGGCTGGAAGGAGCCGGCGGCAGGACCGGTCGCGGACGCACGTGGCCATTCTCGCGAATAGGGATACGCGGCGGCGCATACCCCATTGCCGCAGCCATGGTCCACTCCCCTCCAAGTTTCTCATCCTGCCCTGGATGCTCTGCGATAGTTCCTCGAGCGAGGTCAACAACGCAGCACCACATGTCAGACACGAAGGACACGCAGTGGGATTTTGGGTGGTAAGCGCCAATGTGGGGCTGCCCGTTTGTAGCCCGTTCGCGCAGCCGGTGGGTGGTCGCGCGGCGGCTCCGCATTTCGTAGTGAATCAGCGCCGGCGCTTCACCTATGACTCCCAAGGCGCACACGCCGCCCGCCACCCCGACGAGCGACTCGATTTTCTCCAGCGGTGCGTGGCGCCAGCAGCCGCGCGGGAGGATTTCGACTTGTGTGCCGTCGAGTTTGTACGCGTGGATCAAGCCGCCGCGCGAGGCTGTGAAGAGCCATTCGCCGTCGGCGTCAAACGCGAGCGAGAAGCCGTATTCGTTTTGCTCGGGGCCGTGGGGTGCGGCGAACCGGAACGGGAAGCCCAAGGGCTCGATGCTGCCTGTCCAGGGCACGTAGTCGCCCTCGATCGGCGCCTGAAGCCGCGCGCGTGAAGCCGCGCCTTTGGCGAGATCGACTTTGAATGAACTGATTTTCACGGGCGCGCCGTGGCGCAGTTCGTTGACTTCGACGTTGCCTTCGCCATCAACGGTGACGGCGAACACGCGCGTGTTGGGCGGCGCGCGGCGCGAGGCCAGCTCCACGTCGCCCTTGAGCGAGCGCGGGTGCGTGAGGATGACGATGTCACGGGGACTGTCTGTTCGGGGACTGTCCCCGCTTCTGGGGACTGTCCCCGTTTTTACTGGCACGGTTGAAGCCGCGCCTGAAAGAACAGACTCGCCGGGTGCGCGTCTTTTGCTTTCATTGCCCCCTTCACGTTCCAGTTGAGACGGGGACAGT
>UBJH01000231.1_pt1 | contig 12287 bp, 12 predicted proteins | sample 2193721 | NCBI WGS metagenome assembly UBJH01 (sample SAMEA4703186, study PRJEB27089) | metagenome | reverse complement strand
GCGATTACGGTGTCCGGTTTCGATCGCGAGTGGGCCTGGCCGACCTATAAAATCGTCCGCCTGCTCGTCATCGCCTTTGCGATCATAGTGGCCTATCCCTATATCCCCGGTTCTGAGTCCGAGGCGTTCAAAGGGGTCTCGATCTTCCTCGGCGTCATCTTTTCGCTGGGCTCGTCGTCGTTCATCGCCAACATGATCGCCGGCTATACCATGACCTACCGACGCGCGTACAAGGTGGGCGACCGCATCCAGGTCAGCGACATCTCCGGAGATGTGGTCGAGATGCGGCTGATGGTGACGCACCTGCGCACGGTGAAGAACGAGGAGATCGTCGTGCCGAATTCGCTGATCCTGAACAGCCATGTCATCAACTACAGCACGCTCGCCCGGTCCCGCGGGCTGATTCTCCATACCACCGTCGGCATTGGCTACGAGACATCCTGGCGGCAGGTGGAGGCGATGCTGCGGCTGGCCGCCGAGCGTACGCCGGGACTGCTCACGGCGCCGCCACCCTTCGTGCTGCAGAAGTCCCTGGGCGACTTCGCCGTGACCTACGAGCTCAACGTCTACTGCGATAACCCGCAAGGCATGGCGCAGTTCTACACGGCGCTGCACCAGAACATCCTCGACGTGTTCAACGAGCACGGTGTGCAGATCATGACGCCGGCCTACGAGGGTGACCCGGACGCGCCCAAGGTAGTGCCGCGGGAGCAGTGGTTCGCCGCACCGGCAGCCGGCTCTCCGCCCACGAGCGATAAGAGATGAGAATCGAAGACAGGCTAAGGGGGCCAGGCTTCAGGCGAAGCCAAGAGTCCGCTGGTGAAGTGACCGCCGCCAGGTAGTCATCCGGCCAGAGGTCTTGCATGACTGGTGGAGCGGTTCTATAATAGCACCATAATGAATCTCATCGGAAGGGAGGGATGGACATGCCGGTCACTCTTTCTATAAAGGATGTGCCTGATCAGATCGCGGATCAGCTTCGTGCGCGTGCGGCACGTCATCACCGTTCGCTGCAAGGGGAACTTATGGTTATCCTGGAACAAAGTCTCGGACAACCGCCACAACTAACCCCTGCCGAATTGCTTGCTCGTGTGCGGGCATCCGGGTTGCGGACACCTGCCGAATCATCAAAGGTGATACGGCGGGATAGAGATGAACGTTCGCGTCGTTGATGCCTCGGCATTGGGGGCCCTGGTCTTTGGAGAGCCTGAGGCAACAAAGATCGCCGCTCAGCTCTCGGATGGACTGCTGGCTGCTCCCGCGCTGCTGCCTTTCGAGTTGGCAAGCATATGCCTGAAGAAAATCAGGGCCCATCCAACGCAGGGGACTTTGATTCAGGAGGCCTTTGAGTTGGCGGGGCAGATGGCCATTAAGACTGTCGAAGTAGATCATTCGCGCGTTGTCGCATTGGCGAACGACTACGATCTTACCACGTACGATGCAAGTTACCTCTGGTTGGCTCGGGAGTTGCGCGCCGAGTTGGTCAGTGTGGACACAAGACTGCTCAAGGCGATGAAGAGGAGCGTGTGGCGGAAGACGAGGGGCAAGTAGCGTGTGGATGTAAGCCACACGCAGCCAAAACCTCATGGCTGCCGCGCTCGCCGCTTGGTGCATCGGCTGCCTGCGCAACATACGCCCGGACTTGGCGAAGAGTAAGGAGCGGTTCCCCGCCACGGCGCACTACCTGTACGGCTGGATCTCGTCGATAACGACCAGTCCCCTCAATGGTGTGAGGGCCAGCATGGGCTCGGCGAGGCGGGCGAGATCCTCGGGGTTCCTCAGATCGAAGAGGTGTATTGGTTGGGATTCGCCCCGCATCAGTATGCGCGCAAGGGTTGTCTTGCCCACCTGCCTTGCGCCAATGATGCCCACCGCCGGGTGACGCCGAAGCAACCCGCGCAGCGTCGTCAGTTCCCGATCACGTCGAATCATGGCACGACATATATATGGAAATCTCGGTACGTCCAACAGCCTATTCAAGGAGTGCGCGCATGGGAGTATTCTCTTGAGAGGCGTACCGAGCCGGAGTAGACTTCGATATGCCGGCACTGATTCGTAGCGGAGTCCGAATATGGAAAATGATGGAGTGCGACCAGTCGTTTGAGCTTGAGGGGGGTGCCGATTATTGTAGTACAGTGCGCCTCAGCTTGTGGGTGAAAGGGAATGTGAGCGGTCCACAAGGTGTTTGCTTCAGTCTCATCCCCATACACCGAAAGGAGAAACGGAAATGACACTGCTGCGAATCGTTCTGATTGCTTTCATTGCAATGCTCGCGGCGCCCGCCACCGCCCAGGAGAAGGGCTCGAGCACCATGGAGATCCTCCGCCAGAAGGTTCAGGCGGACAAAAAGCTGTTGGTCGCGGCCAATATGGGCCTGACCGGGCCGCAGGAAAAGGCATTCTGGCCCATCTACGATGCGTATCAGAAGGACCTGGAGCAGATCGACAAGCGGCTGGCGAGGGTCATCGCCCACTATGCCGACGCCTACAACCAGGGCGCAGTGTCGAACGAGACGGCGAAGAGGCTGCTTGATGAGGCATTGGCCGTCGAGGAGGCTGAGGTTGCGCTGAAGCGATCGTACGTCCCGAAGCTCCAGAAAGCGCTCCCTGATGCGAAGGTTGCGCGCTACATCCAGGTCGAGAACAAGATTCGCGCCCTGGTCCGGTTCGAGCTTGCCGACAAGATTCCCCTGGTGAAGTGATCGCAGGTGATTTTTCGCCTCGGCTGCCGTATCATTGTGGGCCTTGGAGCTCCCCGTGTACGGTCCGAGGCTGTGGTGTTCTTCGGCGCGACAGGCGACCTCTCGTCCTCGAAACAATCCTTTCGGCCGTGCGATCGCCAATCTATCGTGGGAGGCTGTTGCAAAATGACATCACAATAACTCGAACTGGCTGGAGGCGACCTCTGTCCACGGGATGATCTCGATGCCGGCAGCCGGTACCATTCGCGTTACTGCCGCTAAGGAGGATTTCCATGCGAACTCTTACCAAGGCTCTCGTACTCGGTTTGATAGTTCTCGCGACGGGCTGCGCTCCGTCCGTTACGGTGAAACTTGATTACGACAAAGAAGCCGACTTCGCGGCGCTGAAGACCTTTGCCTGGCTGCCAATGCCGGTCAATCCGGCGGCCAGCGTCAAAGAGGCCTTGGAGCGCAACAGCCTGATGAACAAACGCATTCGGCGAGCGGTGGAGGCACAGTTGACCGCCAAGGGCTATCAAGTGGACGTCACCCATTCGGACTTTATGGTTACCTATCACATCGGCGTAGAGGATAAAATCGCCGTAACCGATTGGGGCTATGGCTATGGCTGGAGAGGCTGGGGAGGGCCATCAAGGGTTGACGTGTATCAATACCAGCAGGGTACGTTGATCCTGGACGTTATTGACTCGAAAAGCAAGCAGCTCATCTGGCGCAGTGTCGCGCAAGGCGTTATCGATCCCTCCGCCCCCATCGAGAAGCGCGAACAACGGCTTAACGACGTCGCAACACGAATGTTGGCGGATTTTCCCCCTGCGGGAAAATGACGATCGGGGCGAATCGTGTCAGTGCTGCCAAGGCAGAAGAGAAAGGGCCAAGGGGATGTTCTGGCCGAGATAGAGAGGGGGATTGAGGGGAACGCATGTGGGCAACTTCCAAGGTTCGAATCGGAGGTGGATCCGAATAACGCTCGGAGGGGCGGTATGCCTCGCGCTGGCAGTCCTCGCTACGGTAGTCGGCTACCAGCGGGGTGAGGCGCTCCCGCCGAGCGGGGCGCCGACATTCGTAGGTCTCGCAAAGTGCGCAGGTTGCCACCAGAAGGAAGCGAATGCCTACCGAGGGTCGGACCATGCCCGGGCCATGCAGCCGGCGAACGAACAGACGGTGCTCGGCGATTTTGCCAACGCGCGATTCACGCATCGCGGGGTCACGTCCACCTTCTACCGACGGGACGGCAAATTCTTCGTCCGGACCGACAGCCGCGACGGGAAGCTCGGTGACTTCGAGATTGCCTACACCTTCGGCGTGAAGCCGCTTCAGCAGTACCTCGTGCCGTTCCCGGACGGGCGGGTCCAGGCCCTTGCCATTGCGTGGGACACCCGACCGAAGGCCCAGGGCGGCCAGCGCTGGTTCCACCTCTATCCCAAAGAGACGCTCAGGCCATCGGACCCGCTGCACTGGACGGGACGGGAGCAGACCTGGAACTACCAGTGCGCGGAGTGTCACTCGACCGACCTTGGCAAGCGCTACGACGTCGCGCAGAACCGCTACGCGACGACCTGGGCAGAGATGACGGTGTCGTGCGAGGCCTGCCACGGGCCGGGCTCGGCGCACGTGGCGTGGGCCGAGAAGCGCCCGTCAGGCGCGCCCAAGGCCCAGGCCGGCACGACCTACCTCGGGGTGCGGCTCGGTCGAGTCGAGGGGAGTTGGGTTATGAAAGATCGGCAGCACGGCATCGCGGAATGGAGCGGGGCGCCACGCTCGACCGCCGAGGTAGACGCGTGCGCCCGCTGCCACGCTCGACGCCGTCCCATCACGGACCCGTATCCGTATGGTCGCCCCTTCCTCGACACGCACGCGCCGGCGCTCCTTGATGCCGCGCTCTATCACGCTGATGGCCAGATCCTGGAAGAGGTCTTTGAGTACGGATCGTTCGTTCAGAGCCGAATGTTCCGGAGCGGCGTGACCTGTTCGGACTGTCATGAGCCGCACGGCCTCGGTCTCCGCGCGGCAGGTAACGGCGTGTGTGCGCAGTGCCACCTGACCGCCAAGTTCGACACCCCGGACCACCATCACCACAAGGCAGGTTCGGACGCCGCCCGCTGCGTGACATGCCACATGCCGGAGCGTACGTACATGGTGGTGGACCCGCGCCGGGATCATAGCTTTCAGGTCCCGCGGCCGGACCTTTCGGCAGCGATCGGTACGCCCAATGTGTGCTCGAGGTGCCACCGGGACCGGCCCCCCAAATGGGCAGCGAAGCAGATTGTGAGATGGTACGGCCCGGCGAGCCATGCACGGCGGCTGCACTTCGCGCCTGCGCTCGACGCCGGGCGCCGCGGCCTCGTGACCGCCGGGAAGGCGCTTGTCGTGCTCGCCACCGACCAGGACCAGCCCGGCATCGCGCGCGCGACGGCGCTCGCGCTGCTCCCCGAGTACCTGAGCCCAGCATCGCTCCCCTCGGTCGAGACGGCGATAAATGATGTCGATCCTCTGGTGCGATCCACGGCGCTGGCTGCGATCGAGACGCTCCCGCCGACGGAGCAAGTGCGGCTTGCCGCCCCCGGGCTCCGCGATCCCGTGCGGGCGGTGCGCCTGGCGGCGGCCCACGCGCTGGCAGGGGTCCCGCGGCAGACGCTCTCTGCCGAGCAACAGGCCGACTTCGATTCGGCGCTCGCAGAACTCATCGCCTCGGAGACGGTCAACGCCGACCGTCCGGAGGCGCACCTGAATCTGGCCAATCTCTATGCGCGACTCGGCCGGGCGGCCGATGCCGAGGCTGAGCTCCGCACCGCGCTCGCGCTCGACCCACGCTTTGTCCCGGCCCTCGTCAACCTGGCCGATCTCCTCCGGGCACAGGGGCGCGATGCCGACGGCGAGCGCGCCCTGGAACGAGCGCTCCGGGTTGTCCCCGACAGCGCCGAAGCGCTCCATGCGCTTGGCCTGCTTCGGGTGCGACAAGGTCGACGTGCAGAGGCGGTAGGTCTCCTGCGCCGGGCGACGCTGCGCCGGCCGGAGTCTACGCGGTTCGCGTACGTCTATGCGGTTGCCCTCCATGGGACGGGCGACCCGGCCGGGGCTATTGCGGTACTTGAGGGGACTCACAAGCGGCGACCGGCCGACCGGGACGTCCTGACCGCGCTGGTGAGCTACCTCCGGGAACGCGGGGATAGCAGAGGCGCACTTCGCTACGCCGAACGGCTCGCCATATTGACGCCCGGTGACCGCGAGGTACGGAGCCTGGTAGAGTCGCTACGTCGCCAGTCCGGCGGCACCTCCCCTTGACCCACCGAAAATCCCTCACAAAGGGCGCAGCAAAGCGTCAATACAGACTATGTCTGCTGTTGAGGGGTGTATACTTCGATTGACCGGCGCTGCTCATCCACCTACAATAATACTGAAAGCTGGTGTGCGAGACTTCCCCAGTTTCGTTTTCCCAGGGTGGCCATGTTGTCAGAGCAGTTGAAGGCGATTCCGTATTTCCAGGACCTCGATGCGCGGGCGCTGGAGGGTATCCGGGCCAACGTCTTTGAGGTGCAGTTACAGAAGGGCGAGCTCCTGTTTACGGAAGGGGAGCCGGCAGAGGCGATGTATGTCGTTCGATCCGGAAAGGTGAAGATCTTCAAGCTGTCCCCGGACGGGCGTGAGCAGGTCCTTCGGATTGCAGAGGCCGGCGATTGCTTCAATGAGGTCCCGATCTTCGACGGCGGGCCGAATCCCGCCAACGCTCAGGCGGCGGAGCCGGCGGCGCTGTGGGGTATCCGGCGGGAAGCGATGCGGCGTCTGGTCGAGAAGTACCCCGCGATTGCGATCGGCTTTCTCAAGGCGTTTGCTGGAAAGCTCCGCTACTTTACCCGCAAGGTCGAGGACCTGTCGTTTCGCAGCGTGACCAGCCGTGTGGCGAAGTACCTCCTGGAGATGGCCGAAGATGACGGGAGCGGCGGGCTGCGCCTGAAGCAACAGTCCACGCAACAGGAGATGGCGTCCGTTGTGGGAACGGCCCGCGAGATGATCGGCCGCGCCTTCAAGGCCCTGGAAAAGGAGGGCGCCATCACGTTTGATCGCCACGGGGTTGTGATTGTGAGCCGGGCCGCCCTGATCCGCCTGCTCTGATCGTGTTTTTGCCTTTCTTGTCATCCGTGAGACTAAAGTCACAGACGTCCTTAAGTCTTTCGCTCTACACTACACTCGACGCTGAGTCAGTAACCTGAGAAAAAGGAGGTAATCCCTATGATGAACGAGAGTAGTTGTCACGGCGAGGGCGCGTCGATCCCTGAGGCGCTTCGGAATGTACCCGACGACCGTCGGGTGATCCTGGATGTTCGCGACCAGGTGCGGGCGGGACAGGAGCCGTTTCAGCGGATCATGCAGTCCGTTATGTCGCTCAAAGACGATCAGGTATTTGTCCTCTACAATATCTTTGAGCCGATCCCGCTGTATGGCGTGATGGCGCAGCGCGGCTTTACGCACTGGACACAGAAGCGCGGTCCCGAAGACTGGTGTATCACCTTCTATCGGGCCGGCGCACAGGCTGCGGCCGCTCCGGCGCCTGCCGCCGCATCGAGGCCGACGGAGCCCGTCGGGGACGCCATTGTCGTGGATGCGCGCGGACTGGAGCCGCCGCAGCCGATGGCGAAGATCCTGGAGAATCTCCCCCGGATCACGGCAGGCGGACATATCCTGGCCATGACCGATCGGCGGCCGATGCTGCTCTATCCGAAACTTGAGGAGCGCGGCTTCAGCTTTTCCACCGAAGAGACGACGCATGGTTGGTTCGAAACCCGCATCTGGAAGTAGCGCCGCCCCGGCCCGACAGCCATCCCTCTGGGTGCCGCTGCGCTATTTTGTCACGGCGCAGGCAGCGTTTGTCGCCGCCCTGCTGTGGGCGCCGTGGCAGGTTGACAATTTGCTGGACTTCTACTATCAGGGAAACGGCCTCGCCCTCACCCACCTGCTGACGCTTGGGTGGATCACGATGACGGTCATGGGGGCGTCATTCCAGTTGGTTCCGGTCGCCCTGGAGACGACGCTGTGGAGCGAGCGTCTGGCCGGCTGGCAGTACTGGATCATGCTGCTCGGCGTCGCGCTGATGGTGAGCCATTTCTGGATCGGGCATCATCATGGCGTCGCGATCGGCGCAGGTCTGGTGCTGCTTGCCATCACGCTCTTCCTGATTAATATGGGGCGCACGCTGTGGCAGCTCCCCCGCTGGGACATTATCGGGCGACACGTGGCGGCGGCGCTGGTCTACCTGGCCTCCACGGTGGTCATGGGGAATCTCATGGCGCTCGACAAGATGTTCGACTTTCTGGGAGGTCAGATCCTGCGCACGATCCACGCGCACGCCCACCTGGCCGGTATCGGCTGGGTCACGATGATGATCTTCGGGGCGAGCTACAAGCTGATCCCCATGTTTAGCCTGAGTGAGCTTCGCAATGAGCGGCCGGCCTACTGGGAGTTCTGGCTGCTCCAGGCCGGTCTCGCCGGCCTGTACGTGACGCTGCTGCTGCACAGTTCGTGGGCTGCGCTGTTCGCCCTCCTGATCGCCGCAGCGGTGGGCCTGTTCCTCTGGAATATGCGTGAGGTCCTGCGGACGCGCCGACGCCCGCGACTGGACTGGGGGCTGCAGCATTCCGTCAGCGCCATGATCATGCTGATATTGCTGACGATCCTGGGGCTGTGGCTGAGCACCGGTTGGGTCTCGAGCGATGAGTTTGCCGCTAGGCTGGCCTTCGGCTATGGGGTCCTGGCGCTTCTGGGCTGGATTTCCGTAACGATTATCGGTATGATGTACAAGATTATCCCATTCCTGGTCTGGCACCACCGTTACAGCGACCTCGTAGGGCTTCGGCCGGTTCCGGCCGCCACCCAGCTCCTTGGCGAGTCAATACCTCGAATAGAGTACTGGCTGCTCCATGCGGGCATCGCGATGACCGTGGCCGGAGTGATCTTTGCGTCCGGGCTGCTCCTCCAGGTGGGGACCCTCGTGTTGGCTCTGGCGGGTCTTACGTTCGCCGTCGCCGTCTGCCGAATCTACCGTCACCTGGTTCCCCGGTTGACGCCTCTTCCCGAGGCGCAGACTGCAGGAGCCTAAGGCCCGCGGGGTTCCGGGCGCAATAGACGCAACAGACTCGATAGACATTTTTGAATTAGGAGGCATGATGACGCAACCGGAAACATCATCAATAACTGAAGAGCAGATCTACAACACGCTCCGGAAGCTGATCGACCCGGAGTTGGGGGTGAATATCGTCGATCTGGGCCTCGTCTACGACGTGCAGATCGAAGGCGGACAGATCGGCATCCGCATGACCCTCACCACGCGCGGCTGCCCTATGCACGCCAGCTTCGTCCAGGCGGTTGATCGCGCCGTTCGAGAGATACACGGCGTGACCGGCGTCACCGTCGAGATCGTATGGGAACCCGCGTGGAATCCGGACATGATCTCGCCTGAGGGCAAGCAAGCCCTGTCCGGCATGGGACGGGGGGGACCAGCATGGTAACGCCTCAGGTAACGGAAGATATGGTTATCTCGGCGCTTCGCCAGGTCAAGTACCCTGGGATGAGCCGTGATCTCGTTTCTTTTGGTATGATAAAGAATGCGCGGGTAGAGGGCGCAAACGTCTATCTTGATCTCCAGGTCCCGACGGAGGACGCTGAGGTGATCGCCAAGGTGGAGGCGTCGGTCCGTGAGGCACTGAGCCGCATACCGGGGATCGGTGAGATACGGATTCAGGCCGCTCCGCGCCCCGCGCCTCAGGAGTCCGCTCCCGGACCGGCTCCGCTTCCAGGGGTGCGGCGCATCGTCGCCGTTGCGTCCGGTAAAGGCGGTGTGGGCAAGAGTACCGTATCCGTCAATCTGGCCCTGGCCCTGGCGCAGTCCGGGGCTGCGGTCGGTCTTCTGGACGCCGACATTTATGGGCCGAATGTGCCCCGGATGCTGGGCGAGCTTGGCCGTCCCAAGGCGCATGAAGGCAAGATTGTCCCGCTGGTGAGGCACGGCCTGAGGGTGATATCGGTGGGATATCTACTGGGTGAGCAGTCGCCGATCATCTGGCGGGGTCCCCTGGTAGCCCAGGCCCTGAAGCAACTCCTGCATGAGGTGCACTGGGGCGAACTGGACTACCTGATCGTCGATCTTCCACCGGGGACGGGAGATACGCAGTTGACCCTCGTTCAGGCGGTGCCGTTGACCGGCGGGGTGATCGTGACAACCCCTTCCGCTGTGGCCTTGATGGACGCAGAGAGAGGCCTGCGGATGTTTCGTGAGGCGCGCGTCCCGATCCTGGGGATCGTGGAAAATATGAGCTATTTTATCTGTCCCCACTGCCAGGGAGAAACCGATATCTTCAGCCGGGGCGGCGGACGACAGGTAAGTGACTCGCTTGGAGTTCCTTTCCTGGGGGAGATCCCCCTGAACCCGACTATCCGCGAGGGCGGGGATACCGGCGCTCCTGTTGTCGTGGCGATGCCGGAGTCCTCTGAGGCGCAGGTATTCCGCAATGTCGCGGACAAGGTGCGCCTGGCGACCGAGGCTGCCGCCGAGGCGATGCCTCAGATGATCATCCGCTAACAACCAACAACCCTGTATCTGTCGAAGGAGGAAGTTTCTATGCCAGCGAATTACGCAGCAACCGTCGATGCTCGTGTCCTGCCGGTCCCGCAGAAGCACCCAACTATCTTCCGAGCGTTTGACGAGTTGGCGGTCGGGGACACGATGCTCCTGGTCAACGATCATGATCCCAAGCCGCTCTACTACACATTCGCTGCGGAGCGGACGGGGGAGTTCGAATGGCGCTATCTGGAGGCCGGTCCCGAGGTGTGGCAGGTGGCGATCCGCCGGGTTGCCGCTGCCGCAGGCCAGCATGCGCCTGCCGAGGGGATGGGCTGCGGCGGGCACCACATGCACGACGCGCACCATGCGCACCACGAACATCACGAACACGAGCATGCCCACACCGGTTCGCCGACCCAGATCCTCAAGGACGAACACACCCTGATCCTCCAGGCGTTGGATGGACTGGAGCGAAAGCTTGTCGCGCTTGAGGCCGGGGCTGCTCCGGACCGGACCTATTTCGAAAAGGCGGTCAAGTTCATCCGGACCTTCGCCGATCAGTGTCATCACGGCAAGGAGGAGGACCTGCTGTTCAAGGCGATGGTGAACCGCGGCTTTCCGTTGCAGGGCGGACCGATCGCGGTCATGCTGTCGGACCATGAGGCCGGGCGCGCATACATCCGTGAGATGGCCGATGCCGCAGCGACAATCGGAACCGATCCGACTGCGACGCAGAAGATTGTTCGGAACGGGCGCGCCTATATTCAGATGCTGCGACCCCACATCGATAAAGAGAATATGATTCTGTATGCGATGGCGGACAATTTGTTGAGTGCGGACGACCAGGTGCGCCTGGGGGAGGCGTTCGAGCGCTTCGAGAACGAAAAGATCGGCGCCGACGTCCACAACTCCATGATGGCATTACTGGAAGAGTTGAAGCCGGGCGGTCATTCATGTATGTAGGCGACTGGGCGGGCAAATAGCGCTGCTGTTGAGCCGTCAATCTCGGCAACTCAGCGATATTGTTATCTATCTGAATGGTCAGGAGGCGTGAGCCTCCTGACCATTTGCACGTCACCGTCGTTGCCGGACTCGTCGAAGAACGTGAGGCTCAGCCCTCGATCCGGAATTCTTTAATGATCCGGTACTTCTGCATTTTGTAGGCGAGTTGTCGTGGCGTGATGCCCAGGCGAGCGGCAGCCCTCGCCTGGACACCACCATTTTCCTTCAGCGCGCGCATAACCAGCTCGCGTTCAAGCTCACCAAGTACCTGTTCGAGGTCGATCTGGTCGCTCAGGATCTTGGCCGCTTCATAGAGCGCGCTGAACCCGATAGTCCTTAGGTTGTGGCTCCCCTTTTCTTCCTGAACGGTCATGTTTACCATGCTATTCAAGATCAGTGCCAGCGCGCGGTGCCCGCACCATCCTTTCTTTAGAAGCCGTAGGCATTCTCTTCGTGCTGGGTCAGGTCGAGGCCGATCTGTTCTTCTTCACTGCTGACCCGCAAGCCGACCAGCGCGTCAACGAGTTTCAGGAGGATTACCGTACCAATAAACGCCAGGATCATGCAGGCCAGCACGGCGATCACCTGGACCACGAACTGGTGAGGGTTGCCGAAGAAGAGTCCGTCGGCGGCGTCGGGATTGACCGCCTTGGACGCGAACAGACCGGTGGCCAGTGCGCCCCAGGTACCGCCGACGCCGTGGACACCTACGACGTCCAGTGAGTCGTCGTAGCCCAGCCGCGCCTTGAGCATACAAGCGGAGTAGCACAGGATTCCCCCGACGGCGCCGATGGCGATCGCCGCCATCGGGCCGACGAAACCGGATGCCGGGGTGATCGCGACGAGCCCGGCCACGGCGCCGCTGGCCGCCCCCAGGACGGTTGGTTTGCCCCTGGAACTCCACTCGGCGAACATCCAGGCCAGTGTGGCCGCCGCTGTGGCGAGGTGGGTGACGACAAAGGCGTTGGTAGCCAGCCTGTTGGCGGCGGCGGCGCTTCCTGCGTTAAAGCCGAACCAGCCGAACCACAGCAG
>UBJH01001060.1_pt1 | contig 12322 bp, 11 predicted proteins | sample 2193721 | NCBI WGS metagenome assembly UBJH01 (sample SAMEA4703186, study PRJEB27089) | metagenome | reverse complement strand
TTTGGTCTGGGAATTAATAAACCTTGTGTAGTGAGTGAGCCCCATCCAGAAAATATTAAACTTTTGAAATTGCTTCCTGCATGAAGTTAGAATAATCCCTTTCTCATTTTTATGTATAATAATTGTTAGACCTCGCAACTCATTGACTATGCCTTTAGACGACTTCGAAATTGGATATCATACCGTTATCCTCGTGTTCCAGCCTGTGGCAGTGGATTAAGTAGAGGCCTTTGCCATCGCCGCCTACGCTCCTGAATTGGTCGAAGCGGATCAGGATCTCTACGGTTTCGCCATCATCAAGCAGGACTGTATCTTTCCATCCCTGCTCCCACGGGAAGAGCTGACCACGACCACCTGTCCGTGACTGTATTTGGAAGGATGCTCCATGTATATGCACGGGGTGTGGTGCGGCACCTTTCGTTGTGAAACGCCAGAGTTCAGTTTCGCCAAATGGTACCTGGAAATCTATCCGATTGATGTCGTATACTTGGCCGTTGATCCTTGACATGCCCTCAAAATTGAAGACTCGTGTCCTTACCGGGTTTGACAGCTTTGTGATTGTCGACAGTGCCGTGGGAGTCGTTCCAGTATCAGTGACCGTCCGTGTAACCCTGAACTCCAGCAGGTCCCAGCCTGTGCGGAGATCCTTCAGCATGATGCTACTACCCACTGGTAGTCCACGAAAGTCTATGATTATGTCAGCTCGTTCGGCTGGAGCCAAATCTATCTGCGTTAGCCCAGGAACAGAAGTCTCTAACAATCCACCATCGTTGCCTATGAGCGTGAATGGAGCACCATTACTCAATGCCAATCCGAAGATCCTATTCTGCGCACCGCTGAGTACTCGGAAACGATATCGAGCAGTGTCTACTTCTAGATACGGGTTGAGAGTGCCATTGACCATTGGTGTGTCGCCTCCCCCCGATCTGTACACCATATTATACGCTGCGTCGAAGCTGGCATCCCTCACCACGAGCGGAACCTGATAATTACCCGAAGGAAGGCCGAGAGCACTTTCTTCATTATCAGTTACAATGAAGGCGCCAGCAAGTCCCATAGCCACCTGTTCATTTGTGAGCATGTGGGTATGAGGATGGTACCAGTTCAATGCTGCCCTCTGGTTGATAGCGAAGTTATAGTTCTTCGTACCGCCAGGAGGAATTGCATACTTTGGATGGCCATCATTTAACCCGTCAACAATCATGCCATGCCAGTGTGTAATTGTCTCTTGTGACAAACCATTTACCAGATTGATGCTAGCTGTCGAACCCTGAGATGCTATGATAGTTGGGCCTGGTAGTGAGTTATTGTATGCCCATACCGACGCCATTGTTCCTCCACCTACGTTCACCGTGGCAGGCGCCTCCGTCAGAGTTAATCCGCTTGGTGAGACGATGGGAGGAATATATAGCGAGTTACGGGTGGTTGGGCCAGGCCTGGCGGCAACGACTTCAGGAATGTTGAGTAGCTGCCCACCGCCTAATGCTACCAATGTTACTGCTCCAGAAACTTTGAGAAAATCCCTTCTCGTAATCGAATCCATTATGCCTTTTTGTTCATTTTCGATTCTTTGTTGTTTTGTTTTCATATTTTTTTCCACCTTTCTTTTAATTTATTTACTTTTGTTTTTTATGTCCATATTTGATCTTTATATTTTACTTTGGTTTTTTTTGCCAATGGTTGACCCCCTATTAAGAATAATGGCATTAAGTTAAGGCGAAAATTACTGATCCCAGAAGCTAACTTAATGCCATTAACTCTGAAGAGTAGGGTATTGCTCACCCCTTGACCCCATTTTAATAAGCTGCACAGGATTGCAATCCTGGTGCAGCTTTTGTTTTCGACTCACGTCAGGACATTATACCTTGCGAGCATGCCAGCATCTATGTGGTCGTTTACATGGCAGTGGTACAGCCATATGCCCGGATTATCAGGTACCATATCCAGGACTTTCATGCTAGCTGGCAGAATGTCCAGTACATCGGTTCGCATTCCGTTAAACAGACCAGTATTGCCATGCCAGTGCGGCGTATGCAGATCTACCTCTGTGCCCATGCCGAATACATACCAGCGCACTCTCTCGCCCTGCCTCATTGTCAGGCTGTCTAATGGCAGGTTGCCGAACACGTAACCGTTGATAGAATGCATCAGATTGCTCTCGATGAACCCATCATCTGCTTTCAACAGTTCACGAGGCATTGTATGGTTATGTTGTAGGTTAATGAATGTCTGGATGTTCTGATCTATATAGGGAGCTCGGTTCTCGTCCATTACTGTGAACAAGGTCACGAACTCTTTGTCCACATCTTTGGGCTGGATATCATTTGGTTCTTTTGGATTAGTCGTGGTTGAATTGTCTTTGTATATTATCATCGGTCCTACAAGCCCTGCATTTGTATCTCCAGATTCGTCGACATGCGAATGGTATATCCACATAATGGAGCTACCATCATTTGGTCCTGGACCTGCACGTTCAGGAACCTGCCATGTCAGTGTTACGGTAGCACCTGGCTGTACGCTATCGTCAGCCTTATCCGAACCGAATGTGCTGTCGTTGTATGGTGCACCCTCGGAGTCTTTATTGTAGAATGCACCATGCGGATGCAGGCTGAAATTGAAGCTTGCGTTGTTCTTGAACACTATTTTGATCGTGTCGCCCACCTCAGCCTGGATCGCTGGTCCAAGTAGACCAAGATGCTTCCATTTCGCAGGTATAGGCTTCAGTTTTGTGAATGTGGCGTCTGTATACTCACGGTACAGAGCCTTGATATATACCTTGCCGATCCTATTCATCGTCTGCTGTACGAAGACATTTTCTGCATCACCAAAAGGCAAGCCTGTTATCTGGTTTATGCCGCTTGGAGCATAGTCCCACTCCACCTCATCTGCTGCGATGAAGTAGGTGTGTGTTGTTGTTTCAGTTGCAGTATTGCCTCCCAATCCTACCATACTGAATGCTGCCAGAGATAATGTCAGCAGAGCTACTGCTAACATAATTCCAAATTTACTCGTTTTCATATATTTTTCCTCCTTTTGCCAGGGATTCAGGGAGTAAATCCATCCGTAAAGGTCTGCATGAACGCAACTATTGCGTTCTCCTCAGTATCGGTGAGACCGAGGTTGCCCATAAAGCTGCTGTCTAGGTTCGTCATTGTCTCAGGTGCTGGCCAGCATGTAATGCCGAATCCAGGATCCGTGCTGTTGGAACACACGCCAAGAACATCTCTGGTATTATAGAAATGCACGACCTGCTTCAAGTTCTTCAATACACCGTTATGCATGTAAGGCCCTGTGACATTGATATTGCGCAGGTGCGGTGTTTTGAATTGGCCATTCTGCCTGGGGTCGTTCAGGAAACCTCCTAGACCGGGATCAGCAGGGAAATTTGCCGGATTCGCAGGGAACGGGAACTCTGAGTTCTTTGGTATGCCGATGTTGTGGAACTTAAAGTCGGAAAACACCACTGGATTACCGTTATCAGGGTGACAGTGGGTGCATTTGCCGCTGCCTCCGAACAACCTCCGCCCTCGGTCTTCATCTGGAGTCAGCGTATATGTACCGCTAAGATAAGCATCGAACTTCGATGTGAACTTGTTGAGCTCACTTGTCCCCTCGAACGCTGCTATCGCACCTGCCATGCAGTCGTAGGAACGATTGGTATTGGCCGAATCGAAGGCATTTGGACCGCATATCTGCTCGAAGAGTGCGGCATAGGCAGAATTATTTATCTTTCCTATAACGCTTGATCTATTAGGATTGTTCATCTCTACCGGGTTAACGAACGGTCCTTTTGCCTGCTCTGTAAGGTTAGCTGCCCTTCCGTCCCAGAACTGACCGCCCATGATACCACTTTTCAAAGTGAACTGTCCGTTGAAAACAGCGTATGCTGCACTGGGCGAGTTACGGGTTCCGAATCTGCCGGGTATCACACCTTCAGAGACGGGCAGATTCTTGTCTGGTTCTGCAAACGCAGTATTCGGGTCATGGCAGCTTGCACAGGTCTGTCCTGCCGGCTCTGACAGGTTTGTGTCAAAGAATAAATTCTTTCCAAGTTGCTCTTGCGGTGTAAGCGCTGCTGCAGTTCCTGCGGTCAGTAGCATAATCGCTACATAAATCCAAATTCTTTTACTTAACATAGATTATTCCTCCACCTATTGATGCTCCTTTTATTTTCCGGTCGTGTGTCTCAACAACTGAAAACATGCTATTGTAAAGTTACAATAGTTTATCGACCTAAGATTTTCACAGCGGGTAACCTGCTTAATTTCCTATTGTAACTTATTACAATAATATTTCAATCATAGGAGTACACGACCTATTTTCCTACCCTTTTATTTTCGGTCGTGCGTCTCAACAACTGAAAACCTACTATTGTAATAGAATCGTTTATCGACCTAAGATTTTCATAGCGGGTAACTCAATTACCTATTGTAACTATTACAATAGTATTTCAATCATAGACGTACACACAACCTTATTTTCCTTTCCTTTTTTTCGGGGAATAAAGCAGGTAACAAAACAATTAGCGAGCAATTATACCCCACTACGCTACGAAATGCATCCTGCCTGAGATTATAGACTCGCTGAGTCTACATCCACTTTCCCTGAAGCAAGGGTAAATATACATCTGAGTTCCTGTTATAAATAGTTTGTCGGTAGATGTAATTTCATAGAGTTGATGCAAAGGACGAGTAGATACAGAATGAGTGAACTTTTATTTTGGCTTTTATACATGAATCTCTGAGAGCTTTTATTTATGCTGTTATGGCACACTTAATGGTTAAACGACTGGTTCGTATTAAACTTTCAAGCGCATGAAGAAATATTCAGACAGGCTCTAAGTGTATTGCATATTTTCCTCTTTACTTCTTGATTTTACTCGCCAACAGCGAGCCAGCTCTCCTGCACAGCTCAAGCTCTTCATCACCCGGCATCCTCTTTATGTTAAGGTCCTGCACCATTTCCATACCGCAGGCTGTTAATATCCTGTTAATCTCCTGCGTGGCTTCAAAGCTCCACCCGTAAGAGCCGAACGAAAGCCCGGCTTTCCCGGATAAGTCAAGATCAGAAAGCCCGCCCAGGAATTTCTTCACCGTGGGCATCATGGCATGGTTGTAATTGGGCGAACCGACCGCTACGGCATCGGCGTCCCTGAGTTCATCCCTGTTCGCATCGTTCACATTTCTTAGCACGGTCTCTATCCCTTCTGCCCGTGCGCCTTCCTCTATTGCGACTGCCATGCGCTCGGTGTTATGCGAACCAGTGCCGTAGATGATAACAAGTTTTGGCATGCTCCCAATTTATAATTATTTTTCATGCTATTTTTACTTTCTCCCAAATTCCGCTGAACAGAACCCACAGAGGTTTTACATTATATCGATCAGCAGCAAATCCGGGTCTTTCAGGTGCTCTATCAGCGTATTCATGAACCGCGCAGCCTGCGCACCGTCAAGCGCCCTGTGGTCAAATGATATGACAAGCGGCAGGATTTTCCGAACCTTTACCTCCCCGTCAATCACCACTGGCATGTCCCTTATCCTGTGCACGCCGAGAATAGCGACATCCGGCGGATTGATTATTGGCGTTGAGAAAATCCCGCCTATGCTTCCTATGTTTGTTATAGTGAAGGTGTTGCCCTTCAAATCCGCAAGTTTGATCTTCCTGCTGCGCGCCTCCTCGGCAAGTTTTTCCGTCTCCTGCGCCAGTTCCATGATGCTCTTCCGGTCGGCGTTCTTGATAACAGGCACCATCAGGCCATCGGGAGTATCTACAGCGATCCCGATGTTGTAATAGTGCTTCAGCACAATTTCGTTCTTCTGGGAATCAATAGATGCGTTCAAATACGGATGCTGCTTCAACGCAACAGTTACCGCCTTGACGACAAATGCAAGGTAGGTAAGTTTTGTTCCTTTCTGTTCTGCTGCTTTTTTCTCCTTTTCCCTGAGTTTCACAAGCTCTGTGACATCAGCCTCATCCATCGAAGTCACATGCGGAGCCGTGAACATGGATTGGACCATCCGCTCTCCAATAGTTTTTCGGATGCTTTTTATCGCAATCCTCTCTTCCAGAGCTTTTATTTCAGGCACTGCCTCAGGCGGCGCAGCTTCAGGGGGCTTTGCCTCCGGCATTGCCTCAGGCTTAACTTGCGAAAACTTCCTGATACCTTCATCAGTTACCCTGCCGCCTGGTCCTGTACCTTCAACTTTTGATATGTCCACGCCGAGTTCCCTTGCAAGCCGCCTTGTAGAAGGCGTGGCTAAAACCCTCTCAGGCATCTCTTTTGGCTTTTCCGGTTTTTTGCCCCTTTCGGGCGGTTTGGGAGGTTTGATCTCTTCAGAAGGTTTGACCTCTTCTCCCGGCATCGCCAGGGAAGCCAGGGTGCTTCCTACTTTTATAATATCCCCCTCTTTTCCGTAAAGATTCGAGACCTTCCCTGCTTTCGGGGATGGTATCTCTACGATAGCCTTATCGGTCTCGATCTCAGCAACAGCCTGGTCAGCCTTTATTTCATCGCCTTCCTTCACCAGCCATTTCACAAGCGTACCTTCGGTAATACCCTCACCAACATCCGGGAACTTTACATCGACCATATTTTCACACCTCAGAAAGTTGCTACCTCTTTTATGGCATCTGCCACCCTCTCAGCATCTGGCAGGTAGTAATCCTCAAGCTTGGGCAGAGGCATTGGAACGTCATACCCCGTAACCCTTTTAACAGGCGCCTCAAGATAAAGGAATGCCTTTTCGTTAATCCTTGCAATAATCTCAGCACCTGGACCCAGCGTTCTTGGCTCCTCGTGCACTATCACTGCCCTGCCTGTTTTCCTTACCGAGTCTATTATCATCTTATCATCCAGGGGAGAGAGCGTGCGCAGGTCTATCAACTCAACACTGACATCCTTCACCAGTTTCAGGGCTTCAAGACATACTCTTGCCATAGCGCCCCATGATATCAGGGTAACGTCATCGCCTTCTGCGAGCTTCTTTCCTTTGCCGAGGGGCACGGTGTACTCGCCTTCCGGAACCTCTTCCCTGAAAGCGCGGTAAAGCCTCTTGGGTTCGAAAAAGAAAACCGGGTCGGGGTCCCTGATAGCGGAGATGAGAAGACCTTTCGCATCATAAGGGGATGATGGGATCGCCACTTTCATGCCCGGGATATGGATATAGAACGTTGCCACAGCCTCAGAGTGATGTTCCAGCGCCCGGACACCGCCTCCATAGGGCGCCCTTATTACCATAGGGCAGTGATACGTGCCCCGGGAGCGGTATCTTATCCTGGAAGCATGGGCTGCAAGCTGGTCTATGGTCATATAACTGAAACCTTCGAACTGTATCTCAGCCACAGGCTTGAGCCCGGAAACAGCCATACCTATCGCCGTCCCAACGATACCGGACTCAGCAAGAGGCGTATCTATCACCCTCTCACCTCCGAACTTGTTCAGTAGACCTTCTGTTACCCTGAATACCCCGCCATCCATGCCTACATCCTCGCCCATCACTATCACACCGGGGTCTCTTTCCATTTCTTCACGCAGCGCGAGGTTTATCGCCTGCACCATGTTGAGTTTAGCCACTCTCATCCCTCCGTCTTTTTTGAGACATAAGCAAGGAGTTCATCCATCTGCTCTTTCAGGCTCGGAGGCATTTGCGCGTACACATATTTGAATATGTTCTCAAGCCTCGGCTTATATGCTTCAGCCTCTTCAGCAGCTTTCTCGATTTCTGCCGTAAGTTCTTTAATCAGCTTATCCTCGTAATCCTGGCTCCAGATACCCTTCTTTTCAAGGTAAATCTGAAAGCGTTTTATGGGGTCTTTTTTCTTCCACTCCTCCACTTCCGCCATCTGCCTGTATTTTGTAGGGTCATCGGATGTAGTATGTGCACCCATGCGGTAGGTGACGCACTCTATCAATGTAGGTCCGCCGCCGGACCTTGCTTTTTCAAGGGCTGCTTTTGTTGCGCTGTACACGGCAAGCGCATCGTTCCCATCAACCTGGATGCCATCAAAACCATAAGCTAAAGCTTTCTGCGCAAGCGTTTTAGAGGCTGTCTGTCTTTCTCTTGGCAGCGAGATGGCGTACTGGTTGTTCTGGCAGATGAAAACGGTCGGGGTTTTGAACACGCCTGCGAAATTCATACCTTCGTGGAAATCCCCTTCAGAGGTTGCGCCATCCCCGAAATAGACGATAGAAGCTATATTTTCCTTTTTGATCTTCGCCGCCCACGCAGCCCCTACGGCGTGGAGTATCTGGGTGGCTACCGGTATGGCTATTGGAAAATTTTTAGGAGGCAGTTCGATGTAAGCATCTTCAGACCCCATCCAGTAAATATAGAGAAGCTTAACAGGTATACTTCTTGCTATCTCGACTCCCTGCTCCCTGAAGGCAGGGAAGAACCAGTCATCAGGCTTCAGGGCAAAAGCGCTCCCCACTGTGGTTGCTTCCTGCCCGAGAGACGAGGCGAAGGTAAGCATCCTGCCCTGGCGCTGGAGCTTTAAGGCTTTGTCATCGAAAAGGCGGGTCAATACCATCGTCCTGTAAATTTTTTCAAGCGTTCCCTTATCCAGGTCAGGCTCCAGACTCTCATCCACATTACCTTCGGGGTCAAGAATCGAAAGCCAGTCCACACTCAACTCCAAGATCTTTTTCCTCGGCAACCAGAAACCTCCCTAATCAATTAGTATGGTTCTAAACCTTTTTATCCTTTACTGAAACTTCTATTCTATCTTCCTCACGACCACAGACCCATTTCTCATCCGTATCAGCCTCTCTTTCATGAGCCCGTATTTGTGATAGCTCATAGCCTCCACATGACCTGCTCCCGGATGCTTCAATAGTGCTTCAGGTCAACGCCCATGCTGTAACCCAGTCTTTTCCCGGAACCCCAATAGTTAATTATATAGACATACCGAAGAATATGATAAACTCAGGTGCAAAAAATGAGTATTAAACTCGGATTTGTTGTTTCGGAATTCAACCGTGATCTAACTATCCAGATGGAAACCCTTGGGAAAGAACATGCGGCTTTTCTTGGCGCTTCGGTTGAGAAGATACTATACGTACCCGGTGTTTTCGATATGCCTCTGGCAGTAAAGAAGCTTGCTGAGGATACGGGTATTGATGCAGTCGTGACAATCGGCTGTGTGATACAGGGAGCCACAAAACACGATGAGATCGTGATCCAGCATGCTTCGAGGAAAATTGCAGATCTTGCTCTGGAGAACAATAAGCCCATAACCCTCGGGATATCCGGTCCGGGCATGAGCAGGCTTGATGCTCACGAGCGTGTGGATTATGCAAAGCGCGCGGTCGAAGCTGCAGTTAAAATGGTAAGAATGTTAAAAGATTAAAAAATAGAGCAGACCTGGAATTTTTATAATTTTATAATCCCTGCTGAACCGCTGCTCTGTATGATTGCATGATATTCATCCGGGTAAAAGTCCCGCATGTTCTCAAGCAAAAAGATGTTCCTTGTACACAGCATTACCTTATTTGCTGTCAGCCTCTCAGGAGCGCACTTCTCCATCCACAGAACTACCTCGTTTGATTCCATCTGATTTTCTCCAGTACCTCATAGCCTCCTATACCACATGCTCCTCATTATAATAATTATTATTAGAATATATATATGTTACGGTGATAGGATATTCCCGTGAAACCTACCCATGGAAAATCATCAGGATTCTAAAAAACCCTGACAACGCTCATGAATACTCCCGACAGGAGCGGTATCATGAGGTTGTCATCCACTGGTCTTCCATAAATCCGCAACGGGATTGCATCCCCCAGCGTGGCACCGGCAGCGCCCGCAATATATACAGGAAGAGATAAATAAACCATATCCTTTGCCAGAGGCAGGCTTAAAAGAGCAAGCCCTGTCATCAAACATACCACAAACATTGTAGCCATTATCGGCAAGGGCTTGATCACAATCTTTTTTGTATCATGGTTGCGGATATCCCCGCCTTTTATCATTGAACCTGCCAGCCCCGATGCCGTATCCCCGAATGCCAGCATCAATAATGCAGCTATGGCTATCGTTTTATCGAATACCAGGACAGAGATAAGAGCAGCCGCCTGGAAATAGATATACGCTGCGACCTGTTTATTCTCATGCGGACGCAGCAATACTTTCGGCATCTCTATTTTTCCTTTGAGGCGAAGCCATTCGATCAATAAAAGGACGGCATTAATAATTGAAAGCCCTATCAATGCCGTTTCCCTGTCCAGGAAATAATAGACTATCGGGATAAGAGAACCTGTCAGATGGAACGCTTTTCTTCGCAGCTCACTGGAGAATAGGTCGAACATACAAGTATTCTATACTCTTCTGCCGGAATCCTCAAAGGATTTGCCGCCATATATCAGGTCGCAAACATTGTCTGCAATATCACTCATGCCAGCTCGTACCTGTTTCATCGTGTCCCTGTCCCTGATAGTAACAGTGCCGTCCTCAAGCGTCTGGTAATCCACTGTTATGGAATACGGCGTACCGATCTCATCGTTCCTCCTGTACCGCCTGCCGATAGTGCCTGAATCATCATAAGCGACCAGTATCCCGGCTTTGCGAAGCATTTTTACTATCTCGTTCGCAGGTTTTACAAGTTCATCGCGCGTAAGCAGGGGCAGCACGGCTGCCTGAACAGGCGCAACCTCCGGCGGGAGGCGCAAAACTATCCGCGTTTTATCTTCTTCTCCTTCTTCAACGGCTTCCTCCTCAAAATAGGAGTGCTCAAGAAGAGAATATATTATCCTGTCTATGCCGAAAGAGGGCTCTATCACATGAGGTATGATAGTTTCGCCGTGAACTTCCTCCGTCACTTTTTCAAATGCGACCGCATCTTTTTCAATCGTTATTTTTTCACCGTCAATCGTCAGCTCGATAACATCCCCTGACAGCTCTTCAGGCTTCAATGCTTTCAACGCGTTTGCTATCTTAGCTGCTTTCCCTTTGAACCTGGGTCCGAGGATACCCATATTGGGTTTGACCGTGAAACGCTCGATCTTTTTTGGATTATCATAAGGAACATATACAGCCAGCTCGGTCTCGCTCTGTTTGGCATGGGCTTTCAGGTCATAATCAGTCCTGTCAGCAATACCCACGACCTCGACCCAGCCGAAGCGGTCGCTCAATATCTCGGCATCCCAGCAATCCGCTGCATAGTGCGCCATCTCGTCCTTCATATGCTGCCTGAAACGCAGTTTTTCAGGCGATACGCCGACGCGCGCCAAAAACTGATACGTCATTGCAAGGCAGTAGCCAAGAAATTCATGGGCAATTATGCCATTTTCTATCGCCTCTTTGATGGACATCTTTTGAGATTCTCCGGCTGCCTGTCCTGCCTGGGAATAAAGATTCAGGACAACATCCGAGATTTCATTGAATTTCGGATGTGTCTTGTCCCTGGGATCGATGAATATCTCAGCCTCTGCCTGTGTGAATTCGCGCAGGCGTATCACACCCTGGCGCGGGGATATCTCATTGCGGTAGGCTTTCCCTATCTGCGTTGCACCGAAGGGCAGATGGTCGCGGTAGAATTTCAGGAGGCGCGGGAAATCCACGAACATCCCCTGGGCGGTCTCGGGGCGGAGGTACCCTGCCCGTTTTCCACCCGGACCAATGCTTGTCTTGAACATCAGGTTGAACTCATAAACTGCGCCGGGTTTTCCACCGCATTCCGGGCATTTGATATTATTCTTATTGATTATCTCGGTAAGTTCATCGGCGCTCAGGGTATCGGGGTTATCCACAATATCCTTGACGAGATGGTCTGCCCTGAAAGCTTCGTGGCACTTCTGGCATTCGGTCAGGGGGTCGGAGAAACCGCCGACGTGCCCGGATGCGATAAAAATATCCTCAATACCGATGGTCGGCGCCTCTATCTCATAATACCCCTCATTTATTACGAATATATCCCGCCAGGTGTTCTCGACCCGGCGCTTGAGCATGGCGCCGAGCGGACCATAATCGTAAAAACCTGCGGTCCCGCCGTACAGCTCGAACGAGCTCCACAGGAACCCGCGGCGCTTTGCAAGCTCTATTACCTGTTCGTATTTGTCTGCCATGTGCTGCTTAATATATGTTTTAGATTATTATACTTACTCAATCAGGTATATTTTTAGCTATACCATCAATAAACCGCTGGATTTTGGATAAATTCGAGACTTTTTATTACCGTTGTATTTGAAAAAACCACAGAGTTCACAGAGGACACAGAGAAAAACTATAACTCTCTGTTTTGTTTAAATCTTCAACCCCTGGTATATTCTTGCTAAACTGTCCCGAAGGGTTGTTCTTGCGAGTAGGCGCACATTCGCTTTTGC
>UBJH01001154.1_pt1 | contig 12372 bp, 13 predicted proteins | sample 2193721 | NCBI WGS metagenome assembly UBJH01 (sample SAMEA4703186, study PRJEB27089) | metagenome | reverse complement strand
AAAGGCAAGGTTCGGCATGGCTTACCCCCTTTGGCACTTAAGGGTTTTTTCCGGCTGGAGGCTCAATGGATGGACTCTGGAGCGGTTCAGGGATTGAACTTGTTCATGGCCTGGTCAATGCCGCGGGTCAGTATGACTTCGACCGACTCTTTTCCACGGCAGAGCATCTCTTCCAAGGCGGGCTGTTCGTCTTTCGTAAACGGGCTCAATACGTAATTGGCCGTGTCCCCGTGAGGGGGCCTTCCCACGCCGAGCCTTATCCTTGCGAACTCCTTGCTTCCCACGGAGGCGATGACCGAAGAGACGCCCCTGTGCCCGCCGCTGCCTCCGTCCTTGCGTATCCTGAGCTTGCCGACGGGCAGGTCACAGTCGTCGAAGGCGACCAGCATGGACCCGGAGGGGATCTTGTAGAACGCCAGGGCCTCGGTGACCGCCTCGCCGCTGAGGTTCATGAAGGTCTGGGGCTTCAAGAGCACGACATCGCTGCCCGCTATCCTTCCCTTGCCCCAGACCCCCTTGCCTTTCCTGTCGAGCTTTATCCCGGCTTCACCGGCCAGCAGGTCGATGAGCATAAACCCGGCGTTATGCCGGGTCCTCTCGTATTCCCTGCCCGGGTTCCCGAGTCCTACTATGAGCAGCACAGGCTACTTGCCCGAAGGGGAAAAGGAGGCTTACTCCTCCTTCTTTCCCTCTTCCTTTTCGGCGAAGCTCTTGGAGAGCTCGGCCTGTACTTCCTCAGCCGTCTTGGGAGCGACCTCGGCCGTCGGGGAGACTATCGAGACTATGGTGAGGTCCGGGTCGTCTATAGCGGTGAGGCCCTGAGCGAGCTTTATGTCCTTGACGTGGAAGGACTGGCCGACGTTGAGGGGGGTGATGTCAACGTCCAGGCTGTCCGGTATCTGCGAGGGCAGGCACTCGATGCTGATGGTCCTGGTCTCATGCTGTACTATGCCGCCGAATGCAAGCCCGGCGGCCTTGCCGGTGAGGTGTACCGGGACCTCGACCACAACGGTCTCGTTCATGTTGACCTCGAGGAGATCAACGTGCATTACCGTGCCCTTCAGCGGATGGCGGGAGACCTCCTTGAACATGACCGTGCGGCTCTTATCTCCGGTGATCTCGAGGTTCACGAGGACGTTTCCGCCAGCGTGGGTGTGGAGAGTCTTATCGAGCTCCTTCATGTTCAGGACGACGGGTATCGCTCCCTCGACGCCGGGGCCGTAGAGTATGCCGGGAACGCTTCCGGACGCACGGAGCCTTCCAGAGGGGCCCTTGCCCTTTTCAGCCCTGGGCTGGGCCGTGAGATTTATCTGTTCCATGTTGTTCCTCCATTGTTTTTCAAATTAATGGGGCGCCTGCCGGGACCGTCCCTAAACGAAAAGGGAGCTTACCGACTCGCCGCAGTGTATCCTCTTGATGGCCTCTCCGAGGAGAGAGCCGACGGAAAGCCTCTTTATCTTCGCCGACTGGGGAGTGCCCTTCAAAGGGGGAATGGTGTTGGTGACCACCAGCTCCTTTATCGGCGAGTTCTCTATCCTGTCATAGGCCGGGCCGGAAAGCACGGCGTGGGTGGCGCAGGCGTAGACCTGCTTAGCGCCGTTTTTCTTCAACGCCTCGGCTGCCTGGGTAATGGTGCCGGCTGTGTCTATCATATCGTCGAGAAGGACGGCCGTTTTGCCCTCCACGTCGCCTATTATGTTCATGACTTCCGAAACGTTCGGCCTCGGGCGCCTCTTGTCGATGATGGCGAGGTTGGTCCCGAGCCTCTTCGCGAACGCCCTCGCCCTCTCAACGCCGCCGGCGTCAGGGGATACGACGACGAGGTCGTCGTCAAAGTTGCTCTTGATGTAGTCGAGGAGGACCGGGGTAGCGTAGAGGTGGTCGACGGGTATGTTGAAAAAGCCCTGTATCTGCCCGGCGTGAAGATCGACGCATACCACCCTCGTCGCGCCCGCCGCCGTTATGAGGTCCGCCACCAGCTTGGCCGAAATAGGCGTCCTCGGGGCAACCTTCCTGTCCTGCCTGGCGTACCCGTAGTACGGTATTACCGCTGTCACTGAGACCGCGGAGGCCCTCTTGAAGGCGTCAAGCATTATGAGGAGCTCCATCAGGTTGTCGTTGGTAGGCGTGCAGGTCGACTGCACGACGTAGACCTCGACTCCCCTTACGCTCTCCTGTATGTCGACGTAAACTTCTCCGTCGGAGAAGCTCCTGACGTCGGATTTTCCGAGCTCCATCCCGAGATGGGCGCATATTTCCTGAGCTAAAGGCTTGTTCGAGTTCCCGGCGAATATCTTTATCCTGTCTATCATTCTTCCTGCCCGGCTTTCTTACTGGATTTTATGGTTGGATGGGGCGGGAGGATTCGAACCTCCGAATGCGGGGATCAAAACCCCGTGCCTTACCGCTTGGCGACGCCCCAGCAGAAGCACGCGCGGCCGGCCTTCAAAGACCGCTGGCTAAAAAGACCTTCGCGGCGCCCTTGACCCCAGCCGCGAGCGCATCGTACGCCCGATGCGCCTCATCCCTTGAACGAAAAACGCCGAAAACGGTAGGACCGCTTCCGGACATGAGAGCCCCCAGGGCGCCAGCGCCCCTGAGCTTCTCCTTGAGCCCTGATATCTCTGGGTATTGTCTCGCGGTCACAGCCTCCAGGTCGTTGACGAGGGCTGCTGCGACCCCCTCCGGGCTGACTGGAACCTCATAAGAATACAGTAGATTATTATTTTCACTTTCCTTTGTCAAGCCCAAACTCGAATAGACCCAGGCCGTCGAAACATGGAAGCCGGGGTTCACCAGGACGTAATGCAGCTCCGGGAGGCGTACCCTCTTGAGCTTCTCCCCCCTGCCGCCCGCGAGAGCAGGCCCCTTCAATATGAAAAAGGACACATCCGAGCCGAGCCTGGCCGCCATCTCCATGAGCGCGCCATCCGGGAGCCATACCCCGGACATCTCGTTCAGGGCCATGAGAACCGCCGCGGCGTCCGAACTGCCGCCGCCCAGCCCCGCTCCGACCGGAATGGCCTTTTTGAGCGTTATCTCGACCCGCCTTCTCATGGCGGTAGCCTGGAAGAAGACCCTGGCGGCCCTGTAGGCGAGGTTATCCTCTCCTCCCGGGGCCTCGGCGGAATCGGTGACGACGTCGATGCCGTCGCCTTCCGTCACGCTTATCTCAAGCTCGTCGAAGAGGGATACCGGCTGCATGAGGGTCGCGAGCTCATGGTAGCCGTCGGGCCTTTTTCCGAGCACTTTGAGGAAAAGGTTCACCTTTGCGGGGGACTTGAAGGCCCGTTTCATAATGCTCTGCTTTGGGGTAAAGAGTTCAGAAGTGGCCGGTCTTCTTCGGCTTCTGCTTGCAGACCTGGTTAAGCTCCTCGAGGAGCTTTTCCTCGTGGTAGTCGCTCATGGCCGCGACCACCTCAATGGCCTCGGTCTTGACGCCTGGCATCGAGAGGGCATAAGGGCCTAGGTGCTTGGTGAAAACGGCAAGCGACTGGGGGCAGGCGTTTATGACGTCCTGGACTATCATCTTGTTGGTGATTACCCAGTCCGAGTGGTCGTTGTGGTGGTGGTGTTTTCCGTGTCCGGCCATTTTGGTTACCGTTCCTTAGAATACGTTCTGGGCTATGCTCATGACGAGGTCCGTTATCGGGCCCGGATACACGCCCAGCAATATGGTAGCGGCGTTCACGAAGTACAGCAGGCCCCTGGTAGTCATGTCCACCTGTATGGGAGCCGGGTTAGAAGGCTGGCGGAGATAAAGGCTCTTTATGACAAGGAGGAAGTAGTACATCGACACTATGGCCATGAGAGCGCCTATGAGGGCCAGCACGAGAAGCCCCTCTTTCACGGCCGCCATGAATATGTAGAACTTCGCGATGAAGCCGCCGAGCGGCGGGAAGCCGGCAATCGAAAGAAGGCCTATGAAGAGCGAGAAGGCCAGGAGCGGCGACCTCTTGTACAGGCCCGAGTACGACTCGACGAGGTCGGAGCCCTCGGAGTTGTGGAAGACGACTATGGCCAGGAACGTGCCGACTATGCCGAATATATAAGTAAGGAGGTAGTACATGATGGCGCCGGCGCCCATCTCGGAGGCCGCTGCGACCGCCATGAGAAGATAGCCCGCGGAGCCGATACCGGCGTAGGCGATAAGCCTCTTCAGGTCCTTCTGCGGCATGGCCGCGAGATTTCCGAATATGAGCGTTATGCCCGATATGACCGCGACGAAGGCTGCCCATTCGGCCTTCATCGGACCGAGGGCGCTGAACAGTATCCTCAATATCACCACGAAGCCGGCCGACTTGGAGGCGGCCGCGAGGAGAGCGGTCACCGGGGTCGGCGCACCCTGGTACACGTCGGGCGACCAGACGTGGAAAGGTATCGAGGATATCTTGAAGGTCAAACCGAGGACGGCGAGCACGATGCCGATGACGAGGTAGGCCGAAGGCTCGGCGCCCTGTATGGCGGCGGCCACTTCAGTGAAGCCGGTCGCCCCGGTGGCCCCGTAGATGAAGCTGATGCCGTAGATGAGAAAGCCCGAGGCCAGTGCGCCGGTGACGAGGTACTTGAGCCCGGCCTCAGAGGTCACCGGGCTGTCGCTCATGTAGGCCGCCAGGACATAGAGGCAGACCGCGACGAACTCGAGAGAGACGTAGAAGCCCACGAAGTCGGTCGTAGAGGCGAGCATCATCATGCCCGAGAGGGCGAAGACGATGAGCGAGTAGAACTCGCCGCGCCAGTTCTTTATCTTCTCCTCGTAGAGCATCACGATGTAGAGGATGAAGACTCCGGAGATCGCGAAGAGCCATTTGAAGTAGATGGACAGGCGGTCCTGTACGAACAGGCCCGCGACGGCCGTGCCGTAGTCCTCGTTCAGGAGGCTCAAGGCGGCCGCTACGGTGCCGAGGATGGCGATCACGCCGAAAGCCTTCCTCGACCCCTTCGGCAGGAAGAGCTCGAGGATCAGCAGCAAGAACGCCGTACCGAGCATTATGAATTCTGGCAGGAGCCTTATGAGGTTCATTTCCATCCTAAATCACCATCTCCGTCCTCAGCCAATCTTGGCCGCGTTGAGCTTGTTCACGAGCGGGACAACGCCCGAGTTGATCACATCGACGATTACCGAGGGGTAGAAGCCCACTATGAGGAGCACCGCTATGAGTATCACGAACGGGAGCCTCTCAACGAAGGTCGAAGCGTCGCGAAGGTCGTCCCACTTCTCCATCGGCTCCCTGAAAAAGACGTCCCTCATGCACCTGAGCATGTATGTGGCCGTCACGATTATGCCGAAGACGGCTATTATGGCGTGGACCGGGTAGTCCTTGAAAGCCCCTACGAAGACCATGAGCTCGGCGACGAAGTTCGCCAGTCCAGGCAGTCCGCTGGAGGCAAACCCCATTATCGCGAAGGCCACTGCCACGAAGGGGACCTTTTTCGCCAGTCCCGAGAAGTCGTAGATCATCCTCGTATGGGCCTGGTCGTAGACGAAACCTATGAGGGAGAAGGCAAGTGCCGTCATGACGCCGTGGGCGAACATGAGGAGCACCGCGCCGTTCACGCCTATGTAGTTTACGGTGGCGATGCCGAGGAGCACGTAGCCCATGTGGCTGGATGAAGAGTAGCCTATCATGAACTTCATGTCTCGCCTGCTCATCGCGACCATGCCGCCGTAGAATATGTTTATGAGGCTTAAGCCCGCGACCCAGGGCATCCAGAACTGCGCGCCTTCGGGGAGTATCCACATCGCGCGCAGGATCCCGTACGCCCCGAGCTTCATGAGGACGCCTGCGTGGAGCATGGAAACGGCCGAGGGAGCGGCGGCATGTCCCGTTGGCGACCAGGAGTGGAACGGCGCCAGCGGCACGAGGACACCGAAGCCGAAAAGAAGCGGCAGGAAGACCTTTATCTGGTAACCGGACTCATAGGAGAGGCTTGCTATCTGGACCATGTCGAAGGTGTATACGCCGGTCTTCGCGCCAGCCGTGAAGTACAGCGACAGGAGCCCAAGGAGGGCTATCATCGCGCCGAGGCTCAAATACAGCGTCAGGTTCATCGTCGCGTACTCCCTGTTCGCGCTGCCCCAGATGCCGATGAGCGGGTACATGGGGATGACCGCGAGCTCGTAGAACAGGAAGAAGAACACGAGGTCCAGGGACATGAAGACGCCGTATACGCCGGAGACCAGCAGGAGGAGGAATATGTAGTGCTCCTTTATCCTCTGCTTTATTCCTACCCAGGAGACGAAACAGCCGGTAAAGATGACGATGGAGGTAAGAAGGACCATCGCCACGCTGATGCCGTCGACCCCAAGGTGGTACGAGATGCCGAGCGACTTTACCCACTCGTACTTCTCGATGAACTGGAAGCCGCCGGCGGCCTTGTCGTAAATGAAAAGTAGGTAGATGGAGAGCGCGAGGCTCAGCGCGGTCGAGGCGATGGCGATGCCCCTGACGAGCGCGACCTTCGCCTCGTCGATGAAAAGGAGCAGTATGACCGCCGCCAGCGGCGAGAGCATTATGACTGATAGTATCGGAAACCCTTCCACCTTCTACCTCGTCTACAGGAGTACGTAAATGACCATCAGGACGAGCACGCCGCCTACCATCGCGAAGGCGTAGTGCTGGAGCTGTCCGGAGACCGTGAGCCTCAGGCCCTTGCCGACCTGCCTGGTTACATAAGCGATGCCGTTTATAACGAAGTGGATGATGATGTTCACTTCGATGAAGTTGAAGACCTTCGCGATGTTGTTGTAGATGCCGGCCACTATGACCCTGTCATAGAAGTGGTCTATGTAGAGCCTGTGCTGCAGGGCCTTGTGGAAGCCGCTGAAGCTGGCTGCTATCGCGTTGTTGTCTATCGATTTCTTCGAGTATATGGCCCAGCCAATGGCTATGCCGATGAAGACCGCTATTGTCGAGGTTATCGCGACGAAGTAGCTGAAGTGGTGCGCCCCGCCCTCGTGTCCGCCCGCGTGGGCGGCCGAAGACCCGGCAACCGCCGAAACGAATGTGCCGAAGTTGGGCTCAAGGCCCGGGAAGCCGGCAAACCCGACGAAGACAGCGAAGACCGCTAGCACCATGAGAGGTATCGTCATCCCGGAGGGCGACTCGTGCGGGTGCCCGTGATAGCGCTTCTCGCCGAAGAATGTGACCGTTACGACCTTGGTCATGAATATGGCAGTTATCATGGCCGTCAGGACGCCGATGCCGAAGAGGATATAGTTGCCGGAGAAGAACGTAGAGGCGAGTATCTCGTCCTTCGACCAGAATCCGCTGAAGGGGAATATGCCCATCATCGCCAGTGAGCCGAGGATGAAGGTGACGCCGGTTATCTTCATCTTCGGGTAGAGCTTTCCCATCTCCCATATGTCGTTGGTGTGGCAGGCGTGTATGACCGAGCCGGCCCCGAGGAACAGGAGGGCCTTGAAGAACGCGTGGGTCATGAGGTAGAACATGCCCGCGCCGGTGCCGCCGACGCCAACGCTCATGACCATGTATCCGAGCGAGCTCAAGGTCGAGTAGGCGATTATCCTCTTTATGTCGGACTGGCCCAGTGCCAGGAGGGCCGCCATGAAGGCCGTGATGCCGCCTATGTAGGCGATGACCATCATGGCCTCGTGCGGGGCGGCAGCGTAGAGGAACCCGGTCCTTGCGAGCATGTAGACGCCGGCGGCGACCATCGTTGCCGCGTGTATGAGGGCGGAGACCGGGGTCGGGCCCTCCATCGCGTCAGGCAGCCATACGTGGAGCGGGAACTGCGCCGACTTTCCGACCGCGCCGCAGAATATGAGGAGGGCCGCTATGCCGAGCGTGCCGGAGTCGACCTGCCCCGCCTGTATTATGTGGGCCATCTTCACGAAGTTGAATGTGCCGGTGGCGTAATACAGGACGAATATTCCGAGTATGAAGCCGAAGTCGCCTATCCTGTTGACGAGGAACGCCTTCTTGGCGGCGTCAGCCGCCGAGGGCTTCTCGAAGTAGAAGCCTATGAGGAGGTAGGAGGCCAGTCCCACCAGCTCCCAGAAGACGAATATCATTATGAAGTTGTTCGAGAGCACGATGCCGAGCATCGAGAATATGAACAGGGACAGCGAGGCGAAGAACCTCGAATAGCCCTTCTCGCCGTGCATGTAGCCCCTCGAGTATATATGGATGAGGGAGCCGACGAAGGTGACTATGAAGAGCATTATGAGAGACAGGGGGTCGATTATGGTGCCCATCTCTACCATGAGCCCCGGTATGTCTATCCAGAGGAAGGACTGCTCAATGTGCTCCATGTGCGGGTTCCCCAGCATCCTCAGGAAGTACGGGAGGATGATAAGGAAGCAGACGACAACGGCGCCCACGGAGATATACGAGCTCAGTTCCTCGTGCTTGCGGGTCAGGAAGGTTATGATGAGAGCGGCCGCAAGGGGTACTATGAGAAGCGCCCAGATGTCCATCAGTACCTCATGTCCTTAAGTTCTTCGACGTAGACCGTCTTCCTTGTCCTGTAGACGGCGACGAGTATGGCGAGTCCTATTGCGACCTCGGCCGCGGCGACCGTGATGTTGAAGACCACGAAGACCGTGCCGGTTATCGACTTCAGGTAATAGGCGAAAGCCGCCAGGCTTATGTTCACCGAGTTGAAAATGAGCTCGAGCGACATGAGCACTATGATGATGTTCCTCCTCAGGAGAACGCCCGCAACCCCTATGGAGAAGAGGATGAAACTCAGGATAAGGAAATGGTTAAGTGTAAGCATCGTTTACCTCAGGGCCTCCCTGGGCCCGCGCCGGCGCGCTTTTCCTTCATAACGAGCACTATCGCGCCTACAAGGGCGATGAGAAGGAGGAGCGAGACGACCTCAAACGGAAATATGTACTGCGTATAGAGCGACTTGCCGACGACTTCCGTGTTCTTCGCCAGCACCTCTTCGGTGTATATGCCGGGCTGGGCGGTTATCTTTCCCTTGCTTATAAGCCAGCCAAATACAGCGAGCAGGCCTATTACGGTTATCCCTGCCGGTATCGCCTGGCTGTGCATGTGCTCGCCGAAGCTCTCCTTGCCTATGTCCAGCACCATGACCGCGAACAGGAACAATACCATAACGGCGCCCACGTAAATGAAGACCTGTACGGCCGCGAGGAACGGCGAGCGCAGCAGGATGAATATCGCCGCGACCTGCAGGAAACAGACGATGAGGTACAGCGCGCTGTGCACCGGGTTCCTCACCGAGATGACCGCTATGGCCGAGAGTACGGCGACGACCGCGAAAATGTAGAAGAATATCTGTTCCATCTGCCTGGGCGGGTTCTGCCCCGCTCTCCTTATGATTAGATGCCCTGTTGGGCTAGATGCTTCTCTTCTTGTACTTCGTGAGGTCCGGGACGACCCTGATGCCCTGAGGCGTCCGCTCGAACTTCGATTTCACCACGTAACCGCCGGGTATGCTCTCTGGCACCGGCTGAGGCTCGAGTAGCTCTTCCCTGCTCTTGAGCGTGCACGAGAAATCCGAACAGGCGAGCTCGTACTCCCTGCCCAAGCGCAGTGCCCTCGTGGGGCAGGCGTCCTCGCAGTACCCGCAGAAAAGGCAGCGCACCAGGTTTACCGTCCACACCTTCGCGACCCTGTCCGAGATGCCCCTGCCGGTGTTGTCCTCCATCGGGATGACGGTTATGCAGCCCGTCGGGCAGGCCTTGGCGCACAGCTCGCAGGCCACGCACAGCTCCCGGCCGTTCTCGTCCCTGTTGAGGGTATGCATGCCCCTGAAGCGCCTGTACGGGACCCACTTCTCCTCATCCGGATAACGGAGGGTTATGCTCTTGGATATGTTGTACCCGAGAGTCACCGTGAGGCCCTTCACGAAGTCCGTGAAAAGGACCTTCTTTACGAGATCGAATAGGTCGAAACCTTTTTTGCTCATATCCTCATGAACCCTGTTACAAGGAGATTTACCAGCGCGACCGGTATCAATATCTTCCAGCCTATGGTCATCAGCTGGTCATACCTGTACCTCGGGAGCGTGAACCTCACCCACATGAAGAAGTAGATGAAGGCGCCGGCCTTGGCGACGAACCAGAATATCGGCGGAATGGGGACCGGCACGTTGAGAGGCGCGTTCCAGCCGCCGAAGAACATCACCACCGAAAGGACCGAGATGGTGACCATGGCTACGTATTCGGCGAGCATGAAGAAGGCGAACTTCATGCCGCTGTACTCTGTATGGAAGCCCGCGGCCAGGGTTCCCTCGTCCTCGGTGAGGTCGAAGGGTATCCTGTTAATCTCGGCCAGGCCAGCTATGAGGAATATCGCGAACCAGACCGGGCCGACCGGCAGGTAGAATATGTTCCAGTTGAGGAAGCTCCCGGACTGGCTTTTTACCATCTCGACGAGGCTTAAGGAGTTGGTCATCATGACGACGCCCACGGCCGCGAAGCTCATCGCGACCTCGTAGCTGATCATCTGCGCGCTGGAGCGCAGGCCGCCCAGGAGCGCGTACTTGCTGTTCGATGCCCAACCGCCGAGTATGAGGCCGTATATGCCGAGGCCGCCTATCGCGAGGATATAGAGTATCCCCACGTTCATGTCAGATATGTAGAGCGTCACTTCCTTGTTGATGAAGGGTATCGTCACGCTGTCGCCGAACGGGATGGCGACGAACACGGCGAAGGCCGGCACCATCGACAGGAGGGGCGCCAGGTTAAACAGGAGCTTGTCGGCCTTGTACGGGACGATATCCTCCTTGAATAGAAGCTTCACCATGTCAGCGAAAGGCTGCAGCACGCCGTGGGGGCCGACCCTCCAGGGGCCGAGCCTGACCTGGATGTGGCCGGCGACCTTCCTCTCGAGCCACGTGAGGGGCAGGGGAAGGCCGAAGAGGATCATCGTTACGACCCCGACCTTCACCACTATCAGGAGCACTGCTAAAAGAGTTGCGATATCCGGCATAGTTCCTTTGCCCTTGGTCTACCTTGTATTGATAAAGCCGTTCAGTCCGGTCCCGGGGCTACCTTCTCCTGCCCCACATGTAGTTGATCATCTCGATGTACCTGGAGTTCATGCCGCGCACTATCGAGTGTATGGTAAAGACGATGTTACGGAGGAGCTTGTAGATGATCCTCGGGTTGCCGTCGACGAGAGTCTCGAAGTCCTTCTTGTCGATGACGTAGGTCTCGAGGTCGGAGACCGCCACGACGGTTGCCGACCTGGGCCTTCCGTCAAGGAAGCTCATCTCTCCGAATATCTCGCCGTCCTTCATTATGGTGAGCGTGAAGAGCTCGCCGTCCGGTGCGGTCTTGCAGGCCTTGACTTCGCCCTTCTTTATTATGTACAGGGCGGCGCCGTCCTCGGACTCCTTGAATATCGTGTCGCCTATCTTGAAGTCCTTCTTGTTGACGACCCCTGACATAACGGCCACTTCTCCGTCAGTGAGGTCGTGGAAAAAAGGGACTTCTCTCAGCAATTTCGGGTCTACCATCTCTACCTCCCCTGGTATGCCAGGCTCCTCGTCCGTGTGTTGCTCGCTCTCAGATGGTCTTAATTATGTCCACGCGGGGGACTCCGCCGCCGCGCTTGAAGTACCTGTTTACCGGGGCCTCGTCGAAGTTTTCGGCTATGAAAGCGACCCCTTTCTTCGTGCCCTTCCTGGTGATTAGGGTCATCTGGGCCTCGTAGCCCCTGCCCTTCACGCGCACCCTGTCGCCGCTCTTGAGGCCAAGCTCGGCGGCGTCTTCTTCGCTTATCTCGACTACAGCGCCCTTCAAGAGCCCCAGGAGCGTCTCGGACTTCCTCGAAGACCTGCCAGAGTGGTACAGGTGGTTGCCGGTTGCAAGGGCGAACCTCGCGCCGCCGTCCCCGGCCAAGGCCGCCTCGAACTTCGCAGCCGAGACCGCCGGGGCAGTTGCCGCCTTTATGAGAGCCGCCCTGTTGTCGAGCTTGTTATCGGTGTTCCTCTTGTTGTTGAACGCCAGAGAGACCTCGGCGTACATGGGGACTTCTTTTCTTATCTCGTCCAGGACCAGGGCGAAGTGCTTGGGGCCGAACGAGCGGTCGAAGCTCTCGCCGATTGCGCGGATGATGTTTATGTCCTGCTTGGCCCTTCCGGGAGCGGTGAGGAGCTTCTTTATTATCTGGGCCCTGCCCTCCTGGTTGGTGAACGTACCGTCCTTCTCGGCGTGAGAAGCGCCGGGGAGGACGACGTTGGCCTGCCTCGCGGTCTCGGACATGAACATGTCCTGGACTATGAGGAACCTGACCCTGGAAAGGGCGGACTTAGCGTAATCCTCGTCCGGGTACATCGAGGCTACGTCAGAGCCGGCTATGTAGAGCGCTTCCAGGTCGCCCTTCATCGCGGCATCCAGCATGCCATCGGTGCCGAGACCCTTGCGGGTCT
>UBJH01004184.1_pt1 | contig 12399 bp, 10 predicted proteins | sample 2193721 | NCBI WGS metagenome assembly UBJH01 (sample SAMEA4703186, study PRJEB27089) | metagenome | reverse complement strand
GACCACCTTCGATAACCTCGTCAACGCCCCCGGTAAGTCGGGCGTGACCGCCGGCACTGACAGGGGCATGTCCTTCTGGGATGCCGCCGTACCGGGCGTTGTCTCCGACTACATGACCTCCAGCAGGTTGAACATCGGCCTGAACCTCTCCAACGACCACCCGGTCTCGATCGCCTACGATCCGACCGCTGCCGGTCTGAGGCCGACCGACACCCTGATCTCCGGCATCGACATAGCGGCTGACCTCGCTGATTCCGCCGCGACCTTCGACAACGGCAACCTGACCAAGAACCTCTGGGCCGTGAAGGGCTATGTTGACTCTTCCGCGACCATCGCTGACCTCCTCAGGGACGGCAAGGTCGAGTGCTCCAGCTGCCACGATCCCCACTTCAACAACAAGTCCTGGAACGAAGTCGACGCCACCTACGCTGGCGCCGGCATCACCGACCTGGACGAAGAGTCCAACGGCTTGTTCCTCAGAAGGGTCGGCGGCAACTCCGGTTCCGGCCTCTGCAGAACCTGCCACAACAAGTAATACGGCTTGCGGCCCTACGGCCGCAGGTTAGAAAAAAAGGGCCGGCGAAAGCCGGCCCTTTTTTTTGCCTTCAGGAAGGCCCGAAAAGCCTCTTGCCGCGCTGAACCTGCACTGAACGACCCCACTTGAACGCCTTTTTTTGGCCCAGAGCCGCTCATTAAAGATTTTTAATCCGGCCGTAATGGTCTTTTCAGGCAAGAAGAATAGAATGACTTGACCGGGGGCAGACCGTCAAGTCGCCGAAAAACGAAGTCCTTCCGGAGCTTTCCGGCCCTCGGCAATATGTTTTTGAGTTTATTCTTTTTCGCCTTTGTATTATAATACGACCAATAAAACCGGAGGTTTTACATTATGAGCTTCTCCAAGAGGACCGTACTCGCCGCCGTGTTCGCGGCTTTTCTTTTCCCGGCGTTTCCCGCGGCCGCGGCGAACAACCTTCAGCCCGCGCAAATGCAAAACCCCCGCGAAGAGATAGTACTCAAGATCGACGGCAAAAAGATAACCCAGGAAGACCTGGACACCGCCACGAACAACCTGATGCCCCTGGTGACCTACCATAACGCGGTCTCCGAGGAGCGCCTCAAGGGCATACAGAAAAAAGCGCTCGACAACATCATAAACGGCGAGCTCATATACAAGTTCGCGAAGGAAAACAAGCTCGACAAGGTCGAAAAAAAGGAGATCGACCAGCAGGTCAAGGACCTGAAGAAAAGGCTCCCCAAAGGCGACTCCATCGACAAGGTCCTCAAGAGGAGCAACATGACGATGGACGAGCTCCGCGAAGACTTCAAGAAGGACATCGTGGTCGTGAGGGTGTCCAAGCAAAAGAACGAGGAGTTCAAGAAGAAGGCCGAGCAGAACGTCAACGAGGCGTTCATGCGCGAGTATTACAAGAAGAACCTCGAGAAGTTCAAGGAACCCGAGCAGATACACCTGCGCTCCATCCTCGTGAAGGCCGACCCCTCCGGCGGCCAGAGGGTCTGGAACGAATCGAGGAAGAAGGCCGAGGAGATAGCCAAGCTCGCCAAGGAAGGCAATGACTTCGCCAAGCTCGCTACCGAGCGTTCCGAGGACCCGTTCGCCAAGAGCGGCGGCGACATGGGCTGGGCCCACAAGGGAAGCTTGTTCCCCGAGATAGAGGAAGCGGCCTCGAAGCTCAAGGCCGGAGAGGTATCCGCGCCGGTCATGACCATCTACGGCTACCACGTCCTCAAGTTGGAAGGCAGGAAGCCCTCCGTCCAGAAGAAGTTCGAGGAATTGAACATAAAGAACCTTGAGCACGAGCTCGAGCAGAAGGAGCAGAAAACGCTCTGGACTTCCTGGCTCGACGACATCAAGAAGAACTCGAAGATAGAGTACGTTAAAAAATTCGACTAACAGGCATTCAAAACGTTTTTTTCAGGAGGCATGAGGAATAGCATGGGCGGGTTTGTTTCCATGGGCCGCGGCGTTCTGGCGGCGGCGCTCATATTCACCGGCGCGCTCTACGGCTGCTCCGGCGACAAGGGGCAGGAGGCAGCAAAGGCCGCGAAGGGGGCTGGTCCGGCCCAATCCGGCAAGCCGGCGGCGCCGGACCTCGCAAAGGGCAAGGAGATATACGAGCAGTACTGCCACTTCTGCCACGGCTACAAGGGCTACGGAGACGGCCCCGTCGGCATAGCGCTCTCCCCGCATCCCGCCAATTTCGTGGAAGACACCAAGCGCATGGCCAAGACCGATGACGAGCTCTTCAAGTCCATAACCGAGGGCATCCACAGGGACATAGGCGGAGAGGCGATGTCAATGCCCAGGTGGCAGGAGGTGCTCACTGACCACGAGAGATGGCACGTGCTCTGGTACATAAGACACCTCGAGAACGAAGGCCGCAAGGCGGCCGCCCAGGAGCCCTGAACCAAGGACCGCAAAACACATCCTGCGCCCTGACGCGATATCCGGGGCGCGGGTTTTTACGGATTATCTACCCCAAATCGAGGCCGCACCAAATGCGGCTTACAATCCCTCAGAGGTAAAAAAAAATGAAGCGCAGCATGCTCAAAGGGCTCGGAGCGGTATGCTTCCTGGCGTTTCTGCCGGCGGCAGCGGCGGCCCTGGACCAGAGCTCCGAGTACGACCCCGTCACCGGGGAGCCGGACTGCACCAAGTGCCATACTCTCGACAGGCGCTATTCCATCGACTATACGAGGGACGAGACCTGCGTGGAGTGTCACGGCCCTGGTCTCAGCGACAAGTACCTCGAGATGAACTCCCGCTATGAAGAAAAGCACGCCCTGACCTACGACATGGAGAAGTACTCCAGGTCGGAGGTCCAGGTGGCAAAGGCCGACGTCAAAACGGCCGCAAGGAACGCGCCAAAAAAGGCGGCTTCAAAAGCCGCGCCAAAGGGCATGGTCCTCATCCCCGCCGGTGATTTCATAATGGGCGCGGACGACTGGTGGCCAAAGAGCCAGCCCAGGCACAAGGAGCACCTCGACGATTTCTACCTCGACAGGTACGAGGTCACGAACTCCAGGTACAAGGCCTTCGTTGACGCCACCGGGCGGCCGGCCCCGACGCATTGGGCCGGCGGCAGGATACCGGCCGGCAAGGAGAACCATCCTGTCGTGTACGTGACCTGGCAGGACGCCGACGCTTTCTGCAAGTGGGAGGGCAAGAGGCTTCCCACCGAGGTCGAATGGGAGAAGGCCGCCAGGGGCCCTGAGGGAAACACGTTCCCCTGGGGCGACAAGTTCGACAAGAACAAGGGCAACACGCCACAGTACGGCAACGAGGACACGATGCCGGTCGGGAGCTTCGAGAACGGCAAGAGCTACTACGGCATATACGACCTGGCAGGGAACGCCTTCGAGTGGACGGACAACTGGTTCAAACCCTATCCCGGCAACAACCACCCGGACGAGAACTACGGCGAGAAGTACAAGGTATTGAAAGGCGGCTCGTGGTACGACTGCACCTACTACAAGTGCGGCATAAGCGCCCCCGCCTTCAACAGGATATTCTTCCATCCCATGACGAAGAACAACAACTTCGGCTTCAGATGCGCCCAGGACGCGAAATGACGGCCGCCTGCTTGCGAGCGGAGGTACGCCAGTGGCGGCCCTGAACAGGTATCTCGTCTTCAACGCCTTCGTAAGCGGCGCCGTGGTGATGGTCATAGAGCTCCTGGGCTCGAGGATCATCGGGCCGCCGTTCGGGGTGAGCCTGTTCGTCTGGACCTCTCTCATAACGGTCACGCTCGTCTCTCTTGCCCTCGGCTACTGGCTCGGAGGCAGGCTCGCCGACAGCAAGAACAGCCACTCGTCCCTGTTCGGCGTCATAATGGCCGCGGGCCTGTGGGTCGCGCTCATCCCCCTGGCGAAGGGCATGGTCATAGAGCATACGCTCGCCCTCGGGCTGCGTGCCGGCTCGCTTGCCTGCTCGACCGTCCTTTTCGGCCCGCCGCTGTTCCTCCTTGGCATGGTGAGCCCCTACACCGTGAAACTCTACATGAACGAGGCCTCGAGGGAGGTCGGCAAGACCGTCGGCTGGCTCTACGCCGTCTCCACGTGCGGAAGCTTCCTTGGCACGGTGCTCGCCGGTTTCGTGCTCATCCCCGGCCTCGGGGTCAACAACATCACCTATCTTTCGGCATTGACGCTTATCGCGCTGTCGGCCGGGTACTGGGCGCTGTTCAGGAAAAAGGCGCTCGCGCTGGCAGCCGCGATAGTACCGGCGGCTCTCCTTCTTGCCCCGCAGGAGCTCCCGTCCATCACAAGGCCTGACGGCACGCACGTCAAGGTGCTCGTCAACAAGGACAGCGCCTACGGCCAGATAAAAGTCGTCGATTACGCGTACGGCAACGACAGGCTCCGCGAGTTCCTCCTCGAGAACATGATTCAAGGCGCCGTCGACGTCGGCTCCGGCCTGCCAATATCAAGGTACACCTACTACGTGGAGCAGCTCGCCAAAACCTACAACCCCGAGGCGAAAGAGGCTTTGGTCATCGGGCTAGGCAGCGGCATAATCCCCGAGAGGTTCTCCCGCTACGGCGTGCGGACCGACGTCGTGGAGATAAACCCCGGGGTCGTCGAGGCCGCGAAAGAGTACTTCTCGTTCGATGACAGGAAAAGCCCCACGTTCGTGGAGGACGGCAGGAACTTCCTCAAGTCCGGCTACGGCCCCTACGACATCATCTTCCTCGACGCGTTCTCCGGGGACACTCCCCCGAGCCACCTCGTCTCCGTCGAGGCGTTCGAGCTCGCCAAAGCCAAGCTCACCGGCGGCGGAGTTCTCATCATAAACTTCATAAGCGGCAACCAGCCCGCGGACAGGGTCGTGCCCTCATCGGTATACGGCACGCTCAGGAAGGTATTCCCGGCGGTTGACGTCTATGCCGCCCAGGATTTCTTCTCCAGCGAACCCCGGGTCGTCAACATGATATTCGTGGCCCACGAAGGCGAAAGAGCGCCCCTGCCCGGCTTCGTCCCGGCCGACGCGCCAGCCGATTTCAGGGAGGACCTCGAGGGGCTCTACTCGAGAAGGGTCGAGTACGCCCCCGGCCCATTCGTCTTCACCGACGACTACAACCCCATTGATTTCTACGACAACTCCCTGCGCGAGCGCTTCAGGAGCCATATAATCTCGAGCTCCGACAGGGAGATAGTCGCCGACTGACGCGCCGCAGATTTTATTTGTATATTGCATGGCAAAAAAGATAAAATTCAGCGTTCCGTTCAAGGGAGAATAAAGGAGGTTTTCGATGTTCAGCCGTGGCAAGTTCCTCGGAGGTCTGGCCGCCATATCCGCGCTGGCGCTGCTGGCCGGGTGCGAGAAGCCGCCCGAGGGCATGGTGAAGGTCCCGGGCGGGGAGTTCACGATGGGCAGCAACGAAGTCGACAAGGAAGCCAAGGCCGTCCAGTACGGCGACAAGCGCCCCTGGTACGCCAACGAGAGGCCTGAAAGGAAGGTCGACCTGAAGACCTTCCACATAGATATGACAGAGGTCACGAACCGCCAGTTCCAGGAGTTCGTCAAAGCGACCGGGACCGCGCCGCCGCCGCACTGGGCCGGAGGCACATACCAGCAGGGCCAGGACGAACACCCGGTCGTGCTCGTGACCTGGCATGAGGCGGATTCGTACTGCAAGTGGAAGGGCAAGAGGCTCCCGACCGAGGCCGAATGGGAGAAAGCCGCAAGGGGCACCGACGGCAGGAAATTCCCCTGGGGCGGGGACTTCGACACCAGGAAAGTCAACACGCTCGGGGAGTACGGCGGCACTGTGCCAGTCGGCACCCTCAAGGACGGCGTATCGCCGTACGGGGCCTTTGACATGGCGGGCAACGCGCAGGAATGGGTAGAGGACTGGTATAAGCCCTATCCCGGCAACGATTTCAACGACAAGGAATACGGCGAGCAGTTCAAGGTAGTCAGGGGCGGCGGATGGGGAGGCATGGGGCACTACAGCCTCTCGGTCTACGTAAGGACTTCGTTCAGGAACACTGCAAACCCCCAGGCGCGCTACGACGACGTCGGGTTCAGATGCGCCTGGCCCTGACCGGGCCGGCGCTCTCATGGGGCCAGGGACGGCACGGGGCTGAGCTATAGATTCTGAAAGGGACCTGCATCTGATGTTATTCAGCAAGAGGGCACTGTGGGTTTTTGCGCTGGCCGCGGCGGTAGTCGTCCTTACCCCGGTAACGGGCTTCTGCGTCGAGGAGGACCTGTACATCTACAGGCTCCTTTTCGGCAGGGTCTATTTCGAGTATGAGACGGGCACCATCGAGGACGGCGGACGCACGCGCGACCGTGACCGCTTCTTGCAGACCTACAGCCTCGATACCCTCGGCAACATCCTTTCAAGAAGGCTCATCACCTACGACGCCGGAGTAAGCCTCTCTCTCGAGGACTACCAGCAGGACAGCTCCACCATAGACACCGAGCAGGTCAACTACTACCTCAAGACCACGCTGCTGCCGAAATCCAACATACCTCTTTCGCTCTACGGCAGCAGGTTGAACGAGACCCTCACCACCAACACCTCGGAGAGCGAGCGCACGCGGACGATACTCGGATTGAACTGGCTCATGAGGTTCAGGACCCTCCCCGATACCAGGCTGGCCATAGAGCGCCAGAACGACACCGGCACCTCCAGCGACATGACGACTACCACCTACACGCTCGCCATGAACAAGGAGGTCGGCCCGACTGACAACGCTCTGTCTGTCAATTACGACACGACCGAAGACAACCTCCACGACGGGAGAGGCACTCAGACCCTGACCGTAAACGCCACGAACAGGACCTACCTCTCAAGGAGCACGATATTCGACCTCGGGTTCGCCAGGGGCGACAACACGACAGAGGCCGCCGATTCCCCCGACAGCACCGTCAACGCCGTCACCGTGGGACTGCAATCGAGGCCGAGCCAGGAGTTCAACCAGACACACAGGTACAACTTTTACAGCCTGCAAAGCGACGGCTCCGAGTCGGCGAACCACCTGTACTCGGGCAACATGGGATACCGCTTCACCGACCGCCTCGACTCGTCCCTGAGCATCACTGCCGGAGAGACGACCACCGAGTCCGTGGACAAGTCCGATTCGACGACCTCGCTGGGGGCCGGTTTCGGGCTCAACTACCGCATATCGAAGAAGTTGACCCTCTCCGAGACCGTGAGCTACAGCAAGTTCGACACGACCTCGGAGACAGCCACCAACCTGGACAGGGAGCTTTTCAGGGCCCTCACGCACGTCACTTACAACGACACTCTCCCCTGGGCGCAGCTTACGGCCAGCACCAGGCTCGGCTACAACAGGGACAGGACCTCCGACGAGTTCGCGGGCTCCGGCATCGAGCAAGGCTTCTCCGCGGCCCTCACCAACATCGACATAAACAGGTACTTCATCTTCAACACGTCGGCCGACTGGAACAGGGTCTACAACCTCACCGGAGACGTATGGAGCAGGTCCAGCAACTACCAGCTGAGCGCCCTCAACAAGCTCTGGAGGAGGTACGTCCAGCTTACCGCCAAGATGAGCAGGTCCGCCCAGTCCTCATGGATAGCGGAAGCCGAGACCAGCTCCGAGAACTGGGCGCTGGGCGCGGCCTCCACCTACTTCAGGAACACCAAAATAGAGGCCACGAGCGAGCATAACAAGACCTTCGACACCGTAACCGGCGACCTGTCGTCGGACTCCGAGATACTGACGGTCACGCACAACAGGTACCTGGCCGGCGGAGCGTTGGACCTCGGCTTCAACTACAGCCTTGTGAGCAACAGCTTCCCTGGCGGCTCAAACAGGTTCAGCTCGTACGCGCTTTTCGCAAGGTACAACAAGAAGCTCATGAGAAACCTGGATTGGCGCGCCGGGGCCAGCGTGACCAGGGGAGAAGGCGACGACAACACCTTCAAGAACATAACCTCGTTTGACAACATCTTCACGTACCCGCTTAGGAGCTGGCTCGTCTCCTTCGAGCAAAGATACATCCACACCGAAGACCAGAGCCGCGACCTCATCGAGAGCACTTATCTGTTCAGGGCCATGAGGCAGTTCATATGGATGCTGTAAAAGGCCGCCCCTCAACTGACAGGGCGGCCCTTTTCTCCACCATAGTGATACTCGCGGCTGTCCTGGCCCTGGGGGGCGCCTCCTGGGCCCGCAACTGGGTCTGGAGCACCCCCGTGTCCCTCTGGTCGGACATCGCCGCGAAATCCCCGATGAAAGCCAGGGCGCATTACAACCTCGCCACCAGCCTCTCCGCGGCCGGCAAGCTCCACGAGGCCATGGACGAGAACCTTAAGACTATCGCCCTCAACCCCGGCTACGGCAAGGCCTACTTCAACATCGGCGCCATCCTTCACGCGTGGGGGAGAGTCGACGAAGCCATAGAGAAATACATGACCGCCCTCGCCCTCAAGCCCGACATAGCGGAAGCCAGGAACAACCTCGGGTTCGCCTACTACTCAAAAGGGATGTACGGCGAGGCCATAGAGCAGTACTCGCTTGCCATCAGGATAAAGCCAGGGCACGCGAAGGCCCACCTCAACAGGGGGCACGCTCTTCGTGCCAAGGGAGAGCTTGACGAGGCCATGGCCGATTACAGGAGAGCGCTGGCGCTCCGGCCCGACTACGCCGCCGCCCGGCAGGGCATCGGGCAGACGCTTCTTTTGAAGGGGATGTTCAATGAGGCGGCAGGCGAGTTCCGCGCCGCAATAGACATGGACCCGAGGCTGGTTGACGCACGCACGGGGCTCGGGGAAGCGCTCCTGGCGCTCGGCATGAGGATGGAGGCGGCTTCCGAGTTCGAGACCGCCCTCGCCCTGGACCCGGCTAACGAAAAGGCGGCCCAGGGGTTCGCAAAGACCAGGGCCTTCTGAAAAAGGCCCGAGCTCCAGCGAAAAAAAACCAAAAAACAGCTTTCAGTATCTCTTCATCAGGACCGTATCATCCTGAGCGTGTTCTGGGCTTCCTGCCTTACCGGCTCTGAGGGGTAATCTGCGAACGCGAGGACAAAGCCCTCGAAGCCGCTCGCCTTTCCCTTCAAAGCGGCAACGACTTTCAGTATCTCCACAACGGTATGGGCATCCTTCCTGTCGCCAGCCATCATGAGGGCGTCTATGACCTTCTGGACGTCGCCCTGCTCCAGGTCTTCGCTTACGGCCGAGAGCGCCTCCGCGGCGGTCATCATGGCGGCATGGTTGCCCGAGGACATCACCGACAGCAGGGCGTCCATGCCTTTTTTGCCGGCCTTCGCCAGCGCAAGCGCGGAAGTGAGCCTGTAGAGCGGCTCGGAGCGCATGAGGACATGGTTTTTCACCACTTCGACCCCGTCCGCGAAGACCTCCGCCATGGCGGCCGCCGAAGCCTTGCGCACGTGATAGATGTCGCTGTCGAGGTGCTCGGTAAGGGTGTCCCTCGACTCGGCTGACTTGAACTTCGCGAGCTCCTGCGCTGCCAGGACAGAGACCTCCTCGTCCTTGTGCTCCAGGCAGGAGACCATTATCCCGAAAAAGACCTTGTTCCTCGCCAGCGCCACGGTGTGCAGTATCGTCTTCTGGAATACTCCGGGCGGCGGCGTCTCGATGAGCGCCGAGAGCTCCGTGACCGTGCCCGTTGGGTCTTCCTTGGCCAGGTGGTTGATGAGCATGGTGCCCTCCTCCCTGGTAACGGTCCCGGCCATCACCTTCGAGAACATGTTCGTAAGTTTTTCTCTAATGCTCATCGGACCTCAAGCGTTCCTTTCACTTATTATTCAAGCCTACAGCACAGGTATCAGCCCGAGCTGGAACTCGTAAGTCTTTGAGCACTTCGGGCACACGGTCGTCCTTGAGCTCACGCCGCCCTGCTTCGGGAGCTTTTCTATCTCAAGCTTCGTGCCGCATTTGCACACGTACCCGGTCACCCTGCCGGGGTTTCCCACGACTAGCGAGAAGGCCGGAACGTCCGAGAGGACGACCGCGCCAGCGGCTATCATGCAGTACTCGTTCAAGGTGGTGCCGCACACTATTGTCGCGTTGGCGCCTATGGCCGCGCCCTTCCTTATAAGGGTCTCGTAGATGACGAAGTCGCTGTTGACGGCCCTCGGGTAAAGGTCGTTGGTGAAGGTCATGTGAGGCCCAAGGAGCACCTCGTCCTCCACTGTCACTCCCCTGTAGACGGAAACGTAGTTCTGAATCTTGACGTTGTTCCCGATGAGGACGCCGGTGTCTATGTAGACGCCCTTCCCTATCTTGCAGTTCTCGCCTATCCTGGCGCCGGGCATGACCTGAGCCTGGTGCCAGATCTTGGTCCCGGCCCCCACTGCCGCTTCAGGGGACACCTCAGCGGTCTCATGGATGAACACGTCCTGCCTTTCACTGCCCACGGAAGCCTCCTTGACGCCATAATCCGGCGTGATTATAACATAAAATCAAGCCCACAATAAAGGACCACAGTCACCTTGGCGCGCCCTGCCCTCCGGCAGCCTCTATCCTGCCCAGGATCGACGGGTCGCCCGGGGAGTACCTCAGGGCCTCTTTGAAGCTCCGCGACGCCTCGTCCCGTTTACCGAGGGCAAGGTAGCTCTCGCCCATGTTGAGATATACCATCCTGCTGAGGGCGGCTTCCCGGGAGAAGAGCGCCGCCCGGCCGTAGGCCTCGACCGCGTCCTGGAACGCCCCTCTCATCTGCTTCAGGAGGCCAAGGTTATACAGGTACGGCGCGTCCTCGGGCATGAGTTCAAGGTAGGCCGCGATGCCAGCCTCGGCCTTGCCGTTCATGCCGGATTTCAGGTACGCGAGCGAAAGGGCCTTCCTCGTGAGTATCACCATCGACTGGTCCGGGTGGGCGCTCTTGAGGTTCATCTCGAGGGCCCGCTCAAGCCCATCCACCGCCTCAAGGGGGCGACCATCCTTTATCTTTTCGGCCGCCAGGGAATGGACGGCCACGTAGTTGCGGGGCTGGGCCGAGAGGGCCGCCGCCCACAAGGACCTGTCGCTCTCCCAGGCAGCGCTCTTGTGCCTGGCGAGCGCTGAAAAAGGCAGCGCGGCCGCCAGCACCAACGCGAGCGCCGGAACGCTCCACCTCTTTTTCCCTGACCATGCAAGAATAAGTCCCAGGAGCATCGCGAGCCCCACAGTGGAGAAATAAAGATACCTGTCCGCGTAAGGGAACCGGCTTATGGCGGGAGAGTACAGGGTCGGCAGTATAGGCAATATGATGACGGCCAGCACGAGCGGCCAGAGCCTCGTAAGCTTCCTGAGAAGAATGACGAGAAGGAGCGGCGCCCCGATGACAACGGCGCCAGAGAGGGCGGCTCTCGGCTCTGAGAGCGACATCACCGGGTCCATGAGCTGCAATGGCGGCTCGCCGAATGGCAGGACGAGAGCCTTGAAGTATCTCGCCAACAGATCCAAAGCGTTCAGGGCGAACTCGTAAGGTGAAAGGAACTCGTGCAGCGTCCTTCCCGGCGTCATCTCGCCCTTGAGGGCGAAGGCCCTCATGAGCGCGTAGGCAGAGGCCGCTGCTACATACGGCAGGTACCTCGAGAGCCTCCCAGGCGAGAAGAGACCATGAATGCCGCGGCGGCCGGCATCATAGGCGAAGACTATGACGGGCAGCACGACAGCCGTCTCCTTGAGGAGAAGGGCCGAAAGGAAAAACAGGGCGGGTACGACCCTCGAAGCGGCGGACTCGGCCCTCGATGCGGATTTTCCGTCTATCGACCTGGCCTCGAGAAAGAAGGACGCAAGGCAGAGGAATACGAACGTGAGCTCGGCCATCGTCGCAAGCCACGAGACAGACTCGGCGTTTGTCGGGTGGACCGCAAAGACGAGGGAGGCCGCGAAGGCAGGCAGGGTCGTAGCATACTCCCTGCCCTCGGATCCCAGCATGCGCCTCAGGATTAGGAATACAAGGACCGAGTTGACCGCGTGCATGAGGACGTTCACGAGGTGCCAGCCCCACGCTGAAAAACCAAAGAGCGCGTACTCGGCCATGTATATCAAGAAGAGCATGGGCCGGTACGATATCGCCTGGTAGCCTTCCTCCTTGAAGCCGAACGTATGGGTGGTGAAGACCTCCGGGATGTTGGAGAAGCTCAAAACCCACCTGTTGGCGAGTATGAGCTCGCTGTCGTCGTAGACGAAGCCGTACCTGAGGCACGGGTAATAGAGCGCGAAGACCGCCGCCACGAGGCAGGCGGCCGCCAGGGCCGCCCCCCTGTTCCCTGGACCACCGCTCATTTCACACCCAGAAGCTTCATCCGTTCCCTGAACAGAGCCTTCATGTAACGCCAGCCGTCCCCCGCGAGGCTGAACCTTGTCTTTCTCATCTCCTCTTTGAGCTTCACGGGTATCTCGACGAGCTCAAAGCCGCATTTCCTGCTGTATATCAATATCTGCGCCTGGA
>UBJH01001359.1_pt1 | contig 12411 bp, 9 predicted proteins | sample 2193721 | NCBI WGS metagenome assembly UBJH01 (sample SAMEA4703186, study PRJEB27089) | metagenome | reverse complement strand
GCTGTTAACCGGTAGGTTCTAGGTTCGAGTCCTAGTGGGGGAGTTCTGAGAAAGGCCTCGTAAAGAGGCCTTTTCTCGTTAACGGTCTGGGCTTTTGGCCCACCGCGAGTATCTCTCGGGATTCGTGGGACTTCCTGAGAGTCCACGATTCGCCGAGCGCTCTCGAATCCGAGACATCGTATCGGCGGATCGGTCGCCACGCCGGGGTTGGGGGCCAAAAGTCTCTCCGCGCTCTCAAACTCTCTGGGCGTCGGGGTTAACGCGCTGCCGGGGTGAACGAGGGGTGCCCTTCGCCGTCCGCGGCGCTCCCTGACCGTTTCGCGTATTCAGAAGGCAGACGGCCCGCACCGGACGCGGGCCCCATTCCAGCATCAGGTGCGAAGCCGAGCGCCACGCGCACGCCCGCACGGATGCATGTCCCCCTTCACGGAGGATGTGCCCGTGCACAACACCGCGCTCATGGACGATGCTCCCGCCCCCACCGCCACGCTCGACCCCGATGGCCCGACCACGCCCGCCGCGCGGCTGGACGGCATCGCCGCCATCCTCGCCGAAGGCATCCGCCGCCGGCGGCGACAGGTCGCGATTTCGGGGTCGAACATCGAGCATCAAGAAGGCTCTCCGGCTCGCCTTGAACTGTCCGAGCATGCCCGCCCTGATGGGTCGCGTGGTTAACGGCCACGAGAACGGAGACCCCGAATGGCGATCGATGTGAATGCAGCCGAGCGGGCCTTGGAGATGATGACCGTGCCGCAACTGAAGCAGCGGTACGCCAAAGTCTACGGCGAAGAAACGCGGACGCACCACAAGGTGCTGCTCATCAAACGGATTCTCTGGCGGATGCAGGCGCTACGGGAGGGGGACCTCTCGGAGCGGGCACGCCAGCGGGCACGCGAACTGGCCAACGACGCCGATCTGCGGCGAAGCCCGCCACGCGTGTCAGCGTCGGACGGGCCGACGCCGCGGGCCAACGGCGAGAGCGTGGTCCGCGTTGCCCTCCCCGCGGGCGATGACGCACGCCTACCCGCGCCCGGGTCGGTGCTCCGACGCCAGTACAAGGGCCGAGCCGTGCTGGTCCGGGTGCTGCCCAAGGGGTTCGAGTACGAGGGCGAGGTCTTCCGGTCGCTCAGCGCCATCGCGGCGAAGGTGACCGGTTCGCATTGGAACGGATTCCGATTCTTCGGGCTCTGCAAGCCCGGCATCACGGAGGGCAAGGCATGAGGACCTCGGTCGAAACCAAACCCGCGAAGAACGTCGGCGTGGCGACCGTCCGCTGCGCTATCTACACCCGTAAGTCGAGCGAGCAGGGACTCGAGCAGGAGTTCAACTCGCTGCACGCCCAGCGCGAGAGCGGCGAGGCCTACGTCGCCAGCATGAAGCACGAGGGCTGGGTCGCGCTGCCCGACCAGTACAACGACGGCGGCTTCACCGGCGGGAACACCGACCGTCCGGGCTGCCAGCGGCTGATGGCCGACATCGAGGCCGGCAAGGTGAACTGCGTGGTGGTCTACAAGGTGGACCGTCTCTCGCGTTCCTTGATGGACTTCGCCCGGATGATGTCGGTGTTTGAGAAGCACCGCGTTTCGTTCGTGTCGGTGACGCAGCAATTCAACACCACGCAATCGATGGGGCGGCTCACGCTGAACATCCTGCTCTCGTTCGCGCAGTTCGAGCGAGAGATCATCTCCGAGCGCACCCGCGACAAGATCGCCGCCTCCAAGCGAAAGGGCAAGTGGTTCGGCGGCAAGCCGATCCTGGGGTACGACCTCGCGCCCCAGCCCGCTGGCGGAAGCAAACTCGTGGTCAACGCGGCGGAGGCGGAGGTCGTCCGCGAAATCTACCAACTGTACCTGGAGCACCGCTCGCTCACCAAAGTGGCCCAGATCCTCAACGCCCGCGGCTGTACGAGCAAGCGATGGACGACCCGCAAGGGCACGGCGGTCGGCGGCCGCGTGTGGGACAAACACCTGCTGATCAACTTGCTCACCAACCCGGCCTACGTTGGCAAGATCAAGCACAAGAAGGAACTGTTCGCCGGCGAGCACGCCGCCATCATCGACGAACCGCTCTGGCAGCAGGTGTACGGAATCATCAAGCACAACGGTCGCACCGGCGGCATGCACGTCCGCAACCAGCACGGGGCGCTGCTCAAGGGTCTGATCCACTGCGGCCCGTGCGGGCACGCGATGGGCCACTCCTACAGCGTCAAGGACGGAAAGGCGGCCTACCGCTACTACGTGTGCTACGTCGCCCAGAAGCAGGGCTGGCACGCGTGCCCGTCGGGTTCGCTGCCCGCGGAACAGATCGAGCGGCTGGTGGTCGACCGGATCAAACACATAGGCGGCGACGCCACGCTGGTCGCCGCCACATTCCGCCAGTTGCAGAGCGGCGTCCGCTCTCGGAGCGCCCAGATCGAGAAGGACCACACTGCGAGCAAGCGCGAGATCCAGAAGATTGAGGGCGACATCCGCAAGGCCGCGATGACGGCCGGCACGGACGCCAACGCCGCCGCCCGTCTGGCCGACCTTCACGAACGCCTCGCCGCGGCCAACGAGCAGGCGCGGGCTCTTCGCGCCGAGAGGGACCAGATGCAGAGCGAGTCGATCACCCAGGCCGAAGTCGCGGAGGCGCTCCGCGAGTTCGCGGCGACGTGGGACGTGCTCTACCCGCGTGAACAGGCGGCGATGCTGGCGAACCTGGTCAAGCGGGTGGATTACGACGGCGCGAAGAAGACGGTATCGATCACACTCCATCCTGCGGGGCTGCGGACGCTCGGCCAGTCGCCCGCTGAAGATGAGGAGGCAGCATGAACGGCATGGACGAGGTCACGATCGAGTTCCCGGTGCACTTCACGCGGGGGACGGCCGGCCGGAAAGAGGTCAACGTCGGCGTCGAGCCCGCCGCGCCGGCGGTAGAACGCGACCGCGTGCCTCGCATCTCCCGTCTGATGGCCTTAGCGATCCGGTTCGAGGAGCTGGTTCGGCTGGGAGAGGTCGAATCCCATGCCGATCTGGCCCGCCTCGGCCAGATCACACGGGCTCGGATCAGCCAGATCATGGACCTGCTGTGCCTGGCTCCGGACATCCAGGAGGAGTTGCTTTTCCTGCCTCGCGTTGAGCGTGAGCGGGATGCAGTCAGCGAGCACGAACTGCGCACAGTGTGCGCCGTCTCGGACTGGCGCGAGCAGCGTCGGCGCTGGCGGGAGTTGGCGGGCGCTGCACGTGGCCCACAGAACTGACAACAGCCCGACGGACCTCGTGAACGTGGGAAGCGAAGTCTGAGGCATGCAAACTCAAACGACAACCAGCGAGTCTCGCAACCCGGGGGTATGCAAATGGCGGGTGGATAGCCCGGCTCGAACGGGGCTCCGTCGCTCACGCCCGACGCCGCCGAGATCGGAGGCACGGGCGCGTCCCTCCGGTGCGTTCGTGCGAACCACATGTGGCGTGTTGAGCGTCCGTATTCAAAGCTTCGGCGAACCAATTCTCACAACAGGTGATCCGGGGCCTGTGGACCAAACTTGCCGGTTGACGCGCGACGACGCCTCCCTCGGCCACGAGGGGTAGCCATCCGGTCGGGCGGAAAGTTCCCTGAACCGATAGCCTCGGGTCGACCGCTCGGTGGAAATCGAACCCGCGGGTCCGCAACGCCGTACCATGACCACCGATATACTCCGGGGAAGTATGCTCCACCGCGGCAGTCCATTCCGGCTTCTCGTGACCGTCCTCTTGGCGGTCGCGGTTCCATTCTGCTGCTGCAACTTCCACTCTTGGTTCAGCGCGTGCGGTCCGTGCCAGGCTCCTGCTTCGGATCGCCAAGGCGAGACACTGGCTCATGTTCACGCCGACGGGGCGAGCCACGTTCACTCCTCCCACCATGAGCACCAAGACGGGCCTGCGTCCAACGATGGGGACGATCACTCCCCCAAGCCGTGCGCGCCGGGTGACGAGCACGACTGCGACTGCGGCAAGAACAGCGGGATGATGCTCACGGTCCAGCAGTCGACCGTCGAGTTGCCCGCGCCAGTGGTCATCGCTGTTCTCGACTGGGCCCTGCCCGCTGATGTGCTTCCGACAGCCCTGTTCCGGGCCTTGGATCGGGAGCAGCGCGTCGTCGAACGACCGCAGACATCGCTTCTGCGCCTGCACTGCGCGCTCATCGTGTAGCAATTCGGCCCGTACCGACGATTCGCAGTCGCCGAAGCGCTAAAAGTGCGATTGGAGACTCCGGAATCGTCGGCGGGCTGCCGCGCGCCCCCATCGCGCTTCGGCGCACCCCATCCATCTGACTGACCTGTTCTCGCACCCTCACCGGAGGTCTCGCATGGCACGCTCACGCGCGGCTGTGGGGCTGGGCGCACTGGCGCTCGCTACCGCGGCGATCCTGATTCCTGTCTACGCCCACGAAGGGCACAATAAACCCTCCGGGGCGACGTTCGATCCGAACGCGCCGAAGAGGGTCTCGGAGGCGACCGCTGCGGCGATTGGCCTTGCCACCGCCGAGGTGGACTTCGGCCAGGTCGAAGATGTTGTCCGCCTGACCGGAATGGTCCGGGCGCGCCCGGACGCGCTGGTGGCCGTCTCACCGCGCTACGCGGGCGTAGTTCGCCTTGTCGCCGTCCAGCCGGGCGACCTCGTTGTGAAGGGCGCGACGCTGGCCGAGGTTGATTCGCCGGAGATGGCCAAGCTGCTCTATGACGTCCGCCGGTTGGAAGGAGAATCCGAGCGGCTGAACGCTGAGCTGAAGCGGGCTGAGTCGCAGGTGCAGTCGCTTGAGATCGAGCTGCCCGCCCTCACGCAAGGCGCGGAACTGCTCGAGGCCGAGGTACAGAGACTCACGAGTGCGGGCGAAAACGTCTCCGCCAACCTGCTGACTCAACGCAGATCCGAAGCGATCAAGCTGCGGGCCGACGCCGGCCTTCGCCGGGTCGCCTTGGAGCAGGCTCGGGCGGAGCTTGTCTCGCTGCGGAAACAGGTCGAAACCACACACGCTTCAGCGGAGGCTCTCAGGGGAACACTCCCCGCTGAGAACGATCCGCACGCGGTCGAAGTGCTCGCCGATCCCGCTCGGCCGGGCCTGATTCGCTTTCTGGCACCGATCGACGGCGTGGTCACCACACGAAGCGCGGCGGTCGGCCAGGGCGTCGAAGCCGGTCAGCCCCTGCTGACGATCGGGGACTTCGCGCGGGTCCAGATCGAGGGCGAGTTGCCCGAAGGCCTCGTCGACCGCCTCACTGCTGCCAGCGGCAGCAAGGTCCGCATCCGACGCGGCGTCGGCGCGGCAAGCGATGTGGTCGCGGAAGGATCGGTCCGCTTCGTCAGCCCGGTGATCGACGCCACCAAGCGCACCGCGCACGTGTTGGTTGATGCGGAGAACGCGAAGGGGCTGCTCCGCCAGGGTCAGTTCGTGGACCTGTCGATCGTGATTGCCGCCAACGACTCGGCGGTGGTGATCCCGGCGTCGGCCATCGTCAAAGAGGGTCCCCTTCAGTACGTCTTCGTAAGGGAGGGGAAGAGTGACGACGTCGTCTACAAGAAGCGCGACATCGCCGCGGGCGTCCGTGATGATCGCGTGGTCGAGATCAAGCTAGGTCTGGTGCCCGGCGATGTGATCGCTGTGAGCGGCGCGTTCAGCCTCTCGCAGCTTCGCGGCTTCGTGCCCGGCGCGCCGGAGCCCGCCGCGCCCGCGCAGAACCCCGACGGCCACGGTCACTCGCACTGATCGACATTTCCGCGACTCGCCCCCGAAGAAGAGGACCCTCCCTTGCTGAACTGGATCATCCGATCATCGCTGAACAACCGCGTGCTTGTGATCATCGCTGCGCTCCTGGTGTCGGTCTACGGCCTCTACGTCACGTTCAACACGCCCACGGACGTGTTGCCCGACCTCAACCGGCCGGTGGTCACCATCTTCGGCGAGGCTCCGGGCCTTGCGCCCGAGGAGGTCGAGGCCCAGGTCACATATCCAATCGAAACCGCAGTCAACGGCGCACCCGGCGTTGAGCGTGTGCGGAGCCGGAGCGCGCTCGGCCTCTCCATCGTCTATGTCGAGTTCGCGTGGGGCACTGACCCCAAGTACAACCGTCAGGTCGTCACCGAGCGGCTTGGGACCGTCGCAGAGAAACTCCCGCCCGGCATCGTTCCGGTGATGACTCCGGCGTCGAGCATCATGGGCGAGATCGCCCTCATCAGCGCATCGAGCAAGACGCTCTCGCCCATGGACGTGCGGACGCAGGCCGAGTTCGTGCTCCGCCCTGCCATCCTGTCCATTCCCGGCATCGCGCAAGTGACCGTGATGGGTGGCGACCTCAAGCAGTTCCGCGTCCAGGCCGACCCGGACAAGCTGCGGCTGTTCGACCTCACTCTCGAGGATGTTGAGCGGGCGCTGCAGGCGGCGAACCAGAACACGGGCGGCGGCTTCCTCTCCAGTGGCGCGCAAGAACTGGTCGTCCGCAACCTTGGCCGTGTACAGACCGCCGACGACATTGCGGCGTCCCTTATCACCAACGAGCCCGGTGACCACAACTCGCCGCCCCGCGCCGTGTTGATTCGAGACGTGGCCACGGTCATCGAGGCCGGCCCGACGATCAAGCGCGGCGACGGATCGGAGAACGCGGCACCGGCCGTCATCATGGCGATCCAAAAGCAGCCCGGCGCGGACACCCTCACGCTCACTCGGGCTTTGGACGCGACGCTCGCCCAGATCAAGCCCACACTGCCAGCGGGTCTGGACCTCAACGCCGACCTCTTCAGGCAGGAGCACTTCATCCGGGCATCGATCGGCAATGTCATCGAAGCCCTGGAACTCGGCGCAATCCTTGTCGTGATCATCCTGGTTCTGTTCCTCATGAACGTGCGGACGACAATCGTCACGCTCACGGCCCTGCCGCTCTCGATCATCACGACCTTTATGGTGTTCCACTGGCTCGGGATGAGCGTCAACACCATGACGCTGGGCGGGCTGGCGGTGGCGATTGGTGAACTGGTGGACGACGCGGTCGTCGACGTCGAGAACGTGTACCGGCGCCTGGGCGAGAACCGCCGTGCCGCCAATGCCAGGCCGATCGTGCAGGTCGTCTTCGATGCCTCCAGCGAGATCCGCAACCCGATCATCCTGGGCACCGTCATCGTCAACCTCGTCTTTCTCCCCACGTTCTTCCTGCCCGGGATCGAGGGGAGGCTCTTCACGCCCCTGGCGACCGCGTACATCATCAGCATCTTCGCGTCTCTGCTCGTGGCGCTCACGATCACTCCCGTTCTGGCCTTCTACCTGCTCCCGGGCATCAAGCGCATGACGCACGGCAAGGACGGTTTCTTGCTCCGCGTCTGCAAGCGGCTAGCGCTCAAGTCCTATTCGATCTCGATGCCGCGCCCAATCGCGGTGCTCGCGACGCTGGGCGTGATGGTCGCTGCCGCGCTCTTCATGGTCACGCGGCTGGGCTCGGAGTTCCTGCCGCCTTTCAACGAAGGCACGGCGACCGTCTCCTTCATGCTCACGCCGGGCGTCTCGCTCGAGGAATCCAACCGGATCGCCGCGAGGGCCGAAGAAGCCATCCTCTCGATCCCGCAGGTGAAGAACGTCGGTCGTCGCACGGGCCGCGCGGAGCAGGATGAACACGCCGAGGGAGTCCATTCCTCGGAGATCGACGTGGACCTGTGGACCAAGGAAGAGGCCAAGAACCCCGACAAGCACCCGGTCGCCAGCGGCCGCAGGCCACCGCCCGTGAAGGACATCCGCCCGCGCGAGGAAGTGTTCGCACAGATTCAAGAGAAGCTCGAAGTCTTCCCCGGTGTGAATGTCGGCGTCGGCCAACCGATCAGCCACCGCATCGAGCACCTCCTGTCGGGCGTCCGGGCGATGGTGGCGATCAAGATCTTCGGCGACGACCTCAACACGCTCCGCACACTCGCGGATCAGACCAAGGCCGCGATGGAGGGCATCCCCGGTGTTGCCGACCTTCAGGTCGAGCAGCAGGTGCTGGTGCCTCAGCTGCACATCAGCGTGAACCGCGATGCCGCCGCCCGCGTGGGCTTTACGCCCGCGATGCTCACCGACGCGATGGAAACGGCGACGAAGGGTAAGGTGGTCGGCCAGGTGCTCGAGGGGCTCAAGTCGTTCGACATCACGCTCACGCTCGACGATCACCACCGCACCGACCCGACGCGCCTCGAGGAGGTCCGACTGGTCTCTCCCACGGGGGCCATCGTGCTCCTGCGCGACGTGGCTGAGGTCGTCGAGAAGCTCGGCCCCAATGAGGTGGCCCGCGAGAACCTCCGCCGCCGCATCGTGGTGCAGTGCAACGTCCGCGGCCGCGATCTGGGGTCGACGGTTGAGGACATCCAGAAGTCGATCGCGATGGATCTGAAGCTGCCGCAGGGCTACACGCTGCAGTACGGGGGTCTCTACGAGGCGCAGCAGGAATCGACCCGGCTGCTCTTGATCCTGGGTCTCGGGTCGCTGGTCGCCATCTTCGTCATCCTCTACACCCACTACCGCTCGGGCATGGTGGCGGCCCAGATTATGCTCAACGTCCCGTTCGCGCTCATCGGCAGCGTGACGGCGCTTGCGATCACCCGCGAGCCGTTCAGCGTCGCCTCGCTCGTGGGCTTCATCTCACTCACCGGCATCGCCACCCGCAACGGCGTGCTGATGGTCAGCCACTACATCCACCTCATGACCGAGGAGCGGCAGACCTGGAGCAAGGAGCTCATCATCCGGGGCAGCCAGGAGCGCGTGGCCCCGGTCCTGATGACCGCCGTCACCGCGGGGCTGGGCCTCATTCCCCTGGTGCTCAGCAAGGGCGAGCCGGGCAAGGAGATCCTGTACCCCGTCGCGGTGGTCATCCTCGGCGGCCTCATCACCAGCACGCTGCTGGACTTCTTCGTGACCCCGGCGATCTTCTACCGCTTCGGAAAGACCGCAGCGGAACGGTTGGCCAGGGAGCACGCCGAGAAGCACGGCGGCATCGGTACGTCACCGGGCAGTGTGCCAGCACAAGCAATCGCCACAGTGACGGCTGAACCCGTCTCAAGTCTATCAAGTGACCACGTCGCACCTCCGGCAGAGGCGAGCGACGGCGGCAGCGCATCCGCCTCTGCCTCAAGGAAAGATGGCCATAACCCGGCCACCTGAAGGAGTTCTCGCATGAACAAGCGTTCCGCATCGACCTTCCTGGCGGCCCTCGCGGCCGCGGCGCTCTGGGCCACGCCCGTCATGGCCCAACACGATCACGGTGACAAGAAGGCTCAGCCCGGGCATGACGATGGTCATGCACACGGCGAAGTTGCCAAGGCCAAGACCTTCGGCGAGGCCGCGCGGCGCATCGCCGATGAGATCAAGGCGATCGAGGCTGCCCTCACCGGCGGCTCGGTCGCGGGTGTGTCCGATCGCGCCAATGCCGTGAACGCGCTGGCCAAGGACCTGGGCGCCCTGTCGCTGGCGAAGGACAGCGGCGTCCCGCGCGAGAAGGTCAAGGATGCCAACCTTGCCGGCAAGGAACTCGCCGAGGCAGCCGACGCCCTGCACGAGATCGCCGACAAGGGTGACCTCGCGGCCAGCAAGTCCCAGTTCGACAAGGTGAAGGCAGCGGCGGCGAAGATCGAGGCGGTCGCGCCCGCCACGTACTACTGCCCGATGCACTGCGAGGGAAGCAAGACCTACGACAAGCCCGGCGAGTGCCCGGTCTGCCACATGAAACTCAAGAAGCAGACCAGCGAGCAGTTCACGGTCGAGGTCAAGCCCATCGGCGGGACCATCACGGCGGGTAAGCCCGCGAACCTGCTGTTTACGATCAAGGACCCGCGCGGCCTGGCCGTCAAGACCGTCGAGATCGTCCACGAGATGCCGCTGCACCTCTTGATGGTCAGCAAGGACCTCTCGTGGTACGCCCACGAGCACCCGGCGCTCCAGCCCGACGGCACGTTCACGTTCACCTGGACCTTCCCCGCCGGCGGTGAGTACACGCTCTTCCACGACTTCACGCCCAAGGACGTGGGGATGCAGGTTGTGCCGGTGACGCTGAAAGTCGAGGGCGCGCCCGCCGCGCCAGTTGCACTTAAGGCCGACAGCGACAAGCCCAAGACGGTGGACGGGTACACCGTCACGCTCAACACCGGCGGACCCGTGACCACGGGCAAGCCGACGACGATGTCGTACACGATCGCCAAGGACGGCAAGCCCGTGAGCGACCTGACGCCCTACCTCGGCGCGATGGGGCACCTGGTCATCATGAGCCAGGACCTCAAGGAGTTCGTCCACAGCCATCCGCACGAGCACGCCGAGGGCGACCACGACCACGCCAAGCAGGGGCACAGCGACACGAAGGGCGGCCCGAAGGTGGACTTCGAGGCGCACTTCAAGGCCGCGGGGCTCTACAAGGGATGGGCCCAGTTCCAGCACAACGGCAAGGTCATCACCGTGCCCTTCACGTTCAATGTCGCCAAGGGCGAGGGCTCGGGCGAGGCCAAGCCGCACGATCACGGCAAGTAAGTAACCACCGCGCCCCGCGCCGCGAAAGCGGCACGGGCCGATTCATCGCTCGTCGTCTCGCCGCACGGTGCGGCGGGAGGAGCACGCCCTGTTCCCGGAGATCGGCCCATGACACCCATCCGCCCGCTTCTACTGCTCGCCGCCGCATCCGTGCTGCTCGCCCAAGGCTGTGCGACCAGCAAGCACGATGTGGCCAAGGCCGAGGCCGGGCAGGTCTCTGTGTGTACCAAGTGTTACGACCAGATCCGCAAAGCCCGGAGCACCGGCGGCCCGCGCGGCGGCTTGGCCACGAACCGCACCATCACCACGCACATGTGCGAGGACTGCAAGGACGAGATGACCATCTACGAGAAGGACGGCGTGCTGAAGGTCCGGTGCGCCACCTGCGCCCCGGAGGGCGTGGACTGTGACCGGTGCGTGCCCAAGACCGCCGCCAAGTGAACCCGTGTCTCCGTTGACCAGAACCACTTTCTTTGGAGATTCCCGATGATCCGTGCCACCGTCCTGTTCACTTCGACCTCAATCCTCGTCGCAGGGATGCTCACGCCCGCGGCACTCTCGCAGTGCTGCGGTGCGCCCAAGACCGCGGCAACCACGACTGAATCGGCGAGCGTGTCCCCGGCGGGCTCGGGATCGCCCGCCGCGCTGGCCGTGCTCGCGGCGTCGATGGCGAGCGTGGGCGCCGAGCCCGTCAACAAGGTCTGCCCCATCAAGGGCAACGAGGTGGACAAGAAGTCCCCCACGCGCTTGTTCAAGGGCGTGACCATCGGGTTCTGCTGCCCCGGCTGCGAGGGCAAGTGGGACAAGAAGACCGACGAGGAGAAGATGGCCCTGCTCGCCAAGCACGCGCCCGAGGCCGTGACGGCGATCAACGCTCCGGCGGCGCTCGCGCCGGCCTACATCGGCCAGGACAACCGGGTCGGTGCGGGCACGCTCCAGAGCAACCCGGCGTTGGCGGCCGCCCGCGGCTATCTCGCCGCGTGCGCGAAGGCGGACGCAGCGGCCCTCAACGCGCTCTTCCTGGATAATGGCCGTGCCACAGTGAGCGAGAACGCCAGTGACGAGGGGACGTGGGAGACCTACCGCGACCACCACCTGCTGCCGGAACTCAAGGAAATGCCGGATTTCACGATGACCCTGACCAAGGAGGACATGCAGACCTTCGGCACCACCACGATCGTCCGCCACATCGGCTCGTTCACCGTTCCCGACCCTAACCATAAGGAACTCACCAAGAAGTACCTCGCCGCCGTGACCTATGTCGTCGTGGACGAGGGCGGGACGCAGAAGATCGCGCACCTGCACTGGTCGAGCCGGCCGGAGCGGAAGGCGGAGCCCACGGTCCAGGCGGCGGGCAAGACGGTCAATGAGATCTGCCCGATGACCGGCGACAAGGTGAACGAGTTCCACACGCGGGAGTTCAACGGGCTGACCGTCGGATTCTGTGACGGTGATTGCGCCCTGCGATGGGGCGGGCTCACCGAAGAGGTGCGTACCAAGAAACTCGCGGATGCGATCGCCGGTACGACGGCGAAGACGCCGCACGGCGCTCAGCCCGACGACGGGCACCACCACGAGCACAAGTAAGAACCCACCTAGTCCCGCGCTGCAAGAGTTGCGCGGGCTGATTCGACCGTGGAGACTGCCCGCATGATGTTCCAACGCTTCAAGTGCCCACCTCACTTCACCCGCCCGATGGCCCCGGTCGCGCTGGCGCTCGCGGTGCTCGCGGGCGGATGCGCCTCGCTCGATCCGAAGGCGGACATCGACCGCGCCGCGCACACGGTCACCGACCGATCGGGCGTTGCGCCCGGATGGGATGGTCCCTGGGAGGCGTCGCTGACAACGTGGGACGGACGCTCGCCCCTCACGGTTGAGTTGGCCCTGGGGATGGCGCTCAGGAACAACCGCGACATCAGATCG
>UBJH01001851.1_pt1 | contig 12427 bp, 9 predicted proteins | sample 2193721 | NCBI WGS metagenome assembly UBJH01 (sample SAMEA4703186, study PRJEB27089) | metagenome | reverse complement strand
ATACATACCGCCCAGCCCGCGACCCTCCCGATCCAGCGGGTTCAGAACCAGATCAATTTTGTCCAGGCCCGGCGAGGGCGGTAGTGTCTGGCGCAGCGCCTGCGCAATCTCCGCCTTCTTGCGGAAATAGGCCGCTTCAGACACAATCGCCTCGCACAAGAGCGGCATGGCAACCGTCAGATTCAGCTCCCGGTCTGAGCGGATTCCCATGACCTTCACATCCTCCCCCGTTTCAGGAAACGCCGTCTTGAAGCTGGAGGAGTTCAGGTGTCGCTCCACCCACAGGACCATCTGTTCAGTCTCGCTCAGGGGGGCATAGCCGACAGCCGCCGAGGTATCATTGGACTCTCTCACGCCCTCGCGCTTGAAGATATCCGCTAATTCGTCGGAACCCTCCGCAAGCACCACCCGATACCGCAGATGCCGGTTCGGGTCTACGTGACGCAGCGACTTACGGAACCATTCCTTGGCCGCCTCGACCGCGATCTCCTTGATCGGCACGCGGACCTTCCCAACGCGGAACGTCGCACGATCGCCGATCACCAGCTCCATCGGTTGCAGCACACGCCCCCCGCCGAGACGCCGCCGCACCCGCCCTGCTACCAGCAGTCCCTTGTCGATATTGTTGTGAAGGACCCGGCCGAAGCGCTGTTGATATTCGGCGTTGATGGCCCGCGCGGCGGCCTCCATCACCGCATCGCAGATCGAATCGGGATGGCCCAGCCCTTTCCGCTCGACGATCTCGATCCGCTGCTCACCGATGGGCGGCTGCTGTAACCGCTGGACACGCACCTGCGGCATCGGTCTCTCCTTTAACGCTCCCACTGCACCCGGAGGAATTTGTTGTCATGCGACCAACCGTATGCAACGGTTCCTCCGCAGGCCTTGTGAAGCTCCCGTCCGATCCGCTGCGCCAGCTTCTCGTCGGTTGTCGTCAGCTCAAGCTGTCCGTTCTCCTCGCGGAGGCCCATGATCCGATGAAGCGGATTGCGCTCCCTGGCCCGTTTCTCCTCGTTGGAAATGATGCGCAAAATCTCATCCTGATGCTCAGCCAGGAACGGTCCCTTCAGCGTCACCTGCCCGCTGGGATAGCCGTCACGAATCTTTTCACACGCCGGGCAGAAGATCTCTTTGACCGTTCCTGCTTTGAGAAGCTCGGCATAAACCGTCTCATCCTGATACCATCGCCTCCCTGTCGAAATAGCATGACACCCGTGACATACCTTCTTACCGGGCGCACCTTTGGCCAGGTAGGAATCGGTCTCAGTATCTACGCTCTTCTTAGACGATGCGGCGTCGTAATGCCTGCGCGCAACCATGGGTGTCTTCATGGGACGTTCCTCCCGGTGCGCGGTGCGATGCGAACGGTCCGAGGCGCGAGGTACATTGAACGTCGCACCACGCACTTCGCGCTATTCATTCGATCTGAATCGGGATCGCCTTTCGCTTGGCTTCCTCTGTCTTTGGAAGGGTAATGATCAGCACCCCGTTCTTAAAGGCCGCTTTAATTTTATCGGAGGCTACCGGCGCCGGCAGTTCGACCGTTCGTGTAAACGCGCCATACGCACGCTCAAGCAGGTGGTGGTGTTCGTCGTGTTCCTCTTTCACGTGCCGCTTCTCCCCCTTCAGAGTCAGCGTGTTCCCGGAGATGGTGATATCCAGGTCTTTGGCGTCCAGCCCGGGCAGCTCCGCCTTTACCATCACACGGTCCTTGGTTTCGGTCATGTCCAGATGCGGAGTCCATCCCGCCCCGGACAGGTCCAGACGAGGCAGCTCACCGAAAAATCGCTCAAACACTCGGTCCATCTCTCGTCTGAACGTGGTCAAATCACCGAAGGGTGTCCACTTTGTGAGCGCCATGGTCGTTCCTCCTTCCTGTCTGACTCATCCGGAACTTGTGAGGGTTACCTTATCCTCCCCTCTCCCTTCGAGAGGGAGAGGGTTGGGGTGAGGGTGGGACAGGCACTTTCTCAATGGCGTCTATGTGTAGCAAGCTGTGCCTCTTCTGTCAAGTCGTTTTCGGCTCATGAGAAGTGAGGAGAGGACGACGGAACCGGAAACGGACTCCTCGGCTAGGGACCTGGATGCTGCGCAGGCACAGCGTCGGCGAGGTGAAAGACCTGGATAATGGGATTATGATAGCCAAGTGAATGGTGGAGGGGACGAAAGCTTACCACCGGAGTATAGCGCTCAAAGAGGGTGCGGTAAAACCGGGTCGCCTCCGGTTTGAAGTCGGGATGATCCAGGTATCGCTGATAATTGAAACTGCTCGTCACCAGGTAGGCGTTCGGATCGCGGCTGATCTCGGACAGTTCGGTCAAGGAGGTTTCCCGAACGGGCGTCAGCGTGAATGGAAAGTCTGGGGTCTCGAAGTTGCCGGCAAATGGGGTATACCATATAAAGCCCGGCAGGATCAGGCGCGCATCCCGCGGGAGAGTCCGCATGATCCAGTCTCTGGCTTGATCTCTGGTATCCGGCCCCATAGCCCCCACCTGGCGGATCGTCTCACATCCATTGAGGCCGATCGTCGATGCACACAGCAGACCGACCAGCACCCGCGAACGACCGCCGCTTGTCCAGGCCCAGGCCAGCGCAGCCCCGCCCAGCAGGGCGGCGTACGGCAACACAATCACCATATATCGCGCCGCAAAGGGGGGAGGCTTCAGTGGTAAGGTCTCCAGTGCCAGATAGAACAGGGCGGCAGCCCCGGCCACAAGCTGTAGGCCGCGATCGGCCTTGGTGACGGCCACAACGATGCCGCTCGCCGCCAGCAGGATGCCCGCGAGGGAGAAACCGGGGGCCAGACTGTAGCGCAGATGGTAGGTCCACAGATACGACAGAGGGGAGATCGTCAGGGAACGCTCAAGCGACTCGCCGTTGAGTGCGCCACCGGAACCGGCCACACGGTCGAACCCGTGTCCGAACAGGGCATGCCGGACCTCAAACGAAATACCGGCCACGAATTGCCCGGGATGCGCCAGGATGCCGGGTGTGGTCGCCAGGAACCCGACGACAACCAGGGTGGCGGCGACCCCAAGTCTTCGCCACCGACGGTCTGCCATCGGCCCGCCCAACACAGCCCCCACCAGCAGCGGCGCGGCCAGCAGGCCCGTATACTTCGTCCCGATCGCTCCGCCCAGGGCCGCCGCCCCAAGGAGGAGATCGCGAGATCGGCCTTGACGCAGATACCGGACCACAAAGAGGAGTTGGAGGGTCAACCAGAACGCCAGTGGAATGTCCTCCTTGAAGTCATGGGCCGCGACGACGGCCAGGGGGGCCGTGGCGTACAAGATTGCGGCGGCGGCCCCCGCAAGCGGGCCCCCCAGATAACGGCCCACGCCGAACAGCAGTCCCGCTGTCGCTATGCCGAGGGTCGCGACTGCCGCCCTGCCGGCTAAAAGCGGATGAAGGCCGAACCCCCATCCGGTGTGTATAAAAGGGTAACTGAAAAACAGCATGAAGTGGGGGTGATTGAATCGGGCCGGGATATCCCCACGAGCGAGTTTGACCGCCGCAAGGATCTTTATCGATTCATCGGGGTGGTAGAATAGGGGTAAGCCGTAGGACAGGTTGACGGTCATCAGGTAGGCTGCAACAAGGAGGCACACCGCTGCAATGACCAGAGACCAGGAGGAGATCGAAAGTCTTCCGGTAGATAAGATCCGAGACGATGTCTCTTCAGACGAAAGGACCGGAGCATCGTGAAGAGGCCCGTCGATCCTTTGCACCCCTTCCGGTTTGCCCGCGGTTCTCCGGCCTCTTCCCATCCTTAGTGTATCTGAATCCGGCGCCGCGTCACTTCGCCGCGTGCCCCCTGATTCCGAGTTCCGCCAGCCGCTCGCGAGCCGGAGCGAACGACGGGTCGAGATCGAGGGCGCGCTCCCACGCCCGGCGCGCTGCCTCGCGGTCACCCTGCTGGTAGCGCAGCAACCCGACGGCATGATGGATGCGGGCATTGTCGGGGTCGAGCTCCAGTGCTCGCTGGAACTCGCGAGCCGCGCGTATCAGGTCGCCTCGGTTACCATACATGCTCCCGAGGTTGAAGTGGGCCTTGGCAGAGGTTGGATGCTCACGCGCCTCCCGCTCCAACTGCTCCAGCGAAGGCTCGGACGAACCGACCCGGGCCATGGCCAGGTTGGTTCGAAATTCCGTTGAATCAGGCTTGAGGGCAAGAGCCTGCCTGAATGACGCCTCGGCCTCCGTCTGACGCCCCAGCCGATGATACGCAATCCCCAAATTATTATGGGCATCAGCGTAATCGGCGGATAATCGGAGGGCCTCTTGCAGGGCCGCAATCGCCTCCTCATTCCGTCCCATCTCCAACAACCCGGCGCCGAGATTGGTATGGGTGATAGGGGAACGGGGCATCAGCTTCACGGCCTCCCGGTAGGCCTCCAAGGCTCGATCATACCGACCTGAGGCAATCAAGGCTTTTCCGGTGGCCATTTGCAGCGCCACATCGTACGGGTTCAGGTCAAGTCCTTTGCGGTACGCCTCAATCGCCAGATCATACAGCCGTGCCGCCCGGTAGGCATTACCAACCTGAAGATAGCTCTTTTCATGACGGAACTGCGCACCCAGTACCGACGTCGACAGTTCGGTCGCCCGATCCGTCTGCCCCATCGCCGCATAGGTCTGTGTCAGTCCGACAACGGGCGCCGCCGACGCAGGGTTCAACTCGATCGCTTTCCTGAAATGTGCGACCGCCTCCTCGTAACGCCCCAATAAGCGGTAGGTGTCGCCCAACCCGACATACCCGGAGGGGGATTCCGGGTTAATAGTCGAATAGACTTGGAATTGTTCGATGGCCTCCTGAAACCGCTCGTACGCTTTCAGGCTTTGAGCCAGGTTAATATGGGCCCTGGCCGACCGCGGCGCCGTCTGGACCGTTTTTGTCCAGAGCGTCAGATCATCAGCCCAATCGCGGTTACGGACCACCGTTCGCACGCTCAGAAGCAGTAAGACGGCTACGAATGTCCATCCGACGCCCGCCGCATATCGACCCTCCAGCCCCCGATGGACGGCATATCCCACAACGAGGGCAAACCCGATCGACGGCAGATACAGGAAATGTTCCGCCACCAATTCATGGTGAGGGATGATCTGTGACACCGGAAGCAGCGTGATGAAGAACCAGAGACCGCCGAAGCCGGCCCACCGGTCGATTCGCAACAGGCGGACAATCCCATACCCGACCCCGGCCAGCACCGCGACCGCCAGTAACCCGCGAATATCAGCGACGGAGGTCGAGACAGGAAAGGCATCGTACGAGTAGTCGGCGTTCAGTGTCACAGGCAATATCAGTTGCTTGAGATAGAAGACCATAATCCTGGCGCTGGTGTTCAGCGTAGGTCCCAGTCCCCCGCCATACAGCGTCCGCTGGTGACTTGGATTCGCGATGACGACGAAATAGTACAGCGCCGCGACCACGACTGCCGCCCCGCCGAGATACAGCCACTTGTCACGGCTGATGATCTCCCGCAGGCTTTGCCTTGCGGCCTTCGCCGACGCCATCGGCTCGCCCGCACCGGCGAGGGGAAAACCGCGGACAAAATCATAGACAGCGCACAGAACAGGAAGGGTAACGGCCATCTCCTTCGTCATGAGACCCAACACATAGGTCACACCGGTCAAGCCGAGATAGGCGGGCTTCTCCGTCGCCCGATAGCGTAAGAAGCCCCAAAATCCGAGCAGGTACCAGGTCGTAAACAGGACGTCACGCTGGCCGGCAATGTACGCCACCGAGTCCGTCTGAATAGGGTGCACGACAAACAGCAGGGCGGCGCACAGCGCGGCAGTCGCCCCGCCGAGCAGAAACCGAACGATCAGAAAGATCAGCGATCCATTGACGGCATGAAGCAGGATGTTTACAGCGCGATACCCGGCGGGATTGAGACCGAACAGGTGGAACTCGACGGCCAGGAGGGCGGTGCGCAGCGGTCGATGGGTGATCCCCTGGTCCGAGCCCTGCGGGATCGTCCGGTTGACATCCCATTTCAGATACTCGGGGTATTGCGCCAGATTGCGGATCTGGGGATTGGAAACGATCAGCCCGCCGTCGTCAAATACAAACTCATTCCGCAGGGCGTTCGCGTAGAGCAGTCCTGCAAGCGCAGCGAGCAGCAGGACGACTGCGAGCGTCTTTTGCGGAAGAACCCGGGCGACGATAGCCCCGATCCCCGCGACTTTTCGCTCAGATATTGCGAGTTCACCGGAACGTCGCGCTTTTTCCCCAGTTGCAGATTTTACTCGTGACATGCCTTGTCTCTTCACCTTGCATCGACGCGAGCCTCACCAGTTCAGACATCCCCCTCACCCACGCCCTCTCCCCCACACGGGGCGAGGGGAAGTAATAACGACGCCCTCCGCACCTAGCGGGTACCGGGAGGATGAGGGGTAGCCACTCACCCCTCCTCTCCCCCACTTGGGGGAGAGGATACAGGTGAGGGGGTGCGCGATACCGAGGTTCCTTATGAACGTACCGTAGACACATGCGGTACTGCTCTGCGAGATAGCGCTTTGATGTCTTTGGATACGTGCCGCTTGTGCGTCATCACCGACCCTTCCTTGGCACGCGGGCTGAGCCACTTCGACATTGCTGCGCGAGCAGTAGAGGGTGGCGCGTCGATGATCCAGCTTCGGGATAAGGTGACCGGACCCCGTCAACTTCTCTCGGAAGCGCGTCAGATCACCCAACTGTGTCGAGCGCGCGGGGTCTGCTTCATTGTCAACGATAGACTGGATCTGGCACTCGCAGCCGATGCCGACGGGGTCCACCTTGGACAGGACGACCTGCCGCCTCAAGCTGCCCGGGCCGTCCTGGGGACCAACAAGGTTCTGGGGGTTTCCACACACTCCCTTGAGCAGGGTCTTTGGGCCGCAGAGCAGGGGGCCGACTATCTCGGCATCGGGCCGATCTTTGCGACTGGAACAAAGGCTACCGGGTATGAGCCAAGGGGTTGCGATATCATTCGACAACTACGGACCCGGATCGACCTTCCACTTGTGGCGATCGGCGGCATTACAATGGGTAACGTGGCAGAGGTCATTACCGCCGGGGCCACTGGCGCTGCGGTGATCTCCGCGATTGTTGCCGCTGATGACATTACGGCGTCGACACGGGCGTTCGCGACAGCGATTCAGCAAGCGGCGGGTAAGTGTGAACAGAGCGGAAAGTCATTGACCGAGCGCTCGCGATATTTCTATAGTCAACATTAGGGCATCGCATGTAAGTACCCGTTGTTACATGGTTCACCTGAATTCAGATCTGCGGCGTAGCATGGTAATGCCGTGACTACCTCACAGGGGAGGAAGGGAATGGGACGGCAGGGGTTGTTGGCCTGGAAGACTTTAGGCTACTTGTTCGCGCAAACTCTGCATATTTCTATCATACGTTGGAGGGATGCACGCTCGTGCCATGCCAAGAAGCGAGCAGATCGAGGCCCGAGGGAGGAGGGCACCGGAGTTGTACGCAGTTGTACATCGAGGATGCCAGGCGACCGAGAACGAAGAGATACGACGCTTGTCGGCATGGCTTTAACACTTATCCTGCTCATCGCCGCCAACGCCCACGCGGCCGGCACGATAAAAGTTGGTGTGGCCGGTCCACTGACGGGCGATCAAGGCGCTTTGGGGCTGGAGCTGAAGAACGGCGCCATCATTGCCGTGGAGGAGTGGAACGCCAAAGGAGGGTTGCTCGGACAGAAGATTGAGATCGTCTGGGGTGACGATCAACACGATCCGAAGCAGGCCGTTGCGGTCGCGAATAAGTTTGTGAATGAAGGGGTTGTCGGGGTGATCGGCCATTTCAACAGCAGTTGCTCGATTCCGGCTTCCACCATCTATCGCGACGGTAAGGTTGTCCAGCTTACGCCTGCGTCGACCAATCCGCAATTTACCGAGCGCGGTCTGTGGAACGTCTTTCGCGTATGCGGGCGGGACGATCAGCAGGGTGGTGTGGCAGCCAACTTCATTGTGAAGAAGCTGAAGAAGGCCAAGGTCGTGGTCCTACACGACAAGACCACATACGGACAGGGACTGGCCGATGAAACGGTAAAGGCGCTGGAAAAGGCCAAGACCAAGCCGGTCTATTACGGCAGCATCACGCAGGGTGATAAAGACTACCGACCGGTGCTGACCGCCGTCAAGCAGAGTGATCCGGAGGTCCTCTTTTACGGCGGCATCTATCCGGAGGCCGTCTTGCTTACCAAGCAGATGCGCGAGCTGGGGATGAAAACGATCTTTGTCAGCGGCGACGGCGTCTGGGCCAAGGAGTTCATTGAGATCGGCGGAAAGGCTGCGGAAGGCGCCTTTATCACCTTCACCCCGGACCAAACGAAGATCAAGGAAGCTCAGGGGGTCATTCAGCGACATAAAGAAAAGTTCGGGACCACGGTGGGGGCCTACACCGTGTACAGTTATGTGGCTGCCGTGCTTCTCTTTGACGCGATTGCCGCGACTCAATCGACCGATAGCGTCAAGATCGCGGACTATATCAAGAAGACGAAATGGAAAACCGCTCTCGGACCGATCGAGTTCGATAAGAAGGGCGACGTACTCATATCGCCCTACGTCGTCTGGGAGGTACAGAACGGGAAGTTTGTGGAACTTCGGTAGGCGGGAAGGGATACTCGTATTGTAAACAGGAGGGGAAGGGAGCGATCTCTTCCCTCTCTTTGTATTGAGGGGATATGCTGCTTCAACAGTTGGTGAACGGGTTGACGCTTGGCAGTGTCTATGCGCTGATTGCGCTAGGCTATACGATGGTCTACGGGATCATCGAGCTGATTAACTTTGCCCACGGCGAAGTGTACATGTTGGGCGCCTATATCGGGATCGTGACCTTCAGTCTCCTGACCACGCTGCATCTGACATCCCCCGATTCCGCCGTCACCCTCTTCTGCATGATGGTTGCGGCGATCCTGTTCTGCGGCGCCTGCGGCATCACCATCGAACGGCTGGCCTACCGGCCCCTGCGCACGGCCCCGCGTCTGTCTCCCCTCATCAGCGCCCTGGGGGTCTCAATCTTTCTGCAGAATTTTGTCATGCTGGCCCAGGGTCCCAGGGATAAGGGATTCCCCGATCTGTTCATCCAGGGTGGGCTCGATCTGCCGGGCGGCAGGATCAGCGCAATCCAACTCTTCATCATGGCCACCTCGGTCCTGATGATGGTGGGGCTGCACCTGCTAGTGCGTCGGACCAGGATCGGCAAGGCGATGCGGGCAACGGCCCAGGATAAACAGATGGCCAGCCTGGTTGGCATCGATGTGAACCGGGTGATCAGCGTGACGTTCCTTATCGGATCGGCGCTCGCGGCAGTGGCGGGAGTGATGGTCGGGATGTACTATGGGTTGATTAACTTCTATATCGGCTACATCGCCGGAGTCAAGGCCTTTACCGCTGCAGTGCTGGGGGGGATCGGCAGCATTCCCGGCGCGATGCTCGGGGGGGTGCTGCTGGGTCTCATTGAGAGTCTCGGCGCCGGCTATATCTCCAGTGAGTACAAAGACGTCTTCGCATTCGCCATCCTGATTCTGGTACTGATCTTTCGCCCCACGGGCCTATTGGGGACAGATACCTCAAAACGCGCCTAGCCGACTATGCGAATCGTGTCGCGTTCCGTTCCACTGTACCGCCGCCCTCTGGTAAGAATTATCCTGACCAGTCTGTGGTTGGGGCTGCTGTCGCTGCCTCTCATGATTGAGCTGGACGCCGCGTATTTTGGTCTGGAACGTCCGCTTATGGTTACCGGCGTTGTGGCAACGCTCGGTCTCATACAGTGGTTCGTGTCTCAGTGGGGACGAGCCTCACCAGTGTGGGCGGATCGCCTGGCAGAGGCCGGTGGGACCACCTTTCGTGGCCTGATCCGGCGTATCGACCGTCGCCTGCTGTACATCCTGGCGTTCGCCGCTGCGGTTGTGATCCCCCTTGGTCTGAACCGGTATTACATCGATGTGTTAACCCAGGTAGGGATCTATGCGACGCTGGCGCTCGGACTCAACATCGTCGTGGGCCTGGCAGGGCTGCTGAATCTCGGCTACATCGCGTTTTATGCGGTGGGGGCGTATGCCTACGGCCTGCTCGCAACCCGTGCCGACGTCTCGTTCTGGCAGGTCCTGCCGCTCGGAGGAGTTCTGGCGGCCGTCTTCGGCGTCCTGCTCGGCTTCCCGGCCCTGCGCCTGCGGGGAGACTACCTGGCTATTGTCACGCTGGGATTCGGTGAGATGATCCGGATCGTGCTGAACAATTGGGACAGCCTTACGGGCGGACCCAACGGGATCATCGGCATCGCGCGTCCGAGCCTCTTCGGGTTTACCTTTTCCCACCCGATTCACTATTACTATCTGATCCTGGCTGTTGTCATGCTGACCATCTTCTCGGTTGATCGACTCAATCAGTCGCGTCTCGGGCGGGCCTGGACGGCGATGCGCGATGACGAGGTCGCCGCGGAAGCGATAGGGATCGACCTGGTCAAGACCAAGCTCCTCGCATTCGGGCTCGGTGCGACCTGGGCGGGACTTGCGGGTGTATTCTTCGCGAGCAAGATGACATTCATTTCGCCGGAGAGCTTTACCTTCTTCGAATCGGTGATCGTTCTCTGCATGGTGACGCTCGGTGGGATGGGCAGCATACCGGGTGTGATCCTGGGGGCGGCGCTACTGTTGATCCTGCCGGAGCTGATGCGGCAGTTTGCGCTGTATCGGATGTTGGTCTTTGGCGCGGCCATGGTTGGGATGATGGTGATGCGACCGAAGGGGTTGCTCACTGCGCGCCGGCGCACGGTCCCCCTCTGGCGTAAGGGGTGTGCCGGCTCTGCGGTAGTGGGCAAACCTCAGGCGACTTCGACGGAGCTCGGGCCGGGTCCTTCGACAGGGTCAGGGCAGGCCGATCCGACGTTACAACCCTCGAAAGAGGCGAGCATGATCCTGCTTGAAACGCGTAAACTATCGGTAGATTTTGGTGGGTTGCGAGCGTTGGACATGGTCGACCTCAGCGTTATGGCAGGAGAAATCGTCAGCCTGATCGGTCCTAACGGGGCCGGTAAAACGACCTTTTTCAATTGCGTGACAGGTCTCTATGCTCCGACCTCCGGAGAGGTCCGCTATCGCGGGGAGAACCTGGTCGGCGTGAAGCCGAACCATGTGGCCTGGAAGGGCGTGGCCAGAACCTTTCAGAACATCCGACTGTTCCAGGATATGACGGTACTCGAAAACGTCATGGTCGGGGGCCACTGCCGGATGCACGCTTCTGTCGTCGGCGCCATCTTCAGACCCAGGAGCGTCATCGCGGAAGAGGAGGAGTTGGTGGCGAAGGCGGCTGAGTTGCTTTGGTTCGTGGGTCTCCAGGACAAGAGCGATCTGTGGGCGAACCAGCTCCCATACGGTGACCAGCGACGGTTGGAGATCGCGAGAGCAATGGCAAGCGATCCGAGCCTCCTACTTCTCGATGAGCCGGCCGCCGGAATGAATCCCCAGGAGACCAACGCGCTCATGGAATTGATTTATGCGATTCGCGCCCGCGGCATCACGATTCTGCTCATTGAGCACCATATGAAACTGGTGATGGGTATCTCGGAACGGATCATGGTTCTCGATCACGGGGTTACAATCGCCGAAGGGACGCCGGAAGAGATCAGAGCAGATTCCAGGGTGATCGGCGCCTATCTGGGAAAAGAGTCGGCGCATGCTTAGCCTGAAAGAGGTGCATCTCCATTACGGCGCGATCCATGCCCTCAGGGGCATCAGTCTTGAGGTGGAACAGGGCCAGATCGTCACGCTGATCGGCGCGAATGGGGCCGGGAAATCGTCGACGTTGATGACGATTTCGGGAATCCTGAGACTGACCAGCGGACGGATCATCTTCGAAGGCGAGGAACTGACGCACCTTCCAGCCCATACCATCGTCCGGCGCGGCATTTCGCAGGTCCCGGAGGGGCGGAGAATCTTTCCGACGCTGACCGTCCTGGAAAATCTGGAGATGGGCGCCTACACCCGCGCTAAGGCCGCCGAGGTCCGTCACGACCTCGATCGGGTATTCCAGCTCTTCCCGCTCCTCAAAGACCGCCGGTCACAACTTGGCGGGACGCTTTCCGGCGGGGAACAGCAGATGCTGGCGATCGGCCGCGCCCTGATGGCGCGCCCACGGCTCCTGCTGTTGGATGAACCGTCGCTCGGGCTGGCCCCCAAATTGGTGGAGACCATCTTCGAGGTGATTCGAGAGATCAATGCCCAATCGACGACAATCCTGCTCGTCGAGCAAAATGCGCATATGGCCCTGCGCGTCGCGGAGAAAGGGTATGTCATGGAGGTGGGTCGGATCGTGCTTGCGGATGATGCCGAAACACTTATGGCCAACGGTGAGGTTCGAAGTGCCTATCTTGGAGAGTAGCGTGCGGCGTTCAGCGTGCGGCGTTCAGCGTGCGGCGTTC
>UBJH01001933.1_pt1 | contig 12484 bp, 12 predicted proteins | sample 2193721 | NCBI WGS metagenome assembly UBJH01 (sample SAMEA4703186, study PRJEB27089) | metagenome | reverse complement strand
GCCCACTTCGTCACCGGCAAGGCGAAGAAGCTGCTGGTGCCGGCCGCGGCGGTGCTGCGCCGGGGCGAGGTGACGGCGGTGTACGTCATCGACGACAAGAACATTGCGCGCCTGCGCCAGCTGCGGCTCTCCGAGCCCCTGGCGGGGGGCTATCACGAAGTGCTGGCGGGCGTCTCCGCCGGCGAAAAGGTCGCACTCGATCCGGTCAAGGCGGGCATCGTCGCCCGGCCGGGGAACTGAGTGATGAACACAGTGAGCCATGCTTCGATACGGCGGCAAAGCCGCCTACTCAGCACGAACGGTTTTCTGCCGTTCGCCCTGAGTAGCGCGAAGCGCGTATCGAAGGGTGCCGTCAAAGGTCTGTGAGCGCAGGGAAGCAACGGGGCAGGGGTTTCCTCCCTCCTCCTTCCTCTGATCCCGTCCCTGCGCTCCTTTTATTCCTGTAGATAAAGACGAATGGGCATCTCCGGAAAAATCGCCGCTCTGTTCCAGCGCTCGCAGATGACGCCGCTCATCGCGCTGATCGCCTTCCTGCTCGGCCTGTTCGCCGTGCTGGTGACGCCGCGCGAGGAAGAGCCGCAGATCAACGTGACGATGGCCAACGTCTTCGTGCCGTTCCCGGGCGCCTCGGCGCGCGACGTCGAGAACCTGGTGGCGCGGCCGGCCGAGCAGGTGCTCTCGCGCATTGCCGGCATCGAGCACGTGTACTCCGTCTCGCGCCCCGGCATGGCCGTCATCACCGTGCAGTACGTCGTCGGCGAAGACCCGATCCAGGCGCTGGTGCGCCTCTACGACACCGTCAATTCCAACCGCGACTGGGTCTCGCCCCAGCTCGGCGTCGGCGAGCCGATCATCAAACCGAAGGGCATCGACGACGTGCCCATCGTCACGCTGACCTTCTGGACGAAGGACGCCGCCCGCGCCGCCTTCGAGATGCAGCAGGTGGCGCGCGCCGTCGAGATCGAGATGAAGCGCATCCCCGGCACGCGCGACGTCGCCACGCTGGGCGGCCCCGGCCACGTGATCCGCGTCGCCATGGACGCCGAGCGCATGGCCGCGCACGGCATCACCGCGCAGGACCTCAAGGCCGCGCTGCAGCTCTCGAATGCCCTGCAGCCCTCCGGCAACCTCGTCTCGGGCAACCGCGAGATCCTCGTCGAGACCGGCACCTACCTCGAGACCGCCGCCGACGTGAAGCGCCTGGTGGTTGGCGTCGACGCCGGCAAGCCGGTGTTCATGTCCGACGTCGCCGTGATCTCCGACGGCGCCGACCAGCCGTCGCAATACGTCTGGCACGGCAACAAGGAGGGAGAGTTCCCGGCGGTGACGCTGTCCATCTCCAAGAAGCCCGGCGTCAACGCCGCCGACGTCGCCGAGTCTGTCATCGCCCGCGCCGAGGCGCTTAAAGGCGCGGTGATCCCCGAGGGCGTCGAGTTCACCGTCACGCGCAACTACGGCGCCACCGCCACCGACAAGGCGCAGAAGCTGATCGGCAAGCTGGTCTTCGCCACCGGCGCCGTCGTGCTGCTGGTGTTGTTTGCCCTGGGCAAGCGCGAGGCCGTCATCGTCGGCGTGGCGGTGACGCTGACTTTGGCGGCGACGCTGTTCGCCTCCTGGGCCTGGGGCTTCACGCTGAACCGCGTCTCGCTGTTCGCCCTGATCTTCTCCATCGGCATCCTCGTCGACGACGCCATCGTGGTGGTCGAGAACATCCACCGCTGGCAGCAGCTCGAACCGGACAAGCACCTGTGGGAGATCATCCCCAAGGCGGTCGACGAAGTCGGCGGCCCGACCATCCTCGCGACCTTCACCGTCATCGCCGCGCTCTTGCCGATGGCCTTCGTCAGCGGCCTGATGGGCCCCTACATGAGCCCCATCCCCATCAACGCCTCGATGGGCATGTTCATCTCCCTCGCCATCGCCTTCGTGGTGACGCCGTGGCTGGCGCTGAAGCTGTTGAAGAGCGGACACCACGCCGATACCGGCCCGGGGTGGTTGAGCCGTCTGTGGGAGCGGCGTACCCGCCGCGATAGCAGCCGCCAAAATCGCGGCGAGTACGCCGCTCCTACAATGAGCACAGCACCGGGAGCACTGACATGAGCGAACACATCGTCACCGAACTCGCCTCCGGCGTCCTGCGCATCGAGATGCGCCGGCCGGAGAAGAAGAACGCCCTTACCGGCCCGATGTACGCCGCCATGGCCGACGCGCTCGAGCGCGCCGCGCGCGAGGACGCCGTGCGGGTGGTGCTGATCCACGGCCAGCCCGAGGTATTCACCGCCGGCAACGACCTCGGCGACTTCCTCGACGGCCCGGCCGACGATCCGGACCGCCCCGTGTTCCGCTTCCTGCGCAACATCGCCGCCGCGCCGAAACCCCTGATTGCCGCCGTCACCGGCAACGCCGTCGGCGTCGGCACCACCCTGCTGCTGCACTGCGACCTGGTGTATGCCGGCGAAAGCGCCCGCTTCCAGCTGCCCTTCGTGAACCTCGCGCTGTGCCCGGAGGCCGCCTCCAGCCTGCTGCTGCCGCGCCTCGCCGGCCATCAGCGCGCCGCCGAGCTGCTGTTCTTCGGCGAGCCCTTCGGCGCCGCCAAGGCCCATGAGATCGGACTCGCGAACGCCGTGCTGCCCGACGCCGGAGTGTTCGCCCACGCGCTGGAACGCGCGCAGAAGCTCGCCACCCTGCCGGCCGCCTCGCTGCGCGAAACCAAGCGCCTGCTCAAGCAGTCCGTCGCGGCCCTCGTGCCGCAGGTGATGCAGGACGAGGGCGAGATCTTCAGGCGCCAGCTCGCCTCGCCGGCAGCGAAGGAGGCCTTCAGCGCCTTCCTCGAGAAGCGCAAGCCGGATTTCTCCAAGTTCGGTTGATACCATGAGCGACAACGTCCCCGCCGGCTTCACGCCGATCCCGCACCTCGGCCACTACCTCAGCCAGCTCGGCCCCTTCCACTGGAAGAAGGCGGACGGACGGCACATCATCGGCCTGCGCATCGAGGAGCGCCATACCAACACCCGCGGCATCGTGCACGGCGGCATGCTGGTCACGCTGGCCGACAGCGCGCTCGGCATCGTGCTCTACAACTCGCGCACGCCGCCGCAGCCGATCGTGACGGTCAACCTGTCCACCGACTTCATCGAAAGCGCCTATCCGGGCGACTGGGTCGAGGCGCATGTGGACATCCTGCGCATCGGCAAGCGCCTTGCCTATGCCAACTGCTACCTTCAAGTCGGCGATCGCCGCATCCTGCGTGCCTCGGGCGTCTTCGCCCTGATGCCGCCGGTCAACCCCAGGGAGGAATCCGAAGGATGAGCAAGAAATACTACTGGGAGGACTTTCCCGTCGGCTCGGTCACCGAGTACGGTGGCGTCACGCTGACAAAGGAAGACATCGTGCGCTTCGCGAAAGAGTTCGACCCGCAGCCCTTCCACATCGACGAAGAAGCGGCGAAACACTCCCAGTTCGGCGGGCTGGTCGCCAGCGGCTGGCATACCTGCAGCCTGTGCATGCGCATGATGTGCGACGCCTACCTGCTCGAATCGGCCAACCTGGCCTCGCCCGGCGTGGAGAACATCCGCTGGCTGAAGCCGGTGCGCCCCGGCGACACCCTGCACGTGCGCAGCGTCGTGCTGGAGGCGCGCCCGCTGGAGAGCAAGCCGCACATCGGCCTGATGCGCAACCGCTGGGAGGTGATCAACCAGAACGGCGAGGAAGTCATGCAGATGGAAGGCTACGGCATGATGCACCGGCGCAGCCACAAGAAATGAAAATCCACGTCCTCCTGAAGAAGGAAGAACTCGACGCCCAGCGCCTGCCGGGCAAGACGGTGGTCGTGCTCGACATCCTCTTCGCCACCTCCAGCATTGTCGCGGCGCTGGCGAACGGCGCGGCCGAGGTGATCCCGACGCTCGACGGCGCAGCGGCGCAGGCCGAGGCGGCGCGCCATCCGGCCGGCTCCTGCGTGCTCTCGGGCGAGCTCAACGCCGACACCCTGCCCGGCTTCGTGCACCCGACGCCGCTGCGTCTGCTCGCGGAGAACCTCGCCGGCAGGATGCTGGTCTACTCGACCACCAACGGCACGGTGGCGGTGAACAAATCGCGCGAGGCCGACCACGTCTATGCCGCCGCGCTGCTCAACGGCGAAGCCGTCGTCGCCCACATCGGCCAGCACCATGCCGACGAGACCGTGCTGATCGTCTGCTCCGGCTCGGCCGACAACTTCAACCTGGAAGACTTCTACGGCGCCGGCTACCTGGTCTCGCTTTTCGCGAAGCAGCAGCAGGAACATGAATTCACCGATGCCGCCCTCGCCGCCATGCTGCTGCACGAGAAATGCGAGGCCGGCGAATGCCTGCGCCGCGCCCGCGTCGGCCGCATGATGCTCGAGCGCCGCCTCGACCGCGAGGTCGACTTCGCCGCGCAGAAGAGCCTCTACGACGTCGTGCCCCGGCTCGACGGCAAGCGCCTGGTGGCGGTATGACGCTCCAGCACCACTACGTCGACTTCGACGACGTGCGCCTGCACTACGTCGACGCCGGCGACGGCCCGCTCATGCTGTTCGTGCACGGCTTCCCGGAGTTCTGGCACGCCTGGCAGGGCCAGCTGGAGGAATTCTCGCGCGACCACCACGCCGTCGCCCTCGACCTGCGCGGCCACAACCTCTCCGGCAAGCCGGCCGAGGTCAAGGCCTACCGGCCGAAGCACCTCGTCGCCGACCTGCGCCGCCTCATCGACCACCTCGGCGGCCGCCCCGCCATCGTCGTGGCCCACGACTGGGGCGGCGCCGCGGCGTGGAACCTGGCGGCGGCGCATCCGGAATACCTCGAGAAGCTGGTCATCATCAACTCGCCGCACCCCGTCACCTTCGCCCGCGAACTGCGCGACAGCCCGGCGCAGCAGCAGGCCAGCGCCTACATGAACTGGCTGCGCCGCCCCGGCGCTGCGGTGAAGCTGCTGGAGAACGACTGCGCCCGCCTCGCCGCCATGCTCTCGCAGTCGACCACCGACCCGCACTGGCTGACGCCCGAGCTGCTGGCGCGCTACCGCGAGGCGTGGACGCAGCCCGGCGCGATGGACGCCAGCCTGAATTTCTACCGCGCCTCGCCGCTGCACCCGCCCACGCCGGAGGAACCCGGTCCCGCCGCCCTGCAGCTCGACCCGGCCGCCTTCGCGGTGCGCGTGCCGACGCTGGTCATCTGGGGCGAGCGCGACACGGCGCTGCTGCCGGGCCTCCTCGACGGCCTCGAGGCGCTGGTGCCCGACCTCAGCGTGAAGCCCATCCCCGAAGGCTCGCACTGGGTCATCCACGAGCGGCCCGAAGAAGCGAACCGGCTCATCCGCGAATTCATCGATAATTGACCCATGGCCAAAATCACCATCGAAAATCCGGAAGCACTCAGGCAATGGGTCGGCAAGGAAGTCGCCGCCAGCGACTGGCTGCAGGTCACCCAGGACCGCATCGACCGCTTCGCCGACGCCACCGGCGACCACCAGTGGATCCACGTCGACCCGGCGCGCGCAGCGGACGAATCGCCCTTCGGCGCGACCATCGCCCACGGCTACCTGACGCTGTCGCTGCTGCCGCACATGATGATGGAGACGCTCGACGTCCAGGGCGGCCGCATGAGCATCAACTACGGCCTCAACCGCGTGCGCTTCGCCGCGCCGGTGCGCGCCGGCGACCGCATCCGCACCCGCTTCACCCTCGCCGCGCTGGAAGACATCCCCGGCGGCATCCAGCTCACCTGGCACGCCCTCGTCGAGATCGAGGGCCAGCACAAGCCGGCCTGCGTCGCCGAGATGATCGCGCGGCGCTACGTCTGACGGCCGATACCCGGCCTGGGGCCGCTCTGAAGGCGGGATTGTGTTTTGATATAATGAAGACCAACCAAAGATAGGGCAGCAGCCATGAACAATGACGATCACTCTGCCTCGGACGAAACGCGCCGTGCGCTTCTGAAGTCCATGGGGGCAGGTGCCCTCGCGACGGCTTTGGGCAGCAAGGTGCTCGGGAATCCGGCGATGGCGGCAACGCCTTCGGCTGGCCTCAAAATGCGCAAGGCGGCGGGCGGGCCTTACAACATCGTGTTCATCCTGACCGACCAGGAGCGCCATTTCCGCCCGGGTGAACTCCCCAGGGACTATCGCCTGCCGGCCCACGAGCGGCTGGCGAAGAACGGCGTCGTGTTCGAGAACCACCGCATCAACTCCTGCGTGTGCACGTCCTCGCGCTCGGTGATCTATACCGGCCTTCACATCCAGCAGACGCGCATGTTCGACAACGCGAACTTTCCCTGGATCCAGAGCATGTCGACCGAGATCAAGACGCTCGGGCACCTCCTGCGCGAAGCCGGCTACTACACCGCCTACAAGGGCAAGTGGCACCTCACCCGGGAATTCGAGACCGTCAACAAGCTCGAGGCGCCCGAGAAGATCTTCACCAAGGAGATGGAGGCCTACGGCTTTGCCGATTACCTCGGGGTCGGTGACATCATCGCGCACACGCAGGGCGGCTACCTGCACGACGGCATGGTCGCCGCGTCGGCGTCGAGCTGGCTGCGCGGGCGGGCGGCGGAACTGTCGCAGCAGGGCAAGCCGTGGTTCCTCGCCGTGAACCTGGTCAACCCGCACGACGTGATGTTCTACAACACGGACCGGCCGGGAGAGCCCGTCCAGGAAAAGGGCAATCTGACCCACCTCGCCCGCGATCCGGCGCACAGGCTCTACGCAAAGCAGTGGGCCTTCGAGCTTCCGGCCAGTTTTTCACAAGCGGTCGGCACGCCCGGACGCCCCGCGGCGCACACCGAATTCAGCATCGCGGACAGCGTGATGACCGGCTCGCTCCCGGCGAACGAGCCATGGCGCTGGCGCAAGCGGCACAATTACTATCTCAACTGCCTGCGTGACGTGGACCGCCACATCGCGACGGTGCTCGATGAACTGGAGGCGAGCGGGCTCGCCTCCAACACCATCGTCATTCTGACCTCGGATCACGGCGACCTCGATGGCGCGCACCGGATGACCGGCAAGGGCCCCACTTCCTACCGCGAGCAGAACCACGTGCCGCTGATCGTGGCGCACCCGGCCTACGCGGGCGGCAAGCGCTGCAAGGCCGTCACGACGCACCTGGACATCGCGCCGACCCTGATCTCCCTCACGAACGCGAGCCCGGAGAAAAAGGCGGCGATCGCCAAGGGGCTTCCGGGCAGGGACTTCTCGCCGGTTCTCGCCGCCCCGGAAAAGGCCGGCCATGCCGCGGTGCGCGATGGCCAGCTGTTCTGCTTCAACATGTTCGCCACACTGGACGGCAGCTTCCTGCAGAAGGCGCGCGATTTGCTGAAGCAGGGCGGCGCGGCCAGGATCAAGGAGTCCGGCCTGCGCCCGGATCTCACGAAGCGCGGCGCGGTCCGCAGCGTCTTCGACGGCCGCTATCAATTCGCCCGCTATTTCTCCCCCAAGCAGCACAATCGCCCCGATTCGATCGAGGCGCTGTTCAAGCTGAACGACGTCGAGCTTTTCGACCTCCAGGCCGACCCGCACGAACTCCGGAATCTCGCGCTGGATCCGAAGAAGCATGCCGACCTGCTCCTGGCCATGAACGCCAAGCTGAACGGACTGATCGACACGGAAGTGGGCGAGGACGCCGGGCAGATGCTGCCCGGCGGCGTGGATGCCGGCTGGGTGGCGACCCCCGCCGTCAACGACTTGTGACAGCGGGAGCCGTCATCCCGCTGACGAATTCCAGGGACATCAACTTCATGAACAAAATACTCAGACTGACCGCCCTGCTATCCGCGCTTGGCGCATTCAACCCGCTGCATGCCTCGCCCTACGACACACCGCCGACATGGGGTGGTGATTTGGCGTCACGGCCCCGGCTCACCGGCAACTGGGGCGGTGTGCGGGACGACATGGCCAAAAAGGGCGTGGTGCTCGACCTGGACGTCTACTGGATGCCGCAGACGATCACTGGCGGGGGCAAGGAACACGGTGGCGCAAGCTGGGGCAACGCCATCGCCACGCTCAACGTGGACACGCACAAGCTGGGTTTGTGGCAGGGCGGTTTCCTCAAGGTCCAGACCGTGACGAGCTTCGGGCATAACATTCTCGGCAATGTCGGCGCTGTCGTGCCCGCCAACCTGTCCTGGATACTGCCCACCATCGAACCCGATACCGGCCTGCAGGAATTCACCTACACACAGTTCCTCAGCCGGCATTCGGGACTGTTCCTCGGCAAGATCAACTCCATTGCACCGACCAACGTCTTCCATGGCGACTACCGAACCGGGTTCCTGAATGCGGGGATAAACATGCCCCTGGCGCTCGGCCTGGTTCCGCTGTCCGCTTTCGGCGCAGGCGCCCTTTACCTTCCGTCCCATGACGTGACCCTGGCGGCCATGGTGCTGGACCCGAGTGGCACCATCAAGAGCAACGACCTCGGCCATGCCTTCGAGGATGGCGTGATGGCGCTCGCCAGCGCCGACCTGAAGATCAGGCCGTACGGGCTTCCCGGTCACCAGAACCTGGCACTCGCCTGGAGCAACAAGGACCGCATTTCCCTCAGCCAGGATCCGTCGAACATTGCGCGCCTGCTTCTCAATGAACGCTTTCCCTTGCTCGGCAACCCCGGCCCGATCCTCGTCGAAATCCTCGAGAGATATGCTCCCGGCCTGCTCATTCCGGCCGCGCCCCTGAACCGGGAGAACAAGACCTGGGCAGCCGTCTACAGTTTCGAACAGTATCTCTGGCAACCCGCCGGCGACCCGAAGCGCGGCCTCGGCATGTTTTTCAGCCTCGGCGCCAGCGACGGGCAGGCGAATCCGATCAAATACAGCTATTCCCTGGGCGTGGTTGGCAAGGGGATAGTTCCGGCGCGGCCGCACGACGATTTCGGCATCGGCTGGGCGCGCACCACATTCAGCGACAACTTTGTGCCCTTCATGCGCAAAACGTTTGATCTCGGCCTGAGGCACGAGGACGCGATCGAGTTGTACTACAACGCCGCAGTCACGCCTGCGCTGAGCATCAGCCCCAGCCTGCAGATCATCTCTTCCGCGCTGAACAGGGCGCTCGACTCGAACGGCAACCTCAAAGGCCTGGACACCACCTACGTGGCGGGCGTGCGCGTCGGCATCCGGTTCTGAGTTACTCAGGCCGATCCGTTCCATCGGCATCCAGGTGTCCTCGCGCTCGCGTCTGACCGGATGGATGCAACTGGCGGTGGGCAGGGCTCCGGTCGCCTGGGATGAATAGGCCGGCAGTGTTGTAAAAATCATACAAACTTGCCTCGTTTTTCAGTGATATTTGTCATCCTGTCTTGCGAAATGGAAATCTATTGATGTACATTGATTCTTGAATATGTAGACAGCGTATTGCCCCCTCAAAACCCTGACTTTTGGCTCTGAATCGAAAGGAATAACATGAACAACTTCAAGAAGTTAGCCACCGCTCTCGCAATTTCCAGCGCCTTCGCCGCTGCCGCTCCGGCCATGGCCGGCGACTGGGAAGGCGGCTATGTCGGCCTCCATGCCGGCTGGGCCGACGGCGACAGGGATACCAGCTATGGCCTCGCCCCTCCGCTTCCTGCGTTTGCTAATGGGAAGAACGGCTATGGCCAGAGCGGCGCCCTTGCTGGTCTGCAACTGGGCTACAACTTCGAGCTCAACCCCACGTGGGTCCTGGGCGTAAAAGCCGACTGGTCCTGGGCGGATGTCGACGGCAGCAGCACCTTCACCAGCCCCGCTTTCCCGACCGGCTTCAAGGGAACGGGCAACTACGACTGGCTCGCCTCGACGACGGTCAGGCTCGGCTACCTGGTGAATAACAAGTTCATGGTGTTCGCGGACGGCGGCCTGGCTTTCGGCGGCTTCGAGTTCAACTCCAGCTCGGGCTACAACTTCAACGAGAGCCGCAGCGGCTGGACGCTGGGCATCGGCGGCGAGTACCGGTTTACGCCCCGCGCCTCGATGAGCTTCCAGTACAACTACTATGATTTCGGCTCCGACAAAAACAGCGGCGCCATCACCTTTCCCGGCGCCCTGCCGTTTGTCTCCAAGGCCGATGCCGACATGAACGTTTTCAAGCTGGGCTTCAACTACAAGTTCTGACAGCAGCCTGAAGTCGTCATTCCGAAAAACCGGAGCCATGCTGGCTCCGGTTTTTTTTCAGCTCCCGTAATCACGCCATGCCGATGCTTTCCCCGCAGGCCCGCTACGTGCTGGACCATCCGTGGCGCTTTGCCGGGCAGGTGATCGCCAGTTTCCGCGCCAACCAGGGTTTCCTGCTGTCCGGGGCGGTCGCCTACAACACGCTGCTGTCCATCGTGCCGATGTTCGCGCTCATCCTGGTGCTGCTCTCGCAATTCACCGATGCGCCGGCGCTGCTGCGGACGCTGGATGAATACCTGTCGCTCGTGGCGCCGAACCAGTCCGCTGCCCTGGTGGCGCAGGTCGCCGTATTCATGGAGAACTGGAAGGTGGTCGGGGCCGCGGGACTGGCGCTGCTGCTGTTCTTCAGCTCGGTGGCGTTCACCGTGCTGGAAAACGCCATGTCGGTGATCTTCTTCCACCGTGTGGCGATCCGGCGCCGGCATTTCCTCGTCTCGGCGATCATCCCCTATTGCTACATCTCGCTGCTGGCGGCGGGCATGCTGCTGGTGAACGCCGTGAGCGGCGCGCTGGCGGCGCTGGACGACCGGGTCGTGACGTTCCTCGGCCGCACGTGGTCGCTCGACGGCGCCGACGCGGTGCTGATCTACCTGCTCGGCATCGCCGGCGAGATCATCCTGCTCACTTCGCTCTACCTGGTGATGCCGGTGGGCCGGCTGGCGCTGCGCCACGCCCTCATCGGCGGCGCGACGGCGGCGCTGCTGTGGGAAGCCACGCGCCATGCGCTGGTGTGGTACTTCTCGACGCTGTCGATGGTCAATCTGGTCTATGGCTCGTTCGCCGCGGCCATCGCCGTCCTGCTCAGCCTGGAGGCGGGCGCGATCATCCTGCTGCTGGGTGCGCAGGTCATCGCCGAATACGAACGCATCGGCCTGCCGCCCGTGCCCGCGCTCGGGCTGCAAACCTAGCAGCGCCGTGGCAAAGTCAGCCCCGCCGGCACGGCGCGCCGTGCTGCGGGCTGGCTTTTGCAGGAATTTATCGGGGCACGACGCGGGCGTCTTCGCCGTTGCCCTCGATCGCCACGTTCTGGCCGACGGCCAGGTTCGGGTTGGCCGGCTGCGTGACCGTCACCAGGACGCCGGTCGTCGTGCGCACGACGACCTGCTGCCCCTGCACCGGATCCTTGTAGCGCTGCTGGACCTTGTGGCCGGCATAGGCGCCGCCGATGGTGCCGAGCACCATGGCGACATCGCGCCCGCTGCCCTTGCCGATGAGGCTGCCGACGCCCAGGCCGACGACGCCGCCCACCACGGCGCCGACGCCGAGGCCCTGGCTGCTGGTCATCTGCACGGGGGTGATCTGCTCGATCACGCCGGAACGAATCTCCACTTCCCCGGTTTGCCCGCCCGAGGTGGCGCAGGCGGCCAGAAGAAATGCGAGGAGAATCGCAGCAATTCGGGTCAGTGTTTTCTGGTACATGGCCTTATCCTCCTTCTGCGGTTGAACAGGCAGTATTCATTATCCTCGCATTTCCGGTTGTCAACTCCCGGCATCATCCACGACGCCGGCGCGACTATAATCCGGCACCGGAGGATCCCTTGACCATTCACCGCTTCCAGCTCAGGGGCGAGTTCATCCCCCTCAACGACCTGCTCAAGCTGCTCGGCCTGGCGCCTTCCGGCGGCGCCGACAATTCATTTTGACCTAACCGATCCGCCCATGACCATCCAGTGGTTCCCCGGCCACATGACCTCGGCCCGCAAGGAAGCCGCCAAGACCCTGGCGCTGACCGACGTGGTGATCGAGGTCTGCGACGCGCGCCTGCCGGAGGCCAGCAGCAACCCGATGATCCGCGAGCTGCGCCTGCACCGCCAGCGTCCCTGCCTCAAGCTGCTCAACAAGGCCGACCTCGCCGACCCGGACGTGACCCGGGCCTGGCTCGATTTCTACAACGGCCAGCCCAACGTCAAGGCCGTCGCCCTCTCCTGCAAGAAACCGGGCGAGGCCGCGCGCGTGCCGGCCCTGTGCCAGGCGCTGGCGCCGCACCGCAAGGACACCTTCAAGCCGCTGCGCATGCTCATCATGGGCATTCCCAACGTCGGCAAATCGACGCTGATGAACGCGCTGCTCAAGCGCCGCGTTGCCGCCGTCGGCGACGAGCCGGCGGTGACCAAGGCGCAGATGAGCCACGACCTCGGCCCGACGATGACGATCACCGACACGCCGGGCCTGATGTGGCCGAGGATCGAGCACGACAGCGACGGCTTCATGCTCGCCGCCAGCCACGCCATCGGCCGCAATGCCGTGATCGATTCCGAAGTGGGGATTTTCCTGGCCGGGCTGCTGCTGCAGCGCTACCCCGCCCTGCTCGCCGCGCGCTA